>Ga0307420_1000671_pt1 | contig 15467 bp, 12 predicted proteins | sample SalMarWE160240MG_2_FD_202167 | JGI IMG/M metagenome (GOLD analysis project Ga0307420, IMG submission 202167) | Salt marsh sediment microbial communities from the Plum Island Ecosystem LTER, Massachusetts, United States - WE1602-40 | ecosystem: Environmental > Aquatic > Marine > Intertidal zone >... | reverse complement strand
AAGAAAAAGTGTCGGGAGAGTTATTGAAAAGCACTACTAAATTCGAGGAATGGATTGAAGATACGACTTCGGCAATTTCAATAGAAGATGCTGATATAATCATTTCCGGGGGAAGAGGATTGGGATGTAGTGATAATTTTAAAATTTTATTTGAATTGGCTGAGGTTTTGGGGGGTGCTGTAGGGGCCTCGCGACCTACGGTCGATGAAGGATGGATTCCGTATTCCCATCAGGTCGGGCAGACAGGTAAAACGGTGGGTCCTAAATTATATATAGCTGTTGGAATAAGCGGTGCTATTCAGCACCTGGAGGGTATGAGGAGTTCTGACTTTATTATTGCTGTAAATAAGGATCCTGATGCTCCTATATTCAAAGTCGCGGATGTTGGGATCATAGGAGATCTGTTTGAGGTAATTCCCAAATTAAAAGAAAAACTAAAAAGAGCTATAAATGGCTGAGAAAATAAGAAACAGTTCCATCGTTGAAGAGTTAGAGAAGGCTTATTTAGATTACTCTATGAGTGTAATCGTTGGAAGGGCTCTCCCCGATGTTCGTGATGGACTGAAACCCGTCCATCAAAGAGTGCTTTATGCTATGAGCAAGATAGGATTGACTTCGAGCTCTTCATTTAAAAAGTCCGCTACTGTTGTAGGTGAAGTTCTCGGCAAATATCATCCTCATGGCGATATGGCTGTTTATGATACGATTGTCCGTATGGCGCAGGATTTCTCCCTGCGTTATCCTCTGGTCGACGGGCAGGGCAATTTCGGTTCCATAGATGGTGATAACGCTGCTGCGTATCGATATACGGAAGTCAGGATGTCAAAAATCGCGGAGTTGATGCTCCAGGATATTGATAGGAATACTGTAGATTTCGTTCCCAATTTCGACGCTTCGCTTACGGAACCAACGGTTTTGCCTTCGGCGTTTCCCAATCTTCTTGTGAATGGTTCCAGTGGAATAGCTGTTGGAATGGCTACCAATATACCTCCTCATCAGTTGGGGGAGGTGTGCGATGGGGTTATCGCCCTTATTGAAAACCCCGAGTTGGAAGTTAAAGATTTAATGGGATGGATTAAGGGCCCGGATTTTCCGACACGCGGTATAATAGTTGGGGATAAGGGATTAAGAGAAGCTTATCATACTGGTTCCGGGAAAATCGAAGTACGCGCTAAACTTCATTTCGAACCCGAAAGCCACGGCAGGGAGAAAATAATAATAACGGAAATACCTTATCAGATAAATAAAGCCACTTTACTTGAACAGATTGCGGAGAGAGTTAATCAGGGCAAAATACCGGGTATTTCCGATATGCGTGATGAGTCGGATCAAAGCGGGATAAGAGTGGTCCTCACGTTAAAGAAAACCGCGGATTCAAACACTGTTTCCAAAAGGCTTTTGAAATATACCAGTTTAAGAAGAACTTTCGGAATAATACTTCTCGCTATCGTAAATGGTGTGCCCAAAATGTTAAACTTAAAAGAGCTTCTTCAGTATTATATCGATCATAGAAGGGAAGTGATTCGGAGGAGATGTGAATATGATCTCGATAAAGCCGAAAAAAGAGCTCATATTCTTGAAGGTCTTTTAAAAGCGCTCGACCAGATTGATAAAATAATCGAAACTATTAAAAAATCAAAAAATAGAGAAGAAGCACAGGCAAACCTTATTAAAGTTTTCGAATTCAGCACAGAGCAGGCTGACGCGATACTCAATATGAGATTATCCAGATTGACTTCTCTTGAAAGAAATAAGCTTGTAGATGAATACGAAGAAAAGATAAAACTTATAGAGATGTTGAAAAGTATACTTTCTTCCGCTAAAAGATTAGACGCGGAGATTATTAAAGAACTTAAAGAAGTAAAAGAAAAGTTCAATGATAAGAGGAGAACGGAGATATTCGGAGGTACTGTAGAGAGCCTTTCGGATTCCGATATTGACCTTGTTAAAGAGGAAGATGTCGTAATTACCATTACAAAGAAAGGATATGTTAAGAGAATTCCTTTATATACATACAAACAGCAGGGACGGGGAGGCGTAGGTATAATAGGGGCTTCAATAGGCGATGCTGATTATGTTAGTTCTCTTCTTGTGGAATCAACTCACGACCGGATGCTGCTTTTTACCAATGTGGGGAAATGCTATCCGCTTAACATATATCAGATTCCTGAATCGAGCAGAACTTCCAGGGGTGTGTCTCTCGCCAGTATGTTAAATCTTGATAGAAGTGAAATCCCTCAGGCTGTTATCACTTTGAGAGAGATGGAAGAGAGCGATAATGTTATTCTGGTTACTAAGAAAGGAATAATTAAGAAAGTAAAACTATTAGATTTTGCCAATGCTCATTCTGGCGGAATAATCGCTCAGAGAATGAAAGAGGGAGATGAATTATTTGCCGCTGAAAAGGTAGAAAAAGGTAATAGGGTATTTCTCGCGTCGAGTCACGGACAGGTGATTAAATTTGACGAGAGTATTATAAGGCAGATGGGTAGGACTGCTCAGGGCGTGATCGGTATGAATATTCCAAATGGCGAGAGTATTATCTCATGTGTAATGGGTGATGATAAAATAAAAGACCTTGTATTTGTATCGGATGATGGATACGGCAAAAGAGTCGATGCTTCGGAGTTCAGAAAAACCAATCGAGGTGGTAAAGGTGTTAGGGGAATGAAAATTACCAAGGGTAGAAGACTTCAGAGAATGGTTGGAGTAAGCGGAGAAGAAGAATTAATGGCGATTTCGGAAGCCGGTAAGATTATAAGGCTTAATGCCGATGGTATCAGCAAACAGCACCGTAATACCCGTGGAGTTAAAGTCGTATCGATAAAAGGAGAGGATAAGGTAACGGATATTGCGATAGTAACGGATTAATGGAAATCCTGAAGGTGGATTTCTACTCCGGAAGTAAGAGTGATGAATATCCTAAGAAAATATACACTACTTCAGGAACGATATCGGTTGATAAAATCATAGAAACTAAGTTGGAAGAGGATTTCAATTCTAAAAACAGGACGAAAATCTTTGTTTTTCAAAGTCAAGAAAAAGTTTTTTATCAACTTAAAGTAAAACAGGGAGTTTTCAAATTAAAGCAAATGGAAATAGGGGAGGAGTAATTTCTTATGAGTAAAGTTACAAAGAAGGCTTCGATAATATCTCCTTATAGAGGAAAGTTAATCGATTTGACTGTAAAAGGAGAAGAAAGAGATGCATTAATCAGGAAGGCTAATAAATTGGATTCTATACAGTTATCCTCCCGTTCTCTTTGTGATCTGGAACTTCTCGCTACAGGCGGTTTTTCTCCTCTCGATAGATTTATGGGTGAGGAAGACTATCATGGGGTTGTAAAAGAGATGCGACTGGCGGATGGTACTTTTTTCCCCATGACTATAACTCTTCCTGTTTCGGATTTTTCGGATAAAAATTTAGGGAAAGAAATTGCCCTTCGCGATTCGAGAAATGATTTGATAGCAATAATGAAAGTGGAAGAAATCTATGCCAGCGATCCTGTTAATGAAGCAAAATATGTTTATGGTTCGACCGATGCGCGCCATCCTCTGGTGGCTGAGCTCCATAGTTGGGGAGACAAATATCTGTCCGGTGCTCTTAAGGTTTTGAATCTTCCGAAACATTATGATTTTAAAGAATTACGTTTAACTCCGGCACAAGTAAGGGGTTTACTTTCTAAGACCGGGTGCGGTAATGTGGTTGCTTTTCAAACGAGAAATCCCATGCACAGGGTTCATGAAGAACTTACAAAGATTGCGGCTAGACGGATCGATGGCGCGCTACTTATTCATCCGGTTGTTGGGCTTACAAAGCCGGGAGATGTAGACCATTATACACGTGTCAGAAGTTACAAAGGGCTTTTCGAAAAATATTACGATAAGAAGAAAACCGTACTCAGTTTATTGCCTCTCGCGATGAGAATGGCAGGTCCCCGGGAAGCCCTGTGGCATGCCATAATAAGAAGAAATCACGGGGCGAATCATTTTATTGTGGGCAGAGATCATGCCAGTCCCGGAAACGATTCTAAGGGTAAGCCTTTTTACGGTCCTTACGAAGCTCAGGAATTGATGAAACAGTACGGTGAGGAAATCGGTGTAAAAATGGTTTCTTTCAATGAACTCGTTTATTTACCCGAGGAGGACCGTTATGAAGAAAGAGATCAGGTCAAAAAAGGAGTAGAAATCGCGAAAATCTCTGGTTCGGCGGCAAGAGCCGCTATCGCTAAGGGAGAAAAACCTCCGAAGTGGTTTATGCGAGCGGAAGTCGCCGAGATCCTTAGAAAAAGACATCCCGCGAAACATGAGCAGGGTTTTTGTATATGGTTTACCGGTCTTTCCGGAGCGGGAAAATCAACGATTGCCAATGACTTTGTCGAAATGATGGCGGAATATGGAAGAGATGTTACTGTGCTCGACGGAGACGTCGTCCGTACGCATCTTTCCAGGGGGCTCGGTTTTTCGAAAGAAGATAGAGATACCAATATTTTGCGTATCGGTTTTGTTGCCTCGGAAATTGTTCGCCATAACGGAGTAGTTGTTTGTGCCGCGGTGAGCCCTTACAGGGATGCCAGAAACGAAGTAAGAAATATGGTCGGGGACGATAAATTTCTCATGGTTTTTGTCGATACCCCGCTCGAGGTTTGTGAAGACAGGGATCCGAAAGGTCTTTACGCTAAAGCTTTAAGAGGGGAAATAAAAAACTTTACGGGTATCGATGATCCCTATGAGAGACCTATCGATCCGGAAATAATTGCCGGTACGGTAAACAAAAAACCGGAAGAAAACGCGCTCGACATAATCAATTATCTTAAGAAAGAGGGATTTTTAGTTTAGTAGAAACCACAGATTATCACAAGATTTTTTGTTTGTTTTACACCCCCACCCAAAAAATTCACACGTAGAACACGTAGTGTTTATAGTTTTTTGTTCTAACCGACACCCTGGACCTGGTGTCTAAATTAGGCCACGGATTGACATGGATTTTTTATTTGTTTTTTACTACTTGTTGTTCTCTAATTCTTACTCACTATCCATCTTGACATTTATAATGTGATTTAGTAAAATAGATAAGATAAAATGAAGTAAAGGACGGAGTGATTTACACAGAAAAAAACAAGGAGGTAAGTATGGTGAGATGTAGCATATGCGGAACAGATTATGAAGAAAGTCTGGCTCTTTATGCAGGCAATGAATTAAGGGTTGCAAGTTGTCGCGCATGTCCGGTCGACAATATATACGCAGTTTGCGAGAAATGTGAAAACATTGATAAAATTGAAAGGGATTCTTGTCCCGGCTGCGGAAACTGGAATATGTGGGAAATTCGTAAAATGGTTCCTGTGGAGCAATAATTGCCGCGAAGATACTAAGATAATTATCTACGGATTTGCTAATTCGAGAAATCCAATTGAAATAATTGACAAATAAAAGAATTCAAATTACTTTTAATGTAAAAAGGGGTAAATAATGTCAAACAATAAGACCCGATTTCGGAAAAAAACGATAAAATGGCATGTATTCATTAGTGTCGGTTTTTTCCTTTTCTCTATATTTTTTGTTTCATTTTCATTAAAAGCGCTACCTTCCGGTGGTCCCTATGGTCCAATCCAACAGACCTATAATTTGCCTGAAGTTACGGGTGCGATTTATTATGTGGCACCTGATGGGAAAGCCGACGATAAAGGAGAAACACTTTCTAAGCCAACGACAATTGAAAAAGCGATAGAAAAGGTAGTAACAGGAGACGCGATTGTTATGCGTGGAGGTACTTATCGTACAGGGAATCTGGTATTGAACCAGGGGATAACTATACAGGCTTATGCGGATGAAAAACCTGTTTTAAAGGGGACCTATATCGCAAAAGAGTGGCAGGATCTCAGGAATGGATTATGGAAGACTTCCTGGTCTCGTTTATTTCCCGCCGAGCCTCTCGATTGGTGGTGGATTGACTGGCATGGAAAAGAAACTCCTCTGCATCGTTTTAATAACGATATGGTTTTTATCGATGGGAAGTTTTTACAGTCGGTTGGATGGAGAGGTGAGGTCGACGAGAATTCCTATTTTATAGATTATGATAAAAGCGAAGTTTACATCGGAACAGAACCGAAAGACAGGCTGGTAGAAATTACCGCTTTTAATACTGCTATTTTAAGAACAACCGAAAAATGTCATGGTAAGATTTCAGACGGAAAAGGACCGGTAATTCGCGGAATTACTTTTACACAGTATGCCAAGCGAGCGATTTTTGTTGAAGGAATATTCCCTCGGGGTTTATTCGATGAGTCCGAGCATGGGAAGGAAGTGATGGGTACGACTTTAGAAAACTGTGAAATTTCTAACTGTTCACGGGTGGCAGCCAGGCTCAGAGGGGACAGTTTAATTCTCCGGCATTGCAAAATTAGCAACACCAGTACAGAAGGAATATACATCGAGGCTTCGAATGATGTTCTTTTAGAAAAGAATATATTTACTAAGAATAATATCGAAAGACTTACAGGATATTTCCCCGCGGCGGTGAAGATTTTCAATCAATCTTACCGTGTTACCTGCCGGGATAATCTTATTATCGATCTTCCGTATTCAAACGGTATCTGGTACGATGTAGGTAATGTAGACGGAGTTTTTGTCGACAACTGGGTTCAGGATGTTGGCGTTATGGAAGGGGGGGAGGCGGAAAAACCTTTCTGGATGGGCGAAAACGGGTTTTTCTTCGAAATATCAAAAGGGGCAATTTGTGCTGGGAACGTTTTCGTTAATTGTGAACATGGTATTTACGTTCTCAACAGTTCAGGCGTTCAAATATACAATAACACAATCGTAAATAGTGCAGTAATGATTGGGAGAACTCCAAGAAGCGCGGAAGGAGATCATTTTGGCTGGCATCCGAGTACAGGTCCGGACGTCGACGAAAGGTATGGTCATATATTTGTAAATAATCTGATTGCTGTCGATGAAAATTACTACAAATCACTTTTTGTTACTTTTCAAACTCCGGATCTCTGTAAAAAGCTTAACAAACCGCAATTGGATAAGCTGGATAATAACGTGTACGTTCGAACACCGGGCAATAAATCTCATCCGTTGATACTCTGGAGTCCGGCGAAAAATAAAGGTTGTTATAAAGAAATCGAGGCGTTATCGGATTTACATAAACTGCATTCGGAATTTTCAAGGTATAGTAGAAATTTAGTAAATTATGATGGTCCATTATTTAAGAGCTGGAAGCTTGGTAATTTTGAGTTATTGAGTGAGTTTACGGGTTCTAAAGTCGGGACTAAGTTGCCGGATGAAATACGGGAACTCCTTGGAATCTCTGAAGAAGGCGTCCCATTTGTGGGAGCTTTCCCGCCGAATCCTTAAAATTCCAAGTACTGCTTATCGACATAAAAAATAAAATAGAGTGGAGCTTATTAGTATTAAAGGGATTTTCATTAACCATCCTGTTGTAAACTGTTTTTTGACATGAAATTTTATCGAATCCGGTGTTAATTTCTTATTTAGTTTCAAAAAGCCGGGTCTCCATTTTGTCAGCACCAATAAATCTATTATAAAAGCATCATAGAAATCTAAAAGGAGTAGCAATAAAAAATTCATTAACAAGACCCAAATATATTTTATCTGTTCCGTATTTCTGAAAACAAAATAATCAAAAGCTAAAAAAAATATCAGTATAAGTATCAGCATAATTAAAAAAGATAGGAACCCCGTAAAGGACATTTTTTTATTTAATGTGCCGTCTTTCTTTCTGCTTTTATATACAATGCCGGTACGGAAAACTGCCAGAACAATTATATTTAATAAAAAAACTCCGATTAAAAACCAAATTGTTGTATTTATAATAATATTCGCTTTGATTTACCTGTTTTTAATTTTATCTCCTTAAATTTTTTAGTTTTTCTTTATCCTTCTTTTTTAGCTTCTCAGTCGCGGGAGAGAATGCGATCGATGATATTTTCTTAATGTTATTCTCAAGATATTTTAATGTTTCTTTCGGATATACCTGGTATAATTCCTTTAAAGACCATCCAACGCCTTTTTGAACGTAGTATTCCTTATCATCTAATAATCTATCTATAAACTTTATTATTGTATCATAAGGAAGCACTACCTTTTTAGTCCTGCTGAAATAAAGAAGGCTTACGACCGATTGTCTCCTATCCCAGGAATTAGTCGATTTATTCCATTTCTCAAGCTGCGGTAATACCTCATCCGGAATTACTTCCAGGATTTTTGTATAGATTTTAGCCATCCCGTCACAGGAACCCCAGTTATCTACCGTTTTTTGCCAGTGTTTTATCGTTTTCCATGAATTGAGTAGAAATTCTTTATCTTTCATCTTTGATTCTAAATAAAAGAATGGTTGTATGCCGGTCCATGCGTCAGGTGAATTTTTCCAGATATAATCCCATATTTTTAGTTGTTCGGATTGTGTTAGTTTTGAAAATGAATATCCCCGTTTAAAAAGTTTCCTATGCGCAGGAGCAGTCTTTGGCGTTTTACTTACTTTTTTCTCAACCTCTGTTAAACACTTTTTTAAATATTTTTCGTCCATAAAAAACTACCAGATACCGGGGAACAGGCGGGAACGGGTTTTTTGCATATATTCCTTATATCCGTCTAAATCTCTCGCGAGGACTTTTTCCTCATTCAGGATTCTTGCCACGATAACGGGTATTATCAATATCATAGGGATTATTGCCCAATAAGATCCCAACGCGAGTGGTGATAATATATACATCAGTAAGACCACCGAATACATGGGATGACGAACCTTTGCGTACGGTCCGCTTGTGATGACTTTTTGTTCCGGTTCGACTTCAACAATCCGGGAAGCATAGGGGTTTTCTTTGAGTACCAGAAAAAATATTCCGTAGCTAATTAATACAGAAATGTCCGAAATGACCACTACTACAGCCGGTACATTCGACCACCCGAAACGGTTGTCGAAGCCCGGAAGCAGGAAGGAGATAAGGAATGGGATGTACGAAAGTTTGATAATCAGTTTTTGCTCCGCTTCTTTTTCTTTCATCTTCATTCTGCGGGCAAGCAAATCGGGCTCATTTTTGATTAAATAGATAAAAACAAAAAACATGGGGATAAAGAGAGTGGACATATACGCCCAGGCTTCCCAGTACGCGAAAGTCCCAGCCGGAATAAAAAACATAGCTGCCAGTACAATAATACCTGTCAGTAAACGTATGGATACCGTTATTATTAAATTCCCTTTCGAAATTTGTTCATTTGACTTTTCCATACTTTAAATTTTAGATATTGCCAGTGGTTTGTCAAGTATATATGCTTACAATAATATAGAAAACCCTTTGCTTATCAGTGTGAATTCACAGCTAATTTTTTGTGGGGTTGAAGAAAATACAATATTTAATTTTTCTTTGTGCCTTAGTGTCTAATGTAAAAATTTGTTTTCTTTATAAATCTCTATCAATTCATTTAAATTCTTATCCGGATTGTTCATGAGATTTGCTATCTCATCGAGTACTTTTAACCGCTGTGGGTCTACTGTGCTGATATTGTTACTCAAAAATTGGCTTACGGGGTATTCCCAATATAAAGGTTCATATCCAAGTACACATAAGAAATCCTGGTAGATTGTGCCGAGAATCATGATCTCTCCCCATGTATCCGGGACTCCGTATTTGTTCGGGTCTTCTATTTCTCCGTTTCTAAATTTAATCCAGGCTTCGTTTCCTGTTTCGAATTCCCCTCTCGGAAAATCCACCATTTTCCTGTCCGGGTCAACATACATCCACCGTTTTGTTTTTTCGTTCCACACTTCGCATATTGCATGACTAATATGCAAATCCGTTCCGGGCGCCAGGTAGGGAGCAAAACCATACCGAAGTCTAACGGGAATGCCTCGAGATTTCAGGATGGAAGCGAAAAGTATGGAATGGTAACGGCAGGTGACGACTAAACGATTTTCAGGTTTTCTTTCAAAGCTAAGACCATTGGTGTCTAATGCCAATAAGCCTGCAAGTAATTTTTCGGCTGACGGAAATTTCCGATCTTCGTAATGCCTGTTTTCAGGTATAAGATTTTTATAGGGTTCTAAATCGACCGGGTGAATGAATTGACATTTAATGAGTTCGCATAGATCCTGCAGGGAATCGGATAGTTTTTCGAAAAGATAGTCATATTTTCCGGGGTTCGTGTATTTGCTATAATTTTTGTAAAAATCGAGAGTATTTTCCACTTTTTCAAGTTTGATGTTTTTTGGATTATCCGGAACACAGAAAATTAAAAGTAATGGGAATATAAATAAAAATCTTTTAAACATTTTAAAAATTCTCCTCATTTGAAAAAGTTTCGGCTGGTTTTTCATTTAAGATTTCCAGAGCTTCAAATGCATTTTCTTTTTTTACCTGAAGTCTTATCTCTGATGTTCCTGTTAAGTGATGATGACCCGATTTTGCCAGCATTTCATCGGGTAAAAAACATTCTATACCTTCCGATTCGATTCTGGACGCGACTAAATACGCGTCCATGAGCCGGTTAAATCTCGCGATCGTTATAAATTCATTTTCCATAATTCATTCCTTTGAAGTTAATATAAAAGAATATCGATTTTATTCAAGAAGATATTTACTTATCAGAATCTCTACGGTTACACGTAAGATTATTCAGGAGTTCCCAATAACCCTTCAACAGGTTCTTCTGTATCGTGCCATACGTTTCCGTAAGCCGTGATTTCTGTTGTATCGACATCATTAGACCAGATGCCATAGTGATAATTTCTTCCGAAATGATTATTAATAATAGTCAACCCTTCGAAAGTGCGACCCTCGTTTATTCTTGTATACAGAGTATAACCGCCGCCGAGTAGGAGATTGTCTTCGATTGTAATATTTCTTAAATTTCCCCAATTAGATTGAAAAAGAATACATGATGTTTGATCACTTGGGACATAGATGCTATTGTGTTGTATTAGAGCTTCACGTATTTGTCCCAGAAATTCCATTCCGTCACCTTTATGGTCGTCGATGGTTTCGACATTATCGTCTCCGTCTGTTTCTCTTATATTCGAAATATAGCAATCTTGAACGGTGAGTTTACAATTTAGAGCAGTATCATTTCCGCCTCCCCCAAAAATCCCGTCTCCGACATGATGTATATGACATCTCCTTATTGTTATTTCGGTATTTTCTTCCGTATTTATTAGGATACCTTTAGAACTGTTTGTATAATTTTTACCTATATCGCAATCTTCAATAACATTTTCCGAATAGCCGGACATAACTACGACACCGTAATACCTTCCACCCCATATTCTACAATTCTTGATAGTTACATTATTAGCCTGAATGGTTAATTGTCCTATGACATTGAGGTTTTCAACTGTGGCGTCGGATGCCGTAATAGTTGTATCGCCGACAGTAGTGAGATTGTATGGATCGGTTAGACCTGTATTATCAGTGTAAGGCCAATCTCCATAATCGATATATATGGAATCATTTTCACAAGAAACTATTAATAAAAAAAGAATGAAAGAGATAATATGATATTTTTTCATGTTATTATATTAACAAAATACTTTTACTTGTAAAGACCAATTTAGGATTAGCAGATAGCCAGGTGAGGATTAAGGATTAGATAAAGAGAACATAAGAAAAGCAAATATTAAGAAAAAACACTTTCCACTTACAGCCTATCACGTACCACATATTATTTACCACTAAGTTATACAGCTTCTAATCCTTCTGTTTTTCGTGTTAATCCGTGGCTAAATTTCTTCTCGCAGTTCTTTCGCCGCTTCTACCATATTCCGAAGGGAGGGAATAGTCTCTTCCCAATTTCTGGTTTTTAGACCGCAGTCGGGGTTTACCCAGAGTTTTTCTAAAGGAATTACCTCAATAGCTTTTTTAATTAAGTTCTTCATTTCTTCCTTGGACGGTATACGAGGACTGTGAATGTCGTAAACACCTGGTCCTATTTCATTAGGATAATGAAAGTCCTTAAAAGCTTTTAATAATTCCATCTTCGAACGGCTTGCTTCGATACTTATAACATCGGCATCCATTTTTGCTATCCATTCGATGATATCATTGAATTCACTGTAACACATGTGAGTGTGTATTTGTGTTTCGTCCTTAACCCCGGAGACCGAAAGACGGAAACAATCAATCGCCCACTGCAAGTAGTTCTCCCAGTCTTTTTTTCGTAAAGGCAATCCTTCTCTTATTGCTGGTTCATCAACCTGTATTACTCCTATTCCGGCTTCCTCGAGGTCTTTTACTTCTTCCCTTAACGCGAGTGCTATCTGTTTACAGGTAACGCTACGAGGCTGGTCGTCACGGACGAAACTCCAGCAGAGTATTGTAACAGGACCTGTTAACATGCCTTTCATCGGTTTATCGGTAAGAGATTGAGCATAAGTGATCCAATCGACTGTCATAGGTTCAGGACGAATAACATCTCCGAAAAGGATTGGAGGTTTTACGCACCTGGTTCCGTAACTCTGCACCCATCCGTTCTTTGAAAAACAGTAACCTTTAAGTTGCTCTCCGAAATATTCCACCATGTCATTCCTCTCCGGTTCACCGTGGACAAAAACGTCCAGATTGAGTTCTTCCTGTTTGTCTATTACTTCTTTTATAAAGCCTTTTATGCTATTCTTGTAATTTTCTTCGGATATTTCACTTTTTTTGAATTTAGAGCGTAATTGTCGAATTTCTTTCGTTTGCGGGAAAGAGCCGATAGTTGTTGTCGGAAGCAGCGGTAAATCCAGATTTTCGTTTTGTTTTTTTATACGGGAATCAAATGTCGATTTTCTTGTCAGCATTTCTTTTGATATATTTTGTAGTTTTTCCTGGACGGATTTATTTGTGGCTAAAGGACTTTCTTTTCTAGACTGTAGAGCTTCTTTATTTCGTTTTAATTCATTAGAAACATCCTTACCGATAGCAGCATCGCGGATTATATGCAATTCGTTACATTTTTGCTTTGCGAAAGCCATCCAATTTTTTATTTCATCAGGCAGAGCGGTTTCTTCATCGAGATCAACAGGTACATGCAGAAGAGAACATGAAGGAGCTACCATTACCTTTTTTTCTCCTATGGCTTTGGAGGCTTTTCTTACCATACCTACTGCTTTATCGAAATTTGTTTTCCAGATATTTCTTCCGTTTACAACTCCAAGCGAAAGCGTTTTATCCGAATCGATATTTTTCAGAACCGAGTCTAACTGTTCTGGAGCTCTGACTAAATCGAGATGTAAACCTGATACAGGTAGAGAAAGAGCAAGCTCTTCGTTCGAACCGAGTGATCCGAAATACGTCGCAAGTAATATTTTCATTTGACCCGCCGCTTTTGTTAGTCTTTCATACGTTTCTTTGAAATATTCTTTAACTTCTGAATCTAGGTCAAGAACGAGAATTGGTTCGTCCAGCTGTATCCATTCGCAAGGGCTGGAGAGACGGGATAAGATTTCTTCGTAAACTTTCAAGATCGAGTCTAAATAATTAAAACGGTCGGAGACCGCTTCTGTTTCTTTTCCGAGAAAGATGTATGTAAGAGGTCCGGGTAAAACGGGTTTTGCCTGGTAGCCCTCGTCGATTGCTTCTTTTACTTCTTCGAAAATTTTTTCGCTTGAAAGTTTAAAAGTTTGATTGGGTTCAAATTCGGGAACTATATAATGGTAGTTTGTATCAAACCATTTTGTCATTTCCATTGCGGCAGCATCACCTTTTCCTCTTGCCATATCAAAATAAGTTTTAATATCGACTGTATTGCCTTCGAAAACGAAACGCTCGGGTACTGCTCCCAGGGTTGCCGTCATATCGAGTATCTGGTCGTAAAGCGAAAAATCGCCTACCGGGACAAGATCTATTCCGTTTTGTTTTTGCAGCTGCCAGTGGCGCTTTCTTAAATCTTTTGCCGCGAGAAAAAGTTCTTCTCTTGAAAGTTCGCCTTTCCAGTAATTTTCGATTGTCTTTTTTAATTCTCTTTTAATTCCTATCCGCGGGAATCCTAAACTGTGAGTAATCATTTGTTTTAAGCTCCTTTTTACTCGGAATAATAAAGGGTATAGAATAAAAGTCAAGGCTATGATTGTCCTGAGTATTGATTCGGGGGTAACCCTTACATAAATTATTTCCAAAAAAAAGGAAATGGTTAATAAGTAAATTTGTTGAATAGTTAAATGGTAACAAAAAAATCTTCGTGTCTTTGTATGAGACTTTAGTCCTTGACAATACCCGAAAGCTAACTATTATACTTCTTGCTAAAAGGAGGCAAATTAAATGTTTAAAGTTGGTTTTATCGGGTGGAGAGGAATGGTTGGGTCTGTGTTAATGCAAAGAATGAAAGAAGAAGATGCTTTTAAAGGTTTCGAGCCTTTATTCTTTTCTACTTCTCAAGTTGGGCAGGATGGTCCTTCGATAGGTATTGATATACCCAAACTTCAGGATGCTTTTGATTTGAGCATTCTTTCCGAGCTTGATATTATCGTAAGCTGTCAGGGAAGTGATTATACCGGAAAAGTTTATCCTGAACTACGAAAAAACAGCTGGCAGGGATACTGGATAGATGCGTCCTCGAAACTCCGGATGGAGGATGATTCCGTTATAATTCTTGATCCTGTTAACAGAGATGTCATCGATAAATCTCTTGCTTCCGGGATTCGTTCATATATCGGTGGTAATTGTACGGTGAGTCTTATGCTTATGGCTTTATCCGGGCTGTTTGAAAATGATTGTATAGAGTGGGTTTCTTCTATGACCTATCAGGCTGCATCAGGCGGCGGAGCCAAAAATATGATAGAGCTTGTAAAACAAATGGCTGTGTTAAGCGACTCCGTAAAAAATTTACTTGACGATCCTTCAATTGCCGCTCTCGAGTTGGATTCAGTTATAACCAAGGAATTGAGTAAAGATTCAATGCCTGTTGAAGTTTTCAAGGTTCCTCTTGCCGCGAGTCTCATACCGTGGATCGATTCTGCTGTGAATAACGGGCAGACCAGGGAGGAATGGAAAGGAATGGTGGAGACCAATAAAATTTTACAGACAGAGAAAAAAATTCTCGTGGATGGTATCTGTGTTCGTGTAGGTGCTATGAGATGTCATAGTCAGGGATTTACTATTAAATTAAATAAAGATATTCCACTGGGTGAAATAGAGAGTATGATTGCGGAAGCTCACCAGTGGGTGAAAGTAGTCCCTAATACCTATGATGATACTATTTCAGAACTTACTCCGGCTGCTGTTTCCGGAAACTTGACCGTTCCAGTCGGACGTATAAGAAAAATGAATCTCGGTCCTGAGTATCTCACCTGTTTCAGTGTGGGGGATCAGCTCCTGTGGGGAGCCGCGGAACCTATTTGGCGAATGCTCAGGATAGTTCTTGAATATCTTGGATAGTTTCTGATTCTTCGAATCCGTTTAATAGTAAAATATAAAAATGGTCAAATAGGGAAAAATAAAAAAGGGTGGGATGGTCGATTTAACTATTCGA
>Ga0307420_1000667_pt1 | contig 15533 bp, 12 predicted proteins | sample SalMarWE160240MG_2_FD_202167 | JGI IMG/M metagenome (GOLD analysis project Ga0307420, IMG submission 202167) | Salt marsh sediment microbial communities from the Plum Island Ecosystem LTER, Massachusetts, United States - WE1602-40 | ecosystem: Environmental > Aquatic > Marine > Intertidal zone >... | reverse complement strand
CAAGCGAACCTGTGACTAAATTGCTACGCTATCTTCTCTTTTTCTTCTTGGCTTTCTTCTTAGCCTTCTTCTTAGCTTTCTTCTTTGTTGCTTTCTTCTTTGTCTTCTTCTTTGTCTTCTTCTTTGTTACTTTCTTCTTCGCTCTTTTCTTTGCTTTCTTCTTAGCCATTATTTTGTCACCTCCTTTTGGCTGACTTAAATCCTTTTATGTTTTGGCTAACATCACAATACTGATTAACATTAAACACTTTAACGAAAAATGATACAAAAAAATAAAATTTTTATCCACTTTTTTTATCGTCTAATAGTTTAAGAATACTTGACTAAATTTTTTGCTATCAATGTTTTACATAACCTCATAAATTCTCTACTATACACTCTATTGACTAAAAGCAAAATTACACTTTAAAGAATTTTCTTTTATTGATACTTTTTGTTGATTGAGGTTTTGTAATTTTCTCTATAATACTTTCTGACAATAACAAACAGTTCGGTTGTTAATAATTTATGGCAGGAAGAAAAATAGCTTTGTTCGGCGGCACTTTCGATCCGATTCATCTCGGTCATACGACTGTCGCCGCTGATGCTGCCGAACATATCGGCGCGGAGAAAATTGTTTTCGTTCCTGCAAAGCGTTCTCCACTGAAAGGATTCTTACCCAAGGCAAACGATAATCATCGATTGAAAATGATCTCTCTTGCAATCGCCGGCGAGAAAAATTTCCAGGTCAGTGATTACGAATTGAAAAGACCGGCGCCGAGCTACACACTTGCAACGATACGAAAGTTTCAGGCCGACTACGGCAGCGAGACTTCGATCCATTGGCTCATCGGCGCCGACGGTATCGATGATTTGACTTATTGGTACAAGATTTCCGAGCTGATAGATGCCTGCAATTTAACTACGATGTACAGGGCCGGCTGCGAGCCTCCGGACTTCGCCAAATTCGAGGAAATCTGGGGCCGCCAGCGTATAGAAAAACTTCAGCGAAACATTATCCAGACGCCTCTGGTGGATATAAGCAGCACTGAAATACGCGATAGAATAGCGATAAACGGCGATTTTACGAAAATGCTGCATCCGGCCGTCACCGACTATATTCGTAAAAACGGCCTTTACCAATCGAAAGATACGGCAGGCGGCGGATAGCAGATTTTGTTGCTATTCAGCACTTTTCTCGACCGATTTAACGAGCCAGTCGCACCAGTTATCCATGCCGTCCCCTCTCCTGGCCGAGATCGGAAAAATTTCAATCCCCTTATTGAGCCTGCGGGCATCGGACTTGGCTCGTTCGATATCGAAATCAACCTGCCCTCCGTCGAGCAGGTCAATTTTATTTATTAACAGTACCTTTGACTTGGCGAAAATAACAGGATACTTGGCCGGCTTGTCGTCACCCTCCGGAACCGAAAGCACGACTATTTTGCCGCTCTCACCCAGCTCGAAAGCCGATGGGCAAACGAGATTACCTACGTTCTCGATCAAGATCAAATCCAAATCGTCGACGGGCAATTGTTTCAAGGCGTCGCTTATCTGGACCGCCGACAAGTGGCATGCACCTTCGGTATTTATCTGGACGACGGGCGCTTCGGTTGCCCTGATTCTCTCGGCATCGATGTCGGTTTGAATATCGCCCTCGATCACGCCAATCTTTATTTTGCCTTTCAACTCGTTTATAGTTCTTGCCAGAATTGTAGTCTTGCCGGAGCCGGGAGATGAAATAATATTCAGGCAAAGTTTTTTCTGCCGGGTAAAAAAAAATAAATTTTCAAGGGCATATTTTTCATTTTCACCCAGAATTTTTTTGCCGACGTCCACTTTTTTCATAACGTTACTCCGTTTGAAATTCTATTTCTTCCAGTATCAAAGGCGCATCGGGCTGCAATTCGAAGTCGTCACCGCCGCACTTCGGACACTCCGGAAGTGACAGCTCGACATCAAAATTTCGATCACAATTCTTACATCGCGCCCGGATCGGCTTGTGCTCTACCTGAAGTTTCACACCTTCACACGGTGTATCTTTGGCAATCGCCTCAAAGGCAAAACGAAGCACTTCATCGTTGACAGTGTTGAGCATTCCACAACTGATTTTTGCCGCAACGGGTTTAGCATTATTTTCCGCGGCTTGTTCGGCTATGATTGCCATCAGGCTCTGGGCCACCATCGTTTCGTGCATCAGCATATCCTCGGCAACTCGCGCCCGTACGGCATTTGAACGATTCTTTTCCCGCCGATCCGCGTTTCAATTTCCACCAGGGGCACATCAAGAGTCCCTACAATCTCGCCGATGACATTTGCCTCTTTACCCAGCTTATTATTTCTGCAGATATTCAAACATTCGTCGGCGGATTCCGGCGAGACAATCGCGACGAATTTGCCTTCATTTGCGATTGCCAGCACATCGAAACCAAGCATGTCGGCCGCTGCCTGCACAGCGGGTCTGACCGGGATATCGGTTTCGCGAATTTCGACGCTCAGGGCGGTACTTCTTGCGATTTCATTCAGCGTCGAGGCCAAACCGCCTCGGGTTGGATCCCGCATGAACTTTATGCCGCTCGTATTTTCCAGCAGCTCACCGATCAATCCGGCCAGAGACGCACAGTCGCTTTTCAACTGTGATTGAAATTTCATCTCTTGGCGCTGCGAAATAACGGTCATGCCATGGTCGCCGATCGTGCCGTTGATAATGATTTTGTCCCCGACGGCAATCTTTTCGAAGCCCAGATCCACGCCGGTGAGTCTAATGCCGATTCCCGCTGTGTTGATAAAAATCCTGTCAGCGGCGCCGGATTCTACCGTCTTCGTGTCGCCGGTAACGATATCGACGCCGATCTGACGTGCAGTTTCACCTACACTCACCAAAATTTTGTCCAACAATTCCATTTCAAAACCATCCTCGATTATCAAAGATAACGCCAGGGCAACAGGTTTTGAGCCGGCGACAGCAAGGTCGTTGACCGTACCGCAAACGGCGAGTTTCCCGATATCTCCGCCGTTAAAGAACAGCGGCTTGACAACGTAGCTGTCCGTTGTAAAACACAGCGAGCCTGAAGCCAGGTTAAGCCTTGCCGAATCACCTAATTCGTCCAGAGCATCATTTTTAAGGCCTGGCAGGATATGTTGGCGGATCAAATCGTCCATCAGTTGTCCGCCGCCGCCGTGTGCGAGTAAGATTCTGTCGTTTCCGGTTTTTTTCATCGTTTGTGTCTTTTTTCCCGGCCGTATTTAAACCACGCCGCACAGGCACCCTCGGAACTTACCATGCAGGGTCCCACCGGCTCTTGCGGCGTGCAGTCCCGGCCGAACAATCCGCATTCCGTCGGCTCTATCAATCCGCACAAAACTTCGCCGCAGCGACAGCCTTTTATTTCTTCGCCCGGTTCTTCGCTTATGCCAAATCGCCTGATAGCGTCGAACGGCTCATACTTGTCTTTTAATTTAAGCGTGCTCTTTTTTATTTCCCCCAGCCCTCGCCAGTAACCGTCTGCCGGCTCGAAGCACTCATTAACTATCTGCTGAGCGGCAATATTACCTTTTTCCGTCACTACCGCCGAATATATCGATTTTAGCTCGGCTTTGCCCGCCGAAAGCTGCCGGCAGATTTCGCTGAGTCCTTCGATAATCTGCACCGGCTCGAAGCCTGCCACCACACAAGGCCGACTGAAGTCTTCCACAATCTCAGCAAAGGCTCCGTAACCGATTATCGCGCCGACATGTCCCGGGCAGAGAAACGCGTTGATATTATGATTTTTCTCCGAGAGCAGTACTCGCATCGCGGGGACCACCAGTTTGTGCCCGCTGAAAATGCAGAAATTATCGATTGCCCCGGCGGCCGCCTCTTTCACGACGACAGCCGTGGCCGGTGCCGTAGTTTCAAAACCGACCGCCACAAAAACAACTATCTTGCCGGGATTGTCCTTAGCCAACTGAAGTGCATCTTCGCTGCTCAGGACGATTTTAATGTTGGCTTTTGTTTGCTTTGTTTCAAGTGAGCCCTCTTTGCCGGGAACGCGAATCATATCGCCGTAGGTGGCGATTATGCAGTCATCGCGGTCGGCCAACCGCAGAACGGCGTCGATATAGCCCTGGTCGGTCACGCAAACGGGACAGCCCGGCCCGGACAGAAGTTTGAGGTTATCAGGCAGAATCGACCTTATGCCGCTGCGGAAAATAGAGACCGTGTGAGTGCCGCAAACCTCCATGATATTGATTTGCCGCCCTAAAGTCTTACAGGCGGCGTTAATAATATCCTGTGCTTTGTTAATTCTATCGAGCATAATTCTCGTATTTCGTTTCTTTCTTCACGCCTTCTTATCCTGAAAGCCGGTTCTCAGTATCCATGAACTCGTTTATTTCCGAAATAAGCTGCCAGGTCTTTTTCCCCTCTTCCTCATCGACGAGCGAAATCGCAAAGCCGGCATGGACCAATACCAAATCGCCCAATTTGGCCTCCGGCAGCAACGTAGTCTTGGCCTTGAAGCAATTGCCCATCGCATCGACAACCGCCTTATCCCCATCTAATTCAATTATTCTTGCCGGTATCGCCAAACACATGATTCGTCTCTCGTGATTCGTAATTTATCGGTAATCTCAGATTTTATGCCTATTCTATCCGACAATGCGTTTCAGGTCAATCTTCGGCTTGTTTTTGGTATATGCGGACATAGTCCACTTCAAATTTTGCCGGGAACTTAGTATTTGAGGGGTCGCCCCCGGCTTTGCCGCCAATCGCGAGATTAAGGATTATATAGTGTGGCTGATGGAATGGATTCTTTCCTTCCCCGTCTCCGTTGATTGTCTTGCTAAGATCGACCTGGTTAAGAAGCATATCATCAACATAGAGCTTGATGCTGTCGGTATCCCAGTCCATCCGCCAGACATGAAACTTCTCGGACCAGTTGGGATCGTCGAATTCTTTAATAGGTTTTTTACTATCGTCCCACTTCGCTACCCATCGTTTTTCAGTGGCCCATGCCGCGTTTGCCAGAAGCACGCCCCGGTAGTATTCCATAATATCGATCTCGCCATTACTCGGCCACGATCCTCGTATGCCTAATGTCCAGAAGGCAGGCCACAGGCCGGCGCGTGTATCGATCCGGCCGCGCATTTCGAAACGACCGAACTTCCAGCTATGCAAACGCCTGGTCGTCAGGCTTGCAGAGGTGTACTCGGCATATTCCCTGTTTTGTCTGAAGTCCCTGCCGTCAGCACGGTAGCGGGGATTCTCTTTACGCTGACGCCGGCCCTCGATGATGAGCATGCCGTTTTCACATTGCGCATTTTCCGGTTGATACCACTGCAATTCCTGATTACGAACAAAGCCTCGCTCGTATGTCCAATTGTTGGAATCAGGCCGGCCTTCTTTATTGAATTCGTCCGACCAAACCAGCTTGAGCCCGGTTGACGACTTGCTATTACTACTCGATCCGGTCTCCTTCGCTATGATTGTTAAAGTCATAATGGAGATCAGGCAGATAGTCACGTAAACATGTAATTTATTCATAAAGTTTCCTCCTTTTGTCACAGGTTTTGTGCCATAATCCGGGCGGCGATGGCTGCCTGGCCGAGAGAGATGCCGCCGTCATTGGATGGTACATTGCGGTTGAATAATACGGTGAAATCGTTTTGTTTCAACAGATTCACCAGACGGTTTATCAAATAGCGATTGCAGAATACGCCGCCGCTCAATGCGACGGTGTTGAGCTTCGTCGAATCTCTCGCTGCTTTGGCCATCTCAAGCAGGGCAGCGGCGATTGTATTGTGGAACTTCGCAGAGATTGCCGCCGCGGGCCGGTCATTCTGGATATCATCTATTATCTGCCTTATCATCTTACCCAAATCGAGCTGCAATGGTTTTTCGGCGGTATTCATCAGTTCAAAGTCGTAGTGTTCTTCAACGCCGCCGGCAATAATCGCCTCCAGTGCCATCGGCAACTGCGCGTCGAAATGGTTGTAGCTTCCCAGGCCGAGCATGGCCGCGACGGCGTCAAAGACCCGGCCGAGGCTGGAAGTCTCCACGCAATTAACGCCTTTCTCAAGCTGCTCCGAAATCATTTGCAGCCTGCTTTTATCAGGCTCGATCCGGCTAAGCAGCCAGTCGAATTTCTGTAAAGTAAATTTATTGCCGTATGTTTTTCTAAGCAATGATAAAGCAGGTCTTACGGCTTCCTTGCTTGCTTTGTCCCCGCCGGCCAGCCAGTAGTAAGACAGATGCCCGAATCGATCAAACTTCTCCAAAGAAGCAATAAGGCATTCGCAGCCCCAGATCGCGCCGTCGGTTCCGTAGCCGGTGCCGTCTGCTGCAAGTCCTATGACAGGCCCTTCGAGACCGTGCTCGACCAGAACAGATGCGATATGGGCCCAGTGGTGCTGAACCTGGATAATCTTCACATCCGGCATCGAAAGGGCGTATCGCGTGGACAGATAGCCGGGATGCAGGTCGCAGGCTACAGTTTTCGGCTCGTCTTCAAAAAGCCCCCGCAGGTGCTCGATCGAATCGATATAGTGATGATAGACTTCCGCGTCTTCGAGGTCGCCTATATGCTCGCTGCAGATAAGCTGATTCTGCTTAGCGAAGCAAAAAGTATTCTTCAAATCCGCCCCGGCCGCGAAAATGTCCCGCCGGCAGCTTTTCTCCATAAGAATCGGAGTCGGAACATACCCCCTGGCCCTTCTCATAAAAGCAGGCTGATCATCCACAAAATGCAGAATCGAATCATCGACCTGCCGGTAAATCTCCCTGTCGTGCATCAGGAAGGCATCCGCAACGCCGCCAAGCCGCTCGAGCGCCTTTTCGTTTTTACAAATCAGCGGCTCATCGGAAACATTGCCGCTGGTCATCACCAGAACCTTTATATTTTGAGCAAACAGCAGATAGTGAAGCGGCGCGTAACACAGCATAAAACCGTAAGTGTCAACACCTTCGGCAACCGATGGAGCTATGGGGCTGTCCGGCTTTTTGGACAGCAGGACAATCGGGCTTTGCGGACTGCTCAAGAGCCGCTCGGCCGCTGGGCTCACAATTGCATATTCTTTTACCTGCTCGATTGAAGCAGTCATCATAGCGAAAGGTTTATGGTCTCGCTTTTTGCGCCGGCGCAACCGCTGCACGGCCCGGCTGTTAAGCGCATCGACTGCTAAATGAAACCCGCCGATTCCTTTTATCGCTACAATTTTTCCGGCTAAAAGGAGCTTCGCCGCTTCGGCGATTACTTTCTCGGTCTGCGCGGTGATTGTCCCGCCGGTATTGTCTGTAAGCCTGATTTTCGGCCCACACGCGGCGCAGGCGACCGGCTGAGCGTGAAAACGGCGGTCATTTACATCCGTATATTGAGCGGCACACTTGCCACACATCTGGAAAACCGACATCGTTGTATTCGGCCTGTCGTACGGGATGGTCTTAACGATAGAATACCTGGGCCCGCAATTGGTGCAGTTTATAAAAGGATAGCCGTAGCGAAAATCTTCCTCGTCGGCCATTTCCGCAAGGCAGTCCCGGCACGTGGCGATATCGGCGGTCACCTGTGACAGCGGCGCCCCGAGCGAATCGCTCATCTCGATAACGAATTCGGCTTCGGACTCGATGACCGGTATATCGACGGCATCGCAAGATGTTATCACTGCCAGCGGCGGTTTGCCGGCGTCGGATTGCAGCCGGGCAAGAAATTCAGCTATTTTTCCCGCGGCGCCCTGCAATTCGACCGTTACACCCTTCGTATCGTTATATACGATACCGGACAGTTCCAGCGACCGTGCGATTCTATAGACGGCTGGCCGAAAACCAACGCCCTGTACCCGCCCGGTTATCGATATTCTTCGTCTCTTAATCAAAATTCTGCCTTTGTCCTTTCGACAGTTCCTGATACGCCCGCCGCCACTCGTGGTTCTTTGAAAAGCATTATAATTCGGCCGCGGAAAAAAGACAACCAGCCGTCTTATAACTGAACATTTGGAGCAAAAAGATAAATAAACAGAATTTTCTTGCCGATATTGATGTTATGTGGTAATATTATCCGCATCTGGGGCCTTAGCTCAGTTGGGAGAGCGCTTGCATGGCATGCAAGAGGTCGTGGGTTCGAATCCCATAGGCTCCATTTCCGAATTTTCAGCCATTTCTCGACAAACAGCTCTCCAAAATATATATTATTACCGGGCCGACGTAATTGGATCACTGAAAAGATTTATATTAGAGGCGTGTAAAATGCACAGTATCTCCCGAAGAGACTTCGTCAAATCGACTGTTTTATGCGGGATCGGGGCAGGCGTCACGTCCTGCCGGTCGAATATGCTGAACACCAGGCAAACGAATACTCGTTACATAGCAGCCTACGATACCGAGTCGCCGGGTTGTCTCGCAGCGTGCCGGAAAATCGTAAAGGTCCACAGGCGATTCGAGATGCCGGCAACATTTTTCATGCTGGGCAAGACGCTCGACGCCAATCCCGCCGAATATCGCGATCTTCTGGACGACCCTCTTTTCGAGATTGCAACGCATACCTACTCACATCGAATGCTGCGTGATAATGAATTCTGCGGCCCGGCCATCCCACTGGAAGAAAAACAAAAGGAAATCTTCAAAGGAAAAGAGTCCGTCGAGCGTGTCTTCGAGCGGCCCTGCATCGGTTTGCGGCCGGGCTGCGGCTTCGACAACGCACTTAAAGGCGAACCGGAAGTATTGGAATTGCTTCGCCAGGCAGGTATTCAATACGTCAGCAGCCTTCTCTGGGGACCGGACTATTCACTGCCGGCACTGTTGCGGGAGCCGTTTAACTATAAGGACGAAGGCTTTCCCGAAATATGGGAGCTGCCCGGCCACGGCTGGCATGAAAATCTTCTTAAAGACCATAACGGGTGGGGGCCAAGAAGACTCACATTATGGCCTTCGCCTTTTCCGGAAGCGATAGCGGGCGGTTTCTGCAAAACTCCGGAGGATGAATTTAATACTAACAGGGTCTTTCTGGATAGAGCTGCGGAGTCGGGTAAATTATTCGTCTCTTTAATCTGGCACCCATGGTCTTTGAACAAGTTCGACCCGGACATGAAAATGCTCGAGCTGACTTTTGCTCATGCCCGGCGCCAGGGACTAAAGCCTTGTACATACGCTCAATTATACGAATCCGTATCGGGCTGAAGCTTAATCATGCTCGTTCAGAGCAAAGAGGGTGTTTCGAAATAAAGCAGACATGGAAAATCTCAACTAATCGAGGAGTGACTATAATGAAGTATGGACGTAAGAAAGTTTACTTTGCTTTAACAACCTTGCTCGTAGTTACAGCATTGTTGCCGGCACGGGTTTGTCTCGCCGGCACCGAAGTCGATTCCGGCGAAAGTGTGAATTCTTCGGCGGCGATTCCGTCTGGGTGGATGCAGGCCTGGTCCGATCCAGGCAGCAAGCATCGGCCGATGCAGATAGTTCACGGTTTGGCTCCGCAGCAGGCCCGCTCCGAGGGCATTGCATTTTTCAAGAATCTGGGGCTGGGCGGCGTTGTCTGCAACGTCAGTTTCGACCACTACATGCAATCGGAAGAGCACTGGAACACGCTGGCCCAGGCTGTGAAAAATTGTTCTCAGCTCGGATTGCGTGTCTGGATATATGATGAAGATGGTTATCCCAGCGGCTCGGCGGGGGGGCGGGTACTGAAAGAAAATCCGGATCACGAAGCACTCTCACTGACTTACGATCCCGCCCGGCCGGAGCCCTTCGCACTGCGACCGGCCTATGAACATACGCACGCCAGTAATAATTACGGTGCCGCCAGAAGGTACCCGAACCTGATCGACGACGAAGCGATTAAAAGTTTCGTCGATATAACACATCAAGCTTACCGGCAAAGATTAAGCGAGTATTTCGGCAATACAATCGAGGCGTTCTTCACGGACGAACCTTCACTGATAGCCGTCAATATCGGCGCTTTGCCGGAAAGTGTCAGAAAGACCGTCCGCGTAGTCGACCCGCTGGATGAAACTCTCGCTCCCCTGGCCTCCGTGCCGTGGGTGCCGGATTTACCTCAATTGTACAAGCAGCGTTACGGCGAAGATATCAACGCGTCCCGGCGAAGTCTTTTCCAGGGCGATAAACAAGAAGACCGCAAAGTCCGGCGTCAGTTTTGGGCACTGATATCCGACCTTCTCGCAGAGCGATACTTCGGCAGGCTGCAGGAATGGGCCGCGGAGCATAAGGTTGCTTCTTCCGGACACTCGCTGTGGGAGGAAATGCCGCTGCATCATGTCCCGCTATACGGCAACGCACTGAAAGCCCTGCGCCGAATGGATATCCCCGGCCTGGATATGCTCTCTTCGGATCCGCAGGCGGTGATTTATACCGGCTGGATGACTGCCATACTGCCCGCTTCGGCGGCGCTATTCAACGGCGGACGAAAAATCATGACCGAAGTAAGCGATTTCTCCCAGATCATGGACAACGGAAACGCCGCTTCGCTCGAACACATGCAGGCCACCGCTGCATGGCAGGCTGCCCTGGGCGTCACCGAGTTCACGCTATACTACGATTACCGCAAGCGTTCGGCGGAAGATTACAGAAGCTACTGTGAATATGTTGGCCGTCTCAATGCCGTTTTGAGAGATGCGAAGCCGACCTGTCACATCCTGCTTTATTATCCAATCTACGATCTGTGGAGCGAATATCTGCCCATCCCCGGCAAGCTGACGGTTGAGTCCCAGTCGGCTCGGGCACGGATGCTCGTAAGCTCGTTCATGGAGCTGGGCCAGCAGATGGTCAGGCGGCAGATCACTTTCGCGCTGGCGGACCACGAGCTGCTAAGCCGGGCGGATGTCCGAGGTTCGCAACTGGATATACGGGGACACCAGTTTGGTGCGATTGTCCTGCCGGCCGGGGCTATGCTGCCGGAAACAGCAGGAAAGAAAATCGAGCAATTTAAATCGAACGGGGCAGTAGTCGTCCAGCCTGCAAAACAGGGGACCGGCATCGACTTTGAGAAATTGTCCGGATTATATGCCGGCGGCTCGCTTTCTACCCCGAATGACCGAATCGTGCTCGGCCGCTTCCGGCGTGACGGCAGGGAGATTTTGTTGCTGGTAAACGTCTCTTCCGAGCCTTATGATGGAAGCATTTCGTGCCGCAAATCCGCCACATGGTTGGCTGCAGACCCCGGCACGGGACGCATTGATAAGGTCGCGACTGACACCGGAAAAGCCAAAATCTCCCTTAAACCACGCTCGGCCATTTTACTCATCGAAGCTGCGCCGAAAATTTTCAATAATTGACTCACAGGTTAAATAGGGAGTTTCTCATTCAGCAGTCTCTCTCGGCTGGTAAAGCCGAATGTCATCGAAGTACATCTTACCCGAGCCGCCGGGCGTCGTCATATTGCCTTTTGTGCCCAGGCCGATAGCGATACTGTCAACATCGGCCAGGTTGATGCCCTGATCGGCAAACGCCTGCAGCGGGATGACCCACTCCGTCCAGGCGTCGATCTGTGCGGCAGCCGGATCGTCATGAATCACAACGGCAGGTGCTCCGGTCCCGATACCATCGGGATTGGAGACCGCTACATAAAGCGGCTCGGCATCATTGCTTGTTATGCCGACATCCTGGTTAATCCACTGCGGACTAACCGTACCGGTAGTCGTGACGTTTGTAAATACGGCCTCGCATGTAGCTGACGCGTTGTGAGCAGTCACTGCCAAACCTATATAAACATTCGAAGCCATCTGGATGGGCTCCGACACACCCAGCTTCTGCCAAGTAGAACCGTTGGCTGAACTGTACGCTGAGAAGTTACCGGCCAAGTCACGCTCTATCTTAACCCAGTACGGAGCAGTTATATCAGCAGTCGTATCGTCAACGCTGGTTGCGCCCGTGCCGGGTCGCCGCTGGAAGGAAACGCCCGAACCGGAAGTAACAACCATCATCGCGTGCGCCGAATCCGGGTCAAGCGTCTCGCGAATCATCACGCCGGCCTTGGCCCATATGTCGGTATCGCTGACGCTCTGGACTCTTGCTACAATCGAGCCGGTGCCGGATAGCGTCTTGAAGGCGTAGTGGAACTCATCTGCTTCGACGCCATCAACCGCCCAGATATCTGCGCCGGAAGCGGTCATTGTATAGGTGCCGACCGGGCCTTCTGCGAAGCTGCCGACGGACGCTGAATTGCCTCTGAACCACAGCGACAATTCGGCAACGCTTTGCTCGGTCCAGTCTCGCTGGTCTGTCAACGTGTGCTCCACTTCCGAATACTTCGAGTAGTCCTGCTTATTGTTGTCGAAGACAAGCGGCATTGATTGAAGGCCACCGTTGACAATAGTTTCCTCGGTATAAGAGGCAGTGGTTTCATCGCCCACAGCAGCGCCGGTGCCGTTACCGGCAAAATAATCCGCCGTCCCGATCGAACCATAACCGAGGCCGTCATGCCATGAGTACCATATCTGATTCTCGCCGGCATCGTAGCCCTCAAAGTCGTCGATAACAAAGAAATCACCGGTCGTGAAGCTCCAGACTTTGCCGGACCAGGGACTATCGGGACTGTCGTTGACCTCATCGATACGCCAGTAGTAAGTCGTATTCATTATAAGCTTGCCGGGGTCATAGCTCTCCTCGCCAAGGGCCTTTGACCCCTTGTATTCGGGCGAGGTTTTCGTGGCACCGGCCACGGCGTCCGCATCCGTGCCGAAGTACACCTCGTGCGAAGCGGCGACGGCCCCCGCATCCCAGCCAAGAATTACCGACGGCTTTACGTCCACATCGCCATCAGCGGGATTCGGGCCGGTCACGGCGCCCAGAGTGGTGAAACTCCAAACGTCACCTTTATGAGTCTCGGCGCCATCATACTCATCTACCCGCCAGTAGTAGGTCTTCGCCAGATTAAGCGGGCCGGGGGTGTAAGTCGTTGTGCCGTTAAGAATACCCGTAGCAGCGTTGCTCACCTCATCGAAATCTTCGCCGAAGACTACATAGTGCAACATAGCGGCGAAACCTGCCGTCCATTTAAGCTGCACATCCAGGTCAACAAATTCGGCGCCCTCAGCCGGATCGGGGTAATACGCAGTTTGGGGTGGAATCGAGAAGCTCCAGACATCGCCCTTCCAGGGACTATTCGGCTCGGCATCGTTTACCTCGTCAATCCGCCAGTAGTAAGTTGTGCCGGGAACCAAACCTTCCGGAAAAGGATATCCGGGAAAACCGGCAACCAAAAACGCATCGGTCTGATTACCTCTGAACGTATCACCTGTACCGTTGTTCACATCGTCGAAATTATCGCCCATATACACATCGTGAGAAACCGTGAAATCTCCCGGCCGCCAGGAAAGCGTCGCCCAGGTACCCGCATGCATATCGCCGTCGCCCGGATCGGGGCTCGTGGCATAAGGATATCCACGGGGACCCGCCATCAGAGCCTGAATCTCTTCCAGCATTAACGCACGGCCATATACAAAGACATCGTCAATCTCTCCCAGAAGTGGTTGTGGTTGTGTGCTATCATTGAAGACATAGCCGCCGATGTTGAATGTAAACCCGGAGTTGCCGCTCGAGACGGCCCCATCGTGGCTTGCCGCCACCTCGCCGTCTATGTAGATTACGACTCCTGTTGAATCTCCTGTTAAAGCCACGTGATGCCAGGAAGGATATTCAAAGTCATAGTCTGCGCCAACAAACTGCCACTGATTGCCGGCCATCCAAACCCCGAGCTGACCACCGTTCTCCGATGTAAAGCCAAACTCTACCAGGTCATTCTGGCCAATAATGCCGGCATAAATGCTGGTATTGCTACCGCTGACCCAGCAGGCCAATGTGAATGCATCCAGGTCATTGAGTAAACTCAGGTCTGTACCCACATACGCATCGCTCCCATCGAACTGCAAAGCGCCTCCAAACATGCCATCGGTCCAGGTCACACCACCGTTAAGCGTGCCGTTATAGCCATTGACGGATTGATCGGCGGTAGTCGTACCTGATCCCTCATCCAACGCCCAATAGCCGATAAGATCGGGATCGCCTAAATTAACTGCACTGGCGGGGTCTGTTAGTAACAAGCCGGACATTAAAATAAGTGAAATGAAATAAATTGTTTGCCTGCTCATGATAATCCTCCTGAAAATTAAGATGAACGATAATGGTTCAAATCTTTGCTACACCCTTTAATACAATTCTGCGGACAATTTTTACTTGATACCGCCTCCCTGCGGAAAACCGAAAATCCACGAAACTCACTCCACAGTGGGATACCCCACGTGGTATCCTAACTTTTTTATATCAGATTAGCCGCCTGCCCGTCAAGCAAAATCTTCGGATTATCCACAATCCTCAATGATCCCGGTATCTGATTTTCTCCAGCAGATCAGCCAGCTCTTTAATAACATCCGGATGCTCCGGCGCGACATTGTGTTTTTCGCCAAGATCGTTTCTGAGGTTGTAAAGCTGTGATTGCGGATCTGTGCCGAGTTCGGTATTGGTATTCTTGTTTATCTTCGGCCCCTTACTCGGCTCGATGTATTTGAAGTCTCCCTTAATCAAAGAAAGGCAGCGGGCGTGCTCAACCAAATGGTCGCGGCCTACGAGCGATTTACCGAGCAGTGCAGGAAGAATATCAAAGCTGTCCGGCGCGTCGTTGGGGGCAAGTTTCCGGCCGGTAAGCGCCGCGAATGAAGCCATAAAATCAATCTGAGAAACAAGAGCGTCAGACTGACCTGGTTTCACATAACCGGGCCGGCGTACAATAAAAGGTACGCGCGTACCGGCATCGAATGCGCTGTATTTTCCTCCCCGCAGAGGGCCGGAAGGCTTGTGTCCATCGAGTTTTTCCACCGCCTGGTCTTTGTAACCATCGTCCACCACGGGTCCGTTATCGCTGGTAAAAATCACCAGGGTGTTCTCAGTAAGACCCAGACGATCAAGCGTTTTGAGAATTTCACCGGTGCAGTAGTCGAGCTGCACAATCGCGTCGCCGCGCGGGCCGAGGCCGCTCATGCCGGCGAATCTTGGGTGAGGGACGCGCGGTACGTGAATATCGTGTGTCGAAAAGTAGAGGAAGAACGGCTTGTTTCTGTACTTTTCTATAAAGTCTTTTGCCTTGCCGGTAATAACATCGGCTATGTCCTCATCCACCCAGCGTGCCGCTTTTCCGCCGCTCATGTAGCCGATCCTGCTGATGCCGTTGATTATAGTTTGGTTGTGGCCATGGCTGGGGTGCATCTTAAGCAGTTCCGGATGGTCTTTGCCTGTCGGCTCGTCGCCGATAGGTCCGTTAAAGCTGACCTGTATCGGGTCCTCCGGATCGAGACCAACGACCCGGCGGTTTTCCACGTAAACACACGGCACTCGGTCGCCGGTGGCGGGAATCAGGAAACAGTAATCGAATCCTATATCAAGTGGGCCGGGCTTAATATCGATGTTCCAGTTAAGCTCACGACCTTGTGCCCCCAGCCCGAGGTGCCATTTGCCCACAACGCCGGTCGTGTAGCCTGCTCTTTGCATGATCAACGGAAGCGTCGTTCGCCCCGGCTGGATAATCATGCGGGCGTCACCCCGCGCAATGCCCGTACCTTTATGACGCCAG
>Ga0307420_1000665_pt1 | contig 15570 bp, 12 predicted proteins | sample SalMarWE160240MG_2_FD_202167 | JGI IMG/M metagenome (GOLD analysis project Ga0307420, IMG submission 202167) | Salt marsh sediment microbial communities from the Plum Island Ecosystem LTER, Massachusetts, United States - WE1602-40 | ecosystem: Environmental > Aquatic > Marine > Intertidal zone >... | reverse complement strand
TATCAACATTCCCGGGCTTACGGGCACACCTGCCGCTGAAACGATAAGACGCGTAAGATATTTATTAAGTGATATCCCGAGTATAACAGGCCCGGAGAAAACATAGGGTATCCTGTACTGGTCAAGGATTGACGGTACAACCGATTCCCGTCCGTCGCCATAAAGTCCTTCTGCAATATTGAACACGAGGTCCCATTTCTTTCCTGCTGCCAGGGCTTCAATAAGCTGGAAACAATTTCCTATCGGTTCTGTTTCAAACCCCATTTTACGGAGTGCCTCTTCAATGTTGTCTATAGTATCCTGCTTGTCAAATTCGGCAGTATCCTCCATAGAATAACCGCGGTCAAGGTACCAGGACCGCAGGTCGTAAGTTAACCCGACTTTCATTTAAGCTTTATTTCTCAGGATATTCACATAAAACACCCTTATAGCTACGCAATACTATCTTTTCACTATTGTGCTCTACAACATAATTGGGTATGAGCGGGATCTTTCCTCCGCCGCCGGGAGCATCAATAACAAATGTAGGAACAGCGTAACCGCTGGTGAAACCTCTTAATCCCTTCATTATTTCAAGACCTTTTTTCACGGTTGTCCTGAAATGACTTGAACCTGGTATCAGGTCGCATTGATATAAATAATAAGGTCTGACCCTTATCTTAAGCAGTTTGTGCATGAGATCCTTCATCACGGGGACATTATCATTAATTCCTTTAAGCAGGACAGTCTGGCTTCCGAGCGGAAATCCGGCATCGGCAAGCTTGTTGCATGCTTTAGCACATTCCTCGGTTATCTCGGCAGGATGAGAAAAATGAAGGCTTAAGTAAAGCGGGTGATATTTTCTGAGCATGCTTATCAGATTATCAGTAATCCTTTGTGGCATTACAACAGGAACCCTGGTACCTATACGTATGATCTCAACATGCGAAATACTTCTTATGTTCGACACAATATATTCAAGGAGAGCATCACTTAATGTAAGCGGATCACCGCCGCTGATAAGTACATCACGTATCTCCTTGTGTGTTGCTATATAATAAAAGGCTTTCTCGAAATCCTGCTTTCCCAGTTTGTCAAGTTTCCCGACTGAATGTGAGCGGGTACAGTATCTGCAATAGTTGGAACAAACCTGAGTAACAGTGAAAAGTACCCTGTCGGGGTATCTGTGAACAATTCCCTTTACAGGAGAAAAGGATTTCTCGTGCAAAGGATCTGACTGTTCATTGCTGTGATGAATAAGCTCCTCAACAACCGGAACAACATTACGCCTCAGCGGGTGTGAATACCCGGTGTTGTAAATCAGTGAAGCAAAATATGGAGTTATTTTCATAGGAAGCCGGCCTTTCAGATTATTAATAGCCATAATCTCCTTATCGGATAATCGCATGATTTTTTTTAGGTCGTCAATGCTTGTTATAGCATTGCGCATTTGCCATTTCCAATCATTCCAGGAGTCGATAGTCGTTAGGGGGAAGTAGCGGTATATGAACTCCGAACTTCGGTTGCTAACTAACTTGTTTAGGGTCTCGTTTTGCGAAAATATCATGGTTTTCGCGCCAGGTTCTTCATCGGAAGAACTACCCACGAGGCGGCTCTCACAACGGAGTGCCGTAGCCTCATTTTTGTTAGCGTTCATAGCTGGCGATGATAAAGATCATCGTGTTCTTTTTGAGATTGTGTGGTTTTAAATTAATAATGTTAATAAAAAAATAATTGGTGCGAAAGTATGTATAATGTAAATACATTGTATCACTTGATAGTCAGAAATATTAACATGAACAGTATTTTTTCAACAGCGTTATTTTTATGATTTGATTCTATATCATATAATATGCTGTATGATAGCACATTACTCATCATCAATAATATCGGTGTTATTCCGTAGTCTCTTAATAGTACTTCGCCTTTTCTTCTGCTCAAGACGTTCAGCATCTGATGTTTTGGTGGGATATGTAGCAATACGTTTCGTTTTTTCCGTTAGCGCAGCTGAAACGAGCTTATAAAATCGTGCTATGGCTCTTCTTTTATTGAGAAGCTGTGTCCTTTCTGACTGAGATGTAATCAGCAGCTCTCCTTCAGCATTTATCCTGTTTCTTAAACTTATGAGAATCAACTCTTTTTCATGATCAGATAATACTGATGATCTCTCCACATTAAACCTTAATTCAACCCGGGTATTCACTTTATTCACATTCTGGCCACCCGGACCCCTGCTTCTTGAGGTAAAAAATCTAAATTCATTTTCCGGAATTCTTTCCTGTAACTCTTCAGGTTTCATTAGAATTTATTTTACATAAAGAATAACGCAACGCCGCCAACACTTAGTACAGCTCCGATTATCTCTGCTATAGTGACATTTTCTTTATACATGATCACTGCAGGAGCTATTATAAATATTGGGACCATCGCCATGAGCGTGGAAGCTATCCCTGCTTCTGTGAATTTTACTGATACCAGGGAAAATGATACTCCGAGAAAAGGACCAAAAAATGAGCCCAGTGTGAGTGATTTCATTCCCTGCCTGTTTGTTAAGGCTGTACTGATGTTTTTCCACCTTCCCATAACAGTTACAAGTACCGCAAAGCCTGCTATTCCTGCCATTATTCGTATTTGAGTAGCAGCAAAAGGATCATAATCTTTCACCCCTTTTTTACTTAAAACCAACCCGAGGGCCTGACCCACAGCGCCTCCAAGAGCATATAAAATACCCGGCGGTGCAAGTTTCAGTGATAACTTTTCACCTTTGCCATTGCGGCTGAAAATGGCCAGAGCTATACCCGAAAATGTGAGTGTCATACCAAGAAAATGTATAGGTTCCAGATGTTCATCCATTATCAGCCATCCAAAAAATGCGGTGATGGGAGGGACCAGCGTCATGATAAGCATGGCAAATCTGGATCCTATGATTGTGTATGATTTAAAAAGAAACAGGTCGCCGAAAACAAAGCCTATTAATCCCGAAAGTAAAAGCCATAACCAGTTTTCAGGTCCTGCATCAACCGGTAAAATCATTCCCCTGTATATAAGAGCAAATATGCTCAGGAAAATGAAACCTAAAATAAGCCGGAGTAAATTTACTGCTACAGAGCCTAACTTCCTGCTGGCTGATTCGAAAGCAAGAGCTGTTATTGTCCAGAAGAAAGCAGTCAGAAGAGCAGCAAACTCACCATAATGATTTCTGAAAAAATCCATCTATTCAGCAAACTCAAATATATACTCACCTGATTCGACAGTTAATTCTCTTAATGTCAGATCCTGTGAATAAATGACTGCAGAAATAAGAAGCAGCATGAAGGATAGGTGAATCGTTTTCATTATAGAGAATATTTGGATTAAAGTTCAAGATTATTAAAAATGTACGAATAAAAAAACAGATATACCGGCAAATCATACCCTGAAGTGTATAAAATTGCAAAACGAATAGACCTTGGGGCTGCTCTCGTACTTCTGAAAGTACTGAACCAGCGAGAAAACCTAAGTTGAATCCTGGGTTAAACAGGTGTTGATATTTTAATTAGTTTCGCCGGAAGTTTTATTTAGCATAAAGATCCGTTCACTTTACCAATTCCTTTTAGAAACAGTTCAATAATGCACAAGATTTGAGGGGGTTTGTTAGGACTGGAGGAGATGGAGAACACCCGGCTGATGAACCGGATTGACACTAAATATCTCATGTCATTAAGGAAAGTACCTGAATTGCTGACAAGGATGGATGCTGATTCAGATGGTCTGTATTCTGACGGAATCTATACACCTGGCACAAAATATACAAGCTTCACTGTTTCAAGTGTTTCAACGAAAATATATTAACTTGGTAATTTCTTTTGGAAGAAAAAACAATACTCAGAAGGAGAAAGGGATCCGTTAAAGCTAAATTATGAACCTTGTACTAAGAAATAACAAATTACTTCAGATACTGATCCACATTGTAGCATGGGGAGTATTCCTTGCCTTGCTGACAACTCTGGTTCCGGGGCCACTGAGAATGAATCCGGTGTTGTCAATCCTTATACCTTTTATCTTCTTTGTTTCATTCTTCTATTTAAACTATTATTTTCTTGTACCACAATACTTTATACCTGGCAAATATGTCACCTTCACTTTTATTTGTCTTATTTGTCTTGCTTTAACAATTGTTGTACCATCACTGATATCAGAATTGTACCGGCCGCTACCTCCGGGACCGGGACCGGGTCCCTATTTGGGTCTCCCTCCATTTATGGATCAGCAGGGACCGCGACAACCGTACCGGAATAGACTTGATCTTTTCAGACCCGAATTTGGTTATACAATAATCGTATTCTTCCTGATGCTCACTATTTCCCTGGGTATAAGGATTATTAACCAGTGGCAGGAGGCTGAGAAAGAAAAAGTAAATGCAGAGCTGGCATTTCTTAAAGCACAGATAAATCCGCATTTTCTGTTTAATACACTTAATACAATATATTCTCTTGCTGTGAAGAAAGCGGAAAAAACTCCATATGCAATAGAGAAGTTCTCGGATATGATGAGATTCGTTATTCAGGAAACATGTCATGATTTTGTCCCATTGAACAGAAAAATAGAATATATCGATACATATATTGACTTGCAGAATTTGCGGCTGCCCCCGTCCTGCCATATCAACTATCAAAAGGAAGGCGATCCGGCATCGTTGCAGATAGCTCCGCTTATAATGATGCCATTTATTGAAAATGCTTTTAAATATGGCGTCAGCACTGAAAAAGAATCAACAATAAACATTCATATCAAGATAATTAATGAGAATTTGAATCTTTCTGTAAGTAACAATAAATTAATATCGCTAAATAAAGATAATGGCACTTCTCAACTGGGTATCAGGAATACTATCAAAAGGCTAAAACTGATTTATCCGGGTAAACATGACCTGATTATTACTGAAAATGCGAAAGAATATAGAGTAATACTTAATCTGAATCTTAAATGATTGATTGTATAGCAATTGACGATGAACCGCTTGCCCTGGAACTGATTCAGGACTATTGTTCCCGGATCGATTATCTCGACCTGAAAAAGAGTTTTACACGTACATCTGAAGCAGCTGCGTATCTTAACAAATTCCCTGTAGATCTGCTTTTTCTAGATATCCAGATGCCTGACATCTCTGGCATCGACTTTTATAAATCACTTGATTATAATATCCAGGTTATCTTTACAACAGCGTATAGTGATTATGCTGTGGAGGGATTCAACCTTAATGCGGTTGATTACCTGCTAAAACCAATAAAATTCAGCCGTTTTGAAAAAGCTGTAAAAAAAACACGCGATTATATTGATTATCTGAATAATTCCAACCATAATAATGATAAGTCAGTTTTTGTGAGAAGCGAATATAAACTTTGCAAAATTCCTGTCAATAATATACGATATATTAAAGGAATGGATAATTATGTCAGAATATTCACGGGAGATTCAAAACCTGTTATTTCTCATATGAGCCTTAAAACCTTGTGCGAAAAGCTTCCGGGAAATACTTTTATGAGAGTGCACCGCTCATTTGTTGTAAATGTAACCGGTAATATTTCGTACAGTAATAAATATATCTATCTTGGCGACAAAAAAATTCCTGTCGGTTTAAGTTATGAAAAAGAAGTCAGGAATTTTTTCAGTTGAGAATATTTTTGTTGTTAACTAAAAGCTCCCGATTGCAGCAGGGGAGAAGTGATATTATTCTTTCCTGAGCATGAGTATCAGTGAACTGCTTCTGACTTTTCTCAGGGACAGGAGCAGGGCTGATAAACCAGCTGCAGACACCGCAGCTATCATAATGGGAATATAGCTCCATGGTATTTCAGAACCGCTACTGAGAGACGGCAGCGTAGCAAGAAGCCCTGAAAATGTTCCGGTTAATATACCCCAGAATAGCATTATAAGCTGATCCTTTAATAATAGGGCTCTGATCCGGCTGATATTGTAACCTGTTGCCATCATCAGTGCAAATTCCCGCTTACGCTGGTTAAAGTTCAGGATAAGGATGAATCCCAGTCCTGCTGCACCCAGTACCATTCCGAATACTCCAAGTACCACAAATACATCCAGATATGTATTGGTAACCTGTTGGAAAGATGCCAGTTTTTCTCCTGATTTTTCCACGGACAGGCCATAACCCGAAAGCCGTTGACTTAATACCTCGCAATAGTAATCTGAAGAGTCTGGATCACCGTCAATAAGAAATACAGAGCTTCCCGGAACTGAAGGATAATATTTTTTAAAATAACTGCTTCCTATGATCAGGTAACCCTGAAAGAGGGAAGATTTAAGACCCGCACATATTACTATTTTCAAAGGCTGACCGTTTTCAGCATTGAAAACCAGTGTATCACCGGTTTTTATCTTCAATCCCCATTGTAACACAGTCTGATCCGCAATGCCATAAATGACATTATCTCCTGGAGCCGCCTCCAGGAGGCTCCAGGGATTATCAACTCCCGGCTCTTTTATGCTTGTAGCAAAAGAAAATGAACCCCGGGTTATAAAAGCCGAAGGATCAATACCCAGAATTGCCGGAGCTGTTATGTGGTTTAAATTCAGACAGCTGGCATCATCACCAGGTAGTCTTCTTGCCTGCACAAATACCAGATCTTTTAGATTATCCTCATCCAGCCCGAATTCTTTTCGCCCGTCACCATTCAGGTTCTCCCTCACCGGAACAGCTGATTCTGCCCAAAGCAAATAGCCTCCGGTACCTCCTGGTGGCAACAGCATTTTATCGCCAACAACTTTCTTGTTACTGCCCGTAATCATGACAGCAAATATTCCTGCCGCTATGAAAATAACCGGAGTAACCATGTGTGCCGGATGGAAAGAATAAAACTGTTTCGATAAATTGCCTTTTATACCAGTCATAGTGTCATTGACCCTCTTTTTTCTGACACAATACTGCCGGAGCAACAGCACAAGCGTAATGAATATAAGTGCACCACCTGCAAAAGAAAGCGCTACTGAACCGCCCTCAATCACTAATGACAGGATGACCATGATAAGAGTGATAAAGAGGCTGACAAGTAAAAGAACCAGGTTATTTTTTGGTTGATGTCGCTTCAATTCACCGGTTTCCTTGCTGCTTAGACTTTCCAGGTATCTGTTTGTTTTTATAAAGAGAAGGAGAGAAGTTATTGCTTCTGCAGCTAAAAAACCTATGAGAAGAGGAATAATGCTGAAATGAGCAGAAAGGGTGCTTGTTTGTACTGCTCCGCTCCATATAGAATTCAACGCTTTAATAGTCAAGATATTAAGAAGATATCCCAGAAATATCCCGGGAACAGCACCCGCAATTGATATGACCATTGTTTCCGATAATAGCAGCCTCCTGATGTAACTGTTTTTGAATCCAAGAGCAAAATAGGTTTTTAACTGTTCTTTCCTTGTGTCAAAGAACATTGAAACTGCAAGGGATAACAGGATGATGCAAGAGACAATAATAAAAACAGCAAGGCTCAGGAACAAAGTGCTGAAATCAACACTCTCCCTGGCAGCCTTGTCACTGTTTTCCCTTGCATCAGAAATATTAAAACCAGTTGCCTTAGGATCGAGTGCTCCAGTTAATATATTTCTAATACTATCTGTTTCAAGTGCTTCCGGGAATCTTAATGCAGTGGCCGGACCAAAGATAATACCCCATAGCCTCTTGCCTGTCTTATAGCTTATAAATGCCTTGGGTGTTCCCCTGTATTTGTTCCAGTATTTCTCATCCTTTTCCCGTACTTTTTCCATTAGTATGGGTATCCCGGCATCCCAGCCTGAACAGGTTGTGCTTCCTGATATACCTGGAAATTCGGGCATCAGTGAAGGATCGGAATAGAGATGGTCATCGGGCAGTATCTGGCTTATTATGAACCTTTCGTTTTTTTCTTCAAGGATATTAATACTGTATGCCGGATCATACCACGTGAGTACCAATGTGTCGCCTGCTTTTGCATCAAGATCATCAGCCAGCCACCTTATTATCTTTATATCATTTTCACCGATATCGTCATCGAAAGCCGATATAAAGGAATAGGGTGTTGAATTGCCGTTGACACTGAAATCATTGCCAAGGTATGTTATTACAGGTCTGGCAGAAGGTATCATTGAGATTATTTCTGATACAATTGCGCTGTCGATAAAGATCCTGTTGGAAATCAGTTCCGGTTCTCCTGTCTTCAGAGATCGCCTCACGGTAAGCCCGATATCTGAAGGAGTAATATGCTTCCTCAAAGCTTCGTAAAAGGAATTTACAGAAAGTCCACTGTTGTTCTGAATAAGAAGCCTGTTCACCCCGGGTTCATCACTCTGACCTGCATAAAGGTCAGTCATACTTATGAAGATGTTCATGGGAGCTATCTGGCTGATACCCAGCGAGAAATTTCCTGCCTGCTGTGAATCAAGCACATTTCCTACCTTTAATACTTTTGAGAGATTTTCTTCCCCGGAAGGTGCAAAAGGGGCATTGGCAGGAATGGGATCAAGGCCGGGGAACTTTATTATTATATCATCGCCCGCGCTTATTCCAAGGTGCCGGGCCAGCTTATTATTTATTGCAACTGTGCCCTGCTTAATACTTACCGGATCGATACCCTGGAATGACCAGAAGTTGTTTGTAATACCGTATATCTTTGTATTTAAGGCTGTTGCGCCTGTCGTAAAATTCTGGCAATACCCGTCTGTTTCAAGTATGACAATTGCTTTTTCTCCTGTTTCTGCCGAAATTCTTTCTGCAAGTGAACCTTTGAAATAGCGCAACCCTGAGCTGATTAATATTCCGGTATTTCCAAGTTTTTCAGAAGAGCTTTTCCTTAGACTTTCTCTGACTGAGTGACCGGTGAATAGCGATCCGGTAATTATTGCTGATAACAATACAATTATCAGGACCTGGTTAACAGCATCCCTGCTGTGAAAGATTATTGACCGCCTGATTGATTTTTGCAGGAAATTCATCATTATCACGATTTTCCGGATTATTGATTCAGCTTACCCTCCTCCAGCTTAAGGTGCAGCCGCATCTTGGCAGCAAGGTCAACCGAATGTGTTGCAACAATCAGTGCAGTTCCGGTTTCATTATTGAGCCGAACGAGGAGATCCCCAAGTATTCCGGCGTTCTTCGAATCAAGCGATCCAGTCGGCTCATCAGCCAACAGGAGCGAGGGTTTATTTATTAGAGACCTTACCAGAGTTACACGCTGGGCCTCTCCACCTGAGATCTGGAACGGATATTTATCAGCCAGATCCGTAATACCTGTTTTCTCTATTAACCGGGAGCCATATGCTCTCTTCTCCTCATACTCTTCTTCTGATATATCCCTGGCAAAGAGCGGTAAAAGAATATTCTCTGTTACAGTAAGATGAGGAAGCAACAGGTGATCCTGAAAAACAAAACCTATGTTCCTGTTCCTGTATAATGCTGACTCATCCGGATTGAAACCAAAAACTGATTTGTCATAGAACAGAATATCGCCGGAATCAGGTCTGTCAAGAAGCCCGATTATATTCATCAGCGTGGTTTTTCCCGAACCTGAAGGTCCAGTTACAGCTATTGAATCACCTTCATTTACAACAAGATCAAGGTTGTCCAGTACCAGACCTCTTCGTGTATATGATTTTGTTATACTTTTCAGACTGAGCATGATATTTCAATTCTTAGTTATCATTTTACTATATACTTCCGATAAGCCTGCAGACATTTTATCCAGTGAAAGCTCAGACCTGACTTTTATACTGCCCGTATCACCAAGGTTCTTTCTGAGCTCGTGGTCAGTAAGAAGCTTAAACAGGGCTTCTGACAATTCAGTGATGGTGTCGGGAGAATAGGTAATTCCTCCTCCGGTTATTTCCAGTATCTCGGGAAATGCTCCCGTGGCCGGTTGAACAACGGGTATTCCCGCACAGTTGGCTTCAAGGATATATAATCCGTAACCGTCAAGCTTCCGGACAGGTACACTTATTACATCCACATCGTTGAAAAACTGCGCCTTTTTCTCTCCGCTGAACTCCGGATAAATTCTGATGCTTTTCTGGAATCCATGTTCCCTTATCTTTTTTATCTGTTTTGATATAAATGGCTTATTCTCACCTGTATAACCGCCGCAAACATTCAATGTAAGTCCTGGAATAAAGTTCTTGGTTTTTATGTCAATGAAGGCATCCACAAGCTTATCAAAACCGTTATGCTCACTTACGCGGCAGAAATATCCGATTGCCGGCGGCCGTGACAATTCCTTTGTTTGGCTATATGATGGAGGATCAAAACCAAGAGGAACAATGTGGACATTATCGCCCTTCAGCCCGGTATTGTTGATGAACAGCTCTTTGGAATATCTGCTTGGGGTTACAAAACTATCGACATATACAGATTCGGCAGCAATCATCTTCCATGCCCTGCTGCGGTATGGTTCAGGCATATTATCAATCCAGTCATCCTCGTTCAGTAGCGAGCATACAATCTTCACTTCCATCCTTTGTTTGAGCTGACGGGCCAATCCAAGGATCAGGGCATTTGACAGGTGTACAACATCAGGTTTCCCTTCAGTATTAAGATAACTTATCAGCCTTTGTACCTCATCTTTGCGGAAAGCATTATCTCCCTCGATCATGTTAATCGTCAGATCTTCAAGCCCTTCTGTACTTGTAGTACCAGCCATGCGTGATGCCAGCTTCAGGAATGGTTTAAGATCAAAAAATTTCTCAAGGAACATAGGCATATTCCGGAATATCCTCACCTTTTCTCTCAGGTACATTGAAATTGCACCAAAAAAAACATGCGTGTCCATTTCATTATCGCTGTCTGTTTCTCTGTCAGGCGGCAGATATAAAGGAATGGCTTTTACAGTAGTACCGGGTACCCTTCTGATAGCTTTAACGTAAAGCATGTCGCGATAACAGTTTGCACAGTAAAATGAGCCTCCCGAACCTGTTATGAGATATACAATTTTCATCTTATTATTTTTCTCTGTGTCCCTCTGTGTCTTTTTATCAGCCGTAGTTTTAACGAAGGCTGACTCGGTGGTTCTCTGTGTAAGTTCTTTATATTACTTTTAAGTTCAACAGAGATTATTTATTCCCAAATGCCAGTAATCTTCCATCTTCGGTAAGAAAATAGAACCTGCCCTGTGTTAATGCAGGTGAACTGCCAATGGGAGCCCCTGCATTAAAGCTCCATATCTTTTTTCCGTTTGTTAATCCAAGCATATAGATATTACCATCCATACTGCCAAAAATAACCCTGGACGGGGTTATGACAGCAGAACCAATTACTCGTCCGTTTGTTCTGTATTTCCATACTAACCTGCCATTTTTAGCATTATAACAGTATAAATATTTATCCTCGTTACCTATTATTGCTGAATTGTGCCCGACAGCAGGGATACCAAGAATAGATCCTGTCATTTCGCCCATCGGAATATTCCATATCATTTCACCCGAGGTTATATCAAGACAATAAAATGCTCCATCATAGTCACCAAAATAGGCCAAATTGTCAATAACAGCAGGTGAGGAAGCAATATAATTGCCTATATTAAAGGTATTCCTCTGGATACCGGTCCTGGGATCTGTTACTCTCATAATTCCGTCGCATCCTCCAAATATTATCTTATTATTTGCTACAGCAGGTGTGCCATTTACATAATTATTTGTTTCAATTCTCCATAAGAGTTTTCCGGATTCCGGGTTCAGACAATAAAGATAATAGTCATAACTTCCTACAATAATTCCTGCATACCTGCCTGATATCCATAAATTTCCCGATCCCAATATCTGATTTTCGGTAGGGTATGACCATTCAGATCTTCCTGTCTTCTTATTTATAGCACGAAATATACCATCATAAGAGCCTATGAATACTTTGTCACCAAATACAAGGGGAGGAGCTTCAATTGGGCTGCCTGTCTGAAAACGCCAGAGTATTGTTCCCTCTTCACTTATGGCGTAAACAGTTCCTTTATCATTTCCGAAATAAATGACTCCATTGCTTAGTACAGGTGAGGATTTGGTCCTGGCATCTGTAGGAAAACTCCATAAAAGAGCAGGATCTGTAGTGAATTCATGACGTGTATCTCCTGAAAGATCGCTTTTCCCCCTGAAAACAGGCCAGTTAATATCTGAAACCTGTCCAAATATAGAGGGATTCAGTACAAGTGAAAGCACTATAATAACTAAATATTTCATTATCAGCACACTATGTAAATTTACTTAAAGCACCTGTAGGACAAACCTCTATGCAAATATCTGCTTTTGTTTTAAGAATATCCTCAAATCCTTCTGTCAGCGGCTCCGAGATTAATGAGACAAATCCTCTGTTAATGAAACAGAGAGAGGGTTCGTCACTGTTATCTTCACAAACCCTGACACAAAGACCGCATTTTATACACTTTGCATTCTCAAAAATCAGGCCGGTTTTGTGGTTTATCTTTTTCTCAACAGGTGCATTTACATGTTTCCCGGAAGGATCTTTCACACCGAGTTCAACGGCAATGTCTCTGAGTCTGCAATCCCCTGTCGCCCGGCAATCACAATGCATACAGTTTTCTGCTTCCAGCCCGGCCGATTTGAAATCTGGTATATCACTGTAACGTTTGCCGTCTCCGGTACACTCCTTCAGCCATTCTTTTAATTCTACATCTTCAATCTTTCCTATTCTTGAAGAAAATTTCTTGCGCAAAGGGTTTGTTATTTTTTCTTTGCCATGTTTCACAGCATCTTCATTATCCTTATTATCTGTATCATAGATTATATTATCTTTATTAATACTTCGTGAAACAAACAACATTATATTACGTATCGATACCGGCTCGTCAATTTTCTTTCTGCGGCAGGCATTTTCACAATACCCGGGACAGGCTGTACAATGTATTTCAGGTGTCGATACTTCAGTCCTGGCCAGTTCAATAGCATCCTGAATATTCCCTGACTGCAGTAACCTGTTCATCAGCGGGATGTTATAACCTGCCGGACAGACTATCCGGCATGGAGCTTCACATTCAGCCCTGTGTTCCGATAAGAGTAATTCAACAGCCTTCTTTCTTAATGCCATTACCTCTTTTCCTGAGGCATCAATCTCCATTCCATCCTGAATCAAGGCTGAACATGACGGTATATAACTACCTGTCATAGTATCTTTTACTATACAAACCATGCATGAAGAAAAGTGTTCAATTCCCTCCTTATGACAAAGAGTGGGTATCCGAATTCCTGCTTTTGCGGCAGCATTCAGTATGGTCTGACCCTCTTCAGCTTCAATTTCAATATTATCTATTCTGATCCTGAGCATCATTGATATTTACTATTTCAACAGCATCTTCAGGACATACTATTCTACAACTGTCACATTTTGTACACAACTCCTGGTCAATCTCATGCTTCTCATAGGGTTTAAACTCTATTGCGCCTACAGGGCACTCCTGGAAGCATTTTGTACATCCGTTACATTGGTCATTGATCACATATTTTATAAGATCCCTGCATTTTTTAGCAGGGCAGAATCCCTTTGTATGGGCTTCATATTCCGACCTGAAGTATTCCAGTCCAGTAAGGACGGGGTTGGGAGCAGTTTTTCCAAGACCGCACAGGCTGCCATTCTTTACATCGCGGCATAATTTTTCCAGCTCATCGATCTCTTCCATGGATGCTTTCCCTTCACTCAGTCTTGTAATTATATTAAGCATCTGTTTTGTCCCGACCCGGCAGAATGTGCATTTCCCGCACGATTGTTTGTGTGTGAATGTCAGGAAATACTTTGCAATATCAATCATGCAGTCAGTATCATCGAGGACAACCATCCCGCCTGAGCCCATCATTGCGCCTATCTGTGTAAGTTTCTCATAATCAACGGTAGTGTCGGCCATGCTGGCAGGTATGCAACCTCCCGATGGACCGCCTATCTGGACAGCTTTAAATGTTCTTCCTTCCCCGACACCATTCCCGATCTGTTCAACTATTTCTCTTATAGTTATTCCCATCGGGACCTCAATAAGACCTCCCTTAGATACTTTGCCTGCCAGTGCAAAGACCTTTGTTCCCTTGCTTTTTTCAGTCCCTATAGTACCAAAGGCCTCACTTCCGTTATTTATTATCCATGGAACAAGGGAGAGAGTTTCAACATTGTTCACAAGTGTCGGTTTGCCTCTGAAACCTTTTACCGCTGGATAAGGAGGCCTGAAATGGGGAGAGCCGCGTTTACCTTCAAGCGAAGCTATCAGTGCTGTCTCCTCACCACATACGAAAGCTCCCGCGCCTTCAAATATTCTAATATCGAATGAAAAAGTTGATTCGTAAATATTATTCCCAAGAATTCCCCTTTCATAACATTGGCTGATTGCATTTCTGACTCTTGCAACAGCAAGCGGATATTCGGCCCTTATATAAAAGATACCTTCGCGAGCGTCTGTGGTATATCCGGCTATAAGCATCCCTTCAATTATCCTGTATGGAAATGACTCCAGAAGCATCCTGTCCATGAAGGCTCCCGGGTCACCCTCATCTCCGTTGCAGACAATGTATTTCGGGCTCCCCGAAGCTTCAGAAAAGATTTTCCATTTTTTGCCGGTCAGGAATCCTGCGCCGCCACGGCCCCTTAAACCGCTACGGATAATTGTATCTGTTATTTCTGAACGATCGGATGACTGAAGCGATTTTCTTAAGGCGTCGAAACCTCCCAGCATCAAATATTCTTCAGATGAATCGGGGGAGAGGATACCGCTGTATAAAGTTGCCAGGTGTACCTGCAGACGGAGAAAGTTATTAAGGTATTTCTCTCTTACCTCTCCGGGCAGATTTACCGGGCTTGCGGTCTTTTCATCCGACACTAATGAATCTGTAAGATCATTTAACCTGTAAAGTATCTTTTTGTTAAATGACCCTGGTTTTATATGATTCAGCAAAATCTCCTCAACCTGCTCTTTCCTGACATTGGTATATCGGTGATGAATATTTTCCCTTGTAACTATCTCAAGCAGAGGTGTCTGATTACAGACTCCCACACATCCCACAGGTTTCAGCTTGATATTAAGATCATAGCCCTCTTTGACTTCTATCAGGCTGGAAAGGATTTCCCTGCTGCCCCCGGCCACACAGCATGAACCAAGTCCGATCCGAACTTCCGCGTCAAGGCTGTCTCCGTTTTCATCGTTTTTAATCTGAGGCTCCCTGCTGTGAAATGCAAGGAAGTCTTTTAATATGTCACCGGCACGGTTAGGCTTAACATGTCCATAAGTCTTTCCATCTATCTGTACCACAGGAGCTAAAGTACAGCATCCCAGGCAGGCAACCTCCTCAATTGAAAAGAGATTATCAGGTGATACATTATGTGTGTCATCTATTTTAAGTTCTCTCTGAAATGCTTCTGAAATCAGCTGTGACCCCTTTACATGGCAGGCAGTGCCTGCACATATCTTTATTACATGCTTTCCAACGGGAAGATGCCTGAACTGTGAATAGAAAGTTGATACACCCGACAGCTGTCCCGGAGTGATCTCAGTAACCCTGCATATATGCCTGAGAGCTTCAGAAGGAAGATAATTGAGCTTCTTCTGAACCTCCTGCAGGATAAGTATTACTTTATCCTTTTCACCTCCCGTG
>Ga0307420_1000663_pt1 | contig 15608 bp, 10 predicted proteins | sample SalMarWE160240MG_2_FD_202167 | JGI IMG/M metagenome (GOLD analysis project Ga0307420, IMG submission 202167) | Salt marsh sediment microbial communities from the Plum Island Ecosystem LTER, Massachusetts, United States - WE1602-40 | ecosystem: Environmental > Aquatic > Marine > Intertidal zone >... | reverse complement strand
AGGATAAGAATAAGTTAAAGGATGAGGCTAAAATACAGGCATCATCAATGGCAGATGAGTTGATAAAACAATTAAGCTCAGAGATTGAAAAATCCGCTCGGCAGACAATGGAAACATTGGCAGCAAGTTTTGGAGCAAAATCGGCTCTACTAGATTTTAGTAAGTCTCAGTTATCAGAGAGAGGCATTACTGATCTCACGCAACAACAACTTCCGAAAGAATAGGATAGTATTGTGAGCCCAAAAGAAAGTGTTAGTGCCCATAGTATTATTATATATCACTACCACTTTGAGTAAAATGTGAGGGCGCAGTTTTTCAAGTAATATCAAGAGAGGCATATCTTAAATATTAAATATTAATTTTTCTAACTCACTTTTCAAACGTATTTTATCCTATATTTTTTTACCTCCATGGTCTTAACGATGCGGCAGAGGGAGTGAATTGCTCGAATATCCCTCTGTTCATTTGCCTTCCATCCTTATGATGCTTTTTCCTTTTCAAAAAGATATATTTTCATAGTATATTCACATATGCTTGTGAATATCTTTCGATTTCAATAGTATGTGTAGTGCTGCACCAAACTGCCAGAGCGCTGGAACATTTTGGGTCCCTCGGGCTTTCAGCCGTCTGCGTCAGATAAGCCCCGATATTATAAAGGAACATAGTAAACATGAAAAACAGAAATGTATGCAAATGGTATGATGAAACATCTGGGATGAAGAGAGCCTATGATAAAGGTTTATTAGACAAAAAATGGATAGAAGAATATTGTTGGAATGGGGGGAAGGGTTGTGTAAGGAAGAAGAGATTTGAAGGAGAAGGCTATGTATCTCCTGATTATGTATTGCCAGATGGAACCGTCGATGAAAACCTGAAAAAATGAGGATAAAAGAAGTAGCGACTTTATAAAAAAATCCATGCAAATACAAATGTCTAAAATGTTTACACACGCCATAGTCAGAAAGCCTGGAGATGATTTTGCTCGCGGCATTACCACATCCAATCTCGGAACACCTCGCTATGAATTAATAATGGAGCAACACGAAGCTTATATCGAGGCGCTGAGATCCCTGGGGCTCGAGCTCATTGTTCTGGAGGCTCTGCCGGATTACCCGGATGCATACTTCGTGGAAGACACTGCTGTTGTAACACCGGATGTGGCCATCATTACAAATCCTGGGGTTGAGGATAGAAAAGGGGAAGAGGATACAATCGAACGAGCGCTTGCCACGTATCGCAAGACTGTTCGAATCCACGCCCCCGGGACTGTTGACGGCGGGGATGTACTTATGGTGGGTGCGCATTTTTTTATCGGAATCTCTGAGCGCACGAACAGAGAAGGGGCTACACAACTCGGTTGCATCTTTGAGGAATATGGGTATACCTGGGCTATGGTTTGTGTGCAAGCAGGCTTACACCTGAAATCCAGTGTCAATTATATTGGCAGAAATACATTACTTATCACAGAGAAATTCGCGGGCCACGACGAATTCAAAGACTTCGATACAATCATTGTCAAAAAGACCGAAGAGTATGCAGCGAACACACTTCTGATAAACAATAGCCTTATCACTCCCAAGGGATTTCCCAACACAATAAAAAAGCTTGAGGCTACGGGACTTGATATCATTGAACTGGATGTAAGCGAGGTGCGCAAGATGGATGGTGGTCTGACGTGTATGTCTCTCAGATTTTAAGGAGTCTATTGTAAGTAATTGAGGATCAATACTTTATTTATAAATGGGAACCATATTCGAGGGTTTTAAAGGGAAATCCTTGTTTATGATAGATATTAGTCGAAAGCGGGGCAATAGAAGGTACATACACAACGTATGATTGAAAGATTTGAAAGGCAGGGTCGAATAACCCTGCCTTTTTTTCTGGATGATTCACTACTGTTTACTTCTTAAACTTTCGACTGAAACCTGCAAAACCGATTAGGCTAAAGGTGAGAAGCAGTATGAACGCCAAAGCAAAAACGGAACCAATGTTTAGTGTAACCCAACTCACTCCCACAAGAGGCAACAAAGTCCAGCGTGCCACCCTCCGCAAACTGGTATGCTTGGCTATGAAGTCGGCCACAGATGGTGAATAGGTGTAATATAGTTTGACGAAACTTCTGCCAAGGTTATTGGTAAGCAGGACGCGGTCACGGAAATCACGCAGTACCTTGACGTGCGGCTCCATGTAAGAGCCATATGCTGCGGTGGCTATAAAGCAGCCGCCACCACCACCGCCGCCTCCTCCTCCTCCACCGGTTTCCAGCCCCTTTCCGGTAAGAGAAACACTGCCATCGGGAATGTCAGGATCGGCAAAGTCGATGCTTAAGGTTGCGTTGTAAGTATCGTTTGCGGAGGGTGTGAAGGTAACACTAACTTTACAGGCACAACCCAGTGGAATGGTCACTGGTGGGCTACCGCAAGGATTCTCGCCAGCATTCACATCCAGCACGAAATTGCTGGTATCTGATAACGTCATCCCTGCTACCTGAAGTGCAGACGCTCCCATGTTAGCAATGGTTACTTCCAGCCGATTCGAACTCGTATTTACTTCAACACTTCCGTAATCGTGTACTGCGGGCGAAACCGAGAAATTAGTGGCCACAGCCGATGCATAACTCAACGTGCTTTTGCCTTCGTCGAAGTAGCTGATGTGAACTTTGTCGCTGGAATCGATGGCGATAGAGGTATACGTACCAACCTTACCACCGCTGTTTACCGTTTCATGGGCCCAATAGCCGGAGGTGTTGTTGGTATATCTCAGAAATGACGTGGTGGTTTCCGTGGTCCATCCGTGGTAGCTGATGTGTACATTATCCTGCGAGTCCAGCGCTATTGAGGTGTGCATGCCCACATAACCATCGCTGTCGATAGCTTCTGTGTTCCATGCACCGGCAGTACCGTGGGCGTATTTGAGTTCGCCGCGGGTGAGATCAAAGTAACTCATGTGCACGGTGTTCGAGGCATCAACGACAATGGCACTGTATTCGCCCACAAAACCATCGGCGTCGACGGTCTCCCATTGCCACGAACCGCTCGCATTTGTGGCGTAGCGCAGGTTCAAGGCCGTCACCGAGGGGATGAAGCCGAAGTATTCGTAAAGATAGGCAATGTGGACCTTGCCGGCCGTATCAAGCGCAATGGATGGGTATTTGCCAACGTCACCATCGTCGTCGACGACGGTGTTCACCCACGAACCTCCCGCATTTGTAGCGTAGCGCAGCTCGCCGTTATCCTCATCCCAATAGGCGATGTGGGTATAACCGTCCGTATCCAGGGCCAGGGCGGAGTAACGCCCCACGGTGGTGCTGCCGTCCGGGGTCTCGATGGTCCACGGCGGTGGATCATTGCTTGCAAACTTCAGTTGTTCTCCATCACTGAAATAGCTCATGTTGACGGTGCCATTGGTGAAGACACCGATGGACGTGGCGCCGATCAATGCATTGGTAGTATCAACTACCGCAGGTGTTCCCCAGCTTCCTGAGGCATTGGTAGCGTATTTGAGTTTGTGCTTGGTGTCATCAACGTAACTGACGTGAACCTTGTCATTGGCGTCCACGTCGATGGAGGTGTACTTGCCGATGACTGCAACTTCATCCACCACTCCCTTCCGCCAATCCAGGGGCTGAGTGGGAACATGCAATCCGTAATCGGCATAGCGGAGTTGCTTGTCGCTGCCGAGATAACTGATGTGCAGTTGCAGATTCAGGCCACTCCCCGCCGCAGCAATGGAGGTGAACTTGCCGATATCACCTTCACCACCCGACTCGATGTTTTCACGACTCCAACTATTGAAGCTGCCGAAGGCATGTTTGAGATAGGCGGTGTACTCTGGGTGAAATGGATCGCTGTCGTCCAAAAACCATGCATGATAACTGATATGCAGTACACCGGCGGTATCCACGGCGATGGAGGTGTAGGTACCGGCACTGCTGCTGTTATCCACTACTTCCGTCGTCCACGCGCCGGGCGTGCCTTGTGCGTGTTTGAGGAAATAGTCGGTAGTGCTCGCACCGGCGGCCTGTAGGTTGTAACTCACGTGAACTACATCAGCTGTGTCCACGGCTATCGAGGTATAACGCCCGGCCTCGTCGTCGCTGTTGTCGACGATCTCATGGCTCCACCCCCCACCGTCCTTCACCGCAATCCGCAGGTCACCGTTGGTGGCATCGAAGTAGCTGATGTAGCGTTTGCCCACCGAATCGATGGCGATGGAGCTGTAACGACCACGGCCGCTGGTGGCATCGACAGTCTCATCTACCCAGATCCCGGAGGCGTTGGTCGCGTATTTAAGATTAGCGTTGGAGGCGTCGTAATAACTAATGTGGACGCTATCGTTGGCGTCGATGGCGATGGAGCTGTAACGACCAACATCACCGCTGAAATCCACCACCTCTATCTTCCAGCTGCCACTGGTGTTGCTGGCGTATTTGAGGTCACCGTTGATTTCATCGAAGTAGCTGATGTGCAGGGAGCCGGAAGAATCCACTGCAATGGCGGCATAGCGGCCGACACTGGATGCGAGGTCGATGACCTCGATCGGCTGCTGCCACCCTGTGCCTTCGTTGTAAGTGTAATAGAGATGTTTGCCGCCATAGACCAGGTGAACACGGCTGCCGTCAAATGCAATCGCCCTTGAGTAGAAATCGTCAAATGACCTTCTATCCTCGACTTCCTCTACACTCCAAAGTGCAGCCCCGGCGTTAGTAGCGAACAATATCCCCGCCATCAGCAGCAAGGAAAGCGTGATCGAGATTACGATGCGAATTCTTTTCATTTCTATCTCCCCCTTACTCAACCAGCACGAGGTTGTTGATAAAGGCCACATCATCTTTCAACTCCACCAGATCCTCGGTCTTCATGCTCATCTCCACAACCTTGGTCATCAGGCCGATGGCATCCAGTGCCGCGGTGAAGTCCCTCAAATCATCCATCATGGCGCAGGTGGGATAGCCTGTGGAACACAGGCCGCCGAACAAGGGATAAAGAACGGTGTCAACAATGTTAGATAGCGTGTCCAGCACCGTGGCCATATCGTCAATCAGGTCTTGCTGGCTCAGGGCGTCCCAGGCGTCGTTATTCAGGGCATCCATATCATCCGGATTGCCCCGGGTGCGGAAATCGGCAAAGTCGTTACTCATATCGACACGGCGATCCCCGGCGTCGGTTGACGTCGGGATGAAGGCTTTGGCTTTGGTGAGTGCGTCATCCAGTTGTCCAGCGACGGGGCTGCCGAAGTAGGGTTTGACGATCACTTGTTGGGTGAAGAAGTGCGCCAGAACCCCGATCACTACATCGTCATCGATTTCCTGCTGGAGCACCGCCGAGCGCACGATGAGCTGCAACATGGGTAACACAAAATCACGCACCGGCCCTGCGGCCATCTCATCTTGTATGGCAAAAAAGATGTCGTCCACCCATTCCCCGGCCTGATTGGCGTTGGCTTCGATGCTCTGGCTAATACCGGCGTAGCCGTTGTTTGCAAAGGCCTCAATGATCTGCCTGGTGGCTGTCAGCGCCTCTTCGGGCACATTGCCGGGTAGATCAATAGCATCAAACAATTGATCGGTGATCTCACTAAGTACCTGGGCTTTGATGTCATTCAGCGCCAGATCGAGGGCCAGATCACCGATGGTCTCCAGCAAATCGGGCCAGTCATCCCAATGCCCGAGGATGAGTGTGTCAACCATGGTCGACAGCAGGCTCTTATACGGAAGATCCGGTATCAGGTTGATAATCTCGTCGATGAGCAGGGGAACCAGTTTTTCTTCGGCAAAGGTCTTAAGCGCCTCGACACTGACCTTGGCGCCGATGATTTCCCCCGACGCCACCAGATCCAGGCGGGCGATGGCTTCCGTGAGGGAAATTCCCAGAACGACCGCAGAGTCCTTATTGAGTCCGCGCACTCGCTCGATGATGTCACGGAACTTGAGCAGTATTTGCTCGAAGTCCTCGGTGAGGCGCTCTGCCTCCACCGCGGCATATCCGCTGGCATTCACATACCCGGACATCGCCACATAAAAGCGCTTGATGCGCTCCATGTCGGTCCAGTCGATGCCATTCAGTTCGAGATCATCCAGCCAGGATTCGGCGTCCTCGGCGAAACCGGCAAAGTGTTTGTCGGTAACGCCCCAGTGCTTGAGGTCTTTCACCAGGCCGCGGGCCTTGGCCAACTCGATATCGGCAGCTCCCGTGTCCAGCTCAAAACCGGTGGTCGTTCCGCCACTGGGCACCGTAATGGGAGTATGGCCTTCGTAGTACAGGACTTCGTATTGATAGGCGCCATATCCGTAGCTGACCGAAAGCGTGTAGTCGCCCACAGGCAGCAAAGTGTAGTGGATCTTCCCGGGCGTACCCGGATTTTGGTAGCCCCAATCGATCCTGTAACTGCGGTCCCCCATTTTGTAGTAGACATCAACGGTGACATCTTCGGTTATAGTTGTGCCACGTACATTGCTGAGGTTAACATACAGATCCGTGGTTTCTATCACGGGCACGTAATAAAAACTCTGCTCCAGGGTCCCCGCACTGTCGGGGTCAGGAGTGCGTATGGTGATTTTCACCGTGTAATTCGGAGGCGTACTACTATCTGAAATACTGCTGCGCCAGGCGAAGTAGTATTGGGAGTCAACAACGGGAGTGCTACCGCTTACGGTAATCTGTGTTTGATCAAAGGGCCAATCGAGACGATTGCCAACGGTGGCAAAGCCACAATCCCATTTACCACTGCTTAGCTGACTACAGCCTGCCTTGGGATTGTAATCCGCATCGGTATATAAATCCATGTCAGGGTGGTCCATGACCTCGGCCTTGGTTGCTGGCTGGCTGTAGTAGACCTCGAAGCCTTTTCCTGTGAGCGCGAGCTCCGCTGCCGTACGGTTCGCTGCCGTGCTGTCCAGGTGCCAGTGAGTACCATATACCGACTGCGGTACTGTATCGGTGATCAGCACAATCACCTTGCGCACATTAGGATCGGTGCGCCAGTCAAAGGTGGTGGCGAGCATCAGGGAGTCGTAACCGGTAGTGGGCTCCCACGATTCGCCCGCGGTGACGATAAGTTCGATCCAGTCGTGGATCTCGGCGGCCTCCATCACCCCTGAAAAGGGAAAGGGCGTGTTATCGTCCGATGGATAGATATCCTGAGAGGCTACCGACGCACTATCACAGATCGCGGCCATACGAAAGTCAACGTGGTTTGATTTCAGGCGGTCGACAAAGTCGTGCAGCTCGTTACGAATCTCTGGCATCTCATCACTCATGGTGCCAGTGACATCGACGATGAAGACGATATCCAGCTTTTCTTCAGTAATGGTGCGTTCCCAGAAGCCAGGGCCGTCAAACTGGTAGTAGGTATCGGGATCATTGAAGGTAATTTCGGTGGGACCCGCCACCTCAACACCATGGTCATCCAGCAGTGTCTCAGTAAGCTCGAAGTCGTCGATTGTGCGTCCGGTCACCCAATCGCCGTCTGCATCCTTGAGCGATACCGAGGCCCAAACCAGGTCTTTACCGGCACCCCGGTCCCAATGCTTGTAGTCGTTGATGATCAGGTCGTCATTAACAGCTTGTGGTATAGAGGTTAGGGAGCTGGTAATCTCCGTCAGGTCAGTGCCGTTGCCGGCAGGGTTGAATGCTCCCGTTGAATCTGTGAGGACCGGCGCGTTGGCGGCTGGGGTTTCCACCTCACTGCCGGTATCATTGAAATAATAAGGTTTGATTTCGTCCCCATCGATGGGACTTTTGACGGCACTGCCATTGTTGGCGGGCATGGGTGTGGAAGAACTAACGCTTCCATCACCGTCGCCACTACCACTGCACGTGATAAGGGTGAATGCCGTCAGCAGGACAGAAAATATCAGGGCAATTGATCTCATGACATACCTCCACAGAACATTTTTACACAACAAAAACGAAGCAGAGATTTCTCATTAATCCATAACGAGAAGCCAATTCAAAGATCACCCGGGTGTAGCCCGATCGTATCCTCTCAGAACCTTTTTCATACCACTTTCCTCATAAGAAGCAGATCTATCCGAAAACACGAGAGAACTAAAACCCGGTCTTGTGAGAGTCCTTCTGCTTGTCCCAAGAAAGCTTAAACTATTAATTCATAGAATCTCTTTGCGTATTAAGTAGTTTAGTGAAACGTATCATTGTATGTCAAGCCCAAAACCAAGGCATGTGTCACTTCCAAAAGCATAATTAGGAAAAATTTTAGAGAGTAGTATTATTTAGGATAATACGAGAACGATAAAAGTCAGGACTGGATTATTAGGGAGAAAATACGGATGGAAAATATCGATTATTTGAATATCAACAGGTGGGACCTGAGGTTTCCCTTCTTTTTATCCATACCAAGTTTTTTCCTCATATTTTTTCTATGAGTCTCAATCGTCCGAGGGGATACGGCCATTATCTCTCCTATCTCTTTGGTGGTTTTCCCCTCCTTTATGAGATATGCTACCCCGATCTCTTTGGGAGTGAGGTTTATATATTTCATCGATAAATTGCGCAAAAATGGTGAGGTAATGTCATTGAGGTTAGACTCAAGAATATCTATGTAGGTGAATTGTTTGGAATCCAATGGGGTTTTTTTCACCTTTTCAAGAAAAGGCACAACCAAATCCTTTACATTAGAAAGTACCTTTTCCTCAAGCTCTGTTTTGTCTTCATCCCTTCTTTTCAGTAAAACTCGCAAGGCGGTAATTACTTCCTTAAGGTTAGTCGCTTTAATCTTCAACTCTTCCTCTCGTTCTCGTAAGGCTCGCTCTGCGAGCACCTGCTCGGTGATGTTTCGCGTAATCTGAATAAGGCTTTCAATATCACCGGATTCATTTTTGACAGGTATGGAATAATTATCCCAATGGGTTTCTCCTTTAAAGGTCTTTGATACGGGTTTATGCATAATAGCATGCTCAAGTTTACCAGATACAAGCGCCTTTTTGCTTGGACATTCAGGACAGGGAGTATCTCTGCCCACCAACACCTGATAGCAAAATTTCCCTCTGAGATCTTCAGGAGCCATAGAAAGCTCTCTAGTTGTTGTTTGGTTTGCCCAGATGATTCTCATATCGGTATCAACAAGCCTGACCCTGTCAATCGAGGCATCAAGGATTCCTTTTTTCTGGGCCTCACTCTCCCGCAGCGCCTCCTCTGCATGCTTGCGCTCAACGGCTTCTTTTTCTGATTTCTTAAGCCTTTGTTCCAATTCTTCATAGGTTGGTTTTGTGGTCATGAGAGTGTCCTCCCTTCACCCTAAAAAACAAAAACCCTCATCTGGATACATGAATATATCCTCATGAGGCTTAGTTTTGACCTTGCATTCATATCCCGCTCCTTCACTGAGGGTGAGCGATCAGAAAATATGTGAAGAATTACTGTGTAATAATTTTCATTTCTCATCTTTGGAGAAAAATATGGAATTGTCAAGGTTTCTTTCTGTGTGTGTTACTTATGTGAGGCGGAGTGTGCTATATGCTAAGTTTTATGCATACAATGGAAATGGTAGAGTTGGATAGAAAAATACTGGTGCAGGTGAGAGAGTAATGAAAATTTCTATTTTAGTGACCAAGATTCAAAATAATAGTGTACTTTCAACTACCTATTGGTAATTTTTAGATTTGTAAAATTCAGTATATGTAGGCAATTATAACTTTTCTATTGCTTACCAAGGCCTAAACATGTAGTAAATTCCTTTTTAAAGAGAGAAAGCCTCGATAATTTTCTTTTGTTGAAAACTACATGAGCGAGGGACTTATGGGGATGACCTCATTTGCCCTAATGAGGTTTGTATCCCTAAGCCTGTAATGAAATTGAATTGATGATGCTGAAATACATTTATAACATAATAAACTAATGCGACTTCTTCCAAAAACAAACGGTAGGCTGTTTTATGGGTGGATAGTGGTTACAACCTCCTTTGTTATCTTTGCGCTTATTTTAGGGTCACGCTTCTGTTTTGGTGTCTTTTTTAAATCTATAGAAAACGAGTTTGACCTGACACGAATGGCTACCTCGAGCATCTTCTCCATCTATATGGTGTTATGCCCTGTATTTGCGATGATAGGAGGTCGGGTTCTCGATAGATATGGCCCGAGACTCATCGTCTTTTCAATGGGCGTTTTTACTGGCTTAAGTCTTCTACTCACCGGCCAAGCCAATTCTTCATGGCAGCTGTTTCTTACCTACAGTGTACTCTTGGCCATAGGAACAGGGCCAGGATACTCCGTACTGATGTCAACGATTTCAAGATGGTTTGATAAAAAGCGGGGGCTTGCACTAGCTATTACCACCTCTGGAGGGGGATTGGGAACTATAACATTGGCACCATTCGCTGCGTACCTGATTGGTAGTTTTGATTGGCGGACAGCATATGCAGTGCTTGGGTTGATTGTGGGGCTGGGTATCGCTCCTTTATCCATGCTGCTGAAAAAGGATCCCGCCGAAATCGGAGTTTTACCCGATGGAGCCGAAGTTCCACCTGATAACACAGCAGTTGTAAATTCAAAGGATAATTCCCATGCAGGCAGCGTAACCCTAGCCCAGGCCCTTAGGGCTCGAAATTTTTGGTTTTTAGGGATTGCGTGGCTATCGTTTTCCCTGTGTCTTCATTTAGTTTACACACATATTGTGCCTTATGTGACTGATACGGGTGTCTCAACCGCTGAAGCAGCGGTAGTTCTTGGCCTCATTGGCAGTATCAGTATCCCAGGCAGATTGGTGATGGGTGTAGTTTCCGATAAAACCGGCAGGAAGGTGTCAGCCATGATCTGTGGATTGCTACAGGTTGGAGCGATGATATGGGTGGCCTGGGCACAGGAGTTATGGATGGTCTATCTTTTTTCCATAGTCTATGGGTTCGCCTTAGGAGGGTTTGATATACCCGTAACTGCACTGATTGGTGATATTTTTGGAGTTCATAGCCTTGGAGAGATAATGGGAGTCCTTACTATTGGTTGGGGTTTAGGGGCAGCCATTGGCCCTGCTGTTGGAGGGCTCATATTTGATGTCACTGAAAACTATTTTATGGCTTTCATGATAGGAGCACTGGCTATGATGGTGGCAACTTCTTTTGTTGCTACAATAAAGCATCAAATCAGCAAGACGTAACCATAATTTATAGAAATCAGTTTTTAATCTGAATTCGAAGTTTTGTTGTAGACACATACGTTCCCTGAGTGATTCTGAATCATGCTATCCCTCCACCTTGCTGATTTTCACCAACGGAGAATGAACTACCTTACAGCCCCGCTCAGCTCCGACAAGCTGGAGAATGATAGTGATCAATAAAGGTGAGGATATGAAAAGAATATCACATCATCTTGGGATGTTCGCTGGTTTCAGATATATAGCAGTAAAACGTATTAAAATCTGATTTTTCTATTAATTTTAATATGTTATTTAATAATTTACCTGCCTTAAATTTTAGTCATTGTCAAGCTTATTTTATTTTACCTTCATCATTCAGAACTCAACATTGGACTGGATGAGTGCTGAGTGGATCGCTCCAGTATCACCGCCATGGCCTTGAAGTAATCTCTTTGGACTTTCACATTCGACACCTTGCAATATCGTTGCGTGGTGGTAATCCAATTATGGCCCAACAGATCCTGGATGGTTTCAACCTCTGCATCGGCATTGAGGAGCTGGGTGGCCATCGTGTGTCTTAGTTGATGACAGCATACCTTTAGCCTGGCTTTGCTGGCGTAACATTCCATACGTTTTTGAATGCCACGCACCGAGATCGGTCGGCCTTTATAGACTCCCTTTTCAACTAAAAAGACTTTTTTGACACGGTAATGAGATCGTTGTTTCAGGTAGGCTCCCAGCGCATCGGCGGCATCATCGCTGAGGTAGACAACCCGGTCCTTGCTACCTTTGCCGTTTACAACCATAACCCTCCGCCGCTTAAGATCAATAGCCCCTAGGGTAAGATTGGACACTTCCTCCACCCGCAGACCACAGCGAAGCATCAATCGAAATATAGCCCGGTCACGCGTGCTTTGGATAGCATCAAAGAAGTGCTTTATTTCTTCCTCCCGCAACGATCGCGGCAGTGGTCTGGGAACTCTCAGGCGGCAACCGGTTTTGATCGGATTGGACAGTTTTATCTTTTCTTCATACTTAAGGTAATTGTAGAACACCCGGATGATTGCCAAATAAGAGTTGATGCTGGCCGGCTGCATGCGTTTCTGATGGAGATAATCCATATAGTCGTCTATCTTTCTGGCCGTTACCCACTCAAGGGGCACATCGACCCAGCGCACAAACTGCGTGAGAATGTTCAGATAATATTTGACACTATGCGGTGAGTAATTTCGGCGTTTTAAATACCGCCTGAAGTTAACAATCACATTGATCATCTGCATCAAGTTCTCCTTTCAGGATCCTTTCCATGGCGTTAAAGTATTCGTGCTCACGAGTCCTATCGGTGAGCCGTGCATAGCGCCTGGTGACCTCTAAATTGGTGTGGCCCAACAATACCCGCAAACACTCCAATGGCATGCGGGCATTAAGAAGTTCAGTGGCAAAGGTATGTCGTAGACAGTGCAGCGTATAGCCGCGGTATTCAAGCCCAGCTTTTTGTAAATACTTATTGAACATCGCACGGGCAGCCTCATAACACAGCGATTGCCGGCCCTGGCCGTAGAATAATAGCTCCTTGAGCGGATCTCTGAGTCTCAACCAGGCTAAAAGCGCTTGCTGCGCATCATCACTGTAATATACCACACGTCCTACTGAGGTTTTATCCGACTGATAAATGAAAATCTTTTGCTGCCTTACATCCACATCATCGACCTTGCAGTCAAGCAGTTCCCCGATCCGCATACCGGTCCGAAGCAAAAGCAAAATCAGCGTGTGATCGCGCGTGGTATCGATAACCGAAAGCAATAGAGTTACATCCTGTGGGTCCATGGCCCGCGGCAGTCGATCGGGAAGCTTCAGCCTTATTTTGTGCTCTAAGAGCTCGTAGCTGAGCACTTTGTGCTCAATCATATAGTGCATAAATGCATAGACCGCACACAACCGGGTACGAACCGTCTCCGGCTTTAGCCCCCGGTCTTGCATATCTTCCACAAAGGCTTCAAGGTCTTCTCTGCTCATCTTCTCAAGCTGCTTTTTCCCTGAGGTACGAAAAAAGGATAAAAACTGAATCAGGGATGTGGCCGCCAACCGAAGCGTATTTGCTTTGCAGTTGCGTCGGTACTTGTGACGCATATAGTGCCCAACATACTGTGTGTCAGGAAGATCGTGCTGAGAGATTGTCTCTAAAATACGATCCAATACCTGCTGCCTTGCACACGGTTGTTGAACTTTGATAATCGGTTGGATGCAATTGATAGGAAGAGCGGAATCTACATGTTCGGGGAAAGGATCGCTCTTAAAATTGAAACGAGGATCGAACGGCTGGGACTGGGAGGGAAAATCCGGGTTTAAAAATGATAATTGTTCCCACTGCATATCTGCCTCCTTTTTCTGTTTTTAATAGAAAAATCAGACAGATAATGCCTTTTCACCTTCTAAGGGTCAATTACCATTTTGTTACGTTTTAATAGCAGATATCACCGTCCAAAAAATTCGCAAGAGGTATAATTTAACGAAAATTAAAAAAAGGGGGTCGTTGCTGACCCTACTCGCCACTTTCAAACCTTTATCGAATTCGAAATGTGAAATCCGATTATTGGATTACCTGAATTACCTCTTTTAATGAGTCAACAAGCCTTGCAAAATAAGGATGATTTGAATTCTTAAAGTCAAATCTTGCAAAGAAAGCATCTGCTATTGCCGGCTTTGAAAATGCCATGTTATAGGCCTTGAAAAGTTCTTTGATGTCTGGCTTTATAGGATCAAAGTTGCTAATTATTTCCTCAAATCTATTATTATCAGGAATCTGCTTCCCGAATTTGGCCTTATACATCAAAAGAAATACTCTTTTAAAGGTATTCAAATCAGCAAAGTATAGGTGTTCTAATTTAGTTTTTGCAAAAATAGGCCTTGCATAAATTTTCGGCAAATCTGGGCAATATTCAAATAACTCATCTTTAAGTAATGTAAAACATTTTGTTGTTTCTAAGTCTCTTATGATTATAATTTTTTCATCATTTGAATAATAATGGGGGGTCTCAGCGACAGCCGGAAAGACGTTTTGACATCCTTCACAATTATAAAAAAGAATAGCGTTTCCGTTGTTTGGCGTCGTCAAAAAATCTAAATAATCTTCTGTAACTTTTGTAGGTTGGCAAGATTGATACACTAAATGTTTAAGCATATTCCGTTCTGATGGACCTTCATAGTATATGACAACTTTCATCAAACAATCCTGTAAAGATCCGATAAAGCAACGTGCCTTCGATAGAATTCCCAGTTATTCTTTTTAAGTTTGAACCTCTCAGACTCCAAGTCCTCAACTTTACTTGGGGAAAAGGTTTTGACTTTCGCACCTTTCCTTTTCATTACCAACCATTTCTTGGCTTCAACCATATTGCAGACCAAGGGTGAATGAGTGGCTATTATAGTCTGAATTAGACTACTATATGATTCATAGTGATTTATAATTTTAGCTAGTGTATTAAAATCAAGCCCGTTTTCAACTTCATCAACTCCAATGAAGCTTGGTCTAATCACATCTTTAGTTTCGCTTTTAAATTGAGTGCATGCCAATACAAAATGACATAACGCCCTTAGCAAACCATCACTCCAATTTTTTTGATCAATATCTGCATCTACACCTTTTTCTTTCATATACATTAGTGGGTTGCTGGGCATACCAGGGGCAATTGGCTCTTCTTTGATAAATACATTTTCAATAAAAGAGAAACAATCTCTAAAAGCATCAACAACTTCATTGTATGCTAAAGGGATTTTCTTCTGCCAATTATATAAGACGCAACCGACATTCGCCCCCTTGTTATCTAATGTCATGGCATCTTTAGCAAGTGCAAGTTGATCGGACGAAAAACGGTTAGCTTCTAAAAAAAGCATCCTAGAAAAGAAATCTTGAATTAAATTACAGGTTATGAATTCTTTCTCTTTTAATGATTTGGTTGCTGGCACATTATCTTGTATAAAGAATTTGCTAATCTGTTCGTTTTTGGTTTCTTCGATCAATATCTTTTCTGATCTATCAAATAAGACTTTTTCATTTCTTTTTACAATTTCGTTGAAAATCAGTCCTTCACCTTTAGGCTCTCCTACCATAGCAAATTTATAAAGTATCTCGTCTTCATCCTGTTCAAACCAAAGATTAGCTTCAGCCTTATAATTAGGATTACTGAAATGCCGTCCGCCTATATGAATATCCTTTATGAATTTTAAAACGTTAAACAGTCGGGTTTTTCCTTGAGCATTATTGCTGAGTAGTACATTAAAATTTCCTATAGAGAATTTGATAATTTCCCAGTTCAAGCGATCTTCAATCCACTCAGAAAACTTTATGCTTCTAAGCCTAAAATCATTATTTTCCATTTTCCATTTTCCTTATATCCTGAATTCAAACAATAAGTGCAACATTGAAGGTCATGCAGCCTGTTTCATAACTGCCTGAAAGAATACTTCATTCGGTGTCTTATATCCAAGAGTTTTTCTTGGTCTGTTATTGAGGCGATTCAT
>Ga0307420_1000660_pt1 | contig 15642 bp, 13 predicted proteins | sample SalMarWE160240MG_2_FD_202167 | JGI IMG/M metagenome (GOLD analysis project Ga0307420, IMG submission 202167) | Salt marsh sediment microbial communities from the Plum Island Ecosystem LTER, Massachusetts, United States - WE1602-40 | ecosystem: Environmental > Aquatic > Marine > Intertidal zone >... | reverse complement strand
TCCTCGGGGATACCGCCCCGGAAGCCGATCTGTACCACCCCGTGTCCACCGGCTACGCCGGTCTGGCCGCCCTGTGCGCCAAGATTCGAAGTGGGAAACCCCTCATCCTGACCGAGCACGGCTTGTATCACAAGGAACGGGAGATGGAGATTCGCAAAGCTCAGTTCATCCGGGGCTACCAGCGGGACATGTGGACCGGGATCTACAACAACCTCAGCCGGCTGAGCTACCGCTACGCGGACCTGATCATCGCTTTGTTCGAGCAGAACCGGCGGCTTCAGATCGAGCTGGGCGCGCCGGCGGCCAAGACCCGGGTGATTCCCAACGGCATCGATGTGCCTTTCTACTCAGCAGTCACCCGCCGGAAACGAGAGGGGTTTCATGTGGGTTTGGTAGGTCGGGTTGTGCCGATCAAGGATATCAAGACCTTCATCTCCATGGCAAAAATCGTCAGCGAAGCGATCCCGCAGGCGGAGTTCCACTGCATCGGACCTACGGACGAGGATTCCGGCTACTTCGAGGACTGCAAGATCCTGGTCGAAAGCCTGAAACTCGCCGATCGCTTTCATTTTACCGGGCGCCAGGACGTCCGGGAGTACTACTCGTTCTTGGATGTACTGCTGTTAACAAGCGTGCGGGAGGCTCAACCCCTGGTGATCCTCGAGGCCTACTGCGCGGGGGTACCGGTCGTATCGACCCGGGTCGGCAACGTGGCGGAGCTTGTAGACTACGACGATCGCTTTCTGGCCCCCTCCAAAGATCCGGAGAAGCTGGCAGCCGGAGTCAGGTTTATCTATGAACACCCGAAGGAGATGCAGCTGATCATAGAGAAAAACAAGGACAGGGTTGTTCGCTTCTACGATCGCGACAGGGTCTTTCAAACCTACGGCGAACTGTACCGGCGGTACATCCATGCCCCCGTCGCTGCCGCCGCCCCCGGCACAGCCGCCGCCCCCGTCGCTGCCGTACGGAGCGAGGATTCGGAGGCCGGATAGCCGTGGCTGGAATTGGATTCGAACTGCAGCGGGTGCTGCGCAGAGGCGGAATCGGCTCGCTCATAAAGGTGGCCTTGAGCGGGATCATGATCGTTGCCGGCCCCTGGCTGCTGTCCATCATCGGCATCTTTCTGATCGGCCGATTCGCCGGATTCACCCTCCGGGAGGGACGCGGTCTGTTCATGGGAGTGGTCATCTACAGCTACGCCTTCAGCCTGTTCATTTTCGGCGGCGGTCACTACATATTCACCCGCCTGCTGTCCGACCTGATCTACCTGAAGAAGAACAGGCAGGCCGCCTCGCTTCTGCTGTTTTTCTCCCTGATCGTGATCGTTCTGGCAGCGGGAATCTCCGTCACGGCAATGACGCGGATTTCCGTGCCCGGAGTTTCCCGCCCCCTGCTGTTCAAGAGCTTCGCCGCGGCTTTCTTCGTGATCATCAACCTGGCCTGGCTGCTGATGATCTTCATCAGCCTGTTGAAGAAGTACGTGGCCATTTTTCTCGTGTTCCTAAGCGGCATGACCATCTCCGTGATCGGAGTGCTGTTCCTGGGAAGGATGATGGCCCTGGGTGGGGCCATGCTGGGCTTTTTCGCGGGCCAGGGCTTCACAGTAGCTCTGCTGCTCATCCTCTCGTTTCAGGAGTACCGGCCGGCGGAGGCGAGGGAAACCTTCAAGGCCCTGGGGGCCTACTTTCCCAGGTACTATTTCCTGTTTCTCTCTGGATTGTTCTACTACTGGGGACTCTGGATCGACAAGATGGTGTTTTGGGCCTCCGTGGGTCAGCCCGTTCCCGGAAGCTTTTTCAGGCTCTTCGACACCTACGATATCCCCGTATACCTGGCCACCCTGACCATGATCCCGGGCCTGGTGTACTTCATCGTGGTCCTGGAGACCGATTTCTACTCCTACCTGATAGACTTTCTGCGGTCCCTGGGAGAGGGCACCCTGGGAGAAATCCAAAACCGCAAAAGCCTGCTGCTGGTGAAGCTCAAGGCGGGTTTGCGGGAGCAGAGCCTGTTTCAGGGGGTGATAACCGCGGCCTTCCTGATCCTGGCACCGTCATTGTCCAGGATCTTCAGCGGCCTGGATGTGTTACTGCTGCGAATTACCATGCTGGCTGTTTTCTTCCAGCTGCTGTTCATCACCGAGATGACCTTCCTCTTCTACTTCGAGCAGTACCGCCCCTCCTTCATTGCAGCCCTCGCCTACTTCATCGTGAATCTGGGTGGATCATTGGCTACCGTGTTTTTGGGAACAGAATTCTTCGGCTTGAGCTACCTGGCTGCGGGGATCGTTTCATCGCTGATCTGTGCCCTGTATCTGTTCAAGATTATACACAAGGCCGACCGTCTCATCCTGATCCGCTACACGACCTGATGCCGATGCACAAATAACTCGGACAACCTTCACTGCCGAGCGGTACCCATCTTCAGGAACAGCGCCGCTGTGGCCCCAAGAAGCGCCGCAACCGCAGCTGCTACAAAGGAGTAGGAGTAGGATCCGGTGAGGGCGGCGATCCGGCCGGCAACAAACGGGCCCAGAGCCTGACCCACGCTCAACAGCAGGGAGATGAAACCGAAGGCCGCCGCGGCCATTTTCGTACCCAAAAGATCGCCGGCTGAAGCGGCCATGATCGCCGGAACGCTCCAGGCGGTAAGGGCGAAGAAGAGCGCAGACAGATAGAAACCCGGGATGCTGCGCCACAGCCCGAACAGGGCATAGCTCGCCCCCTGGAGCAGGAACACCAGGGCCAGCCCGTACTTTCGGCCCAGCCGATCGCTCACCGAACCCCAGATGAAGCCGCTTGCCACGCTGAGCATTCCGACGGCCGACCAGAGCGAGCCGGCTCGGCCGATGGTAAAACCCGCCTCGGAGGTCAGGTAATCGACGAAGAAGGTGGCGTAGATCACGTAGGAGAAACCGAACAGCACATAGATACCGGCCAGATGCCAGATCTGTCCCGATTTATAGAGCAGACTCCAGTCCAATCTCGGCCTGCCCGCAATACCGCCTGATGGGCTAACCGCAGCACCGCCCAAGGAACTACCCGAGGCACCGCCAACAGCGCCTCCCACCGGCACACACCCCTTATCAGCCGGTGAGTTGCGCAGCACTATCAGGCTGAGCACGGCCACGAGGAAGGCAAAGGCGGCGAACACAAACCAGGCCTGTCTCCAGCCGCCCGGACCGAAGCGCCGCAGGATCGCGGGAACCAACAAGCCCGTGACGACCAGTCCGATGCTGGCCCCGCTGACGGTGATCCCCGTGGCCAGGCCCCGCCGTCTGGGAGCAAACCAAACAGCTACCAGGGCCATCACAGGGATGTTGGCTCCCGCACTGCCGATGCCGGTCAAGGTACGAGCGGCCAAAGCCAGCGGGTAGCTGCTGGCCAGCCCTGATAGGAGCATGGACGCACCGGTCACCAGCATGAACAAGGAGATGACGCCCCGGGGGCCAAAGCGGGCGGCAAGCATGCCGCCGACCGCCGCAAAGGACAGGTATCCGATCATGTTGCCGGTAGCCAAATCCGCCGCCTTCACCGCATCCAGTCCCAAACCCATTTTCATGCTGGGCAGGATTACGGTGTACCCGAAACGTCCGAAACCCAGGGCTCCGACCGCGACCGCCACGCTCAAACCGACGATGATCCATCCGTAGTGGAGTTTTGTTTCCGTGTTCCCGCGGCCCAAAATCGCCCCCCTGCTAGTCCCTGAGTTTTTTGCGTCCCTCTCCCTGCAGCGCTCTGCTTTTCAGTAACATCGGTATATATAGAAGGTTATTAAAATAACACGGATCCGGCCTTGCTCATAGGGGGATCTGTTTCTATAGAGGCAGATCACGGGGGAATGGCCCTCCTGTCGCTCGTCTCCGCTTCTATCGTTTTTGTTTTGCAATCCTGCGGAATAATGAGTATTTTCTAATCGAGAGCAAGGTGCCGTTGTACACGGACCTTGAACATCCGGTCGCCTCGTGGAGGGACCGACAATACGCTTTTGGGGAGGTATTGGAATGACTGAAAAGACATTCAGCGTTGATCTGGGTAAGATTATGGACGAAGCCTTTCGCGTAGCCCATAGTTTCGGTGAAGCCTTTGGAGAAAAGATGTCCGAGGGCTTTCCATCAGCCGAAGAGATGCGGGAGCATTTCCGCGACAAGTTCAAGTGGCACAGCCACGGCGACTTCTATCCCTACTATTCCTATCCGCCGATGAACATCTTCCTGAACAAAGACAAGAGCCTTGTCTTCGAGATCGCCCTGGCCGGGTTCGAAGAGAAAGACATCGACCTGCAGTTCAAGGGAGACTATCTCCACTTTTCCGCCAAAGCCCCGCAGGCCTCAGAAGAGGAGGAGGGGATCCAGTACTTCAAGCGGCGGCTCAAGCTCAAGAGCATCGATGAGCAGCGCTACTACGTGCCGGAGGACAAATTCGACCAGAGCAGGGTCGAGGCTCGCTTCAAAGACGGACTCCTTCGGGTGGTGATTCCCGCTCGGGAAGAGGAGAAGGAGAAGGACGGGATCAAAGTGCGGATCGTTACCGAAGAAGGAAAATCGAGCAAAGCAGGCGGTTCGGCAGCCGCCGGTCGATCGGCGGAGAAAGCATCAGCTTCCGGATCTTCCGCAAAGAACCAGCAGTCGAAATAGATCGAGACAAGGGGGACAACATGAACAGGAAATCAGCTATAGTAGCCGGAGTTTTGGCATGTCTGCTGCTCCCCGCAGCTGCGCTGTCGGCCCAGGCAGAGGAGATCAAGCGGATCGCGGAGGCCACGCTGGCCTTCCGGGACATCATGACGATTCCCGACAAGACCGTCCCTGAATACCTGCTGCAGGATGCGGCCGGAATTGCCATCATCCCGGGCGCTGTCAAGGTGGGATTCATCGTCGGCGGGGAATACGGAAAAGGCGTACTGCTGCTCCGCAACGAAAACGGCAGTTGGAGCAACCCGATCTTCATAACCCTGTCCGGCGGAAGCATCGGCTGGCAGCTGGGCGCCCAATCCGCGGATTTCGTCCTGGTGTTCAAGACCGAGAGGAGCGTTGACAGCATCTTGAGCGACAAACTCACCCTCGGCGTCGACGTGGCGGCAGCAGCCGGCCCGCTAGGCCGAAGGGCCCAGGCCAGCACCGATATGCAGCTGAAGGCGGAGATCTACTCCTATTCCCGCAGCCGTGGATTCTTTGCCGGTCTCAGCCTGGACGGGGCATTAATCCAAATCGACGATGAGGCCAATGCGGCCTTCTATGACGTGGACTACATCAGTCCCCGGGATATACAGGCACGGAAGGACTTGAAACTCCCGGCAGAGGCCGTCCGGCTCAAGCAAACGGTCAGCGACAATACCCGATCCCTCGGCCGTTAGAGGCCGAGGGGCGAGCGCCTCAGCAGCTTTTGATCTATAGCATTTTTCGTTAAACTATCCCGGCCTTAGCCAACATTGCGAAGGCTATTGATGACGCGCAGCATACAGATCCAAGAGATGCCGGATCATCTTCTGGTATTGTGTATGATGCTTTCTTGCCTCGCGTTTGAAGAACTCAACACTTCTTCTGCTCAAGCCAAGAGTCACTTTCACGTTCTCTTCTTTGAACACCAAGTCCTCTGGACGCGGGAGAAAATCGTCGATCACCCGAACATCGCCGAGAGGCTCATCGGTATATCCGTTATCTTTGCGCTTGCTCATAGATTTCCCTTCCGTTCCGCCAGTATCCCGCCCCGATGATGCGCATCCTTCTCTTGCGGTAAGTGATCCGTACCGTCATGATGCGATCCCCAACTTTTCCGAAACAGTAGTACCGCCGTTCAGTCTGGCTGTGGCTGACATCTTCTGCAATCACACGGTTCGGGTCAGCGAACGCATATTGCGCTAGGCTGAATGCAACTCCGTGTTTCTGCTGATTCTCTTGGTTCTTCTTTTCGTCTCACTCAAACCGAACTTTATTCACAAGATAGCTTATCACGAAACTGACAGAAAAGCAATATAAATATACATATTTTTGTATGGCATATTTTTAGTCTATTCGCCACCCTACACCCAGTAGGGGACATGGAGCCGTTTGCACTTACCTCGTTTCTGAGAGATAATTGTGTCTGAGTCTACACTAGCTTGCGGCTCATTCGGAGTCGGCTGGATTGAACCAGGCAAGCACATATTCGACCAGAATATGAATTGGGTTGCTTATATCTCCCACAATCATGCCTGGTCTGCTGAAACCGGGAACTGGCTAGGCCTGCTCGTCCTGCACGTCCAGCCAGACCAGCTCGACCTGCTACACCCGCTGGCGGGTGGTCCAGTATTTCTTTCTGGGGATGGCTTTCACAGTAGGATGAATCCTCTGTCACTTACGGATGGGGTCGGGCACAAGTTCGCAAAGGCACGGACCCTTCGGCGACATTGTGGAGCAGGCTCATGACTTGACCGGTTCGGTTTTGTGGGCAATCATGAAAGCGGTAGGAGTTTTTCGGGCATTATGAATAATATGAACACAGTCAGCCCAGTTGAGTCTCTTGATGCTTTCGTGCCCGAAAGCCTCTCATCGATCCGCAGTCTTGATACAGCCATCCCACAGCTCGCTAAAGACGAAAAGGCTTTGACAGAAGTGGAAGCTGCCATTGAACGCATGGCCACACAGCATGACCTGTATCTAGGGGATGCGACTGATCCTCCTTTCCGCCTACAGTCCAAGGTCCATCTTGTTGTTACCTCTCCACCCTATTGGACCTTAAAAAGGTATCGGGAGACTCCGGGCTAACTCGGCCACGTCGTCGATTACGAAGGATTTCTCAATGCACTCGACCGCGTCTGGGGGTGTGTCCTGGACGCCTTGGTCCCTGGAGGGCGTCTCATTTGCGTCATCGGTGACGTATGCCTTTCGAGGCGAAAGAACAATGGCGAGCATACATGCGTTCCGCTGCACTCATCCATCCAGGAACGGTGCCGGCGTTTGGGCTACTCCAACCTGGCTCCCATAATCTGGCACAAGATCGCCAATGCCACCTATGAGGTCTCCGGGAACAGTCGCTTTCTCGGCAAGCCATACGAGCCCAACGGTGTCATCAAGAACGATATCGAGTACATCCTGATGCTGCGAAAGCCCGGCGGTTACAGAAAACCAACTCAAGCTGCTCGCTTGTTGAGTGTTATCTCCAACCCCAATCACAAAAAATGGTTCCAGCAGATCTGGCACGACATCACTGGGGAATCGACCAAAGACCATCCTGCGCCGTACCCTCTTTCCCTTGCCGTTCGGCTGGTTCGTATGTTTAGCTTCGTAGGCGACACGGTTCTTGATCCCTTCATGGGTACCGGCACTACCAATCTTGCGGCTGCACAGTGGGGCAGGAACAGCATTGGGATCGAGCTTGATGCTCACTACTTTGGCATGGCGCAACGCCGGCTAAACTCCGCCGCCGGTGACATGTTCCGCAGGCTGGAGGTGAGACCCCACCTTTCAGAACAAGAGGAGTGACGTGCTTTCATCCAAGGAGTTGGACGAGGGGCTCCGCCGGGCGATTACGCATTTCTGGGAGACACGGAGCGCTCAGGGAAAGGCGCAGGGAACGAAGTTCGGCGGCTTAACGAAGACGTGGCTGGCGCCGAGCTTCATGGATTGAACGATGTTATCCACCGAAGGATATCCGGTGATCATGATGATAGGGATGCCGGGATCTTTCGCCTTAAGGCTCTTCAGCAGCTCGATGCCGTTCAGCTCCGGCATCTCGATGTCCAGAAGAATCAGATCGATATCGTTCTCAACGATCAGGCACATGGCTTGGGACGATCTGGTGAAATAGACGGCATCGAGGTACTCCCATGCCGTTCCTGGGGCATTTTTTCCCCAAACGGGATGCCTCATGGGACGCAACTGGTACAATGAAGCGGGAACTGAGAAGCACGGGTGGTTGAGCTTCCTCAGAACCCGGAGCCGCGGAAGCCAGCAGCTTACGCGGGGAGTCGAGACGGGTAAGGTTGAGTTAACTTTTTGTCCGACAGCAAAATAGACTGGTCCCGGCGCACCCCCGTCCGCCCTGCTGAAACGCCGGAATCGGCTTGGGATTGGTATCAAAGTTCTGAAATATTGCGCCACGGCGGGAATTGGCACGGCTCTTGCGTATTATCTATGACTTTTATGCTGGTCGGCAAGGCGGACGGCGACCCAGGCAAAAGGTGGATAAGGGGGGCGTCAATCCCGACAACATTGTATTTGGGCTGATGGGTGTGGCGTGGCCACACTTATTGGTGATATAACAAAATCTAACTAAGGAGGGTTTCATGAAAATCCTAAAAACGTTCCTGGTTCTAGCCGTTCTGGCGGCACTCTGCACAGGCGCCGTGTTCGCCGGCGGAGGTAAGGAAGCGGAGCCAATGGGAGGGTCCAAGGCCCTGGCGGACAACAAGATCACCATCGCCTGGATACCCAAGGCGCTGAATAACCCGGTCTTCGAGATCGGCCGGGACGGGGCTCTTAAGAAGGCCGAGGAGCTGACCGCCAAGGGGCCCTACCAGGTGGAGGTGCTCTACGTGGGTACCGTGGCCTCGGATGCCGCTGAGCAGGCCCGGGTGGTGGACGACGTGATCGCCAAGGGAGTGGACGCTATAGGTATCTCCTGCAACGATCCCACCGCATTGGAAGCTCCGATCAAGAAGGCTCTGTCGGCCGGCATTGAAGTAATGACCTGGGATTCCGATTCTCCGAAAAGCGGGCGCTTCACCTATCTCGGAGTCGACAACTACGATGGCGGAAAGGCCGCCGCCGATCTGCTGGTACGCAGCATGGGCAAATCAGGAAAGATCGCCCTGCTGACCGGCGTTCCCGGCGCCTTCAACCTGGAAGAGCGAATCCGCGGCTTCAAAGACGTGATCAAGGGCTACCCGGACATCAAGATCGTCAAGACCGTGGCCTGTAGCGACGACATCAACCTGGGAGTCCAGGTGGTCGAGGAAACGATGCAGGCCTTCCCGGATCTGGACGGCTGGTTTTTCGTCGGCCTCTGGCCCCTGTTTGCCACCAAGGGCTCCATGCCCCTGTGGGAGAAGGTCTCTCTGTCCGGGAAGTGCAAGACCGTCAGCTTCGATACCTTGCCCGTGGAGCTGGAATTCATGCGCGAAGGATACCTGGTAGGTCTGGTAGGCCAGAAATACTGGGGTTGGGGATACGATACGGTGCAGATGATCTACGACAAGATCGTCAACGGAAAGAGCTATGAATCGTTCACCAACTCGGGGATGGACATCGTGACCCCGAAGAACGTGGACGCCATGAAGGCGATGTGGGACAAGAAGGACTTCACCCAATCCCTGCCCCCGGCCTTCTAAGGGGACATCAAGGCTAACTGTCTTAGTGATATAATGCGTGATATAATGCCCAGGCGTAGCTCCTACGTTTGGGCATTTGTTATCTTTGGGAAATGGGGTGCTCTAAGGGAATGGAAACCATACTGCGCGTAGAAGGTATTTGCAAGTCTTTCCCCGGGGTCCAGGCTATAGACAATGTGGATCTGCAGGTGGCCTCCGGTGAGGTGCTGGCCATCGTCGGCGAGAACGGAGCCGGCAAGTCCACGCTGATGAAGATATTGAGCGGAGCCTACCGGAAAGACAGCGGACGCATCTTCTTAAAAGGTCAGGAGATTGATATCGGCAATCCTCATATGGCTCAACAGCTCGGCATCGCCATCATCTACCAGGAGTTCAACCTGACCCGCAACCAAAGCGTGGCCACTAATATATTCCTGGCCCGGGAACCTTTGCGAGGCGGCCTGGGCCGGCTCTTGAGACTGGTGGATCGGCCGCGCATGGAAAAGGCGGCCGCCAGGCTCCTGGAGCGGGTCAAAGCCCGAATCTCGCCCAGGATGCTTGTCCGAGATCTCTCGGTAGCCCAACAGCAGATGGTGGAAATCGTGAAAGCGCTGTCCGTCGACGCCCAGATCATCATCATGGACGAACCGACCGCGACCCTCGGTGAGCAGGAGGTGCAGACTCTGTTTGCCACGATCCGCTCCCTGAAAGAACAGGGTGTCTCGGTAATTTTCATCACCCACCGCCTGGAGGAGATATTTTCCATCGCCGACAGAATCACAGTTCTAAGGGATGGTCAACTGGTCGGCGAGCTCTCGGTTTCCGAGGCCGACATTGACAGGGTCGTGCACATGATGGTCGGCCGCAGCCTCAAGGATTTTCTGCACAAGGAAGAGGCGGAAATCACCACCCCGGTCCTGGAGGTAAAGGGACTCACCCGTGCCGGGGCGATCCGGGATGTAAGTTTCACCCTGCGCCGCGGCGAGATCCTGGGCTTTACCGGGCTGGTGGGGGCTGGAAGGACCGAAATCGCCCGGATCATCTTCGGGGCCGATGCCAAAGATGCCGGGGAGATCCTGGTCGAAGGCAGGCCGGTGCCGCTGGATTCGCCGAAAGATGCGGTGGCCGCGGGGATCAGCCTGGTACCGGAGGACAGGGGGCGGCAGGGACTGGTGTTGATGCAGTCGGTTCTGAACAATATCGTCATGGCCAGCTTGAATCGCCACAGCCGCCGGGGTTGGGTGAACAAGGCCGCCATGCAAAATACGGCCAAACATTATATAAACCAGCTCTCCATCCGTACGCCGCACTTGAAGCAGAAGGCCATGTACCTGTCCGGCGGCAACCAGCAGAAGGTGGTCCTGGCCAAGTGGCTGGCCTCTCAACCCAAGATCCTGATCCTCGACGAGCCTACCCGCGGAATCGACGTAGGCTCCAAAGCGGAGGTTCATGCGTTGATCAGTAAGCTGGCCCAATCGGGAATCGGTATTATCTTGATATCCTCGGAGCTGCCCGAGATTCTCGGCATGAGTGACCGCATCGTGGTCATGCATGAGGGCGGCGTGGCTGCCATACTGGATCGCCGCGAGGCGACCCAGGAGCTGATCATGGCCTACGCCAGCGGAACGGAAAAAAACAACAAAAAGGAACAGAGTTCAAAATGAGCGCACAGACAGTCAACGAGGCCAAGGCGCAGATGGTTAGAAAGCACAGGCTGAGCAAGCTCCTGCAGGGCCAGGTCGCCGGCATCTCCCTGATCCTGACCGTGATGGTGATCTTTCTCAGCGTGTTCACCCGCACCTTTCTCACCGGCACCAACATCTTCAATATCCTGCGCGCCTTTTCCTGGATCGCCATCAGCGCCTTCGGCGAATGCCTGGTGATCATCACGGGGGGCGTGGACCTGTCGGTTGGCTCGGTCATGGCTCTTTCGGGCCTGATCGGCGCCATGCTGATGGCGGCGGGCCTGCCCGTGCCGATCGGCATCATCGGCGGGCTGGCCACCGGCTCGGCGGTCGGCCTGGCCAACGGGGTAATGATTACCAAAGCCAAGCTTCCGCCCTTCATCGCCACCCTGGGGACGTTGTTCATAGGCCGCGGCCTGTGTTACGGGCTGACCGGCGGCTGGCCGGTGCGGGATTTGCCTCAGAGCTTCAGTGTCTTGGGGCAGTATGACATTCCCTTCGTAGGGATCCCGATCCCGTTGATCTTCGTACTGGTCCTGGCCTTTCTGATCACCGTATTCACCGGTCAAACCGTCTGGGGCTACCAGATCTACGCGGTGGGCGGCAATGAGGAGGCGGCCGGCCTGTCCGGGATCAACACCGATCGCGTGAAGATCATGGTCTACACCCTGGCCTCCTTACTGGCGGCTGTAGGCGGCATTCTCATGACCTCCCGGTTGGGTGTGGCTGCCCCGACTGCGGCCGATGGCTACGAGCTGGACGTCATCGCCGCCGCGGTGGTCGGGGGAACCAGTTTCTCCGGCGGCGAAGGAACGATTCTGGGAGTGCTCATCGGCGCCGCCATCATGCAGGTGCTGAGGACCGGACTGGTACTGATCGGGACGTCGGCCTACTGGCTGCAGGCCATCCAGGGAGTCGTCATCGTAGTGGCCATCATGCTGGATCAGCTACGCAAGCGGCGTCGGTAGAAGGGGCGATCCTCGGACGGGGGCAGGGGAGCGGAGAAAAGCACACCCCGCTGCTTTTAGGGATCAGGGCAGTGGGAAGCGGACGTGAAAGCTGGTTGTCTCTCCGGGCAGACTGCTGAAGCCGATCTCGCCGCCGTGCTCGCGAACGATGTGCTGGCAAATGGACAGACCCAGGCCCGTGTTGCGCTTGTTTATCTTGGTGCTGTAAAAGGGTTTGAAGATGCTGTCCTGGATGTCCCTCGGGATGCCGTAGCCGTTGTCGGAGACAACCACCTCGATCTTCTTCTCCCCGTCGGTCCGGGCGAGGTCGACCCCGATCACTCCCTCGTCCAGGACCGCCTCGATACTGTTGTTGATCAGGTTGAGGAAAAGCTGCTTTAGCTTGTTCTCGTCTCCGAAGATCTCCACCTCCCGTGCCGGCAGGTTTTTTTTCAGGATGATATTTTTCTTGGACAGGGTATGATGAAGCAGCAGCAGCACTTCTTCCAGCACATAGGCCAGATTGACCCTTTTGGCGGGAAAATCCCTGATCCTGGAGAAGGACAGCAGGCTGCTCACGATTTGCACGATGCGGTCCACCTCTTTTTCGATTTCATCGATTCTCTGCCTGACGGATGAATCCAGCGTGTCGTCCCGTATCAGCTCGAAGTAATTCTTGACTATGTACAAAGGATTGTTGATCTCGTGGGCCACGCCCACGGCCAGCTCGGCCACCGAGGCCATTTTCTCGCTTCTGACGAAATAGCTCTGCAGGTAGTGATCGATGGACACATCCTGAATGATCATGGTCGTGCCTAAGAAGCGGTAATCCCTGTCTTTGAAGGGTATGACGCTGATTTTGGCCAGCGCCTCCTCAGGCATCGCCACTTCATCCCAACTCGCTTCCGCCCTGTTCTTTATCTTGGCTGCGATCTCGGCCCCTATAGCGATTTTTATTTCCGCGAACAGCCCGGAAGCCGCCTTTTTAAGAATGCTTTCATGGTTGGTCTTCAGCAGCTCCAGGGCGGCGTAGTTCACGAGCTGGACCTTGTCTTTGGCGTCGAAGACGATTACCCCTACGGGGAGGTGCTGGATTATATTTTCCACGTATCTCTTTATGATCCAGAACCGCTTCTCCTCCTTGCCCGGCTCCTGCTTGTTGATGGCGAAGGAGTAGGTGAGCTGAAAGAGCCGGAACTGGTCCAGATCCTTGACGTTCTCCGTTCCCCTGCGGTAGCCGTTCTTCAAGACCGTGACCCGGTCGGCGAGCTGTAGGATCTCGTCGATGTTATGGGTTATGTAGATGACGCTTTTACCCTCGGTTCGCTTTTCGTACATGACCCGGTAGATCGTTTTCATCTCTTCGGGGGTTAGCTTGTTGGATACCTCGTCGAGAATTATGAGACTGGGATCCATGACGAGGATACGGGCGAACTCTACCATGTACTGCTGCCAAAGCGTCAGCCTGTACAGCGGGAGGTTGGGGTCGATGGTCAGCTCGAGCTGCCTGAACATATCCATGGTTCTTCTCAGCATACGCTCATAGTCCAGGAAGCCCCAGCGATTGCTGAGCATCTGCCCGGCAAAGATATTCTTTACCGCATTGAGGTTCGGAATGATGTTCAGGTTTTGGTACACCATGCCGATCCCGTGCAGGGTGGCGCTCCTGGGAGTGAAGAAATTGATCCGCTTGCCGTTCAAGAGGATGTCTCCCTCTCTCTTACGCACCGCACCGCTCAGGATCTTGACCAGGGACGACTTGCCGGCCCGATGCTCTCCGATCAGGGCGTGTATCTCCCCGGAGTACAGGTCGAAATCGATCCCGTTCAGGGCTTGGACCTTCTCGTAGGCAACGTGGATATTGCGCATCTGCAGGAGCAAGCGGCTTGATTTCATCTCGAGCTTGAATTACGGGTCGATCTTGTACTTCTTCATTTTTCGGTACAGGGTTTTGCGATCGATGTTTAGAAGCTCGGCTGCCTTTTGTTTGACCCCCCGGCTCTTCTCCAACGCCTCTACTATGATTTCCCGCGCGCTGGTCTGGTAGCGGATATTGAGAGGCGTCTCCTGACGGCCTGAGCCGAGTATCCGGTACTGCTCGGGAATCACTGCAGGCTCGATACGCCGCCCTTCGCAGAAGATAACCGCCCGTTCCATGAAGTTCTTCAGCTCGCGAATGTTGCCCGGCCAATCGTGCCGTTCGAGCAGAGAGCAGACTTCGCCGGATATCGATCCGATCCGTTTACCGTACAGGTGATTGAACTCCTGCAGAAAATGCTCGGCCAGCAGGGGAATATCCTCCTTTCGTTCTCGCAAAGGAGGAAGCTGAAGGGTAATCACCGACAGACGGTAGTACAGGTCCTCCCGCAGCAGGCCTTTGGCGATCAGCTCCTGGAGCTTCTTGTTGGTGGCGGCGATGATCCGGCAGTCGGCTTTCAGCGCCGTGGAGCCGCCGACCCGGGTAAAGCACTTATCCTGCAGCACCCTCAGCATCTTGGCCTGGATCTGCAGGCTCATGTCGCCGATCTCATCCAGAAAGATGCTGCCCTCTCCGGCCAGCTCGAACTGGCCCCGCTTCAATGACCTGGCGTCGGTAAACGCCCCCTTTTCGTGACCGAACATCTCGCTTTCAAGCAGGGCTTCGGGAATGGCGGCGCAGTTGATCTTGATAAACGGGCTGTCGCGGCGCGGGCTGTATTGATGCAGCAGGTCCGCAATCAGCTCCTTGCCCGTGCCGCTTTCACCGGTGATGGTCACCGCGGCATCGGTCGGAGCGGCCTTTTTGGCAAACTCCAGGATCCTGAGCACGGCCGGATGCCGGGTGACGATTGTCGGAGCGCTGTCGGAAACGACCCGCCTGCGCTTGGCCGCCTCGATCTGAGCGATTTCCTCGATCAGCTTCTTATTGTTGATCGGCTTGGTGTAAAAGTTCAGCGCTCCGTACTTCATGGCCACCACCACCCTGTCCACGGTGGCATGACCGGATATCATGATCACCGGCAGGCCGCTCATTTCCATTTTAAGCGCTCTGAGCAGATCTATGCCGTCCTGCTCGGGCATCTTCACGTCTACGAGCAGCAGATCTACGGCGCTGCCTTTAACCGCCGGAATGACCTCCTGGGGATCTGTACAGTACAGCGTGCGGTAGCCTTTCTTCCGCAGGATTTCACTCAAAGTGAGGCAGATCTTCAACTCATCATCGACGATGAGAACGGTAAACGGCATCGGAGAAATTATACCAGCAGAGACGGTAGTATTCAACGCGGGCGAGCCGCATCACATGGGCTGGGCGCCCCCAGGCATATCCTGCCACTTGTCCTTGGTTCTGTAAGCATAGAGCCCATATCGCCGGATATTTTGAGATCCACGGGCGGATGTGCTGCGTCAGTGCCGACAAGAAACGAGTCACAGGGAAGAATTCGTTCTTTCCCTTGAAGAGCTCATTGTCGTAAGTGATGGGCAGTATTGAGTATATAGCATTTGACAGCCACAAGCGATACACTTTTACTACTCCTGGCTAGATCCCTCGCCCAGGAACCGAAGCTCCTCCTCCTGGATGAACCTATGAACCACCTGGATCTGAAACACAGGAAGGGCATTCTCGAGCTCCTGCTGGCCTGGAGAGCAGCCGGCAAAATCGCGGTCCTGACCAACCATAATCCGGAACCCGCTGCCCTGCTGGCGGATCACCTGATCCTTGTTTTCCCGGGCGGTAGGAT
>Ga0307420_1000659_pt1 | contig 15644 bp, 14 predicted proteins | sample SalMarWE160240MG_2_FD_202167 | JGI IMG/M metagenome (GOLD analysis project Ga0307420, IMG submission 202167) | Salt marsh sediment microbial communities from the Plum Island Ecosystem LTER, Massachusetts, United States - WE1602-40 | ecosystem: Environmental > Aquatic > Marine > Intertidal zone >... | reverse complement strand
GGCGGTGGGCATCATCCTGTTCTGTATATTGACGCCGAGTCGCCTGGCTTCTTCATACAGTTTGGGCTTGATATTAAAGCCCCAGACCCGTATAACATGCCGGCTCCGGTAATCATAGGCGAACATGAGCTTGGTAGCTTCGTCGCGGAAAACGGCGCCCTTGAACTCGTCATTAACATCTCTTATCTGGATGCCCATCTTCTCGCACTCCAGCAGGGTATCCCAGCTTTCCCTGGTAATAATGTAGCGGACGTGCCCGCCGGTCCACCCATTCATGCTGTCGTAGCAGGCATTGGTGTACATTTCAGGAGTGACTTTAGAGCAGGGGTTGGTGACCGCGCCGTGCCAGTGGTCGACACCCGCCCCGCCGGCCCCGCTCCGCTTGGCATGTCCCCTTTCGAGGACGGCTACTTTCACGCCCGACCTGGCGGCGCTGATGGCCGCCCGCAGGCCCGCCACACCTCCACCGATAACCAGCACATCGCAGACGATTTCATTTATCTTGCCGTAGTCGACCGGGTAAGGCCATTCCGGCACTTTGCCGGTCTTTTGCACATACTCATGCCAGGTGCTCATTTTATACTCCTTCTGATAAATATTTGCAGACAGAAAAGTGGCAGGAAAATATCGGATTAAAATAAACTAAAGCAGGCCTCTTAGCTTGGGGTCCAGGGCGTCCCTCAAGCCGTCGCCCACCATGTTAAAGGCAAAGACCACCAGCATGATAGCCAGGCAGGGGGCGAAGGATAACCAGGGACTGATCTTTAAATACTGGTAGCCGGAATTGACCATCGCGCCCCAGGCAGCACCCGGAGGCTCGATGCCGATGCCAAGGAAGCTAAGACCGGCTTCGGCCAGGATAAGATTACCCAGCTGCATCGTCATCAGGACGATAAGAGGCGGGAAGGCGTTAGGAAGAATATGCCTGAATATAGTACGAATATTGTCGGAACCTAAAGATTTTTGGGCTAAAATATAGTCGTTCTCCTTGATACTAAGCGCCAGGCCATGCGTGACCCTGGCATAACCGGGTATGGTGGCCACACTTAAAGCAATAATAACGTTCCAGATACCACTGCCGAGGACAGCCGCTAAAACCAGCGCAAATAACAGCATCGGGAAACACATCATAGCATCCATCGTCCTCATAATGAGGTTATTGACGATAGTGCCGGAATAACCCGCTATCATTCCCAGCGGGATGCCGATTACCCCGGATATCAGTACGGATACAAAGCCTACCTGCAGTGCTGTTCTCGAGCCGTAGATGAGTCGACTCAACGTATCACGCCCGAGCGTGTCAGCACCCAGCCAGTGTTCTGAACTTGGCTGTGCCAGTGACTTGGCTACGCCAGTCTTGTAAGGGTCATAAGGAGCCAGCCATTCGGCGAAGATAGCAGTAAATAATACCAGCACCAGGACTACCAGCCCGAAAACAACCACGCCGCGTGAAAAAAAGACTCTCCGGAAACGCCGCCATTCGCTGACACGGGGCGTCTTTTCCAGATAACCGGCCTCGGTTAATTGAGTCTCAGCCATTATTTTTTCTCCTAGCCGTATCTTATCCTGGGGTCAAGCCAGCCGTAAGATATATCAACCAGTAAATTGACCACTAATATTGCGACGGCGATAACTAAAGTAATTGCCTGAACGACTACATAATCCTGACCAAAAATACTGCTGACAAGCAATCGACCGACGCCGGGAATGGCAAAAATAGTCTCAACAAGTACTGAACCGCCGAAAAGTATTCCCACACCTACGCCTACCAGAGTAATTACCGGTATCAGGCTGTTTTTCATGGCATGTTTGAGTATGACACTGCGTTCAGTCAAACCCTTGGACCAGGCGGTGCGAACATAGTCCTGTGAAATAACCTCAAGCATACTTGACCGCATCTGTCTTGCATTGGCGGCAATACTAAAAAAAGACATGCAGATTACAGGCATGATCAGCTGTCTTGTACTTAGCCCAAAATTTTCAAACGGTGACGTATAACCGGAGATAGGCAGCCAACCGAATTTAACACCGAAAACGTATATCATCAATATTCCCAGGAAAAAAACCGGTATAGTGATACCCACGTAGGTTAAAGGTGTTAAAATTTTATCCGGCCATTTTCCCCGTCTAACGGCGGTGATAATCCCCACCAAGATACCGAATACAGCGCCGATAATCAAAGAAAGGCCGCCAATGTGAAGGGTCACCGGGAAACGCTCAATCATGAGCGCGCTGACATCTTCATGATAATAGACTGACTCTCCGAAATCGCCACGGAACATATTGGCTATCCAGTTGACGTACTGCACCATGATTGGTTTGTCCAGACCGTATTGAATGCGGAGTTCCTCAATCATTTCCGGAGGCATGGCCTGCAACTGCGCCGTTTGGGCCACATAGATAATCAGCGGGTCACCGGGTAGAAGCCGGATGACAAAAAAGACCATCAGAGTAACAATGATAAGGACTACAACCGCCTGCAATATTCGTCTGATAATGTAGGTCGTCATGTTGAATCCCGATAGCAGTATTCTATAATATAAACCGAGTTATTCCCCGTACCGTCAAGAGCTTTTTTTCCTGCGGCCCGAGAATAAACAAAGCGGTTATATTCCGTTACCGGGTGATTCATCCCCACCTGGTCACGCGGCAAGAATGAACCACCCGGATACATCAATTTACTAGACTAGTGTGCTTCCATCCAATCGTCTTCTGGTGACCACATGATGCCATGAATCTTAGGATATTCACTGTGAACGTAGGTTTGCATTATACAAGCCTCAGCTGTTCTCCAGAGCGGGATAATCATAGCATCTTCGCCAGCCTGCCTTATGGCGTCTTTTATCTTCGACAATGCCGCCGCAACACTTGTGTACATGGGGTCCAGAGCCTCGGCGCACAGGGCCAGGTATTCGGCCGATTTATAGATGTTGCCGGTCCTGAAGGTCATCGGGCTGGGACCATAGTGGATGAATAAATCAGTGGTGCTCGGGTTAATGCCGGATGCCGTGTACACCAGGTCAGACCAGCCGGTGCCGAAGACGGAGCCGAAGTATCTACCCAGGTCGGCAATATCAGGTTCAATGGTAATACCCACTTCGCCAAGATACGATTGTAACGCAGCAACAGCATCGGTGCCTGCTGACGTAGCCATTATCTTCAGGGTCAAGCCGGCGGATAAACCCGCATCGGCGAGTAACTCTATGGCTTTGTCAGCATCATAAGGCCTTGGGTCATACCCTTCAACGTAGCCGGGCCAGGTACTGGAAGCCATTTGATGAAGGGGCTCATACAGGCCCTGTCCCAGCATTTCCGCTATAGCGGGGCGGTCGATAGCGTACTCAATTGCCTCGCGCACTTCCTTGATAGCCAGCGGAGAATCTGGGTTGCTTGAATCGGGGAGCAGGGTTGTGAACATGCCGGGCCCCCAATTAATCTTCAAGCCCAGTTCCTGTAAATCGATTATATTCTGAACAGTAGATACAGCAAACCACATGTCCGCTTCTCCCGCTTCCATCGTAGCGGCTGCTACCATGGCATCAGGTATATAGCGGATTTCGATAGCGTCGAGATACGGTAAGCCCTCTTGCCAGTAGTTGGGGTTTTTAGCGAATTTAATATGGTCGTCCCGCTGCCAATCCGCGACTGTAAAAGGACCCGTACCTACGGCGTTCACTCGCGCCCAGTCTATGCGTTCTTCCGGAGTAGTCCCAGAGGTCTCAAAGGCCGTAGGTGAAATTACCTGGATTAATCCGTAGTTTTCTATCATCATCCAGCTAAACGAGTTTAGATGCATTGTGAGAGTATGCTCATCAACAACTTCCAGTGAATCGACATATTGACCGTCTGTCAGGGTGTTATTATCTATCCCCAACTGGAAGTTCCATCTTAGAGCCTCGGCATTCCAATCCGACCCGTCAGTGAATTTAATGCCCTCTTTCAAGTGCCAGGTAATAGTCAAAGCATCGGCATCGGTTTCCCAGCTTTCCGCCAGCACCGGAATCATATTTCCATCAACATCCCACTCAGCTACCCTTTCTAAGACGGGCAGCATTAAATAGTTATCCGAAGGAGCTTTTTCCGGGGGATAACCGAGATTATTGGGAATAGCTCCGGAGACGCACCTCAAAGTCCCGCCGGTAGCTCCTGTTTCCTCTTCGTCTCCGCCACAGCCAGAAAAGGCCATTATGCAAACTAAGATGAGCGCGGCAGGAATTACTAAGAACTTCTTCATTTTTGTTTGATACCTCCTTAAATTATTCCAAAATAGTATGCTCACCTAGTCATTTACCACCTCCTTCTCAACAAAACTTTCAACGATTTCGCCGGAAATGCGTCCGGCGCTCTCTTTCAACTCTTCAATGACCTCGTCTACCCGCGCCCGAAGTCGGTTTTCCGGTCCCACGATGCTTAAGGACGCCGGGCACATGTAATTTTTTATGGGGGCGGATATACACACAGCGCCCGGAATCCTTTCTCCATAGGTGACGCAATACCCCTTTTGACGGCATTCCGTCAGCTGTTCCATCAATTCGTCCTTATCGGTTACGGTATTCTCCGTAACCCGGTTGAATTTAATGTGCCTTAAAGTTCTTTTTAATTCCGCATCAGGCAACTGGGAAAGCAATACTTTTGCTGTGGCCCCGATATATATCTGCCCCAACAGCTTGCTTGCCTCGGTAATACGCAGGGCATGCTCGCTGGCGACCTCATGCAGGAGCATATAATGGAGCTGCAGCATGACTGCCAGGTTTACGGTTTCCCCGGTAATATTAGACATGCGCATCATCTCCCGCAGCGACTTCATAATCAGGTACCGGTGGGCGGCTGCCTGATTTGATGAAAGTTGAGTAACCAGAGAGCCCAGATAATATTGATGGTTGTTTTCATCCTGTACCGCCCAGTTCAGATCCTTAAGGGTCTGGAGCAGCCTGTGCACCGTAGAAGTGCTGTACCTGCAATAATTAGCAACATCGGTGACGGTATTGATACCGTTACTCAAGCACGAGAGGATATCGGTAGCGCGGTGGAGCGACGTGGAAATATTTGCGGATGCAACTGGATTTGTGCTATATTTCCGTCGGTTGGAATTTTTTTCTCGTCGCAACATCAACCTATTATATCACGGCTTGTCAATATATGATAATCAAGTTAAAAAGCTAGCAAAATAAGGTCTTTAGACTGTTTATATTCCGCAAAAAAATAATGACTGGAGCCTGAAAAAAATGCAAAAAAAATCCGCTGAATCAACGCCCGAAGAAAAACGCCGGCAGCGGTTCGAACGCTGGCTTTCACCGCCCGGCGTCAAGTTCTCCGGCCCCGAGGCTGAAGAGGGGTATAAAAAAAGGGTGACCCGGTTTATCAAAGCCATGAGCCTTGAAAAACCGGACCGCGTGCCGGTTATCCTGCCGGTGGGCGGTTTACCGCTTTATCATGCCGGCATAACGCTGAAAGAGGCCATGCACGATAATAAGCGGCTCTGCCAGGCGTACCGCGATTTTTTTAAGGAATTTAAAGGGGACACCTATGCCAGCCCCGGCATGGTTTTTTCGGCCAGGGCATCGGAAATTATCAACAGCATCTCCTCAAAGTGGCCGGGCCACGGTCTTTCCGATGACGCCAGCGTACAGCAGTTCGTAGAAGGCGAATATATGAAAGCGGATGAGTATGATGTTCTCCTTAAAGACCCATCAGACTTTTGTTTCCGCTATTACCTGCCGCGCACCCTGGGAGCGCTGGCGACTTTCGCTAACTTCTCGCCGCTTCCTTATATCCTGGGTATGCCCAACCGGTTTCTCATGCCGGCTGTTATGCCGGAGGTACGGGCTTCTTTCCAGGCGATTATCGATTACGGCAAAGAGACAGCGGACTGGATGAAACCCCTGATGGAGTTCGACCGTGAAGCGCTGGAGGCCGGGTACCCATCTATCTTCGGCGGTCAGTCTCACGCCCCGTTCGATATCCTGGGCGATACCCTGCGGGGCACCAAAGGAATTTTCATGGATATGTACCGGCAGCCGGAAAAGCTCAAGGAAGCCATGGAGATGCTGATCCAGATGAACATTGAAGTCGGTGTGCACATGGCAAATGTCTCCGGAAGGCCGCTCGTGTTTTTTGCGCTTCACAAGGGCGATGACACTTTTATGTCTGAAAAGCAGTATGAAGAGTTCTACTGGCCGACGTTCCGGAAGGTTATCCTGGGACTGATTGATGAAGGCTGCGTGCCGATTCTCTTCGCCGAGGGGAAATATAATAACCGGCTGGAAATCATCAAAGACCTGCCCAGGGGAAAAGTGATGTGGCATTTCGACCAGACAGATATGTTCAGGGCTAAGGAAATACTTGGAGATAACGCCTGTATTGCCGGCAATGTGTCTGCCTCGCTCCTGCGCACCGGCACGCCGCAGGCGGTCAAGGAATATTGCCGCAAGCTCATCGAGGTCTGCGGCGAGGGCGGGGGCTTTATCCTGACCGGGGGCGCCAGTATCGATAGAGGAGACCCGGCTAACCTGCGCGCCATGATGGAAGCCGCCGAGGAATATGGGGTCTATGACTAGAGCTAAAGTTGCTGGCGGACAGGTTATCTGCTAACATATGCCTAATAATAAGAGATAGCTTAAAATACTTAAAGGTTTTTAGACGTGACAGAACTGCTAAAAGTAAATAATCTGGTAACGCAATTTAAAACGGAAAACGGTATCGTTAAAGCCGTCAGCGATGTTTCCTATTACCTCGACGAGCTGGAAATCATCGGGCTGGTGGGCGAAAGCGGCTGCGGCAAGTCGGTCAGCCAGCTTTCCGTGATGCAGCTTATCAATGCCCCTGGCGAAATCACCGGCGGCGAGGTCATCTTCGAGGGAAAGGACATCTTGAAATATGCCCCCCACAGCCCGCAGATGCGCGCCATCCGGGGCGCCAGGATAGCCATGATTTTCCAGGAGCCGATGACCTCCTTAAATCCGGTATTGACCATCGGCCAGCAACTTACCGAGATGCTGGTACTGCACCTGAAAATGAACGCTGAAGCCGCCCGAAAAAGGGCCATCGAGCTTCTAGGGATGGTGGGCATCCCCGCCGCGGAAGGACGTATTGATGATTATCCCCACAATTTCAGCGGGGGCATGCGGCAGAGGGTGATGATTGCCATGGGGCTTTCCTGCAATCCCAGAATCCTCATCGCCGACGAGCCAACCACCGCGCTGGACGTCACTACCCAGGCGCAGCTCCTGGAATTGATGAGGGATATGGTAAAGCATTTCCGGGCGTCACTGATAATCGTGACGCACAACCTTGGGGTGGTAGCCCGCTATGCCAAAAGAATCTACATCATGTACGCCGGCCGTATTGTAGAGTCCGGCACTACTAAAGATATCTTCAGTAAACCGCGCCATCCGTACACGATAGGCCTTCTCAAGTGCATCCCCAGACTGGACGAGGAGGAAGGCAGGAAGCTGGTGCCAATCGAGGGACTGCCGCCCAACCTTATCAACATGCCACCCACCTGCGCCTTTCTGCCCCGGTGTTCCTGGAAAATCGATAAATGCTATAAAGAGCCCTGGCCTGATATTACTCCCGTCAACGATAATCACTATATTAGGTGTTTTGTCGATACTTCGGACGTGAATAATGAACCAAAAAAACAATAACGTCATTCTTGAAGTGAACGACCTGAAAATGTACTTCCCCGTCATGCGGGGCCTGCTGCGCCGCAAGGTGGCCGATATTAAAGCCGTAGATGGCGTTTCCTTTAACTTAAAAAAGGACGAGACCCTGGGGCTGGTGGGCGAAAGCGGCTGCGGCAAGACGACTATCGGCCGCTGCATACTCGGTCTTTACCGCGCTACCGCCGGTAACATCTTATTCCAAGACAAAGATATAGCCAAGATGCCGGAAAAGAAATTAAGGGAAATGCGCCGCGAAATAGCGCTTATCTTCCAGGACCCGTATTCTTCACTCGACCCGCGCCAGAACGCCGGCAACATCGTGGGAGAGCCGCTTAAAATCCACCAAATGGTGATGAATAGAGGAGAATATAAAGACAGGGTGGAGCAGCTTTTCCGCACCGTAGGCCTCGACCCATCGATGATCGACCGGTTTCCACATGAATTCTCCGGCGGCCAGCGGCAGCGCATCGGAGTGGCGCGCGCCCTTGCCTGCGACCCTTCACTCATTATCTGCGACGAGCCTATTTCCGCGCTGGACGTTTCCATCCAGGCGCAGATTATCAACCTGCTGGAAGAGCTGCAGGACGGCGCCAGGGAATTAAGCTATCTGTTTATCGCCCACGACCTTTCCGTGGTGCGCCACATCAGCGACCGCGTGGCGGTTATGTACCTGGGGCATATCTTTGAAATATGTAAGTCACGGGAACTCTATGATAAACCACTACACCCCTACACCAGGGCCCTGCTCTCCGCCATCCCCATCGCCGACCCGTTCGTGGAGGAAACACGTGAGCGCATCATTCTCAAGGGCGAGGTGCCCAGTCCGCTTAATCCGCCCTCCGGCTGCCCCTTCCACCCCCGCTGCTTCATGGCCGTGCCGGAATGCAGCCAGTCTGTACCGACTTTGAAAGAAGTCATCCCCGGCCACGAGGTAGCCTGCATTAGAGTGTAGGCCTATCGTCACCCCAGACTGAATAACCCGATGTCTGCCCGTCGAAACTCCGTTTTTATGTAATTCTTTTTATCGGTTGCCGAATGGCGTTATTCTGCCCTTTGAGGGAAACACTCAACCCAAATCAGGGGTGGCACCATTTTAAATAAATAACGCCGCAGGCATAATATCTTTAGGCATAATGAATCTGTATGCTTGAAAAAAATATAAATTTCCAATCCAAGGACCGATTGGAGAATACTAGCATGCATATTTTTACCATGCTGAACGGTTAAAAAACAGGTCTTCGACCAAGATACCTGATATTACAGGAGGCAAATAATGAAACTTGTTTATAAGCTCGTTATCTCGTTCCTTTTAGTAACGGCGATAATGGGTGCTTTCGGCCTATACATGTTTCAAAACGTAAGCAGCCAGCTTTCAGACAAGCAGCAGGAAATTAGTGACGTGTCCGCCCTTACTTCTGCCGTGCAAAGTTTCCACACGGAGAATTTCCGTGAGCAGCTGGATACGTGGGAATATGCATATGCGCCGACTGAAGAGAGATTGAACGCATTCTATAGCCACCTTATTACCTGGGAAGTATTATTCGAGGATTTTATAGACAAGGCAGAGGCGGCCGACTTAAGCTTTGAAGAGGCCGAACTGATTACCCGACTGCAAAGCGGCAGCGCGCTGGTAAGGTCGGCGTGGCATGACGTTATAACCACGACGGCATCGATCGCAACAGGTACTATCGAATCGCCCACGCTAAACGCTGACGGCACGGAGAAATATCCTTTTCTGAATGATATGTCGGAATACGGCTTTTACTTCAGATATCCCATGTTCGATATGAGCACGAGCGATCCGGAAAATCCCATACTCCGTTCTACGATGATTAACCTGGGAGAGCTGTTTGACAACGCACAATTCAACGATATCACGGATGAGTTCGTTTCACTCCAGCAGGTCAAACTGTCCACGAAACAGATTGAAATGGAAGACCTCAAATCATCCCTCACCACGCAGTTCATCATCGCATTTGTCCTTGTATTAGTCTTTGCTATAGCTCTGGCGCTGGTGATGACAAGAATGATTGTAGGCCCGATTAAGAAGCTGACCGAAGTAGCTAATCAGGTGAGTCACGGCAACACCGATATGGCTGTTCCCAATATAAAATCAAGGGACGAAATCGGCGACCTTGCCAAGAGTTTCGGGCGCATGGTTGCTTCTGTTAAATTCATGATGACGGATAAGGAGGATTAGCATCATGTCGTTATACGATGATGTGGTAACTATAGCCAAGGAATACATCGGTCCGGCAGGTCAAAAGTTTATCGACCGGCAGCTGGAATCTCATCTTAATCTTTCTCCGGCAGATCTGGATAAGTCCAACATTTTTGAGCTATCCAAATGGTGCTTCGCTTCCGGACGCCTGATCATCGACGCGGAAGAAGCCAGGTCCTTTCAGGGGAAAGTAAACGCCCTGGCAGAAAAAGTAGCTTAAGATTAGTATTGAGTAAACGAGCGGGGCACCGTAAAAGTGCCCCGCTTTTTTGTGGTGAATATATTATTCCCTACTCACAATCCGTTAGCAAAAAGGTAAAACTAACCAGCTTTTAACTAATATAGAAAATGTGGTAACGTGCAAATATCGAGATGGCTAAGGCTAATAGATAATGCTAACGATTAAGTGTGCCAAGTGTAAGCGTAAGGTATTTAAATATGTGAAGATTGGGAAGGGGCGAGTGCTGCACTGTTGGAGAGGGCGGATAATGAGGGATTACAGCATTCGTAATGGAAATGAAGTTAAGTGCAAATGCGGTAATCTAATCGGAGTCGATGAGGGGAAGTGGGTAAAAATGAAGCAACACTCCTTTATCTACTGATAAGGAAAATTAGTAAATTCTCATAAACACCGCATTTTCTTACATAAATTGCTGCGTAGAACTAACCCTGTTCCTCTTTCAACCAGTCACATCAGCCGAGCTTATGCAGCAGCCTCATTACCCCGTCCACTATCGGGTCTCTTCCAACCGCAGGTGAATAAGGTGTTTCCAGTAATGCCAGCTTTTGTAGCGGCACTTTCTCAAATATAGCCAGGGACAACTCATTGAGGGTGCCCCTTATCATTTCCTCGGAGATAACTTGCGCCCCGATTAATGTACCAGTCCGGCGGTCAGCGACAAGCTTATGGTGTAAGATCTTGTCTCCCAAGTGGGGGCGAAAGGTGGGGCTACTAGTCGTAGCGGAAACGACATCCAGGCCTTTTTCGCGGGCAAGTCTCTCGGTAAAACCCGTAGCGCCTATTTGATTACCGAATATTTCGATGACAAAGGTCATAAGGGTGCCTTCATAGGGAATGGTATTAGCTTTAACGAGGTTTTCACCGGCTACGCCGCCTGTCCTGCCAGCGGTAGTAACCATCAAGCGGCAGGTCTTTGAGCCAATAATTGTATCCCAGTTCTCCAGGCAATCACCCGCGGCATAAATATCAGGGTCGCTGGTCTGTAAAAACTCATTTACCAGTATCCCCCCTGTATCTCCTATTTCAATTCCGGCTTTCCGCGCCAGTTCGACGCTGGGTCTGGCTCCGGTGTTCAATAAGATAAGGTCTACTTCCAGTTCTCGGTCAGCAAGAATAATGCGTTTCTTTCCCGAATCCGTTTTTATACTTTTAATACTTGCAGACAGGACCAGTTCTATGCCCTTCTCCTGCATCACCGGCTCAACCTTGCTGGCCATATCCTTATCCAGGCCGGCCGGCAATATGTTATCCATCATATCCAGAAGGTAGACCTTGCGATAACCTCGTACATTAAGAGCCATGGCTAGCTCCACTCCGATTGCCCCCGCTCCTATAACGGCAGCGCTGGTATATCTTGGAAGGATTTTATCCAGGGCTTTTCCATCGGCAATATTGGTGCTCAAAGTAAATTCATTGTTTCCATCCAGACCAGGGATTGGGGGAACGGAGGGAATAGAACCGGGGCATAAAATTAGCTTATCGTAAGAATAGCTTTGGTCACCGGCAGTAATACGCTTTTCTTCTCTGAGAATATCAGTTACTTCCGTGTTCAAATGAACAGTTATGTTTCTCTCCTCAAAAAATTTGCCGGGATAAAATGTATCATTCCAGCCGGCAACTCCTCTAAGTATAAAGGGTGGTTCACAGGGGGCATAACCTATCTCGCTCTGGGTACTAAAGATATCTATCTGGGCTTTCTTGTCTAACTGCCGGATTCGTCCTGATGCACCTCTGCCGGCAGCTCCGGCTCCTACGATGCAAACTCTCATGTTTATTTCCTTTCTATAATTCTATCTACGACTACAGTATTTACTCGTTGAATAATTCTATTTCTTCTGCTAACTTTAACGCTCTATTGTAACATACATATCTAAATGATGACTGACACTGTTCCTAAAATGACCTTCTACTATTTCGTTACAAGTCAGGGCTCAATTGTTGTGGCTTTATAGAATCCAGACAAGAATCAATAGCCCGCACTGACTAAAATTTCTTTGGCCAGTTCGCAAGAAGATGTTTGCTCATGCCCTGATTCTCCGAATCCCGAACTATATCCAGTACACTGATTATATATTTACGAGTATCATATGGATTAATGATATCCTGTATCCAATACGAGCCTGCAGCAGGGTATGGCGAGGTATCGGCCATCATCTTCTCCACATTTTTCTGCTTTTCTTCCTCTTTGAGGCTGCCGTATATAACATCTGCTGCAATCGCCGGGTCCATAAAACCGAGCTCCGCTGTAGGCCAAGCGACGAGGAAGTCATGTCCCGAGCCCAAGCTGCACATATTGACCATTGCCTGCCCATAATTCTTCCGGATATTGATTGTAATTTTCGGAACAGTCACCTGAAACAACGCCTGAATTTGATTTACTACCCGGGACCCAACTCTTTTCAGCTCCGCCTCCTTGCCCGTAAAATGACCCGGCGTATCGGCCAGGAAAATGAGAGGGATGTTGTAGGAATCACAGAGACATAAAAAGCTTGTAGATTTCTCTAATGCGTCAGTATTGGTAGCACCTACATTCACAATCGGGTTACTAGCGTTAATTCCCACAACTTGCCCATTGATGCGAGCAAGGCAGGTAATGAGCATAGAGCCAAAATCCGGCTTCAGTTCAAAATATTCTCCCCCGTCAACAATGCATTCAATGATTTTATGCATATCATAAGCTCTCTTGCTTCTCTTAGGAAGAAAATCAAGAATTTTTGCCATCCTTTCTTCCGACCCCTCCGGCACCGGGCGTATAGGCGGTAATTCTTTGTTGTTATTGGGCATATAACTTAGATAATTCTTTATGATTTCCAGACTGTGTTCTTCATCTTCTGCAACCTTATCCGTCATTCCGGTTATTCTGGAATGTATTTCCCAGCCCCCCATTTCCTCACCGGTGAAGGACTCCCCAATTGCTCTCTTGAGAGCTCTAGGTCCTGAAACAGCAATAGCACTGCCTTTAACCTGAACTACAAAATCTGCAACGCATGCCTGGAAATCCGCTACACCATAACATTCCCCCATAGCTGCAAAAACATATGGATGTTCACGGAAGTGTGCATACTCTGCTTTCAATGTATCGGTGCCACCGCCTCCCAGTTCGAATATTCCGTCTGCCCCCTGACAGTCAGGCACTCGGGCTCCACCGGCTTCGCCCAGATGAATATAAGGAATCCCAAATTTGGTAACCTGAGTTTTAAATTGCAGCAATTTCCTCAAATTGATCTTGGCATTCGTGGATGCGACTACGGTGAAATCATTCGCTGACACAGCGACTCTTCTTCCATTTATTTTACCGAAGCCGACAATCAACCCATCGGCTGGTGTCTTTTTCTCCATCCCCGGCCAGTCAGAATGAGCAAGAAGGCCAAGCTCAAGGAAAGAATCCGAGTCTAGCAGTTTATCTATGCGCTCCCGTGCCGTTAGCCTGCCCCGGTCATGCTGCAGCTGAACTTTCTCCGCTCCTCCCTGGCTGAGAGCTTTTGCCTTTTCCATTTCCAATTGCTTAAGAAGTTCTTCAAAATCCATTCCATACCCCCTGTGCTATATCAACCTGAGGAGAATATCCAGACTTATCACTAATTGTAAATCATCTCACCAGTATTTTCTAATTAGCGTATTTACTTAAAATCCTGGTCTTTATTGAAATTCAAGCTTTGTGGAAGGCATTACTTCCCAAGCTAAATTACTTATGTTTACGAAGATAAAAAAGATACCCGCGATTGTGAAGACTGTAAATATCATTTTATTTGCTATACAACCCGTCTGGGTTAGCAAAAATGAAAAATCCCCCGGAATCGTTTCATGAAATCGGGGGATTTTAGCTTTAAAAATTGGTAGAGCAAGTTGTACAATAGACAGAACTTTCTGTCTAACTTTCAGTATCTTATAGTTGGGATAGTTAGATTCGTCACGAATAGAGTGTGGGGAGGGTCGAATTTTACTTGAAACTCGATATATCATCAACTGGTTGACTGGTTATATTCCGGTGTTCGTTACTTCGTGATCTTTTATTCCCCTTTTTAAAAACTTTGTTGGTATTATTTAAGGGGAATCGAGTCATTTTCCCGATAGACACGTATTATTTACGTACAACTGACAAAATCAAGGTAAAAAGGGTGGTTTGAAATCCAGACCCAGGAGATTACGCGTAGTATCGCGTACTTTTTTCAATATATCGTAAAGTTGATTTTTTTCCTCGACTGAAAGTTTGCCAAATATCAGATGGATTGAGCGTTCGGTGACTTTCTTATTATACAAGATATCACCTTTTTCAGTTAATGTAATATAATTCTTCAATTCTCCCTTTTTTTTGTACTTCTTTACCAATCCGTTTTTTTCCATTCGATTAATGAGAGTAGAAACTGAATTAAACTCCTTCAAAGTCCAATTCACCAATTCGTCTATTGTGACGGGTCTGTTTTCTCGAGAAAGCATGTTCAGAATTCTGACCTGGGGTTGGGAAAGCCGCAGATGTTTGAGTTCAAGCTCAACTGCACTACTCACGATACTGTGCGCTTGATCAAGTATGATAAGGAGATTAATCTCTGGGTCATTTTTTTTTAAGACTCTGCTTTTTTTTATTCCGTCTTGCTTGGCTTTATTCATTTTACACCTTATTTTGGTAATTTATATAACTCGCCTTTTCAGCTTAGAACATTCGTTATATGTAAATCAAGTAAAGGAGAGATTGAAATCAGAGAATGATTTCTTTAGACGAGTGGCATTTATCGCACAATTTTTATTACTTTGCCCAGCCTTTTCTATTAGTTATGGTGGCATCTCCTATATTTTTATCCCCACCAGCTCTTCATTTAAACTCAATTCCGTACAATTCTGGATACAGTGTAATACAAATCCCGCATCTTATACAAAAATCTTCAATTTTCAATTTCATCGTTGAGTCCTTACTTCGTTTAAAACAGCTTTTTCAAATAGTCCAAAGCGGATTTACCGGCGATACGTCAGGTTGTAAGAGCATAACCAAAGTCGACCGGAGTATTGGATGCTCCGCCTGGAAAAGGCCTTTTTTTAAAACGATGACTTTAGCTCCACCTTCAGCGGCGGTTATTGCCCCAGCCTTTCCAGCGCCACCGGTTCCTAAAACCGCCACGTCTGCATTAAGATGTTCTACGGAATTTAAATGTTCCATATTTCTACCAATTTCTCTTCAGGTTAAAGCCCAGATTGCCCTAGTTAATTGGTTTTATTTTATACTTGTTAATTGGTATCGGTAGAGTTACAAGCTTCATCTTTCCCCCGTCTTGTTTAAGAATTATCCACTTGAGCCACTTTTTATCATCACGTTTAGGATAATCTTCGCGGAAATGGAACCCCCGACTTTCTTCTCTCATCAACGCTGCTCGGAACGTTAGCTCGGCGCACAAAGCCATACTTCTAATTTCGTGGCATTTACTTAGATAATGGAAATCTTTTGCCTGTAAAGTCGGTATTTTCCCCTTCAGTTCTTCAAGTCTTGCTAGAGCTTCATTCAAGCGTTCTTTACTCCGGCGGAGAC
>Ga0307420_1000658_pt1 | contig 15659 bp, 11 predicted proteins | sample SalMarWE160240MG_2_FD_202167 | JGI IMG/M metagenome (GOLD analysis project Ga0307420, IMG submission 202167) | Salt marsh sediment microbial communities from the Plum Island Ecosystem LTER, Massachusetts, United States - WE1602-40 | ecosystem: Environmental > Aquatic > Marine > Intertidal zone >... | reverse complement strand
GGCGATCTTGTACCACGTTGAGTTGGAAACCTCATAGGTTTCAACTCGAGGGGTTCCCTCAATTACGTCTGACATGTCCTTCAGCACGTCTTGGTACTTTACGCTGTTATAGGTTTCAGCGTTCTCTTTATTGTCCCACAAGCTGATCGCAACCGCTTTCCTTCCGCCGGATAAGAGGAGCGCGATCTCGTCCTTGAAACCCTTTTGTAAATGGAGAAGGGGAATTATCACCTTCTCGAGCTTCTGGGTGAACTTGGCCTGGCTATCTGCCTTCAAATTCATGGTAACTTCTCTTGCAATCATGTCAACCTCCTTAGGTTGGACTCATTCAAATAACCTGACCTAGCTCAGGAAACGTGACGGTAAGTAGAATATTTACTCACATTTATAATGGTAGCATAGTTAACTTGATTTGTCAAGTGGTCTGTGATATTATTTCAATAAGCAGGGAACATTAACTATATCAAGTTAAGTAGTGGGAGGACTCTGATGGATGTTTCGTTAGTGATCAGGCACCGGCTTAATGAGTTGGGTCTTGAGCAGAGAGACCTGGCAACCGCCGCCCAAGTTACGGAGTCCTACATTTCCCAATTACTGACTGGGAAAAAGGCACCCCCAGCGGCTCATCGGACAGACGTATATGAGAAATTGGAAGCATTTTTGAAGCTGCCGAATGGTGAGCTTTCGAAGCTGGCTGACCTCCAGCGCCTTGAAGAATTGAAGAGGAAGCTGGGGGACCCTCCTGTACCCTTGTTCAGGGAAGTTAGAGAGTTGGTTCTCCGCAAATGTGCCTCTGACAAAGAAAAACAGATACGAGCGATTTTTGAGAAGCAGCCGTTCGGCGAACTCGAACGTCTCATCACACAGAAGCTTATGGACGTGGTTAAGAGAGTGGCCAAAAAAGAATTGGAAAGTGAAGACTGGCTCCGGGAAGTGGCTCGACTCAGCAATCGAGACTATGAACAGATGCGAGTCATCATTATGGAGTTCCTCGACACGGATATCTTCCACGTGTCGATTGAAAACTGCGTCTCATTCTTAGAGCCGCTGATTGAATCGTGGGACATTGACCTTGAGTCTTTTGGTATGGAAATTGTCTTGAATAACAGAGTAGTCTCAGAGCACGTTAAGAAATTGGAGTTTTTGGAAAAGGAACCCGAGCAGCCTTTCGAGGAAGAGCCGGGGCTCAAAGAATTCCTTAATGACGCTGGGCTCAGTAGTAATGCTAGCGAGGAGGAAATCGAGTTTCTAAGAAAGTTAAGATTCAAGACAGAACGACCTACCCCGCTCTATTACTACCGGGAGTTGCAAAACCTCAGAGACCCTCTCCATTTTCGTACGCGGTAGCTTTTCGGTTAATGCCATACCTGGGCTCCCTATTATTATTCTCAGCTACACAAAATGAGCTTTTGTTGCAACGCAGGGAAATTGCACAAAAGTCAGGAATGTTTAACGGTGGCTAGCTCATCACTCAAAGCACCACATTGTTAAACGATTCCACTCCCTGATTACCATCTGTCAGCCACCAGTTTGTTGATAGCTTCTTCTGCGAGTGCTATTATTGCCTTAAAAAGGACTTCAAATGTAGCTGAAAGCTTTCATGAAGGAAAAGAGATAAGGTCAATGCCAAAGTCTCAAGGCAGAAGAGAGCCTTCCCAACGTGACTCTCTGGGTAATCTAATACTTGACACCATACGAGGAGTAATTGACCGGACGGTTCAGGTAGGTAAGCGTCTACCCCTGCCTGGAGAGGGTGACGAAAGGCCGTTCCGCGACTGGTTAAAGTCACAACTCTTGGTGGCGGTGCTTGGTTGGCCTGATGAACGTATTAAAATCGGAGAAAGATTTGATATTCTTCTGCTAAATGAGTTTGACAGTCCTGTTGTCACGATAGAGACAAAAGCCCCTTACCATCGTTCCACGAAAGAAGAACAAAAGACGTTCAGGGAACGGCTAGTTTTTTATCCTACTTTACGGGTCGCTTTTTTTACTAACGGACCTGAATGGGATCGATTGGACTTGACTGCAATCGATGGGCAGCAAACAATACACGAACAGGTTAGTTTGGAGATTTCCCAAGCTAGTGCCGAACACACAGAGTCTTTTTTTACCCCTCTTCGAGGTGACCGTTACTTCGAATGGGGGAGGCGAAACCGAAGTCTCGTTACCCAGGTGCAACCGCACATTCTTGAGGGACTGGCAAGGGATCTTGATTCAATAGTCCTGGACTTAGCAGAATTCTTTACTACTCTATTTGCTAGTTATGAACAAGGTAGTGCCAGTACAACAATAAGGGACTTGACCCGCTCGATTTTCGATGATTGGTGCAGGCGTAGTCTTCAGGTGGCACCACAACAAGTCTTGAATGCTATTATTCCTTTGCTTCAGAATAAGGAAATACAGCGGGAAACTCTAGCCAATACCCTGAGGGAGCAGGGATTTTTACCAAATCAAGCCAGTAGCACAGCTGATAGGCTACTTGTTTTAAGCCCGGAAGAGCGGCTTGACTCAGAACACGTCCGACATGCACTAAATCCGCTCTATTATGATCAGGTAAAAAAGTTATCTGCGCAATCCGCTCATGTTTTACTATCACGGATGCTCGTATATCGCATAGGCGAAGATATGGGTCTATTCGACTCTCTTCTTGGTGGAGAAGGATTAGAAACAGCCTTAACACAGGGTAGAGAGTCGATTGCGACTGAACCGATGCCAGCTCTATCTCTCTTGGAATCAGTTCGCAGGCGTATGCTAAGTATTCTTCCAATCGTCTATCAACTGAGCGATTTGGACTGGTGGCGTGTTCCTGAAGAAAAAAGAACAGGAATGGAATCAGGTAAAAGAGCTTTTGTTGAGAAGAAAGAACAGGAACTGAACCAATTGATTACTCGTACACTTAGAATTATAGATGGGTATCATTTTTCTAGGGTTGATGCCGATGTGTGGCGGAATGTTTATCAGAATTACCTTCCAGAGGAAGAGAGGCAGCGTATAGGTGGCTTCTACACTCCTCAGGAACTTGTTGAGTTTATACTTGATCAAGCAGGCTATGTGCCGGAAGCTGAAAACCTGTGCCGTAAAAAGGTCATAGATCCAGCGTGTGGTAGTGGGGCTTTCGTTAATGCAGCGGCGGCACGGCTTCTTAAGCATATGGAGATGCCCATGCCATGTCATCATGAAAAATCTGTTAAGCTTATCCCGAATTGGGAAAAGCAAAGAATGGTTTTAGAAAAAGTACTGGAGAATATTCACGCTGTCGACACACATCCCTTCGCTGCGTTTCTTACGACGCTTAATCTGACATTTCTCATGCTTCCCGTATACGCAAATGTGCGAGAGCATAACCCAACGTTCCCTCTGGATTTCCGGGTATTTGTGGCAGATTCACTAGAGAAACCCGACGAAGAGTCTCTCGCACCTGATATGTTTGAGCAATTAAATTCGCGAATACAACTTACGGCGGCATCCTATGATAGATATCGTGCTCTTATAGACACGCGATTCGATCTGGTGTGTGGGAATCCTCCATGGGGAGGTGTTCTAAAAGGTCCCCTGGCTCCTGTGTTTGAGGAGAGAAAAAAGCAACGTTTTAAACATGAATTCCCGAATGCGGCGACCGGTAAATATGACATATACGGTTTGTTTACGGAGCGTGCTGTTCAACTGCTTACTGACGGCGGGCGGTTTGCCATGGTTACTCAGGACACATACCTTGATAAGGAGTGGGCTAAGGGACTTAGGCAATTACTGGCTACAAATACTACGGTTCAGATGATTATTGATCTCAATCCATTTGGTCAGCTTTTCTTTCGGGCCATGAATACGCCTGCGGTGACAGTCTTTGATAAATCCTCGCCTGGTACGGGTAATTTTACGGCGGTAATAACCAATCACACAACCTTTAAAGACGTCACGACGAGTAATCGCAGGCGATATGTACTGGATACAGTCACCGCTTGTCTTGAAAAGTTGACAGGTCGGCGACGGTCCGTGGCCATTGATTTCGTCACCGCAACTCGTCTCCCACGTCAATTACTCAAAGATAACGCTTCGAAGCGATGGAGTTTAGTATCGCGAGAAGGATTCCCGGAGTTAAAGCCGGATTGGTTTTCAATAGCGGATGTCTTAGAGCCGAGGCAGGGAGTTACCCCGGGTGGGTGCTTGGACGTATTTCTTATGTCAGAAAAGCAAGCCACTGGCCTCAAGCTGGAGCCGGAACTGGTTCACCGTGCCGTCAAAACTAAGGAAACCGAGCGCTGGCATGTGAACTGGGAAGGCCGGGTGTTGCTCTATCCCTATACTGTGCAAAATGGCGAGGCTGTTCCTGCTTTCGCCATAAAGCACCAGTTACTCAAAGATAGCCTTGATTTTGAAAATGCCCTGGATGATTACGAACGCGAACTACGGCGTGGCAGAGCATTAGATAACAATACTGCCAGGGATATTCTTGAACATCGAATTGCACTTGGTCTAGTTAAATACCCACAGGCGGCACGCTACTTAGTGCAATCGTACACACGTTTGGAAGGTCGAGTATTCGAAAAGCGCCGATTTGGCCAACTGGGTAAACGCTGGTATGAATACCATAGGGCACGTGACCCAAAGTTGCTTTTAGGTGTTAACCGCATCATCTCTCCATCATTAGCTAAAGAAGTTCGGTTTGCTTTGGATACTGAAGGTTTTCTTGCTGATCATGCTTGTCAATATCTTCTACCTACTGATAAAACATTAAAGCGTAGAGAGGAGATGTGACACCTCCTTTCCCAGGTGCTAGATCGCAAAGTCAGTGATTTGGAAGTTCTCTACTACTGCCTGGCCTTCATGAACTCTCAATATGCACAGAAGACTCTAGTTTCAGGCCGCCGCCCAACACCAAAGGGGTCATATCAGATAAGTGAAGAGTACCTAAAAGAGATTCCTATTGCACTACCGACGACGCCGGAACAGGCGGAAGAAATTTTATCATGTGTGCAAGAGCTTATTCACGGTATGACTGGCGGACAAAAGGCTGTGTTGGAGACACGATTGTCAAAGCTCATAATGTCTTTGTTATCGGCCGAATGACAATTCCGGCGGCCGCAGATACCATGCATTAACACTTAACATTCCGTCATTTCGTTCAATTATAGCATCAACGGTTGAAGCTGATTGGGCTCATAACCCAAAGGTCGCAGGTTCGAATCCTGCCCCCGCTACCAAAGAATTTTAGGGCACCGCCAGAGCGGTGCTTTTTTTACATTAGATTCATGGTTAGGATGATTTCTTCTCTAACTTCTCGATCCAACTTATAAACCTTTCACGTTTGGGGTTTAAATCAGAGCGTCCAGAACTCTTTTTTATAAGCAAATCAGTTATTTCTATAAAGGTTCTACAAACGCGGATAGCCTCAGTCAACTGTTTTCGCTTGGTATAAATTACCCTTAGGCGGTCATAAGGATAATCACCACCAAATAAGTCCGAAACATTTTCTTCGTATAGTAGGATTGCTTTATCTTCCTCACCTTGTGCTTCGAGGGTTTTGCCTCTCAAGTTCCTATCAACCATAATGTCTAACAAGCGCGATGCCACATTCATTGATGCTTCTTTCTCTTCGAATGATAGCTTTCTATTTTCCCAGTCAAGCAAGTAATTCCAGATAGTCTGGCGTGGTACACCATGGGCAATTTGGTCATTTGACCATTGGCGTAAATCCTTTTCTGTCCTTTTTGCTGGTTCAGTTAACACTCGTTTCATGATAGTTCTCCCCATGAATAGCCGCTAAGCCCAATATAACATATTTCAACTTGACGGGGGTAGCTGGTTCAAATCCAGTCCCCACTACCAATAAATAAGATGAGGCCGAGCATCACGCCTAGCCCTTTCTGTTTTTGGGCTTCTTTTTCGACTTCCCCGCCCTAGGCGCCCTCTCCTTCTTGGGGACCTTCGGTATCTCGACGCCGTGGTAGGCGTTGACGGCGTCGATGACCAGGTCGTCCCAGCCGACCCCGAGCCTCCTTTTCAGGTCGTTGAGCTTCTTCAGCCCCTCCTCGGTCGTCCGCGCGCTGAACACATGCTGCTTCTCTTTTTGCATCTCTTCGCGCCCCCTTTCCGCTATAATAATGGCGCGTTTTTGGCGTTTCGGGAGCCCCCCGGGCATGCTCGGGTACGCTCGATTTTGTAGCACCCCAAGACCATACCTTGCAAAGTATGACAAATGGCAGTATTATGGCCATTGGAGGCCGACAGCGACGTAAGACATTGGACCTGGCAGGGACAAAGCACACCATGTGCCTAAGTGGGCACTGGATAATGATATTATTATGGGGCAGGGGGAAATAAAATAAAGGGGGTGTGGAGATGGGGATCCAAGAAGAAATATTTGAAGAATTCTTTCAACGTCTAGACAAAGAAAAGGAATTCCCTGGAGCAGTCGTCACTGAACTGCGAGGTCTATGGGAAAAGGGAGAGATTGCCTCGCAAGAAAAAATTCTTGCAGCGATAAAGGGAGGGTCTGAAGATGGGAGTGACAATTAAAGCGCTCGATATCCAAGCCTTTAGAGGCATCCCAGAATTGAACCTGGAATTTGATGGTAAGAGCCTTCTGTTGGAAGGGGACAACGGAACTGGCAAGAGTTCAATAGTAGAGGCAGTTGAATTTTTCTTTACGGGTAAAGTTTCGCCGTTAGAAGGGGTACAAGGGTTATCCTTACAACGACACGGGCCCCATGTGAAATTCAAACCCGAGGATGTTAGTATCAAAATAACCTTTGATCCTGGTAGCGTATCTTTAGTTAGGACTTTAGCATCTGCACCCTCCCCACCAACTCAACTCACAGGTTATTTTCAGGTAACTCAAAAGGGGACGTTCATCTTACGTAGATCACAGATTCTAGCATTCATCATAAGCCAACCTGCAGACCGTTTTAGAACTATAGGAAGCATAATCGGCGTTGAGCGTTTAGACGGAATAGAACTTGAGATGATGCGACTCCGAGATGATTTGAAAGCAGATGTTGGCGATAGAGAGGGAAAAAGCACTGAACTGATTAAAGAGCTAACTACAATTACAGGAAAGAAAACAGCAAAAGTTGAAGACATTCTACCAGCTTTAAATGAATTCCTACAAGAAAACGGCCTACCACCAATAAAGTCCTTGGAAGAGGTTAAAAAACATGCTCAAGAAATGTTGAAGGCCGTTAGGCAGACTGAAGACACAAAGAGAATCGGAGTACTTAACGCGATATTAGAGTTGACAAAAGCCCCTCTCATAGCCGAAGAGGTTGTCGGCAAACTTGATGGTCTTAATGAGAAAGTTAAGTCTCTCCTGAAAGAGCACCATATTAGGCTAGAACTATCAGTTATCGAACTACTCAAGTCTGGTCGAACAATCATCGAAGATGAGAAAATGGATATTTGCCCATTATGCGAGCAAGAAATTGATAGAGATAAACTGCTACTAAGGATCGAAAACCGTCTTAAAACCTTAATCAGCTTATCTGACAAAGCTTCAGAAGTCCGGACAACATCTAATACGATTATAAAAAAGATGAAGGATATAATTGGCAATCTCACCTCTATTCTCACAAAAATCGAAGCGTTCGCTGAATTATCCGAGGAAAAAGGTAGATTGTCAGACAAAATTAGTTTTTTAAATAACTTTGTGGATAAAATCGATGCTGCAAAGGAACTCAAGACCGAAATACCGATTCAAGAGCTTAACCAACAAAAAGATGAAATTAATATGGCATGGAGTTCTTTACAAACAAAATGCAAACAAATACGTGATGCTGCCGAACTTACAAAAGCGGAGGAGAAAGTATTAGAAGTCGTTCGCCTGATTGAACAAGCAAGAGGCAAAGCTAATGAGTTAGTAAAGGTCAACTCTGAACTTAGAGCTTATAAAAAATACTATGGTCTGGCTGAGAAAATATACTCTATATTTTCAGAGACGAAAAAAGCGAAAATTCAAGAAATATATAACTCTATACAAGGAGGAATACGAAGTTTTTACTCAACACTTCACCCAAATGAACCCCATAAAAATATCGAACTTACAGTTGCACTTGGCAGGAGAGCAAGCACTGAGCTAAAAATGGAATCGTTCGGCCGAGAAGGAGAAGACCCGAGAGCATTAACAAGTGAAGGGCATCTCGATTCTTTAGGTCTATGCATATTCCTCGCGTTTGTAAAGAAGTTCAATGAAGGTTGTCCTCTAATCATTTTAGACGATGTAGTCACCACAATAGATACTAAACACAGGGGAAATATCTGTAAATTATTGCTTAGGGAATTTGGAGATAAACAGCTAATTATAACTACCCATGACAACGTATGGTACGAACAGCTCTGCGCTTCTCAACGTGCTTACGGGGTGGGGGGTAATTTCAAAAACATGAGCATTATTGACTGGAGCGTCAACACAGGGCCTAAAATGAGTTCGTATAAACCTAGATGGGATAGAATCCAAGAAAAGCTTAACGCTGGAGATAAACGCGGTGCTGGAAATGAAGGTCGGCAATATGTGGAATGGTTACTAAAGCAGATCTGCATTACTACTAATGCGCCAGTGCCTATTAGAAACTGGCAGAGTGGGATGGTTGCTGACCTACTACCCCATGCTAAAAAACGAGTAGCGGATTTGGTGAAAGACGAATCATATAAAGAAAAGGTTTCTACCGCGTTTACTGAACTGGAAAGTACGACACTGTTATTAGGCAATCTTCTTTCTCACGACAATCCATTAATAGACAAAGTATCTATAAGCGAAGTGAAAGGGTTCTGCAATCGTGTACATGACCTTCACGGGCTATTCTTATGCCCCAGCTGTGGATACTTCATTGGTTATTTCCCAGAGCTGAATATTCTAAGATGTCCAAATGAGAGATGCAAAAATCCTTTAGAAATAAAGACTAAATAATTGAATCAAGTCTGATAGGGGCTTCGCTCCCCAAGATAAAGCTTACAAAATAATCCCTCATAGCGAAAGATAAGAGTAATTTATAGACCTATTCGAATACTAGTTCTAGCAGGAAAAGGGGACGGGAGTACCTTTGGCGGCGCAGATAAGGCCCTCGGCATGCGCTTTCCAAGTAGGGGCCTGAAACAATTCGAATACAGTCCACAAAAAAGTCGCCTGGAGCGGCGGAAATCAAGGGGCCCCGCCGGGAAATCGCGCCGGCGGACTTTCTGGCCGTTTCCTATATCCCATAACCGTTTAGTTATGGGGCCGAAGACGTGCTGGTGCCACAATCAATGTAATTAGATGTGAGCGGAGTTAAACAAAAAGCCAAATTGTGCAGCTAAGTAACAATCCAAGCTTATGTTCACCAGTGAGCGAAAGGTAGAAGAGAAGGCGAGATGCCACTTGCCCGATTACAGCTGAGGCTACCCACACGGGAGGGGGAGAAACAAAATTTAAACCAGGTGGGGGAAAAGATTTAAAAACCCCTGGCACCTCAGTTTCCCCTGGCAGAGCCCGCCTATCACTTTATTTGTATATATCGTAATATGGCAAGGGATAAGTTGCAATAGGACATTTTCTATGATGTCATAGATTTTAGTATGGTGGGCTCAGTGTAAAGGGGTGTGGTCTCTGGTCTCTATTTAAGAAGCGGGGTTGCTTCTCCTGAGGAGTAAGTATTTGTTGGAACCGAAAATGTTTCTCTGGCTAGAGAAATAAATCTATTAGCCAGTGGGGGCAAAATAACATCTCTGCGGACAAGAACATCTACTCCCACCTGTATATCTTTAACAAGGTGAAGTATCTTCAAACGGCCCTCAGAGACTTCCTTTTCTACGTTATGTATGTGGTAGAAACTTATGCCCTTTCCATCCTCCACCAGACTCCTGCCCCATTCTATGCTATCCACTTCCACAGCTATGAGGGATGAAGCTTTTAACCCCTCAGCCTCAAGCTTTTCTAAAATAATCTGCCGCGTAGCCGATGTTTCCGGCCCCAATATCAAAGGATAATCACAGAGGTCAGCCAGTTCTATTTGCTCTTTCTTAGAAATAGGGCTGGATGGAGAAGCAACCAGCGCCATCCTTTCCCCCTTCGAGATAGCTATGCACCTCAATTCAGGATTGTCATAGTTCCGGCTTACCACAATACCAAGGTCAAGCTGGGAATCCAAAACATCCTGAATAACTTTAACCGAAGGGGCATTTTCAACAATGAGCTTTACTTGGGGGTAGAGCTCTCTGAATTTGGCGGCGGCTGAGGAGAAGCTGGAGCTGAAGGTAAGGGCTATGCCAACGCGAAGTCTGGCCTCTTTTAGGTCCTCGACAAACCTTTCGGCGTTAATCAGCTGCTGGTAGATTTGCTCAGCGTATTTAAACAGACCTTCCCCGGCGTTGGTAAGGGAAAGTTTCTTCTTCTTTATATCCAGGAGCTTGGCGCCGACAGACTTCTCAAGGGACTTGATATGGTAGGTTACAGTTGGTTGGGACAGAAATAACTTATCAGCAGCGGATGTTATGCTCTTTTCACTGGCAACAAAATAAAAGATGACGAGATTATAAGCATCCAACCTTGGAGTGTGCATTTTGATTTCTCTACCCTGCTTAAATCCAAGTCCTCTTACCTGCTCAAGTAAGGTGCCAATTTTACACTTCTAATTTGGGGTCGGAAAAAATTGCTCACCTAGATTTACACTCTAAAATCTATGATATCATAGAAAATATCCCATTGCAACTGGCCCTTCGCAGTATTACGATATGGACAAGTAGTCCAGTTTCGAGATTTCGGCCTGTGGAGCTTATTGTCATTGAGCTCAGGGAGCCAGCAATTTCAATATTTTAATGAAGAGGAGGGTAAGATATGTGAGATTTTGTGTTACCAAAACTAAGAAGGAGGTGAATTAATTGAAGAAAAAACTATTGTTTATTCCGTTAGCACTGTTGTTAGTCTTCGGCTTGGTTGCTATCGGCTGTGATGGGGATGGGGATGGGAACGGGAATGGGAACGGGAACGGAGGGGGAGAGCCAGTGGTCTCCAAAGATAAAATCGTTATCGGTCAGGCAATCGCCCTTTCCGGCGCACTGGTAGGCGGTGTTGAGACAGCTGGCGGCCCGGTCTATGAGATGTGGGTCGACGAAGTCAATAATGCTGGCGGGATATATGTAGCGGAGTATGGCAAGAGACTGCCGGTAGAGCTAATCAGATATGATGATACCAGCGATATTGGCACCATGACGAACCTGCTGGAAAAATTAATTTTAGAGGACCAGGTTGACTTTATCTTCCCCCCTTGGGGCACGGCTTGGCTATTTGCTGCTGCCCCTATAGCCAACAAGTACGGCTATATACTAATCGGGGGCCCCGGCGGTGCTCTGGAGCTCAAGACGCTTAACTTGCCCTACTTCTTCCAGGTTTTGAACTTCTCCGAAACTCAGGCTCCGGCTCTTACTGACATTTTCACTGAAGTCGGTGTGGAGACGGTGGCGATGATCTTCCGTGGAGACCTTCACGGCGTGGAATATGGTGGTGCCATGATTCCGTATTTTGAGACCGCTGGAATTGATGTCGTAATGGTCGAGAGCTTTCCTCCGGATGTGACCGAGGACTTTTCGCCATTCTTGAAGGAGGCCCAGACGCTTGGTGTTGATGCCTTTTTGGCTGCTTGCTATCCTTGGGAGGGCGGACCTCTTACTGGACAGGCAATAGCCTATGGCATCAACTTCGATGCTTTCTGGATTAGTGTTGGTCCCTATTGCCCTAACACCTATAGAGACGCCTTTGGCGCGGGTGTGATTGAGGGGGTAATGGGCGGCGGTGCCTGGAATGCCAAGACCTCTGCTGGAGCGGCAGAATTCGCTGACAAGTACATTGCCTTCACCGGCGTCGAACCCGACTACTGGGGAGCGCTGTACTATTATTCATCGTTACAGCATTTCCAGCAGGCTATCGAGGCAGCTGGAACACTTGACCAGGCAGTGATAAGGGATATTATGGCGACCACGACCTTTGATACGGCTTTAGGGCCATTCTGGTACGATGAGAACCGATACTTTGCGAATCACCCCGGTGAGATAGGTCAGTGGCAAAACGGAGTGTTTGAAGTCATCGACCCTGGGGAGAAACGTACCGCACCACCTGAATACCCCAAGCCCGATTGGCCAACAGCAGAAGAGTAGTCATTGAGTTTTAGCAACGGTAAATAGAAAGCAGGCTGTCTAGGAAGGTCTATTTGCTAGGGAGATAACTGCTCATGGCATATTGCGTCTTTCTGGGCAGCCTGCACCTATGGTTACCAAAGCCGGAAAGCTATTATTATGTTAGTCACAATCCTAGACGTAGTGATTGCCGGTTTACTGATGGGCGGCATCTATGCCCTCATTGCTATGGGCTTGAGCCTGCAGTATGGTGTTGCCCGAATACTGAACATAGCTCACGGCGAATTTATCATGCTCGGGGCTTTCATAACCTGGACGCTGTTTGCCGTTTTTGGCATTAACCCGCTGGTTTCTCTTATCGTTTGCGGTCCTATTATATTTATAATCGGTTTTCTACTTCACCGGAGTTTGTTCACCTACCTTAAAATCTCGTCACCATCGCCAGCCGCCTTTGAGGGCAACTCCATGTTAGCCGCTTTTGGTCTCCTCTTTATCATTCAGAATGTGGCCATATTAATATGGGGCGCCGGCATAAAATCATACACATATTTAGCCTTCCCGGTTAATATCGGGGGAGCGGTATTTGCCGCCAATCGCTTGGTAACACTTGGGTTTGCCCTAGCCATAGGTGTGGCCTTTTATATCTTTCTAGCCCGTACCCGCTTAGGAAAGGCGATCAGGGCAGCGGCCCAAGACCCAAACACCGCCGGACTCATGGGTGTAAACATCAACCGGGTGCTGGCTATATGCTTTGGCCTTGGTACTTTGATGGCTGGTTTAGGCGGCTCGCTTATAAGCATGATGATAAGCATTCAACCAACGATGGGCTTGGAGTACACCGTAATTGCCCTCATCGTGATCGTCATAGGGGGGTTGGGCAGTATCCCCGGCAGTTTTATCGGGGGTTTTATACTGGGTCTCGTTGGCAGCATAGTAACCTATATAGAGCCGGGTTTAGCCATGGTTGCCTATTATTTGCTCTTCATGCTCTTACTCCTGGTAAGGCCAAAAGGTATTTTGGGGAAGTAGAGATATGGATATTGTAAGATTCATCTCCAAAAGGTCGTTTTTACTGGGGTTACTTTTTCTAATCCTGGTCGTGTTAGTTACGGCCCCCTTCTATACCTCAGGTTATTTTGTCGTGCTGGCGAGCAGCATTTTTATGTATATCGTTCTTGCCGTGAGTTGGGCTATCTTCTCCGGTCCCACCGGTTACATCTCACTGGCGTCAGCTGCCTTCTTCGGAGTCGGCATATATACTTCAGCTCTACTGGGGGGGGCATTACCCCTGCCTATCATTATCGGTATTGGTGGTCTAGCCAGTTTTTGTCTGGCCTTTCTCGTTGGCGTTTTGACTCTGAGGCTGAGGGGCATCTATTTTGCTATATTCACTTTCGGGCTCGTTGAGATCCTCTTGCATTTTATCCTGTGGTGGGAAGTAAACATAACCGGTACGACTGGCCGAGTGGTTCCCACCGTGGATAACACGACCGTCTATTATGCCATGCTGGTTATTTTTGTGATATCAATGCTTACTGCCTACTTTATCAGGCGTTCTAAATTCGGGTTAGCCTTGCAGAGCATTGGGGATAATGAGGAGGCGGCAGCCCACACCGGTGTTAATGTGACTCTGGTGAAGGTTACCACCTTTGCTATCAGCGCTTTCTTCATGGGGGCCGTTGGGGCAACCATGGCGACAAGATGGACATATATTGATCCAACGATTGCCTTTAATCCTCTCCTTTCTTTCATGCCGGTTTTGATGGCTATCTTTGGCGGTATGGGACAGCTCTACGGTCCGGTAATAGGCGCGTCCTTTTTTACCCTCTTGAAGCAGTACCTAACAACGACGCTGGCAAAGCAGGGGCTTGGAGAGCTCTATATGCTCATTTTCGGCATCGTGCTGGTGGCCGCTATCGTATTCCTGCCCAAGGGAGTGGTGGGATTGATACAAAAATGGTGGGGACGGTTGAGAAAACGAACTTCGGGAGAGCAACATGCCAATAGCTGAAGGTGAAGGGGTAACCAAGTATCTTGCCATGCCTGCATTCACTGCCGAGAATATGATATCCCCTTAGTATCAAACACGGGTAATGGCACAATGATTATCCAGGAAGGCGACAAAATTCGGGTGGATGCTACTGAGGGGCTGGCCTTTCGAGCAAAATAGAACCTAAGTGGTAAAACCTGGGTAGTAAGGGTCTAATCTCTATCAGAGACGGGTAGTCGCTATCTTAGCCGAATTCCTGACCTACTTAATTAATAAGAGAGTATTAGCGGTAAAATGAGCCCCTGTTGGTGAATAGATTTGACGACTACTATCAAGTCGCTGTTTTACCGCTTCAAAGAAAGATTGAAAGGACGTTAATTGATTACCATGGCAGAAGAGACCTGGAAGAACTATAAAGAGAAGAAGCATTCCAAGCCATCACCACTAAAAGGCATCAAGGTACTTGAAGTATGCACCCTTTTGCTGGGGCCGGGGGTGGGGTAGGGGTGGGGCTAGGCGTTGGAGTGGGAGTAGATGTTACTGCTGGGGGTTGGGTACAACCAGAGAGAATGAAGAAAACGAGAATCAATAGGATAAAGTAACTCCGCTTCATATCTCTTCTCCACTAGTTACTCTGGCCCCGAAAGCCTTCTCAGTTCTATTCTACACTCATAGTTCTTCATCTACAAGGAGAGAAGTGGGCACCTATTGATATTGCACGAAACGTCATTTTGTTAGTTGGGCTATGCTAACATAAACCTTGTCCCTAGACTCATGTTGAAGTATAGTATTTTTACGGTAGATTCTGCCGGACAATCACTATGAAAACATCCGATTTTTGGTGGCTCAGTTCCAGCCAAAGAAATAAATATAAATATACGAAGTTTGGTCATCATAGGCCAATAAGTGATGACGAAGATCCGGGTTCAGTCAACTGGGATAAAAATATTCGCTCGATTGATGAGCTAGAAAATTGGCGTGATAGATTCCAAAATACAAACGTATATAGAGCTTTAAAGATTGCATCAACTTCGTCAGGCGTAGAGGTAATAATCGGTCCTTTCTTAGTTGATATAGACAACGCTAACGAAGACTTGGAGGACGCACTGGTCGTCACAAGAAGAACCTTTCACCTCTTACATAACGAGCTTAAAGTCGATATCAATAGCTTAAGGATATTTTTCACAGGACACAAGGGATTCAATTTTGAGATTCGCCCTCAAGCTTTAGACATACAGGGCTCTATTAATGACCAAATAAGAAAATCTGCTGATGTTCTGCACCAAATAACGGAAGCGCTTAGAGGAAAGGAATCTTGGCGAACTCAAAACCAGGTTAGCGATGCAGGGACTGTTGTCGATCAAATATATGGAGATAGATATTCTGGCTACAGATTGAAACACCCTTATATACGATTACATGGCTCACTTAATATGTGGATTTCGTCTGATAGAGAAACTAAAACTCGGATGAAAATCGAGCTAACCATTGGCGAATTGAATATATTGCCTGCGACAGAAATCAGCAGCAAAGCTGAAAAACTGGCAATTTAACAAAAAGCCAGAATGTTCAGCCA
>Ga0307420_1000657_pt1 | contig 15667 bp, 10 predicted proteins | sample SalMarWE160240MG_2_FD_202167 | JGI IMG/M metagenome (GOLD analysis project Ga0307420, IMG submission 202167) | Salt marsh sediment microbial communities from the Plum Island Ecosystem LTER, Massachusetts, United States - WE1602-40 | ecosystem: Environmental > Aquatic > Marine > Intertidal zone >... | reverse complement strand
ACGGGGGTGTGATCAGTGCCAGTGTAGCGCGTGCTGTGGAAAAGGACTTTTTGCAACTTGCGGTCACGGACGCTGGCCCAGCCAGGGGGGCCCAAGAGATGGCAGAGATGGCCAAGTATCTCTCCCAGGGTGGGCTTGGGCTGATCGAAGCCGACGTCGCGAACCTAAAGTTGTGTGTGGCCTGCTCGCTGGTCGAGCTGCACGGCGGGCGTGTCTGGTGTGAGAGCGGAGCCGAGAAAGGCAGTTCTTTCTATGCCACCTTTCCTATCGCTGCAGGGCCAGAGATCGTTACTTGATGTTTTGTAATTGCAATTAGGGCACAGGAACCTCCGAGAGCGCGGAGTTACTTTTATTCCCCCGTGTTCTCTGTGGTGTTGCATTTATGAGCGTTTGATCATTCCATTGGCCTATCGGAGGGGCTGAAATGGAGTTGTGAAGCGGAGGCTGCGCTCGGGGTGGGCCGTGGTAAGCTCGTCGGTCTGTGGTGGTCACGGCCACGCGGGAAAGCGAAACGCAAGGTGAGCCGATTGGTGCAAAGTGGCGCAGGCAGCTACGCCTCGTCTTCTACCGCGTCTACTATTTCCGCCTCCTCGGCTTCCCCCGCTCCTACTATTTCCCCCTCTTTCCCCTCCTCTATCTCCATGACCTCGTACTCCCCCTCGACCATCGGGGGTAGCTCTTTTTCTCCTTCCTGCACGCGCCACTCTTGGATGCGTGCTCCCAATGCGGCCAAGTGCTCGCGCACGATGTCGGTTGGGGCCAACTCGATGAAAAGCTTCGTGCCGATCAGCAGTATTGCCAGGTCGTCCAATTGGCCCAGGCCCAGGGCCACATCGGGGATGAAATCTGCGGGCGAGAAGATGTATAGCAACATCGCCGGTGGGATCAGCTTGGTCCAGAAAGGCACGCGGCTGTCCCAAAACAGCCGCCAGGCGAGGCGGCCTTGACGCACCAGGTCGGTGATCCAACTGAGAATCGACCCCGTGTCCTTATCGGAGATAGGTGACTGGAGTTGCTTAGGCTGTCGATCCGAATTTCGGCCTTCGCTCATTCCTTTCCTCCTCAATAAGCTGCGGCCTCAGTCCCATCCGCAAGGGACCAGGCTACCGGTTTAACCTTGTTGATTATAGCCCCTAACCATAAATACGCAACCTCGCGGGGTTGCGTTGCACGGCAGAGTTGCCGTCTCATTTCTGTGGGGCTATAATAGCCTCATCATGCGCACGCTGCAACAGTGTTTGCTGGATACCGACCTGATCCGGCTGCGCGTCGTCGCGCGTTTCTGGGACGTGGAACTGACGGCCCGCCGCCAGCGCGATGTCGCTGCCCAATTGGCCGAGGCGATGGTCGCGCCGGAGGCCGTCGCCGCTGCCTGGGAAGCACTCCCTGATGACGAGCGCCGGGCGCTGGAGGCGTTGCTCGCTGCCGGCGGGCAGATGCCGCTAAAGGTCTTTGCCCGCGAGTGGGGCGAGATACGCGCCATGGGACCGGCCCGCATGGATCGGGAGCAGCCCTGGCGGGAGCCAGTCTCTCCCGTCGAGGGATTGTGGTATCGGGGCTTAATCTCGCGCGCCTTCGAGCAGGGTCCCGAGGGAACCTATGAGGCTATCTTTGTTCCCCCGGAGCTGCGCGCGTACCTGATGGCCGCTCCTGCCCCGTCCGCTGCCGTCGTCCTGGAACCTGCTCCCGAGCCTACTGCCGTGCGCGCGGCCGGCGACGCATTGCTCGACGATGTCTGCACGCTGCTGGCGTATCTGCAGAACGAGCGCGTGCGCCCGCAGGCCGGTGGTGGCTGGCCCGCTCACCACGAGTCCCTGCTGATGCGTCGCCTGCGCGATCCAGACCCGGCCCGACTGGCCCTGGTGCATCACCTGGTGCGGGGCCGTGAGTGGCTACGCGTGGTCGATTCGGGCCATCTGCGCCCCGACCCCGGCCCCGTGACGACCTGGCTGCAATCCTCATCTGACCAACAGCGGCGCGCGCTGGCCGAGGCCTGGCGGGACGATCCAAGCTGGAACGACCTGTTTCACGTGCCGAGGCTGGTCCCAGAGGATACCGGCGGGTGGCGGAACGATCCGCTCCTGGCGCGGAAGGCGATCTTGCGTCACCTGAGGGCGTGCACGCCGGGCACGTGGTACAAACTCGACGATTTTGTCGGCGCGGTTAAGCAGGCCACGCCTGACTTTCAGCGGCCCGATGGCGACTATATGACCTGGTACATACGAGACGCGACTACCGATTTGTACCTTTCCGGCTTTGAAAGCTGGGACGCGGTCGAGGGCGCGCTGATCCGCTATCTGGTCACTGGACCGCTGGCTTGGTTGGGGTTGTTCAATCTCGGGTCACACAGACCCGGCGAGCCCTGCACAGCTTTCCGCCTGACGTTGATCGGCGCGGTGTTCCTTGGCCTGGTCGCTTCTCCGCCCGAGCCGGCGCTGGCGCCTCTGACCCTGCGCCGCGATTTTCGCGTGCTCGTCCCCCCGGCTCGACGCTACGACCGTTTCCAGTTGGCCCGCGTCGCCAATTGGGTGGCCTCTCCGCTATTGAAAGAGGGAGGCGCCTTTGAATTCATCTACCGCCTTACTCCCGCTTCGTTGGATCGCGCGCGGCAGCAGGGCATTTCCGTGGCCCGCGTGCTCGAGTTCTTGGGGCAGGCGATCGATGCGCCCGTTCCCCGTTCGATTGAGGCGGCGCTGACGCGCTGGGACGCGCGTGGGGCCGAGGCGCGATTGGAGCGGGTGATCGTGCTGCGGCTCGCCAGCGAGGAGTTGATGGCGTGGGTCTTGGCTTCTCCGTCCGCACGCCGCCTGATTCGCGAGCAGATCGGGCCGGCGGCAGCTTTGGTGCAGGAGAAGGATTGGCCACGGCTCGTGGCGGCGCTGGGCGACATGGGGCTCGTGCCTGACGTCGTCGCCTTGGAAGACTCACCGGCGGACGGCTAACGATTGGGATTCGTGTATCCGGGCCTTTTGTGATAAAATGGGCGCTTGAGGTTCAGATATCTGGGTGGATGACGACCGATGCAGAGTAAAGTCATAGCCGCTTTTCAGGATCGTTTCGGGCGCCGGCCCAAAGTCGTGGTTCGCGCTCCCGGGCGCGCCAATCTGCTGGGCGGGCATACGGATTACAACGATGGGTACGTCCTGCCGGTGGCGCTTGATCGCGCGGCTTGGATTACGGCTTCTCCGGTCGCCGGGAGCGAGGTTCGCCTTTGCGCGCTCGATCTGGACAAGGACGCCGCGTTCTCCCTCGACAGCATTCCTGCCTCCAGTGGCGAATGGGCCGACTATCCGTGTGGCGTCGCCTGGGCGCTGCAGGATGACGGCCTGGAATTAACGGGGCTGGAGGCCGTACTGTCCTCCAGCGTGCCGGTTGGGTCGGGGTTGTCCTCTTCTGCGGCGATAGAGGTGGCCTTTGCCTACACCTGGCAGGTGCTATCCGGTTTCGAGCGCGACCGGCGCGAGTTGGCCCTGCTCTGCCAGCGGGCGGAGAACGTCTACGTGGGGGTCAACTGCGGCATCCTGGATCAGATGGCGAGTGCCTTGGGCGCAGAGGGATACGCGCGGTTGCTGGACTGCCGCACGCTGGAATCGGAGTTGGTGCCCTTGCCCAGGGACGTGGTCATCGTGGTGGCGGATACCAAGGTGCGGCGGAGTTTGGCCTCTTCAGAGTACAACGTGCGCCGCGCCCAGTGTGAAGAGGCGGTCAGCGTCTTGAGCGAGTACCTGTCCGGTATCCACGCCCTGCGTGACGTCAGCTCGAGCAACCTGGAGCGATTCAAGGAGCATCTATCTGAGACCGTCTCCCGGCGTGCCCGCCACATCGTCGCCGATAACGAGCGGGTGTTGCAGGCCGCGGAGGCGCTCCGTGAAGGGGATGTGGCCACGGTGGGCGCGTTGATGAAGGCCTGTCACATCAGCCTGCGCGACGATTATGAGGTGAGCTCTCCAGAGTTGGACGTGCTGGCCGAGGCGGCCTGGGATGTGGCGGGCTGCTACGGTGCGCGGCTAACCGGCGCTGGATTCGGGGGATGCACCGTCGCCCTGGTCGCCGAAGGTGCCGTGTCCGATTTCGAGGCTCACGTCGCGGCGGCCTACGAATCGGCCTTCGACCGCCTGCCCGATATCTATGTCTGCCACTCAGCGAACGGCGTAGAGCGCATGCTCTGAACACGGATACGGGGGGGGATTGCCAATCCGCCTCTACGCGAGCACCTTCACTAAACCTCGATCGCTGTCACCACGACGACGGGATGGCGCTGGGTCTCTCGATACAAGAACCGGGACAGCGCCAGCTCTACTTTCTCCTCAAGCTCGCCGGGTTTTGCCCCCGATGCCTCTGACACTGCCGAGCGGACGACGTCCTGCGCTCTCGTCAGCAGTTCATCTGCCTCGGGGGTAAAGACGAACCCCCGGGTGACGATTCGTGGCTGGCCCAGTAGTTGGCCGTTGTGGCGCGAGTAGGGCAGGACGGCGGTCACGAAACCACTCTGCCCCAGCGCCTCTCGCTCGCGCATCACCACCGGCCCGATCTCGCCCACTTGTGTGCCATCCACAAAGACGTAGCCGCCGGGCACGCGCTCCCCAATCTCTAGCTGCTCTTTGCTGAAGGTGAGCACGTAGCCGTTCTCGACCACGGCGATGTTTTCGGGTGGGATACCTACCTGGCGCGCCGTTTTGCTGTGTTGCTTGAGGTGGCGCAGTTCGCCGTGGATGGGAACGAAGAAGTGCGGCTTGAGGATGTTGATCAGCAGCTTTTGCTCCTCTTGGCTGGCGTGGCCGGAGACGTGCACCGGCGCTACGGGATCGTAGTACACGTCGGCGTCTGCCTGGAAGAGGCGGTTGATGACGCCGTGAATCACCTCCTCGTTGCCGGGGATGGTGTGTGACGAGAGCACCACGGTATCTCCTTCTTGAATGGACAGAGAAGAATGCCGCCCAGACGCCAGACGGCCCAGAACGGCCATCGGTTCGCCCTGCGCACCGGTTGCCATGATGACGACCTTGCGCGGAGACAGCTTCTTGACCTCCTCCAAGTTTATCAGCATACCAGCGGGAATTTTGAGGTAGCCCAGCTTGCTGGCCATCTTGGCATTTTCGACCATGCTTCTGCCGGCTATGGCGATTTTGCGATCGTGCCGCGCCGCTACCTCCACCACTTGCTGGACACGCGAGATGAGCGAGGCGAAGGTGGCCACGATCACTCGCCCCGGAGCCTCGCGCATAATCTGGTGGAACGCGTCGTTCAGCACGGCCTCCGAGGGCGTGTTGCCGGGCTGGTCGGCGTTGGTGCTATCGGATAGGAGTGCCAACACCCCGCGGCCGCTGAATTCGGCCAGCTTGGCATAGTCGGTGGGCCAGCCGTCTACGGGCGTGTGGTCGAACTTGAAATCGCCGCTGTGCACGATCAGGCCCGCAGGCGTCGTAATACCCAACCCCACGGTGTCGGGAATCGAATGGCATACGTGATAGGGTTCTATGGTGAAGGGACCGATCTTGATCACCTCGCCGGGGGCAAATGTGTGCAGCGTCGTTTGGTCAATCAGGTGATTGCGCTTCAACTTGACCTCGACCAGGCCTCGCGTCAGGCGGGTGGCATAGACGGGTACGTTGAATTCCTCCAAGAAATGGGATAGGCCTCCGATGTGGTCCTCGTGTCCATGGGTGATGACGATGGCCCGTACGCGATCCTTTTTGTCGTGCAAATAGCTCCAGTCGGGAATGATATAATCGATCCCCAGCATATCGGACTCTGGAAACATGATGCCTACGTCCACGACAAGTATGTTGCGGCCATACTCGATACACATCATATTTTTTCCAACTTCCCCCAGGCCGCCGAGGGGAACGATACGTAACTTTTCGGACATATAGATTCACTCCAGTTGTAAGGATTAGCAGTCTTACTCAGACTGTTCTTCGCCTGTGGATTCTCCTTCTTCCTGCGCTGATTTTTCTAATTCAGCTTCTTGCGCCGCGCGCTCCCGGTGTGGTATCAGCAGGTGTTTTACAGCCTTGTTGCACACGACTGCGATGAACGACAGTGTGAGTAGGAACCAGGGTACTACCAGGGGATACGTACTGATGGCAATCACGATACCGAGCGCCAGCGCTAGCAAAATGCTGAAACCAGGCCGTGTGAGTAAAAGCCCCCCCGCATTGCGGAGCGCTATTCGCAGTCGCTGATCCTCTTGTTCCAAAATCAGCGCCATAGGGTACATCTGGTAAACGAGCCAAAAGGCTGTCAGAAGCAGAAAAAACATCTGTATGATCAGGCTTATACCCGAGTCGAGATTGAAAGGATTATTGCTGGGTGCATAGAACCAGACGTTCACGAGTAGAATGGTGAGTACAAGGATGTTGAGCAGTGCTAGTCCCAGCGATTTCCAAAAGTAGCGCCGGAAACCTTCAAAGTAGTCGCTCCAGTGGATCGCCAGATCATCGGCAACTCGGTTGGCGGCACTCCACAGCCCGGCCATCGCCGGTGGAAGTGGGATCAGTGAGATCGGTGTTAGCGCTGCGAAAATGCCGGCCAGTGTGAGATTGCCGGCATCCAATGATGCGGCTATCTCGTAGATGAAAAACAGTGTTAGGATCACGGGCGCTATGGTGACAAGGTTCATCAGCATCAGGATGAGCAGGTCTTCCCAGAGGGCTTTGATGGATTGCCAGGCGATGCGCAGGACCTCACTTATCGTTTGCATATCCTCTCCCTGTTGCGAGTCGCTTGGGACTGCGATTCCTAATTGTAACTGCATTGTCACGCGAGGGCAAGTTTCGTTTGGCGTCGTTGCAGGTGTCTGATTTCCTGCTGGGGAAGGAAAGACGTGCCGGGCTTTGAATCTGCCTCGAAAATAACTGGTAGCGCTGCCATCTTGGCGGCATGCCTGCAAGATGCAGGCGTTCCCAATCCACGTCATCCGGCGCAAGTGGTTTCGTCATTGAGGGTGTCCCGGCGGAACATGGCGACTGCCTCGAAAATAAACCCTTTCGTAGGTCATGCTAGCAGCGTGACACTTGCGGGCATCGTCACGTTCATAACGTGACTGGTAGCGCCGCCATCTTGGCGGCATGCCTGCAAGATGCAGGCGTTCCCAATCCACGTCATCCGGCGCAAGTGTTTTCGTCATTGAGGGCGCCCAATCAAGCATGGCAACTGCTCTGTAAACCCCATTTCCGACGTGGGGAAGTGTAACTAATCTGTAACCCACTAGGATTGTCATGGGAATTAGAATCTGATATAATAGGGACACGCGCAGTTCACCTTGGACTGGGGTGCGTATCTACATCTTGATATCCGGATATGGAGCGCTTGATTGATGAGTGATAACCACATTCTTTACATCGAGGACAATCCTGGTAACCGAATGCTGGTCCGACGCATTTTGGAGGCAGAGGGATACACGGTCACCGAAGCGCCGGATGGTCCTTCTGGGCTGGAAATAGCTGCCCAGGAGCAATTCGATTTGATTCTACTGGACATAAACCTTCCCGAGATCGATGGTTATGACTTGGCCAAGCGTATGCGCAGCATGCCTAACTTGGATGATGTGCCCATTTTGGCCGTCACAGCTAACGTGATGCATGGCGATAAAGAGCGTACCTTGGCAGCAGGATGTGATGGGTTCATTCCAAAACCCATCGATGTGGATAAGCTGCCTGAGTTGGTCAAAACGGCATTGGATAAAGGGCGTATATCACGGGGATGATGATGGGTGTACAGCCAAGGGATGCTACAATTCTCGTCGTAGAGGACAATTTCCAGAATTTCGTGCTCATCACACGTTTGCTGGCCTATCTGGGTGTCAAGAAATGTGAGTGGAAAGCTTCCGGTTGGCAGGTGTTAGAGTTCGCCGAGTCGCTCCCCAACATCGATCTGGTTTTGATGGACATCTTTCTGCCGGAGGAGGATGGGTATCAGATTCTGGAGAGGCTGCGGGATCATCCGCGCTTCAAGGATACGCTCATCGTGGCCGTCACTGCCGATGCCTCTATGGATAACATGGAACGCGCCCGCGAAGCTGGCTTCGACGGGTTCATCGGCAAGCCACTTAATCCAGACCGCTTCCCTAATCAAGTGCGTGGTATTCTGCGAGGAGAGGCCATCTGGGAACTAGGGTAACCGAATAGACTAGGCAGGGGATAGGTGAATAGCCATGTTGGCGTCAGGTTCGATGGAACAGTCCCCGCTCCCGACCACCGGTATGCGTGGCGGGCTTGGTAGGACGCTGCTGACCGCTTTCCTGATCCTGGCGATTGTGCCGCTAAGTGCCATCAGTTGGTATGCGACGGTGCGCGAGCGGCAGGATGTTCAACGTGAAGTCACCGCCAAGTTAGCTGCTGTGGAGGTGCAGGGCCACCAATGGGTCGAGCGTCGCGTTGCGAGTTTGGCGTTTTTGGCGGTTCTGCCTGTTACCCGAGAGAATGTGAATACCCTGGTTGCCCCCCCCGGTACATCTGAGTCCATCGCCTCGGCGCATAACACGGCGGCTGCCCGTGACGCGCTTTATCTCCAATTGCAGTCCCTGCTGGCGCAAGATCTGGCCTTTGGTTCTCTGGCCGTTCTTGACAGTGAAGGTGACGTGTTGATCTCTGTCGGTTCGACGGGTGTGGAATCCCTGCCAGAGCAGATGCCCGTGCTTGAACCTAGCCAGGATGTTGCTTTTCAGCCTACGTCGTTCTACGGGGATGCCGACGTGGGATTGGTAGCCGTTCAGCGCATCGTCGACCGGGATAGCCAGACGATCGGTTGGCTGGCCGGCCGGCTCTCTTTGAGCGACTTGGTCGCTGCGTTGCAGGCGACCAGCAACCTTGGGGAAACGGGAGAGATCTATCTTGTAGATACCAGCGGGATGGCAGTGCCTCAGGGGCAGGAAGTGTCCAGCCCGGGTATCGATATTGCTCTGGCCGGCGGGCGGGCGGAAGGGCTGTACGATAGCTATGCCGGCACTCCCGTGATAGGCGTTTATCGCTGGATGCCGGATTTGGGGCTGGCGTTGGCGATGGAGCAGAGCCAGGATGAGGCCTTTGCCACAGCGGACAGCGTCACGGCCACCGTCGTCGGTGCCTCGCTTGTGGTGGCGTTGGTCACGGCCGTCATTGCCGCGGTCGTGACGCGGCAGATCACGCAGCCCATTGTGCGGCTGACCAAATCGGCGCTCGACGTCGCAGAGGGCGATCTGGATCAGAACGTGCCGGTCAAGTCGCGGGACGAAATTGGCATCCTGGCCTACGTGTTCAACCGCATGACGGCGGATTTGAAGGCCCTGTACGAGGATTTGGAGGGCAAAGTCGCCCAGCGCACGGCGCTTCTGCAGAGCGCCAACTATCAGATTCAGCGGCGGGCCATCCAGATGCAGGCCAGCGTAGAGGTAGGGCAGGTGGTCACGTCCATTCTCGACTCTGACCAATTGCTGGAACAGGTCGTCCAAGTCATCAGAAGCCGATTTGTCTACTCTCACGTTGCCGTGTACACGGCCAGCGACGGTGGGGAGCATCTACACCTGCGCGCCTATGCCGGCGACGCGCGCCCTTTTCACGACGGAATGATCTCCGTGGACGTACCGGGACCGGTAGGACAGGCCTTTCGGGAGGGGGAGACGGTGGTGGAGACTCACCCGATCCCGATCACGGTCGGCCCTCCGACATCGTATGTCAGTTCGGAGGTAGCGTTGCCGTTGCGCTTGGGAGATCGCGTCCTGGGGGTGCTCGATGTCCAGAGCACCGATGAGGAGGGCGTAGACCAGGACGACGTTTCGGTCCTGCAAAGCGTCGCCCACCAGATCACGATTGCCCTGGAGAATGCCCGGGCCTATGATGTGGAGCGAAAGGCAGTCGAACAGTTGAAGGAGTTGGATCGATCCAAGCGCCGTTTCTTGGCTAACATGTCACACGAGCTGCGCACGCCTCTGACCAACATTCTCGGATTTTCCCGATTGATGATGAAGGGGATCAGTGGCCCTCTGACGGAGCAGCAGCAAGGCGATTTGCAGATCGTTTATCAGGATAGTCAGCATTTGTTGGGTTTGATCAACGATCTGCTGGACATCTCTCACATCGAGGCCGGCCTGATGGAGCTAGAGTTCCAGGAGATGGATTTGGCCCAACTGATTCAAAGTGTGATGGCGACGACCAGTGCGCTGGTGCGCGATAAAGAGGTCGATCTGTACCAGGAGATCGATCCTGATATACCCAAGGTGCAAGGTGATGTGACGCGTATTCGCCAGGTGCTTTTGAGGCTTTTGGCCAACGCGGCCAAGTTCACCGAGCAGGGATCCATCACCGTGCGCGCCTGGCCCACCGAGGGGCAGGTGATGGTCAGCATCAGCGATACGGGTATGGGTATACCGGAGGAGGATCAAGGGCGGATTTTTGAGCAGTTTGAGCAGGGTACTTTGGAGAATGGGCGTCGCCCCAATGGTGCTGGGCTGGGTTTGGCTCTGAGCAAGCAGTTTGTCGAGATGCATGGGGGCCGAATCTGGGTGGAGAGCGAGGTAGGCAAGGGATCGACGTTCACCTTCTCGTTGCCTCTGGATCAGGGTTGAGCCGGTACTGTGTTCTCGCAAGTGGGTCGAGCGATGGGGAGGAAGGTGTAGATTGGATAGCAGTGGGAAAATGAACGATATTTCACGTATAGATTTGCAGGATGGGCGCCGCACTATCGGGCTGGTGGTCGATGATATCACCCAGATAGGCGGGCAAAACGCGCTGCTCGGCGTCACCGACGTGGCCCGAGAACGCGACGTTAACCTGATTTGCTTTCGCCAGTATCTGTACCAGAGAAATGGCATACCTGTAGAGGAAGGACCGGCCTCCTTGGGTCTGCTGGATCAAATCATAGATGGCCTGGTCATCTATCAGCCGTGGCCTAATGAGGAGGCGTTCGCCGATTTCCGTAACCGCTTTCCTTCTCTGCCGATGGTGAATGTCCTGCGGTTGTATGAAGGATGCCCTGCCCTAGCCCCCGATTCTTATTGGAGCACCAAGGAGTTGACAAGCCACCTCATCAAGGTGCATGGCTGTCGCCGGATCGCCTTTGTCGCCGGGCCGGAGACCTGGTCCGTGGAGCAGCGGTATCGTGGCTACGTCGATGCCTTGGCCGAGCACGACCTTCCGCTCGACCCCGACCTCGTCACACCACATCTGACTTGGGCAGGGGGCAGTGAGGCCATTCTCTTGTTGATAGATGAGCGGGGGTTGCTGCCGGGCACTGATTTTGAGGCTGTGGTAGCATCAAACGATTCGATGGCGCAAGGTGCGATTTACATGCTTCAGGATCGGGGCGTGCAGGTGCCCAAAGACGTGGCCGTAGTGGGTTTTGACGATATACCCGAGTCGTCCTGTTACACGCCGCCGATGACTACGGCGAGGATCCCTGCGTATGAGATGGGGAGGCGGGCTACCGAGATCCTGTTGATGCAGTTGGCGGGCGAGCAAGTGCCCGAGCAAACCCTCGTGCCTCCCAGGATAATGATACGCCACTCGTGCGGCTGCCTGGACCCAGCGGTGGTACAGGCGGCGGTTGGGCCGGTGGAGAAAGCGAGCGAGACCTGGGAGACTGCCCTGGCTGCGCACCGGGAACATATCCTGGCCGAGATGGCCCAGGCGGTAGATGCACTGAGTGCTCGCATGGACCCTGATTGGTCAGAACATCTGCTGGACGCTTTCCTGGCTGTGTTGAAGGACGGGGCGTTGAGCGCGACGGGCCTTTTCTTGCACGAGTTGGAGGACACGCTGCGCCAAATGGCGGCGACCGAGAAGGACGCCATGGTCGTGTTGCAGGGGACACTCTCTGCGTTACGTCGTTGCACATTGCCCTACCTCGACGGCGAGGCTTTGTCCCTGGCTCAAGATCTGTGGCAGCAAGCGCGGGTGGCAATTGGGCAGGCAGCGATGCGCCTGCAAGAGTACCAGGCGTTGCAAACTAGAGCGCGGTTGGAGACACTGCGCGGGATCGAGAGCGTGTTGATCACGACGATCGACATAGATCAACTGGTGAATGTGCTGGCTGACCAACTGCCGTCTCTGGACATCCCCGGTTGCTATCTAGCTCTGTACGAAGACGCGCAGTCGTCTCTTGAGTGGGCACGGCTGGTACTGGCCTACGATGAGGCGAACAAGACACGTCCGAGAGGGCGTATCGAGCTGAAGTCTGATGGGCAGCGTTTCCGAGTGCCAGAGCTAATGCCACAGGACGTATGGCCCCAGGGTCGGCGATACAGCTTCCTGGTCGAGCCCCTTGCCTTCCGGAAGCGCCCTCTGGGGTTTGTGTTGTTCGAGCTGGGGCCGCGAGAGGGTATAGTCTACCATGTGCTGCAAGGGCAGCTCTCAAGCGCACTGCAGGGCACGCTCCTCGTCCGGCAAGTGCAGGAAGCCAATTATGCCACGCAGCGCCGGGCCATCCAACTTGAGGCTAGCGCTGAGGTCGGTCGGGCGATCACGTCTATCTTTGACATCGACGAGTTGCTTCAGCAGACGATTGCGTTGATCAGCGATCGGTTTGGCTTCTATCACGTCGGCATCTTTCTCATAGATAAGACAGGGCAATGGGCGATCCTACGAGAGGCCACCGGAGAGGCTGGTGCGCAGATGAAGTCAGAGGGGCACCGCTTGGCCGTGGGCGATACTAGCATGGTTGGCTGGACGGCTGCTCACCGCCAACCTCGCATCGCGTTGGATGTAGGTGAGGACGCCGTTCGCTTTGCACATCCCCTTCTGCCCTACACGCGTTCCGAGATGACCTTGCCGCTCATGGTTGGCGATCGGTTGCTGGGCGTGCTGAACGTTCAGTCTACGGAGGAGGCCGCCTTTGATCAAGATGACGTGCGCACGCTGCAGGGCATGGCTGACCAGGTTGCTATCGCCATTCAGAATGCTCAGCGGATGGCCGACGAGGGGGCGTTGCTGGAGGTGACAAGCCCCGTTTACCGCACCAGCCGTCTCCTGACCACGGCGACGACGAGGACGGAGGTGGCCGACGCCATCATCGCCTCGGTGAGGGAAACGGGGGTCGATGGGTGCCTCGTGGTCAAGTTTGAGTTCTCACCCACTGGCGAGCCAGAGGCTCTGCTGTATCTGGGTGTGTGGCGGCGAGATCGAGAGCCCCAGTTCCAGGCTGGCCTGCGACTCCCGATTGCGGAAAGCCCCTTTCCCCTTGAAATGGTGAGCACCTTGTGGACGGTAGCTGATGTGAATGAGGATGATCGTCTGCCCCGCAGCGCTCGGGTGGTCTTTCAAGCGACGGGAGCGCGGGCATTGGTCAATATTCCATTGCGCTCTGGGGAACGAGTGATCGGCCAGGTCGTCGTCATACGTGCCACCCCCGGTCCTTTCAATGAAGCTGCTCTGCGCCTTTACGAGGTCTTGAGCGATCAGGCGGCAGTGGCCTTGGAACGCGCCGAATTGCTGGGGAAAGCACAACAGCGGGCCGAGCGCGAGTTACAGGCCCGGCGGATGATCGATCACATTCGCCGTGCTGTGGATTTGGAGCAGGCTCTGGAGATAGCCGCACAGGAACTCTCGCAGGCTATGCAGGTGCCTCACGTTTCCATCGACTTGGGCATTGACGCAATCAAGCAGGAATAGTATCTTTTCAAAAAGTAGGGGAAGATGGGGGGTATGAGGGCGGCGCAGCCGCCCTCATACCCCCCGCCCCCGGATTATTGAGATGATACCAGGAATAGTCCATCGTTGCAGGTGGTTCAGGGGAATGCAAATGCAAAAACAAGCCGTATTTGACTGGAGAAGTGAATTTCAACGTCGCCGCGCCCTGCTGCTGGGTCACATGTTGCTGGCTGGAACGGGACTTGGCTTTTTGGCTATTTTGATCATCTATTTTCTTGGGTTGGAAGAGAGTGGTGCTAACCTGCTAGAGCGCCGTGACATGTTCCCATTTCTCGCTGGTTGGGCGGTCCTCTTGATCGCCTGGCTCTGGCGCGGCCTGGGTTATCGCATTCGCGCTGGGGTTCTGCTGTTGCTCGTCTATCTTGTGGGCGCTTACCTTTTCTGGAAGGGAGGATTGGTTGGAGGTGGACGTATCTGGTTGGTGCTGCTGCCAGCATTGGCGTTTGTCCTGGTGGGGCAATGGCCAGGTTTCGTGGCTGGCGGGGTTAGTCTATTGACCTATGCCTTCTTCGCTTTTACCTCCGACTCGGCGAGTCCCTGGCTCTTTGGCGCTCCTGATTTCTTGATCGGCGTGGTGGGCCTGGCGATGGTTATGTGGGCGTTCAACCAGGGCTGGGTGGATGCTCTGACCAAGGCAAGCGCGGCCAACTTGCAGTTGCAGGCGCAGACGGAGGCGTTGGAGGAAACGAGCAAGCAGTTGCGGGCGAACGCCGCAGTTGCCCATGCCTGTTCCTCTATCCTGGACCCGGAGGCGCTGTCGGCCGAGGTGGTCAACCAAATTCAGAAAGAGTTCAGTGGTATGGGCGTTCATTACGCGGGGTTGTTTCTCCTCGAAGAGATCGGTGAAAGGGCCGGCGGTCGATTTGTGAGACTCAGGGCAGCGACCGGCTCTATCGGGCGCCAGTTGTCGGCGCAGCGCTACGAACTAGCCCTCGACGAGGCATCTACCATCAGCCGGTGCATCACCGAGCGGCGGTCTGTCGTCGTATCGGGTGCAGAGGCGGCGGCTCTGGTCACTGACTCACCTCTGCAGGACACGCGTTCGGGTGCAGCGCTGCCGCTGCGCTCTCGCGGGCGTGTTTTGGGTGCATTGAGCGTACAGAGCACTCAGGAGGGCATCTTTGGCGAGGAAGTCATCGCCGTTCTGGAGGCGATGGCCGACCAATTGGCCGTCGCGCTCGACAATGCACGTCTTTTTGCTCAGACCGAGGCCGCACTGAAGGAGGTACAAGCAGCCCAGCACCGTTATCTGAGGCAGGCCTGGAAAGAGTTCTTGAGCATAAGGCCGGTGACTGGTGTTGAATACGTTCAACCGGGGACAAAACCTGGAGATGATGAGCTTCTGCGGGATGCTCGACTTGCCGCAATGGTGCACGAGCGTGCCGTCGCTACGGATAGCGTCCCATCGGCGGATTCCATTGGTGAGGCGGTGTCTCCTCAGACAGTGTTGGCGGTCCCTCTGAAGCTGCGCGAGCAGGTCATCGGTACACTCTCTCTGCACGAAACGAACCGCCGTCGGCCTTGGACGACCGAGGATATCGCTCTAGCGGAGTCGGTCGCTGAGCAGGTCGCGCTGACTGTTGAGAACTTGCGCTTGATGGATGAGGCGCAGCGCCGCGTTGCCCGCGAGCAGGTCAGACGGGAGGTCACAGACACGATGCGGAGCTCTGTCGACATTGACGCATTGATGAAGGCTACCGTAGAGACCGTGACCGCTGCTCTCGGCACGGCCGGCACTTTTGTGCATTTGAGCGCGCCTCCAGAGCCTGGGGATGATGGTGGAGGGGATGGCGGATAATGTCTTTTGAGGGTATATTGACCGCCTGTGACGTTGCGGTGATTGGCAAGGAGACGACTCAAAGATGCCCGGTAATCGTTTGAGAAAAGAGGCTGGCGAAAAGCGTGTGCGCCCCACCATCGGCCTGCTGATCAGTGAGGATACCGATCCGGTCAGTTGGACCGTGTGGCAAGGGGTCAACGATGTGGCCCAGGAACAGGGCGTCAACCTGATCTGCTTCGTGGGTGGCACCCTGCATTCTCCCATG
>Ga0307420_1000650_pt1 | contig 15778 bp, 13 predicted proteins | sample SalMarWE160240MG_2_FD_202167 | JGI IMG/M metagenome (GOLD analysis project Ga0307420, IMG submission 202167) | Salt marsh sediment microbial communities from the Plum Island Ecosystem LTER, Massachusetts, United States - WE1602-40 | ecosystem: Environmental > Aquatic > Marine > Intertidal zone >... | reverse complement strand
ATACATATTAAAATATTTCTTCTGAATAATGACAGGTAGACAAATAACATTGTGACAGGTAAAAAAACCAATCCGGTATATCTGACATTAATAAGGAGAAGAAGCAAGATTATATTAATTATACTGAGAACCAATCTGTTCAGTGTTTTGCTACAATAGAGCATCCATATCGCGGAGGTGAACCAAAGTATTGTTAATGTAGTAAAAAGTGAATCACTTAATACTGAATTTGTAAGATAGATAACCAATGGGGAGAATATAGCGAACAGGGCAAATAAATAATACAGAATTGTATTCCTGGGCTGAAAAAAGAACTTAATTGTAAAAACAAAAAACATAGTACTGATCGTACATAAAAAATATTGAATGAATACCAGGAGATGAATTGAAGAAGACAATCCGTGTATAATAATCAGGAACCGGGAATAGCCGAAAGGTCTGAAAGTATCAATTCTGTCTTTGACGGCAGCATTGATATAAGCGCCTGAATCAGATATACTTGCCGGATAAGGATATAAATAAATCATTAAACCGTACAGGATTCCATACAATACGAAAAAGAGTATCAGTTGATATAGATTCTCTTTCCTGAGCATGTATCTCCTAAATGATTCATTACAATCCTGTTGTTTAATCATGCTTTTCTTCATGGTAAAAATCTTCGGTATTAATATCCCAGATGTTTTCCCTGGATGTTTCATTTGTGATAATATTGTTAACTGCAGTAATTGCAGTTAGCATGGAATGATCCTGGTTGTTGTACTTATGCATTCCATTCCTCCCGATCAAAAAAAGATTCGTAAGCTTATCTGTGAAATCCCTGATGATCTTGAATCGTGAATATGTACCCAGATAAGCTGGATATGCTTTGGGCATTCTGACAATCATACTGTCAATGACCTCATTTTTATCAATAACACCGATGCTATGCAGTTCATCTGTTGCAAAGATTATAAAATCATTATCCTTCTTCTCCCATAATTCATCTCCCTCGCTGCAAAAATATTCAAGACCAATCCATACTTTATTAATGTCGGCAATCATATAAGGTGACCAGTTATTAAAAATCTGAAGCCTGCCTGCTTTCACACCTTTTTCCTGAATATAGATCCAGTTATCTGGAACCAGATCATTAAGAGTGATGATATTTGTTTCATTTCTAATCTTAAGTCTGTATAACAACAATCCAACCATAATAAAATCCCTGTACTTAAGACCATCACCTGTTTCTTTCACTTCTGAAGGAATTTCATCACCCATTGCGTTGATGAGATCTTTAACCGGCATGGAAGAAAAGAAATAATCTCCTGTCAGTGAGTATGTTGATCCGGTTTTAGTATTTATATAAACCAGTTCACTTATCTGGTTCCCGGAAAGGTTCAGTCGCACAACTTCAGAGTTCAGTATTATTGTGCCTCCTTTTTCTTCTATTATTTTTGCGACTGTCTCCCACATTTGTCCCGGTCCAAGTTTTGGATACATGTACTGTTCAATAAGGCTTGTATCAGTATTCTTTTGTTCAATTGATTTCTGGCGGGTGAAAATCATTTTTATAGCATGATAGATGGCGCGTGATGCAGATAACTCCTTTACTCTTTGCGATCCCCATGAGGCTGGTATTTCAGAACAAGGAACACCCCATACCTTTTCGGTGTAATCTTTAAAGAATGTTCTGTATAGTTCTTTCCCAAACCTGCTAATAAAGAAATCTTCAAGTGATTTAATTTCTTTCACAGGGAAGATTTTGATCAGCATATATGACCAGGTTATTCTTATTATTCTGGCAAATCCCAGATTTGAAATAGTTTTCCAGGTTAATGATACCGGGTAATCAAACAATTTTCCGATAAAAAATATCCGTGATAATCTGTCCCTGATAAGCATTACAATGTCGGTTTTTTCCGGATCGGGACCTCCGGGAACTAATCCTTTTGGAGTCCTGGATTTATGATAGTACTTCTTTTTAAGAATCTCATCTTTTGAATATGAACCTTGCAGGGGAAGAATATTCTGCCACCAATTCATTATAATACTGGATTTCGAAAAAAACCTGTGCCCCCCTATATCTATACGGTTCCCTTTATAGACAACTGTCTTCGAAATACCTCCTATATCATTTGTTTTTTCAATAATAACAGGTTTTATATCTGTTCTGGTAATAATTTCATAGGCAGCCGTTAATCCTGCCGGACCTGCTCCTATTATAATTGCTTGTTTACTCACCATCAACAGATTGTATTATTTATTAAAGAGTATGAATTTACGGGCAAAAAAGTTCCATAGATATACAAAAAAGGTAGTAATTATTTTTGATATAAGATAATACATTAATAATATGTCAGTAAAGAACCATAAGAATAGTTCATTTATTGCCAATCCTATTATACCAATAAGCATGAACAGCATGAATTCCAGCTTACGGTTCTCAACAGTTCTCCTGGCAAAAACCCAACTGATGCTAAGTAAATAATTAGTTGTAAGCCCCAGCAGAAAGGCGATCCCGGCAGATATTAAGTAATAAAGGTTTAGATAATTTGTAAGAAAGAACAAGGTGCTGAAATCAATAATAAAGGCAAGCCCTCCCACAAAAGTGTATCTTATTAATTGATGAAAGGTATTGTTAGTTTTTCCTTTATAGATGGAGTAAATTACTGAATATAATTTGCTTTTCTCCATTGCCTGATTTGCTTCAACATTTTCGATGACAATAATATTCCTTGTAAAATGAAAGCTGTACAGTTAATGATCATATTTACCAGAGATCTTGTTATAGCAATATCTGCACAAAGGTTCATACTTGTCTTTTTCACCCAGTACAACAACCTGGTCCTCTTCCGATTTTCTGAATGAATACTGGGCAAGGTTACCGCATCGTACACATATTGCATGAACCTTTGTGATATATTCGGCTATAGCAAGAAGGGCTGGCATTGGTCCGAAAGGATTTCCCTTGAAATCCATGTCGAGTCCTGCAATAACTACCCTTATTCCATTGTCGGCCAGCTTATTACAGACATCAACTATTGTATCATCAAAAAACTGTGCTTCATCAATACCTACAATTTTAACATCGCCGGTCAGTAAAAGTATTGATGAGGCATTGTCGACAGGTGTGGAGACAATTGATTTCTCATCATGTGATACAATTCTTGTTTCGGAATATCTTTTGTCAGTGGATGGTTTGAATATTTCTACTTTCAATCCTGCAAACTGTGCCCGCCGCAGCCTCCTGATCAGTTCCTCGGTCTTCCCCGAAAACATTGAACCCGTAATTACCTCTATTGAGCCGCGTTTACCGGTCAGTTTTACTGAATTCTCCAAAAATTCCATCTGTAATTATCCTCTTCGGTTGTATACCATTTTGCTTTAATATCCCGTTCTGACTTGAGAATATTAGTTACTTTTGCAAAATAAGGAAATTGGTTTGTTTTATTAACAAGAAAAGGAATGGATTTCAACGCGACCGTCGATTTAATTATTAAAGATCTCGATGAGGCCAGGGAAATCATTGATGATCTCAAGAACTATCCAGGGGTACCGTTATTGCAGATAGAGATGGCAAAATCGAAATGCAAAAGTGCCGGAGAAATAATCGCTCTCCTTAAGGGTCTCCGGAATGAGGTGCCTGTCCCGAACCATAAACAGCCGACACCCCCTGTTACAGAAACCAAAGATGCACCTGCAGGACCTGTTACCGGGAATGAAGACGCGGGTAATATTCATCCTGTATCTGAGACTCCCCATCCTCCAAAAGGAGAAAACAAAGAGGTCGCTTCATCTCCTTCAGGCAAAAAGCCCGATTCATCAACAATAGGGGATTCTTTCAGTCTCACAGACCGGCTAAATGAGCAGATGGGAAGCATAAGAGGTGAAAATAATGTTTCAGAGATAATAAAGACAAAACCGTTGGCAAATCTGGATGATGCAATAGGAGTTAATGACAAATTCCTGTTCATCAGGGAGCTTTTTAACGGGAGTCCTGAATCTTATAATCAGGCTCTTGACAGACTCAACGGGGTAAAAAGCTTTGATGATGCCAAAGCTGTTCTGATGGGTTTTACAGGAGATAACAAGGAGACCCGGATCGTTAAGCAGTTTCTTGACATTATAAAACGCAAATTCCCTTCTGATGAGTAGATTATTCCTTGTCCCTACTCCCATTGGTAATCTTAAGGACATAACATACCGGGCTGTTGAAATCCTGGCCACTGTTGATATTATCCTCGCCGAGGACACACGACATGCTTCAAAACTTCTTAAACATTACAATATCAGGTCAGTTCTCCAGTCACACCATATGTTCAATGAGCATAAAAGCGTCGAATCAATCTGTAACAGGATCCTTTCGGGAACTACCACAGCCCTTATATCTGACGCCGGTACTCCGGGAATATCTGATCCGGGTTTTTTACTTGTAAGAACATGCCTGGAGAAGGGTATCCCTGTTGAGACTCTGCCGGGACCAACTGCATTGATACCTGCCCTGGTGAATTCAGGCCTGCCCTGCGAACGTTTCTGCTTTGAAGGCTTCCTGCCGCATAAAAAGGGCAGGAAAAAAAGGCTGACAGATCTTGAGAGCGAGACTCGTACAATGGTTTTTTATGAATCTCCCTTCCGGCTCGTGAGGACTCTCGATGATATGGCTTCACATTTCGACCATGACCGGGAAGCCTGTGTGTCAAGAGAGCTGAGCAAGGTTTTTGAGGAAAACATGAGAGGCTCATTGTCATATCTTTCAGAACATTATAAAAAAACAGCTCCAAAAGGAGAAATAGTTATCATTGTTGCCGGGAAAAAAGAATAATCTGTTATGAAACGATCTATTATTCTGATAATCCTGTTTATTCAGTTTCCATGTATTATCTCTGCCCAGATACTAAAAGGGAAAATAACGAGTGTGACAGGTGAACCAATTCAATATGCAACAGTATATATTCAGGAGCTGAAACAGGGAACTACGGCCAATACAAAAGGAGATTACGAAATAAAACTCCGGGCCGGCAAATACATGGTAACTTATCAAAGTCTCGGATTTTCGCCGGTTTTCTACAATATTACCATTTCAGATCAGACCATCACCAGGAATGTCACTCTGCCATCACAGTACTATGAGATACCTGAGGTAAGAATAACTGCCACCGGGAAGGACCCGGCATACGGTATAATGAGAAAGGTCATTGGCATGGCTCCTTACTATCTCAATAACATAAGTTACTATAAAGCAGATGTTTACCTTAAAGGGAATCTCGTTTTTAATAAGATCCCGAAGCTCATGCAGAAAGCAATGAAACTTGGAGCATCGGATGAGAGCGGATCAACAACCAGCTCCAGAACCATCAAAGTGGGTGATGTCTATATGATGGAATCATATAATGAAATTGAATTCACTGCTCCCGACAAATATGTCCAGAAGGTTATTTCAATAAACAGTACTTTCCCTGACGAAGGGGATGATATATCACCTATGGACATTATCAATGCAAGTTTTTATCAGCCGATAGTAGCTGATATTGCCATATCACCTCTTTCTCCACAGGCTTTTTCACACTATGATTTCAAATACCTGGGAGCGACACCTCAGGGAAATATAACAGTCAATAAGATAAAGGTTACGCCGAAACGAAAAAGCCAGCAGCTCTTTGAAGGAATAATCTATATTATTGAAGATCTCTGGTGTCTTTACAGTGTTGATCTCACAAATGAAAATATTGCCGGCCGGATTAATGTTCAGCAGCTTTATATACCTGTGCAGGACGATATATGGATGCCCGTAAGCCATAAGTTTATAGTTGATCTTGAAATAATAGGCATCAGGGCCGAGGCCGGTTACGGCAGTTCAGTAAAATATGCCGAAGTAAGACCAAACACTTCACTCAGGAAACCGGAATCTGTTGATGTAAATTATTTCGGGAAACCGGTTGCCTCTCAGCCTCAGAAGGATCAGCCTGTAACCAAAAACCAGGAGAAGATTGATAAGATACTTGAAAAAAATGAACTGTCAAACCGTGATATGGTCAGACTGGCCCGTCTAATGGAAAAGGAATCCGAAGAAACACTGCCTGACAGTGTAAGAAACAACCTGGAAATAAAGGAAAAGACAATAACAACTGTTGAAGAGGATGCAAATCAAAAAGACAGTACATACTGGGCGGAGATAAGACCCATACCGCTTTCCGAGATTGAGATGAAAAGTATAAGGATACGTGACAGTATAAAGATGGAGTCATCGGTCAGGAAGATGAAAACTGACACTCTTTCACGTGTTGAGAAAAAGAAAGAGAACCGGTTCATCAGAACTCTTAAAGATATCTGTTTCGGTCATACATGGTCCGACACAACCGGATTCAACTTCAGATTCGGAGGGTTTCTTGACTTTGATAATTTTAGTTTCAATACAGTTGATGGTTTTGTCCATGGAATAGACTTCAGTATCACAAAGAGATGGAAAAACAACACATCTCTTTCATTGTACCCTGATATTCGCTATGCATTCAGCCGTGAGCAACTTTTGTGGAGACTGAACGGTAACTTTTCCTATGACAGGATCAGGCAAGCACAATTTTTTTTCAGGGCAGGGATAACCAGCAGGGATATCGGAACAGGAGGAAGCATAAATACTTTTTTAAATTCCATAACATCATTGTTCTTTGAAAAGAATTACCTTAAGCTATTTGAAAACAGATACTTTGCTTTTGGCCACAGGAGCCGGATCTCAACCGGAACTTATCTTGAAATGACTGCTGAATATGATGACAGGAGGGTACTCGAAAACAATACTTCATTTGCGTTTATCAATTCATCAGCTGAGTATTCGGATAACATGCCTGATAATTTATATTTATCAGCAGAGGCAGATAGTATGTATGCTTTGAGAGACCAGAAGCATTTTGAATTTGTAACAAGTGTAACATTTACTCCAAGGCAGAAGTACAGAATAATAAACGATGCTAAAATACCCTGGGGTTCCGACTGGCCTGCCTTTAAACTCACATGGAAACACGGGATCAATGAGTTCACTGAACTGACAGACAGGTACAGGCATTTTGACATGATCAGGTTCGAAGCGTCTAAAGAGCATGATATGGGTGCCTTCAGCGAGTTCAGGTGGCGAATAAGGGCAGGCGGATTCCTGAATAAGAAATATCTTACATGGTATGATTTCTTTCATTTTAATTCACAACCACTGCCTGTCCTGATTAATAATTACCAGGATGCCTTCAGGCTGTCTGAATATTATTCACTGAGCACTAATGAATTCTTTGGTGAGGCCCATATTAAGTATACAACACCTTACCTTTTGCTTAAGTACCTCCCCGGACTCAGTAAAACCCTGATGCGTGAAAATCTAAGCCTCTCCTGGGTGGGATCCGAATTTCACAAGAGTTATACTGAAATTGGATACAGTATTTCAGAGTTGTTCCTCGTTGGAGAACTGGGAGTATATGCCGGATTTAAAAACCTGTCATATGAAAGCATTGGGGTAAGGCTGGTATTGCGCCTGAATTAAGGCTTATGCAAAAGGAGGTTCGTCGTGATTATCATACTCCTGGCCGAAGCTTCCGCCGGTACTTCTGATTTTATCATGATTCATCTTTGAACCCAGCGTTATACTCTGTGTGTCGCCAGGTTCCGGAGCGTTGTCTATATCAAAATCATCAATATCAATAAACTGAGCTTTCTCCTCTCTGAATCTTAGTTTTACATCATCAACGGGACCGTTACGGTTCTTGGCAAGTATTATCTCGGCTATTCCTTTTGTTGATGATCCGTCATCAAATGTCGGGATCCCGAATTTTTCCTGGCGGTGTATAAAAACTACCATATCAGCATCCTGTTCAATAGCACCCGATTCCCGAAGATCAGACAGGAGAGGACGCTTTGTGCCTCCTCTCATTTCAACTGACCTGTTAAGCTGAGAAAGTGCAATAATCGGGACATTCAGCTCCTTGGCAATACTCTTTAGCGATCGCGATATATTACTTACCTCCTGTTCACGGCTGCCTGCGTCTTCCGGGCCAGACATAAGCTGAAGGTAATCAACAATAACAATATCAAGCTTATGCTGAGCCATCAGGCGGCGGCATTTTGCCCTTAGTTCAAATATTGAAATGGCCGGCGTATCATCAACGAATATGGGAGCCTGGACAAGCTTCTTGATCCTGGCATCCAGATGTTTCCACTCCTCTTCAGAAAGACGGCCATTCCTGATCTTGTCTCCGGGAATATCGGTCTCTGCAATTATAAGCCTGTTAACAAGTTGTATTGACGACATTTCACACGAGAATATCGCCACCTTTTTCCCGTGGTCAATCGACATATTCCTTGCCATTGAAAGTGCCAGTGCTGTCTTTCCCATTGAGGGACGAGCAGCAATGATGATAAGTTCTGATTTTTGCCATCCGGATGTCAGCCTGTCAAGTTTTGTGAAACCTGAAGGAATGCCAACAAGTGCATCTTCTCTCTTGCCGGCCTCTTCAATTTCCTTTATTGCTTCCTTGATAACCATATTAATGGGAGATACTTCTCTCTTGATGTTGCCTTCGGCAATCTGGAACAGGGCATTTTCAGAAAAATCGAGAAGATCGGTAACATCTATCGAGTCATCAAAGGATCTTGACTGGATCTCCGTAGAGACTCTGATCAGCTCACGCTGAATATATTTCTGAGCTACTATGCGTGCATGATAGTCAACGTTGGCTGCGGAAACAACCTTCGAAGTAAGCTGGGTAAGATAAACGGGTCCTCCTACACTTTCAAGCTCATGGTGATTACGCAGTTCTTCAGTTACAGTATAAAGATCGACTGGAAACTCCCGCATTGAAAGGTCCGAAATTGCCTTGAAGATCTTTTTATGTGCATCCTTATAAAAACTCTCAGGCTTAAGAATGTCAAGTATGGTTATCACAGCTTCCTTTTCAAGCATTATTGCTCCAAGAACAGCCTCCTCCATATCTATAGCCTGCGGTGGAACCTTCCCGAGATCAGGTAATGACATAATATTTTTTCTGCTACCTGTTGTTTGTTTTGCCATTGATGTTATATTGCTGATTGATTGATAATTACATTGTGACCAAAAAGTCTTACCGGCAGTTTCAAAGGTATGAATTAGCAAGTTTTATAAATGCAGGATACCAGGTTTATTACAAACAGAAAGTGTTAAAAACTTGTTGAAAAGCTAAAAAAGAATAACATTAACATCAAATTCAAAACCTAATGGTAATTTTACAGGATGATTTCTTTTCCGAAAGCAAAGATCAATATCGGGTTAAAGGTAGTGGAAAAGCGTTCCGACGGCTTCCATGATATTGAAACAATATTCTATCCTATCCCATTATCGGATGCTCTCGAGTTTGTAACAATATCCGGGAAAGCCAGGGAAGATGAGCTGGTAGTTACAGGCATTAACATAAGAACACGACCTGAAAAGAATCTTATCATCAAGGCAGTTAAAAGATTAAGGACAAGCTATCCCGTTCCCATACTTAAAATACATCTGCACAAGGTAATTCCTTCGGGGGCAGGGCTGGGCGGAGGCTCCTCCGACGCTGCCTGTATTTTAAAGAGTATCATTAAACGTTTCAAATTTCATATAAGTGAAACCGAGCTTAAATCCATCGCCCTGGAAACAGGAAGTGACTGTCCCTTTTTCCTGAACCCGGTGCCATCCATAGCTACAGGACGCGGTGATATACTAAAACCGGTCAAACCTCTTCTGGAAGGATATCATCTTATCCTTATAAATCCGGGTTTTCGTATAAGCACCAGAGAGGCCTATCACAATTGCCATCCTTCGAAACCGGAGACCAGTCTGGAGAAGCTTTTTCCCCATAAGATATCTGACTGGAAGAAATACATTGTTAATGATTTTGAAGATTTCGCTTTTAAGGTATACCCGAAGGTAGATGAGCTGAAAAGTGCCCTGTACAAACTGGGAGCCGTCTACTGTTCAATGACAGGAAGCGGATCTTCTGTTTACGGTATTTACGAGAGGAAGCCTAAAATTCCAGATAAGCTGAAAGAGTTTATAATCTTTGAGGGAACTCTATAGCCTTATTCCATCTCTATCAGGACTATTCCCTTTGATATTTTGTCGCCTTTTTTTACCAGTACATTTTTTACTATTCCATCCATTTTGCATTTAATCTGGTTCTTCATTTTCATGGCATCAAGGATCATAAGGAGTTCTCCCTTTCTGACAATCTGGCCCGGTTCAACCACAATATCGAGTACAGTACCCGGGATAAAACTCATCACCATCCCGGGATCGGCAGATTTGTATGGCTGCCGGTTTGCATATTTACTGCTCAGCCTTGTTTTGTACAGTCTGGTATTTATATTCAGAGTACCCAGATTTTCAAATTTCTTCATGATCGTTTCTTCCTGTTCCTGAAATATTTATAATCAAAACGGAGGCACCCCATGTTTCTTCTCAGGCATCTGAATTAACTTATTCTTTGATACTGTAATGGAGTGAATGAGGAATTTCCTTGTCTCTCCTGGTTCGATAACTGCATCAATATAACCGCGTGAGGCTGCAACATAAGGATTTGCAAATTTCTCCTTGTATTCTTCAACTTTTCTCTGACGGGTTTCATCAGGGTTATCAGATAACATTATCTCTTTTCTGAAGATTATGTTTGCGGCGCCCTCAGGCCCCATTACCGCTATTTCTGCTGTTGGCCATGCAAACACAAAATCTGCCCTGAGATGGCGTGAACCCATAGCTATATATCCGCCTCCATAGGCTTTCCTGAGTATCACCGTTATTTTGGGAACTGTGGCTTCGCTATAGGCATAAAGCACCTTTGCACCGTGACGGATAACACCTGCATACTCCTGGTCAGCCCCCGGCATATATCCCGGAAGGTCTACAAAGGTTATTATTGGGATATTAAAGGCATCACAATAACGAATGAACCTTGCAGCCTTATCGGATGAATCAACATCGAGGACGCCTGCCATCTCAAGAGGCTGATTTGCAACAAATCCGGTTGTTTGCCCATTTATCCTTCCGAAGCCGATTACCATGTTCCTGGCATAGTGCTCCATGATCTCAAAGAAATCCGAATTATCAACAACAGCCCGGATAATGTCCCTGACATCGTACGGAAGAGTAGGATCATCGGGAACAATCTTTTCAATATTGTATTCTGCCTGGGGTTCACCGGGATCAAAAGGTCTGGCTTTTCTGTCATTACTCCACGGGATGAATGTTATCAGCCTCTTTATCTGTTCAAAGCATTCATCCTCACTTTCAGCAAAGAAATGTGCATTACCGCTTATTTCGCTGTGAATTCTTGCACCTCCCAGTTCCTCCATCGATATCTCTTCCCCGAGCACTGTTTTTATCACCTCGGGACCTGTGATAAACATCTTTGATATATTGTCAACCACAAATACAAAGTCGGTAAGGGCGGGAGAATAGACAGCCCCTCCCGCACAGGGGCCAAGTATTACAGAAATCTGGGGTATTACTCCGCTTGAGAGCGTATTTCGAAAGAAGATCTCACCATAACCGGCAAGTGAGTTAACACCCTCCTGTATCCTGGCGCCGCCTGAATCGTTAATGCCGATAAGAGGTATTCTCATTTTGAGGGCATGGTCCATTATCTTTGTGATCTTTCTTGAGTGCATCAATCCAAGTGATCCGCCGGCGACTGTAAAATCCTGGGCAAATAATGCAACAGGGGCGCCATAAATGGTACCTGTGCCAATTACCACGCCATCACTGGCAAGTGTCTTCTTGTCCATGTCGAAATCACGGGCATCATGCTCAACGAACATGTCATATTCGCTGAAAGAATCCTTATCAAGCAGAGACATAATACGCTCACGGGCAGTGCTTTTTCCAAGGGCTTTCTGTTTTTCAATGGCCTGTTCACCACCCCCGAGCAAAAGTTTTTGCCTCCTCTCGTGTAATTCCTCTATCTTCTTATTAACTGCCATAGACTTATAATATTAAAATATGTTTTCTCCCCAGGACTATCAGGGTTACAATTTTACATAAAATGAACGGCTTTAGGGTGCTATTTGGGAGCCAATTTATAAAGAATTAATGCAATAACTATATAAATGAAATTGGGGATCCACATTGCAATCATGGGTCCAAGGTTACCCTTTACAGAAAATTGTGCCGCAAATTGAAGGAACAGTATATATGAGAAGCTTAATGCAAGCCCAATTCCAATGTTCATACCTATCCCTCCCCTCAACTTTTGCGAGGAAAGGGCAACCCCTATCAATGTAAGGATAAATACTGCAAAGGGACTCGAAAAACGACGGTGTTTCTCAATCAGGAAAACATTCAGCTCATCTGATCCCTGCAGTTTCAGCAAATCAATATAATCATCCAGCTCACGGTAAGTCATGGTCCCCACAAATCCGGGGTCTCTTGAAAAATCAGTGGGTCTTATAATGAGGGTCGTGTCAATCCTGGTACCTCTTGTCAGTATCTCCTCGTCACCATTTATTTCCCTGATCAGATAATTGTTCGCCACCCATTTTGAAGTAGCCGTATCATATGCTACAGTTGGTGAAGAGAGTTTTGCAGCCAGTCTGCCATCTTTGCCAAACTTCTCTAATGTAAAATTCCGGCCTCGCATATAGAGGGGACTGAAGGATTCCATATAAACATATATATTCGGGTAAACCTGCCGGTGAATATTGTCAACATTTGCTTTTCTCCACTGGGGACGGTAATATTTATCTTCAAAATCCATCCTCTCCAGAGCAGTTTTGGGAATCACAAAATTGGTCAGATAAAATATGAACACTGCAATAATAAAGCTGGAAAGGAAATAGGGCCACATCATCCTCTGAAAGCTCATTCCGCTGTTAAGAATGGCAATTATCTCAGTATTGGCAGCCATACGGGAGGTAAAAAAGATGACGGATATGAAAACAAAAAGAGGTGCAAAGAGCGTGGCAAAAAATGGAATGAAATTCAGGTAATAATCAAATACCACAGCCCTCCACGGCGCTTCTCTTTCCATGAAATTGTCGATTTTCTCGGCAAAGTCAAAGACCACTGCAATAGTCATTATCAGGACTAGAGAAAAGAAGAATGTTCCCAGGAATTTCCTGATGATATAGATATCTATTATTTTGAGTTTAAAAGAACCTATAACCTCGCAGAAAGCTTTTTTATCATTGACTCTTTCCATATTTTAAAATTCCCTGTAATTATTTTTTCCCTGGCTTCCCTTATCAGGCACAAATAAAATGCCAGATTGTGTATACTTGATATTTGTGATCCAAGGATCTCTCCTGAGATGATGAGATGCCTGAGATATGCTTTGGAGTAATTAATGCTCACTTCAGAAGGAGCAGATGGATCTATGGGGCTGAAGTCATCGTTCCATTTATTGTTTTTTATGTTTATTATCCCTTCCGATGTGAACAGCATTCCGTTACGTCCGTTTCGTGTCGGCATCACGCAGTCGAACATATCGACGCCTCTTTCGATTGCCTCAAGGATATTTACCGGTGTGCCAACTCCCATAAGGTATCTGGGCTTATCTTCAGGAAGTATCTCATTTACTATTTCTATGGTTCTGTACATCTCATCTGCGGGTTCGCCGACTGACAATCCCCCAATGGCATTTCCCGCCATGTCTGCCCGGGCTGTCTTCTCCGCGGAAATTTTCCTCAGATCATCGAAAATTCCTCCCTGGACTATCGGAAAAAGTACCTGTTCAGCACCCCAAAGAGGTTCAGTTGTCCTAAACCTCTCCACTGCCCTGTCGAGCCAGTGATGAGTAAGCTTAACAGATTTGGCGGCATATTTATGATCACACGGAAAAGGAGCGCATTCATCCAGGACCATCATAATATCGGCACCTATAATCCTTTGTATATCAATGGTATTCTCAGGAGTGAAGATATGTTCAGAGCCGTCAATATGAGATTTGAAGATTGCTCCTTTTTCAGTAAGTTTCCTGTTGCCCGAAAGAGAAAAAACCTGGTAACCCCCGCTGTCAGTAAGGATTGGAAGATCCCATGACATAAACTTATGCAGCCCTCCTGCAGCTTTTATTATATCCGTTCCCGGACGAAGATAGAGGTGATAGGTGTTGGCAAGAATGATCTTCGCATCAATCTCTTCTGTAAGATCACGCTGGAGTATCCCCTTAACGGTCCCTCCTGTACCGACCGGTATGAATATCGGAGTGGGAATATCTCCATGGTGAGTTGTCAGAATACCTGCTCTTGCATTTGATTCCTTATCCCTGCTCTCAATTTTAAACATATGACCCGGTCGTTACTGGCAGCACAAATGTAATTCATCCGTTCGGCCTGAGGAAATTATACCACTTTTTTTTCTCCATTCCGAATATCTTAATTAATATTGCTGCAATATTTTGAAAGTCAGCTGATGTTCCACGAAAATCTGTTTTTACTGATAGTATTCTCGTTGTTTTTATTATCCGGAGCAATCCAGATTTTCTATTATCTTTATTATTACCTTGCTGTTATTCTTTACAAACATCCTGAAGTAAAAGTTTCTAAAAATCCTGTTTCCGTGATCATCTGTGCAAGGAATGAATCGGTGAACCTCACTGAATTCCTTCCATCAGTTCTCAAACAGGATTATCCTGATTATGAAGTGATAGTCGTAAACGATTGTTCTGAAGATAATTCATATGATATACTGGGCGGCTTTCTGAAGCAATACCCGCATCTGAGGATATCCAATGTGAACAAGGATTCTAAATTCACTCATAATAAAAGATTTGCACAGTTCATTGGTATTAAAGCCGCCAAAAATGATCTCCTTCTCTTTACCGACGCAGATTGTCAGCCTGAGTCTGATAAATGGCTTGATACAATAGTCTCGCAATTCGAGGATCATATTAACTTTGTTCTTGGATATGGCGGATATTTTAAAAGAATAGGCCTGTTAAACAGGTATATACGATACGACAGCATGACCATTGCCATGCAGTACCTCGGTATGGCCATTCGTGGAGTTCCCTACATGGGGGTAGGAAGAAACCTTGCATACCGGAGGTCTCTGTTTTTCAATAAAAAAGGCTTTGGATCACATAACCATGTGATATCAGGTGATGATGATCTTTTTGTCAACTCAAATGCCGGTAAAAACGATACTACCATAGAATTCAGAAAAGAGACACATACAAGATCTGTTCCTGTCGCTTCAGTTACTGAATGGGTGAAACAGAAAAAAAGACATATGATCACAGCCCGTTATTACAAGCCGGGGGATAAGTTAAGATTAATTATGGAACCATTTACCAGAGTGTTGTTTTATGTCTCACTTATTATTCTGCTTTCTAACCTTTTTCTCTGGCAGTATGTACTTATTATCTGTGGCCTGAGGCTGATAATTCAAACCATTGTGACAACTCTGGCACAGAAGAGATTAAATGAGCCGGGTATTGGAGTATTTTCATTATTTTTTGATATCTTTTCACCTGTGATCAACGGTGCGATTTATTTAAGCAATATCCTCACCAGACCGGGCAAGAACAAATGGAAATAAATCAGGGGCTTTCAGATAAGGCAAAAAATGATCTGATAATGGTTGAAGAGGCAAAGAAGGGCAATGAAAAAGCTTTTGCAAGCCTTATGAACCGGTACAGGGATTCCATCTATTATATGCTTCTTAAGATGGTTAATAATCCTTCCGACGCTGAAGATCTTACAATTGAGGCTTTTGGAAAGGCCTTCAGGAACATCGATTCCTATACACCCCGGTATGCTTTCAGCACATGGCTCTTCATGATCGCAACCAATAACTGCATCGATTTTGTAAGAA
>Ga0307420_1000647_pt1 | contig 15814 bp, 15 predicted proteins | sample SalMarWE160240MG_2_FD_202167 | JGI IMG/M metagenome (GOLD analysis project Ga0307420, IMG submission 202167) | Salt marsh sediment microbial communities from the Plum Island Ecosystem LTER, Massachusetts, United States - WE1602-40 | ecosystem: Environmental > Aquatic > Marine > Intertidal zone >... | reverse complement strand
TTGATGTACACTTCGATGGCGGAAGCCTTTCGTCAAGGAGACGACGGCGTTAAGGCTGTGTTTCAGGAACATCAGCTTTTCATGAAAACGTGGCCAAAAGAGGTGTCGAAGATTCCGCCTGACACGGTTGATGTTTGGCAAGGCACCGACGACAAAACTTGCCGCGTTGACAATGCGTACAGGATTGCTGAGGCTGTTCCGGGAGCGCATTTAGAGATTTTCCAAGGCAAAGGGCACTGTGTCATGTTTGACAACCTGGAAAAACTGGGTGAAACGCTCGTTAGATGATGACTGCGGCGAACTTCGGTTTACAGGTTTAGGGCTATTAGCACAGGCAGCAAGGTGATTGAGACAATGTTGAGCAGTTTTATCAGAATGTGAAGAGATGGACCTGCCGTGTCTTTTAAGGGGTCTCCGAAAACGTCTCCTGTAACCGCCGCTTCGTGTGCTTTTGTGCCTTTTCCACCCAACCCGCCGCTTTCAATGTACTTCTTTGAGTTGTCTAACGCTCCACCAGTGTTGAACATGAACGTGGCTAGTAACGCGCCCATGATTGTGGCTGAAAGCAGGAAGGCAGCCAGAGCCCAAATTCCAAGAGTGAAGCCGACGATTATTGGAGCGACTAAGCCGAGCAGGGTGGGCGCAATCATCTCTTTCAGGGAATTCCTTGTGCTGACATCGACGCATCTTGCGTAGTCAGGTTGCGCCTTGCCCTCTATTATTCCTGGTATCTCGTCGAACTGCCTTCTGACCTCATTAACCATCTGGCCTGATGTCTTGCCTACCGCGAGCAGAGCCATAGCCGAAAAGATGAAGGGAATCGTGGCGCCAATCATCAAACCCACAATAATTAACGGGTTTGCCAAGTCAAGATACTGTGCGACAACATCAATGGAGGTGGGAAGGCTGCCTGTCTCTATTCTGAAGGCTTCTGATATGAAAGCAAAAAGCAAAGCGATGCTCGTCATTACAGCGGCGGTCATGGAGAAGCCTTTGGTTATTGCTTTTGTCACGTTTCCACATGCATCGAGTTCATCCAATTGCTGATCGACCTCTTTTTCCAACCCTGCCATCTGGGCTATTCCACTAGCATTATCCACGATGGGGCCGAATGTGTCTGAAGACATGATTATGCCCGTCATCTCGATTAAGCCCAACGAAGCTGCTACGATTCCGTAGACGCCTAGGAGGCCGCCCCCGAAAATGAAGTACGTAAGCGTTGCCACCGCTCCCAAGAAAATTATGGGTATTGCGGCGCTCATCATGCCGTAGGAGACGCCTGTCATGATGGATATTGCTGCGCCGCTCTGAGCAGAGCGCGCCATGTTCTTTACGGGCTTGAAATTTATTCCTGTGAAATACTGAACTACCAAATACACCGTTAACGTGAACACGAGTCCAAGCGTCAAGCAGTAAAAGAACCGTATATCATTCATCATTAATGTTGAGATGAAGTAGAAGCCAACAACCGACACGGCGCCGGCGATGAACAAGCTGATGTTAAGGGACGTGATGTTGTTTTTAACCCAGCGCCTTATCGACATCAGCCCAATTAAGGTGACAATGATCCCGAAGCCCCACGTCACCAAAGGAAACACTATAACGATCCATCCCAAATTGAAGGGGGGTCCAACAAAAACCAAACCTAAAATCATCATGGCAATCAAGTTATCTGAGCTTGATTCGAAAAGGTCTGCCCCTCTTCCCGCGCAGTCGCCGACGTTGTCTCCAACCAAATCCGCAATTACAGCGGGGTTTCTCGGGTCGTCTTCAGGTATCTTCGTTTCGAGTTTTCCAACCAAATCCGCCCCGACATCCGCCGCCTTTGTATAAATGCCGCCTCCGAGCTGGGCAAACAGGGCTGCGAGGCTTGCTCCAAATCCGAAACCGACCAAGAGATGAACCGCGTCACCGTTTGAGGGACCTACACTGAAAAGGAAGTACAGCAAAATGATTCCCAGAAGGTTTATGCTTACCGTACCTAGACCCATTACGCCTCCTCCTCGGAAGGCAAGCTGAAGTGCTTTTCCGGCAGAAGACCTAGCGGCATTAACGGTTCGCACGTTTGCCTTAACCGCGGCTTTCATGCCAATCACCATCGTTAGAACCGATAAACCTGCGCCTAATGCAAAGCCAACACTTATCTCCCAGCCTAACAAGAAGAAGAGCACAACGACCAAGGCAACTATGAAATAGGATATAGTTCTGACTTCTCTTTTTATGAACGCTTGGGCGCCTTCTTGGATATAGCCCGCTATCCGTCTCATGTCAGGGGTACCTGTTTTTTCACGGGTGATTAGCCTGTAAAGAACAGCCATAGCAAATATGCCCAAGGTTCCAGTTACTATGGGTATCAAAAGCAACTCGTTTTCTAACGTTATAACTCACTTCGATACATTGAAGTCAAGAGGGGTTGATTCGTTATTGATAAAGGTTGCGTGTGTATCCAGAATTTTAGTAACTTTGTAGTGTTTAATTCAACGCTACCAGTTTTTCCTGTCGTGGTCTTGAAGGGCGCTCATTAACTAACTATCAGCCCTCAATATTCGGATTAAAGTTTATGCGAAAGAGAGGACCAGATGTCCACACAAAGCGCTAGGAAGCCGTTTCTTCTTTTTAATAAAAGTTGGGTGGATTGAATCTAATCGCCAGTCAGAATTTAGGTTAACACTTGCCTAACTTTTCCAAGTACTCTATAAACTCTTTCAGTTCTTCTTTATTCATGTTAATCAGCGAGGTGCGTTCCGTTCTAAGGTATTTGCGAAGGGAATCCAAGCATTCTTTAGCTTTTACATCTCGCTTGACGGTTTGCACCTGATCACGCTCTATTTTTATTCGGTAAAGGGTTGCCAGAAAAGTGGCAAAAACAACAAGAGTGTTGCTCACTATGACTATGAGTTCTATATCCATCAATCGTCTCTCCTCATTACTGTGTCTTTATTGTTTTGCAGGACTAAATAAAACCTAATACTTTTCCGCATGATTAGGTAACTATCTAAAAATTTATGTGCAGAAATATACGAATAAGCAGAAAGAAGTGCCCATATGAAAATCTCGTTTATCAGCGCAAGTCCCAACGAAGGCATTGATGAGCGGGAAGGAAGAAAATCCATCACCGCGTTTCCACCCCTGAGCATACTCTACTTAGCGGCGGTTCTCAAAGAAATGGATGTGGAAGTTTCGGTTTTAGACCAGCCTGCGTTAGGCTTAACCGTGGAAGAAGCCGTGCAGTGGGTGGAAAAAGAAAATCCTGACATCTTGGGTTTCTCCACGCTCACGAGTTCAGGACAGACCGCGGCGCGGATAAGCACCAAAGTAAAAGAGAAAAACCCAAATGTCACCACAGTTTTCGGCAACCATCACGCCACATTCAACGCTGAACGAATTTTAAGCAAGTATCCTGCCGTGGACATGGTTGTCAGGGGAGAAGGCGAAAAAACCATTGTTGAATTGGCAAACTGCCTTGAAAACGGAGGAGACCTCAAAAAAGTTCGGGGAATACACTTCAGAAACGGAGGAAAAATCGTCGCAACTCCGGATCAGCTTTTGATTAAGGATTTGGATTCCCTGCCTTTCCCAGACCGAAAACTGCTTGACGTGGAATATCACTGTGTAATTGCCGGAGCGAATATTGCACCGAAAAAATTCACAAGCATAGTCACCTCTCGCGGCTGCGTTTACAACTGCCGCTTTTGCAGCTGTACAGAGATTGCAAAGAATAAGTGGCGGCCTAGGTCAGCTGCAAACACGGTGGAGGAAATGCAGTTTTTAGTTAGCGAAGGCTATAAGCAGTTCATTTTCGTGGATGACGCCTTCACCATGAACCCGAAAAGAGTGATAGAGATTTGCAGAGGCATACGAAAAGAAAAACTTGATTTAGAGTGGATATGTGAAGGAAGAGTTGACATCTGCTCCTACGAGATGATGCATGAAATGGTGCTGGCAGGCTGCAGAGTTCTCTATTTAGGCATCGAAAACGCTAACCAGCGAATCCTGAACTACTACAACAAGCGTATCACGCCTAAGCAGTCGGAAACCGCCGTGAGAACAGCTAAGAAAGCAGGAGTGGACGTTGTAGCGGGGTCTTTCATAATCGGCGCGCCAGATGAAACTCGAGAGGAAATGTGGCACACCGTAAAGTTTGCGCAGCGGGTTCCCATAGACATTCCGCAGTTCAATATACTTGGCGCTCACCCAGGAAATGACATTTGGAACGAGTTTGTGGCTAAGGGCTTTCTGGATCCGGAGCAATGGTGGGAGAAGGGAGTTGCCGTCTGTGAAGTGTACCCCTACGCAAAGGTGTCCCGGGACGAAGTAATGCAGATAATGCATAACGCCTTTTTCCAGCATGTTTACCGCCCAAGCTATTTGGTGAAGCAGGCTGCGAACACCTTGAAAAGCCTGTATCGACTGAACGTTTTTATGAACAACTTAAGCCGAATCGGCGAAATCCGAGAGGCAGCGAACAGCGTAGCCTGACTAGCTGCATCATGGGATACTGTTAGGTTAAGTTACCCAATCCCTGATGCGTGTGACTGTGTAGAGGTAACAACAATGCTTTATCGGTAAGAGCTACTTACAGGTTTTATGGAGGTGGAAATCGTTGTTGTTTATAGTTCTTGGAAAATATAAAAAAAAGCCAACTAAAGAAACAGTGGATAAGGCAACGGAGTCTTTTGGGCAATTGACAAAAGAAGGCGTCAAATTCATCGCGAATTATTGGACGCTCGGCAAGTACGATACAGTCGCGATAGTGGAAGCTAAGGATGAGAAGACGATAATGAAGAGCCTCATACGGTTCGGAGACGTTCAATCAACGGAGACACTCGTTGCGGTGTCAAGAGAAGATGCCATAAAGCTCGTCGAATAACTGGGAGGTGGATAAGAAAATTCTTACCCTCCATTTGATTTTGACGTGTTTCTGACTGTTTTGAGGTTGCTTAACTTAACAGTATCGCTACGAGGTAAGATTTTATAGGGAGCGCCCGTACAATTACATTGAGGGATTTTTACGAAGTTTGAAACCAACGTGAAAGACATTATATCCCGCACCTACAACGTAACCAGCTTCAGGTTTCCGCGACCCGCCGAGTTGGATTACAAAGCGGGGCAGTTTCTTTTCATAACTTTAAAAGGTGCTGACGGAAAAGAGTTAAGCAAGCACTTCAGCTTTTCCAGCAGCCCAACAGAGAAAACACATATAGAATTCACCAAGAAGCTGTCAGACAGCGACTTCTCCGCCGCCTTGAAAGGGCTGAAAAAAGGCGATTGGGCAAGAATAGACGCGCCGTACGGGAAATTCACTTTCGAGGGCGAGCACAAAAAAATAGGTTTACTTGGGGGCGGCATCGGAATAACTCCGTTCATTGGCATTTGTAAGTACTGCACCGACATGCGCTTGGACACGAAGATTACTTTGCTCTACGGCAACCGCACGGAAAGCGACATCGCCTTCAGAAAAGAGCTGGAAGCGATGCAGAAGCAAAATGAGAACATGAAGGTTGTGTTTACGCTGAACGAGGCGGACAGCGGATGGAAAGGCGCCACGGGCTTCATCACGGCGGACATGATAAAAAAAGAGGTACCTGACTACGAGGAAACTGTGTTTTACACGTGTGGTCCTCCGCCCATGGTGGATATCATGGGAAAGCTCATCGAACAACTAGGGCTGCCTAAGACGCAGCTTAACAAGGAATACTTCACAGGCTACACGTAACCAGAAAAATAGTGCAGGTAAGGGCACCCACTGCTTAAGACCTACGTCTTTTAAAGTAGGCTACAAGCAGGCCGGCTCCAACCACACCTGCCGACACTGATGCAGTTGCGACCAGAGTTATTGGGAAAGGCTTTGGTTCTGTTTCTTGGGCTACGGTGAAGTTGATGGTTTCAGAGACCCCCATGTTCCCAACAGTGTCGTTAGCGTAAATTTTCACTCTATGCAAGCCATCAGGTAACTCTGTGAGAGTCACGTTTCCAGCAATTGTGACATTATCTTGTTGGTCTAAACTGTAGCCTATCCATGATGTTGGCTCATCCTACTGTGAAGTTCAGCGGCACGTTGATTTGAGTGTAAGTTTCGTTTTCAAGCGATAGACTCCTTAAGATTGGAGGCTGCCCATCATCTACAGTGAAATAGACCGTGTTATAGTCAAAATAAACGTATTTTGAGTAGAAAACGCCGTGGACGCTGAAGTTATAGCAGTTAACTTCTGAACAGACTGTTACTCTGTGAAAACCCTCAGACAATTCGGGCAACACCGCAGATCCACTAACCGTTACCTGAAACGACATGTAATGACCATCAACCACCACGGGAATCGTAACATTTTCTTCTCCATCCAAACTATACGTCATCGAATAATTGATGGTCAGTCCACCCAAAGTTGAAAAACAAACCTTTACGGTTAACCGACCAGGGCTGTACGTTGTATTAGTCGGCGACGTGATTCTAATTCCAGAAGAAAGAGGGGCCACGGATTTCGCTGCTTTAACCGCTTGCGTTCCTAACCCAACGGAAAAAAGCGCCAACATAAACGTAAGTGTTAACGCGAGTATTTTCATGGGCATCAACTTTTGCGTTTCTTGAAATAGATGAGCGAGCCTGTGCCGACTGAAATCAGGGCGCCAACAGCTATGACTGCCCAGAGCCAGCTTTGCAGCCCCAAAAACGTTTCCGTGGGTGACATGGCCGTGTTGCTGATGCTGAGTTCGTCTATGAGGGTGTTTGAGTCGTGTCCTATGTACAGGTACGTGCTTCGTTTTATGTTGCCCGTGGGGTTTTGAGTTCCCTCCGTAACGCTTACGGCTTCTTCTCCGTTCACGTAAAGGTGCATGCCCGATGTGAGGCTGCGCATGAAAACGACATGTGTCCACTCTTTCAGATGGATTACGGGTTCGGTGGTTACTATTTCGTTAAAGCCTTCCGTGTCAGTGACCACGTAGCCACGCAAGGCGCCTATTGAAGGAGAAGTGCTGTCATCTGGCTTCACGCCATTCACCGCCAAACCTGCTATTCTGTTGGGCAAATTCTTGTCCTCGCGAACCGACTGGATCACAACGTTGTTGTAGGCTACGTTTTTGAATTCGTTCATGTAAATCCAAGCGTCAAAAGTGATTTCACCTTTGATTTCGAGGCTTGGAGAGGCGGGAACGTACACGTAAGCCCACCCGTCGAAGCTGAGAGCATTGCCAAACTTGCCCTTAACCAAGCTGGGAGTAAAGATGATGTCTCCCGCAGCTGCGCCTAGGAACCCGTCGTTGCAGCCCATGGCGTCCGCGGTGAGATTGTTAGGCTTCACCTCATCAAAATGCCACAGTGACACCACGTGCCCCTTAGCCAGCGGCGGCTGTTCCGCAGTTGGAAGCAAGCTAACGCTGTGGATGTCATACGGGTTTATGAGCGGGTGATTGTCCACGTTGTTAGCGCAGATGACGAAGGGAACATCGCCTGTTCCTGAATCCTCCACTTCTTCGGCGTCAGGATTTTCCTTGACGTAGTTACTCCAGTAGTTGCCTTCCGCGCCATCGTCCCAGTGGTTAACGTTGTAAGTTGAGCTGACGAAGACGTTTTGGCTGTTATCAACGAAGTTGTTATGGTAGAATTTGTTGCCTTTTGCTGCGCCGAAAAAGGACGGAAAGTAGATGGCCCAGCCACTGTTGGATATCTGGTTAGCTGCGATCGTGTCGTTGGAACCTGCGAAGTAGATGCCGCTCTCGCCGTTATCCGCTATGACGTTGCCAACGACCACCGAGTAGGATGAACCTAATCCAATGCCTCTCGTGTTGTTTATAATGGTGTTTTTTGAAATCACATTTGAATAGCCTTCTATGGCTACGCCTGACGCTTTGTTTTCGGCGATGTAGTTTCCAGAAATCGTGTTCAAGGAGCCACCATAGAAACGGATGCCCTCCTTGAGGTTTCGGGTGATGTTGTTTTGAGATATGCGTGTGAACGACTGGATGGCGCATAAGACGCCCCAGAACGTGTTCGAGATATCGTTGCCCTGAACCGTGCAGTTGTCACCTTTGATGTTGACACCGTTCGCGTACTGCGACGCGACAGAATAGTCTGCGCTCTGGATGGTGAATCCGCTTACAGTTATGTTATCTGCGGCGAGTGTGAACACGTTGCCGCTGTTGACGCCGCCCTCTCCTATAATCACGGTGTTCTTGCTGTCTTCGCCCAAAACTAAGAGGGATTTATCAATCTGCACGTTTTCATGATAGACTCCGCTCTGCACAAAAACCGTGTCGCCTGGAGACGCATGGCTGACAGCCTCGCTTATCGTGGGATATTCTTCGGGAACAACTACGGTCTTTGGACCAGCATGGACAGGTTGAACATTAAGCTGCAAAACCAAAAGGCCCAGTAGGACAAGCATAAACGCTACGGCTAAACACGTGTGAAGCCTGACCTGTTTGGGGGAGTTCATCTGCACATCACACATAATCTAACGCGTAATCAATCTATTAACTCTCCCAGCGGAACAACTTGTTCTCCCAAAAGAACACCCCGCACCTGTCAGGGCATCGCGGCTTTGGGCAAAACTAATACGCGGATGATGCCAAAATAGTCACGTGCGTCGAGGCTTAAACATGCCGAATGCAAGCAACGAGGAACTCGAAGGCATCACACTCAGCGTGTACTTGTACATCGTTAAGAAAGGCAAGCCAGTCGGTCCACGAGACGTAATGAAAGGCGCAAACCTCAGCAGCCCCAGCGTGGCTTACAGGCACCTGCAAAAACTTGAAGACATGGGCTACTTGCAGAAAAACAATCACGGCGAGTACATAACCAAAAACAAAGCCCGCGTGAGAGGGTACATCTGGATTGGCAGGCGCATGCTGCCGAAGATGGTGATTTACGCACTTATCTTCTTGAGCATTTTAATCGTTGAACTCATCGTTCTCGCCATACACTATGCGGTTGAAAACTACGAATTCAAAGTATTCTTTCTGCTGCTAATACTGGTCACAGGATTCGCCATGATAGTGTTCATCGTAGAAGGATTACTGCAGCGCAGAAGAACCAAGCTGAGGCTTCAAAACGAACAGGCACACCATTGAACATAGCAAGAGATGCTAAAAAAGGCTATTTCTGCTTCTTTCTGTTCAGCATGTTCTCGATTACAGGGCGCAGCTTCGCGTTTTCCGCCTTTATCTTTTCTTTACCCAACGCCTTCATCTGCGCATCTATCTCGCGGATCAACTCGGCGTAATGCACGCCTTCAGCCGCTGAAACGTACTCCACGCGGAACCTTTCAGGGCTCATGCCAAGCTTAGTCAGCATTCCTTTCAACGCGTCCGTCCGCGCTTTCATCTTGTAGTTTCCGCTGATGTAGTGGCAGTCGTAAGGCAAGTGGCAAGCTCCGACAAGCACCATACCAGCGCCAAGCCGCAGAGCCTCAAGTATGAAGTCCCTGTCTACCCTGCCTGAACACATCACGCGTATGGGTCGAATGCTGGGTGGATACTCAAAGCGGCTTGTACCTGCCAAGTCAGCGCCCGCGTAACTGCACCAGTTGCACAGGAAAGCCAGAATCTTGTCTTCAGGATCCTTCTCCAACGCGGCGCGTACCTGCGCCAAAATCTGCGCGTCCGTGAAATGCAGCTGCGTAATGGCGTCTTGTGGGCACTCGGCGACGCAGGTTCCGCAACCGTGGCAGCTGGCGGAAATCACCTGTGCAGGCTTGTGCTCCTCAATTCTGATGGCGCCGTAGGGACACTTGGTGGCGCATATGCCGCACTTCGCTGTCACGTTCCTGCATTTGCTTGCGTCGATAACGGAGATTATAGGCTCAATCTTCCACGTTGGCTTTGAAATGACGGTTGCCGCGCGTGAAGCAGCGCCGCTTCCCTGCGAAACGCTATACGGAATGTCCTTCAAGCCCTGACAGGCGCCGGCGAAGAATATGCCGTCTGTAGGCGCATCCAAAGGCTTCAGCTTCGGGTGGCTCTCCATGAAGAAGCCGTCTGCGCCGCGGGTCAGGTTGAGGATGCGGGCGAGTTCGTCTGAGCCTTTTTTAGGTATGGAGGCTGTGGCTAAAACGACCATTTCCGCTTCTACTTCTATGGGCACGCCGAGGTTGGCGTCTTCAGAATGCAGAATCAGGTTGTGGGTTTTCGGGTCTTCGTCGATGCGGCTGACGCGTCCGCGGATGAAGTTTACGCCGCCTTCTCTGGCGCGGTCGTAAAATTCCTCGTAGCCTTTGCCTGGGCTGCGGATGTCTATGTAGAAAACGTACGCTTCAATATCTTCCTTGTATTTCTCTTTTAGCTGAACCACGTGCTTCAGCGTGTACATGCAGCAGTAGTTTGAGCAGTACGGATACTTGTTCTTGTCACGCGAGCCAACACACTGGATGAAAGCGATGGTGTGAGGCTTTTTCCCGTCAGAAGCACGAATGACTTTGCCGCCTGTTGGACCCGCCGCCAAAATGAGCCTTTCGAACTCCATGCTGGTGATGACGTTCGGATACTTCCCGTAGCCCAGCAGAGGCATGTCGTAGGGCAAGTACACATCATACCCCGTGGCCACGATTATGGCGCCTACTTCTATGTCCACCTCTTCAGGCTGCTGCTCAAAGTTTATGGCTTCTCTGGCTCCGCAGATGTCCACGCACTTGTAACATTCGATGCAGTAATCCTTGTTTATGCTGTAGATAAGCGGCACCGCCTGGTCGAAGGGAACCGAGATTGCCTTTCGCGTGCCCAGGTTCATGTCCCACTCGTTAGGAAACTCGATGGGGCAAGCGTCTTTGCATTCGCCGCAGCCTGTGCATTTGTCAGCCAGCACGAAGCGCGGGTTTTTGCGAATTTTAACTTTAAAGTTGCCCACGTAACCGTCTACTTTGACTAGGTCCGCGTTCGAAATTATCTCGATGTTCGGGTGCCTTCCCACGTCAACCATCTTGGGGCCTTCAATGCAGATGCTGCAGTCAAGGGTTGGAAAAGTCTTGTCGAGAGCAGCCATGTGACCGCCGATGCTTTCGCCTTTCTCCAACAGGTAAACTTTGAAGCCCATCTCCGCCAAGTCCAGCGCCGCGTTCATTCCCGCGATGCCGCCGCCCACAACCAAGGCTTTGTTAGTTACGGGAACCTCGATTGTTTGAAGAGGCATCATCAAGCGGGTTTTCGCCACAGCCATCTTTATGGCGTCTTTCGCTCTTTCTGTAGCCTCTTTTGGCGTGCTTGGGTGGCACCATGAACTGAACTCGCGGATATTAGCCATCTCGTAAAGGAACGGATTTAAACCCGCCTCAGAAACCGTCCGGCGGAACGTCGGCTCGTGCATTCGGGGTGAGCACGCCGCCACGACCACGCGGTTCAGCTTGTTCTCTTTTATGCCTTTCCTGATTTCTTCTTGGCCGGGGTCGGCGCACGTGTAACGGTTTTCCTTGACGTAAACGACGTCTGGAATCGTTTTAGCGTACTCCACAAGCTCCTTTATGTCCAATGTGCCCGCGATGTTCAAGCCGCAGTGGCAGATGAAAACGCCTATACGCAACTCTTCGTTTTCAGGCTGCTTCGGCGTTTCGGGCTTGCTCATCTTATCTCCTCTTCAAACACGAACCGTCGGCACACTGATTCTTTCGCTTTTTGGGAACTGCGGGCTTTCAACTCTTTGGTGGCGTCAACTGGCGAAGTGAGCTTCTCCAGAGCTTTGTTCCACGCACCAGAGCGGACAGGCGCATGGTGTATTTTGGTTCTTTTAAGCTTCAAAGCGTCGTCAACTGGGCAGACAGCTTTGCAGGCGCCACAGTAGTCACAGAAAAGCTCGTTAACGTAAACTTTCCCGTCCTTCTCCGAAAGGTACAGTGCGCCTTTTATGGGGCAAACGTCAAGGCAGTCGGTGCAGCCTTCCGGACACTTTGCTTGGTCAATGGCAATTTTGCCTTCTATGAATTTCCGCACCTTGATTACGCCTGGCGCGCATTTGAATTCGCAGACCCGGCAAGTGGGGCAATACTCTTTCTGAATGTCCAAGCTGGTTTGCACGCGTTTCCTCTGGCTCGGCGTCAAAGCCGCCACGTCTTCCACTGGCTTCCCGTCGTAGCCTACACGGCTGATTTTAATTAAAGATAAGGGGCAAACGTCTTCGCATTCAACGCAGTCTGGTGGGCACTGGCTCGTGTCCACTTTTATGTCGCGAGTTAGCTGTGGAAAACTCTCCTTATCCAGCACTGAAAGCGCGTGTTCACCGTTTAACGTGAGTTTGATGGCGCCGTAGGGGCAGGCAACGTCGCATATCCCGCAGAAATTGCACTTCTCCAAGTCAATGTCAATTTTGGCTTTCCTTGTTTTTTGCCCTTTGACTTTGGGCTGTTTTTCAAGTTTAATGGCGTCTTTCGGACAAGCCAAACTGCATATCTGGCAACCCGCGCAGCGTGCCTTATCAAGGGTTAACTTGAAGTTTTTTACGTGTAAAACCCATTCCAGAGATAACGTGTCTGCCGTATCTTTCTTCACGGTTTTTAACGGCATTTATTCCACCACCAACACAAGGCACGCTCGATGCCATATTGTTAAACTGTTTCAATGCAGAGTTTTCGATATAAATATTGCTTGCTGATAACGCCGTTTTATTCATGAAATTTAATGGAAAATGCATAAAACAAATCAGCTTCGAATCGTTACGGCAACATGACACTTCAACACGTCAGCGTCTTCAATGCGAACCACCCTTAAACCAGCTTTTTGCAGCAAAGCCTGAAAAGCTTCCAGTGAAAACACTTTCTTCAATCCAGTCACCACAATCGGCGCGCATTGCTTGGCGTTTTGCTCAATTTCCATCAGCGTTTCCGAGGGGTTCGGCATGTTCTGAAGCATCGTAAAAGCGAAAATCACGTTGAAATAGGCGTCTCTGAACGGCAGTTGGTCCGCGTCAGCTTGAACTATGTGAACGTTGCGGAAAGCTCGGGTGCGCTCTTTTGCTTTGAGCAGTAACCGGCGAGAAATGTCCACGCCCACAACCGTTTCGGCTTCGGCTGCGATATGGCTGAAAAAGAGACCCGTGCCGCATCCAACATCAAGGACCGTGCTGTTGCGGTTTATGCTCAGGTGTTTCAAGGCTGCTTGGTACTTTGCCGCCTGCTCCTCAGCGTATCGCGCCTCGTACATTCTGGCGGTCAAGTCATAGCGCCGCATGACCCTGCGCTTTTGGTTCCACTTGTTCACGGGCTGAACCTTCAGAAATCTTATGTACACTGGAACCCTCTAAAATACTTGGCTGAAAACAGAATGCAGAAAGACAAGTTAACGGTTCTCACGAACCCAACGCTGGCGGAAGCCGCCTCGGTAATCGGGAAAGCTTTTGTGCAGAGAAGAACGCTCATTGTGGCGGGCAAGTGCAGTGTTCGCTACACGGGCAGAGCCAAGTCAACGCTTGAGCCCGGCGAACGCCTGCTAATCATCAAAGAGGACGGTTCGCTTCTTGTTCACCGCCCAGTCGGGTACGAACCCGTGAACTGGCAGCCTTCAGGAAGCGTTTTCCACGTGCAAACCAAAGCCGACGCGATGGAGGTGCATGCGGTCAGGCAGAAACCCCGCGAGAACGTGCGCGTAACGTTCAGCCAAGTTTTCATGGTTTCCGCCCTAAGCCTCGTGGATTCGGGAGAGTTCGCGCTTTACGCCAGCGAACTGGACATGCACAAGGCGATTCTGCTGAAGCCTTCGCTTCTGGAGGAGGGTTTCAAGCCGATAAGCTACGAAAAAAAGGTTGAGCCGGGGTTCGTGGATGTTTACGGCGTGGACAAGGAAGGAAGGCTTGTAGTGGTGGAGGTTAAGAGGAAAACGGCTGGAAAAGACGCTGTTCTGCAGCTGTCAAGGTACATAGAAGCCATAAAAGGCAAGGCGGACCGCCCACTTCGAGGTGTGCTCGTTGCCCCGAACTTGGGCAAGGATGTGCAGAGAATGCTGGTGACGCTGGGGTTGGAGTTTAAGGCTTTAGACCCGAAAAAATGTGCTAAAGTACTGAAAAAAACTGAAACCACAAAATTGGAAACGTTTTTCGAGAGAAAAAGTGAATGAACAAAATTTATTGAGGGGATGTTTTACGCATTTGCAATTGTAAACGGGACAGAGATAAACCTTAAATCCGTTACACTTCTCAATTAAGGCTATGTCAGAAGAGTTAGAACGCTACCTTTCAAGTTACATTCAAAGCCGAGTAGGCGTGTTCAAGAAGTACCTTCTGGCGGCTTTGGACAACAAAGACCACTGCATATGGTACTTGGAATCAACCGAAGGAATGCTTGTGCCCTCTTCGGATTTAAAGAACATCCAGCTCCTACGGGACGCCCAACTTTTTACTGAGGACGTTAGAATTTCAAGAAACGGACGCAACACCTACAAGATTTACTGCTTAACTGAACTGGGCATGAACTTGGCGGCGGAAATCAAGAAAGAAGGATTAGAAGGCAACAAAAAAGAAAAATAAAACTACACGCGCACACGCCCGCTAACAACACTACCATTTTATAAACTAACTGTGTTTTAGACACCCTCTTTTTAACAAGTTATATAAGCGTACCATGCTCAATGGGGGGCTATGAGCGCGGTACTTTCACCCTTCGAAACAATAGGACTCTACTCCGTCATTGCAGTAGCTGTCGGCGCATTGATTTACGCGTTAATTTTGAGAAGAGAAGTGCTTCGGGAGAGCACAGGCTCCGGCAAAGTAAAAGAAGTTTGGAACGGAATCAAGTCAGGAGCAAACGCCTACCTGAAAACTCAATTCAAATCTTTAATCTTGTTCATCGGCGTCTTAGGCGCCTTACTGTACCTCTCGGCGGCGCTTGACCCGTCAATTTCAAACAACCCCGAGATTGCAAACCCGATTTTCATAATAATCGGCAGAGTAGGCGCATTTTTAATCGGCGTTTTCTTCTCCGCCATGATCGGCTATATTGGAATGAACATGGCTGTGCAGGGAAACATACGCGTCTCCGAAGCCTCACGTAAAGGCTTTCGCGAAGCATTGCGCATCGCGTATCGCACAGGAACAATCACTGGGATGCTCACTGACGGCTTAGGCCTCTTGGGCGGAACCATAATCTTCCTGATCTACGTTGAACATTCACCCGCTGTTCTTCTGGGTTTTGGATTCGGCGGCACGCTACTGGCTTTGTTTATGAGAGTCGGCGGCGGAATCTACACTAAAGCAGCAGACATAGGCGCGGACTTGGTCGGCAAAGTTGAGATAGGAATCCCTGAAGATGACCCTCGAAACGCGGCGGTCGTGGCGGACCTTGTGGGAGACAACGTTGGCGACTGCGCGGGGATGGCGGCGGACATTTTTGAGTCCTATGAAGTTACGATGGTTTCGGCGCTTATCCTTGGGTTAGCCATAGCCACGCAAGGGCCAATATTTGAGGCTAAGTGGATTGTTTTTCCCCTCTTAGCGCGTGGGATAGGCATCGTAAGCACGGTTATAGGAACTTACGCGGTTTCAGTGTGGCCTGAAAGGTGGACAAAAGGCGACGCGTTTAAGGCTATGGATTTATCATATGACCTGTCCAGCGTAATTTCTGCAGCCAGTTTTCTGCTTCTATCCATATTCTACGTTAACGACATCCGAGTGTTTTTGGTCACCACCATGGGTATAGTCCTCGCGATAAGCTTCAACAAGCTTGCAAACCACTTCACCAGCCCAAGCAAGGGTCCCGTTGATAAAGTGGCGGCAACAAGCAAAACAGGGTCAGCAACGCTGATTCTGCAGGGGCTTGCGTTGGGATTCGAAAGCACCGTTTGGACAATACTGCTAATCGGGCTCACGATTGCGGTTTCTGTTATAATTTGGTTTGGAGCAGGAATT
>Ga0307420_1000645_pt1 | contig 15838 bp, 11 predicted proteins | sample SalMarWE160240MG_2_FD_202167 | JGI IMG/M metagenome (GOLD analysis project Ga0307420, IMG submission 202167) | Salt marsh sediment microbial communities from the Plum Island Ecosystem LTER, Massachusetts, United States - WE1602-40 | ecosystem: Environmental > Aquatic > Marine > Intertidal zone >... | reverse complement strand
GGGCGATGGGTCGGTAGTTCGGGATTACTTCTATATCGACGATCTTACCTCGGCCACTGTGTCGGCCGCTACGGCGCGGGTGAGTAAACGCGTGTTTAACCTGGGAGGAGGGCAAGGGTATTCGTTGAAAGAGCTGGTTCAAGCTATCGAGCAGGTGACTGGGCGGGCGGTGGGCGTTGAATACCAGCCTGCCCGTCTCATCGATGTGCCGTTCTTGCTTCTCGACACCTCGCGTGCTGCTGAATGCCTGGGATGGACGGCCGAGGTTAAACTGGCCGAGGGCATGGCGCGAACTTGGGATTGGATTCTCGAGGCGACAAGGACAATGGAGCCACTGTCTGCTGAAAGATGACGACCGGGCAGTCACGAAGCTTGATCAAGGGCATGGGCCCGGGGGATAGCGCGTTCTGCCAATAGAGTCGGCCGATACTTGTGGATTTATATGAGGATCGTTATTACTGTCAATGCTTTCTTCCCGCGTTCCAGTGGAGGGACGGAGGTCTATACGCTGTCCCTGGCTCAGCATCTGAAGGCGCTGGGGCACGATGTTGTCGTTGTAACGTGCGAGTCCCACGTGTCGAGTGACTCGCCGGAGGTCACCGCGTCCGAGGATGTGTGGCAGGGGATATCAGTCCAGCGACTCTATTTCAACGTGCTTCGGGCCCCAAATCCCGTCTCGTATGCCTACCATAACCCGTGCGTTGAGGCATACCTTCGAGAGTTCTATCGTGATTTCGGGGCGAACCTGGTCTACGTGTGCCACCCTGGCAATGTGTCCACGGCTGCGATCACAGCTGCCAGGGAATTGCGCTTGCCCGTCGTGACGGCAGCTATGGATTTTTGGTACATCTGTCCGGTCTCTCAGTTGCTGCGCCACGATAGGGAGCTATGTTCTGGGCCAGACAATCCTGCCCACTGCCTGGTTTGCTACATCCATCAGCGGAGGACGGCCCGTCGGTATCGCTGGCTGGTCGATCGCCTTCCAATCTGGTTGTTGGAGTGGGGGATGCAGAAATGTCTCTCGCCGTGGATGGCGCATAGCTGGCATGCTCGGATGGTGCAGGCTTTGCTCCGACGCAAGGATTGGATGCTTCGCGTGTTAGAGGAAGTGGATTGCATCGTGTCCCCGAGTCGCTTTCTGCGCGGCCGGCTGGTGGAGAATGGCGTGCCGCCAGATAAGATTGTGGTCTCCGCCCACGGCATTGACGCGGACTGGGCTCGATCCATATCGCAGGTTCGGTGCCCGTCCGACCATGTACGGTTTACCTTCATCGGCATGATCGGCTGGCATAAGGGAGCACACATTGCGGTACAGGCGTTCAACCGCCTCGAGAGACCGTGTGGCGCTACGCTAACACTTTACGGCGACAATCAGCATTTCGCCAGGTACTTCCGCCAATTAAGCCGGCAGATGGACAGGAATCCGCTCATCACGTATGGCGGTCGCTTCCCACACAGTCAGATTGCCGAGGTGTTGTCCGGCGTAGACGTGTTGGTCATGCCTTCTGTGTGGTATGAGAACACACCGATGGTCATGTATGAGGCGTTTGCCGCCAAGATACCAGTCATCGCCACACACGAGGGGGGGATGGTCGAGTTGATTGACGAGTTTGAAGGGGGATGGACGTTTCCCCGGGGTGACGTCGACGCTCTGGCCGTGTTGGTGCAACGTTTGATCGACTGTCCACAGCATGTCTCCGAAGCGAGCGAACGCATCAAACCGGTAAGGACGCTCGATGAGCACCTGGCAGATCTGATGATGATCTACGAGCAGGCCTGCGGAGGACGAGGGGGACAGACGTGAGAATCCTGCACGTCGTTCATCAGTTCCCCCCCGACTGGGTCGGCGGTACCGAGGTCTATACCTTGAATCTGGCAAAGGGGCAGGCTCGCCTGGGGCATCAAGTGGCTGTCTTCCATCGGGCAGCAGGGACACAGAGGTTGGTGCGCGCCGAATGGGAAGGAGTGATGGTGTATCGCGCGCATGCTGGGCGTATGACCCCCTGGTCCGTGTTCCAAGCCACTTTTGGACATCGCGGTCTGAGACGTGCTTTCTCTGAAACACTGGCGGATTTTCAGCCCGAATTGGTTCACTTGCAGCATCTGATGGGGTTGCCGGTCTCTATCGTGATGCAGGCGCAGAGACAGTGCATTCCGTTGGTGTTGACGCTACACGATTACTGGTTTATCTGCAGCGTCTCCCAGTTGGTGTGGCCGGATGCCCGGACATGCCAGGGCAAAGCGCTGGGGTTGAATTGCGCCCGCTGTGTGCTATCGGCTCGTCTTGCTTCTTCAGGGACATGGTTTCTTCGGCCTCTGGCCGCTCCTATTTTGCAGATCCGTGATACCCTGGTGCGACGAGCCGCTCTGCAGGCTGATAGCCTGATTGCTCCTTCGCGCTTTCTCATCGGGCAATACGTTAGAACGGGTTTTCCTGCCGATCGTTTTGTCTATCTCGAGCATGGGATCGACGCAGAGCGCATTCAGCGCTATCCACATCGTCCATTTGCCGATGGTCGACTGCGATTCACCTATCTGGGTTCGCTGGCGTGGCAGAAAGGTGTTCATATTCTGGCAGAAGCATTTCGGGACATGCCGCCCGAGAAGGCAGCGCTGCGAATTTACGGCGACCCTACGGTATTTCCCAGTTATGTGGCACATCTGCGTCATAGCGCCAACCCTGCCAATACATCCTTTGAGGGCACCGTACCGAATACGGAAGTGGGACGCGTTCTTGCTGACACGGATGTACTTGTCGTGCCCTCGTTATGGTATGAGAATTCGCCAGTCGTAATTCAAGAGGCATTTGCGGCAGGGGTTCCGGTTGTCGCATCTCGGATCGGCGCTCTGGCAGAGAAGGTCCAGCATGGCGTGAATGGACTGCTTTGCACGCCAGCGAAAGTGGAGGCTTGGCGCGCGACGCTGGAGCGATTGATGGCCGAGCCGGGTTTGCTGGAGCACCTGCAGGCGAACGTGCTCCCGCCAGTGACGATGGAGGAGCATGTGAGCCAGCTAGAGTCTCTCTACTTGCAGTTCACCGATGACTCCAAGCCAGGGCTTTAGGACTGCTTCAGAGTATAGCACTTGGGTTGAGACTTGGAACAAGCTCGCGAAATCGGAGACTGAGTGGGTGGGGAAAGAACTCCGGTGTATAGTGCAGGAGTTCTGTTTTGTTGGAGGAAGATTGGCAGTGATCGGAAGCCAAGTCAACCCATGGAGAATGTTGGGCGCTTTTTGCTGAGCTGCGGTGATCTTCGCGGGGGAGAGTTTTCCTATATGAACTGTGCCAGGCGCGCTGTGATGGCAATTTGGAGAAGAGCGGATTCCCTGTCACTAATCTGTGGCTTGGCGGTCATTGTACTTCCACTCCTCGTATTCTGGCCTGTCACGTTGGGTAGGCAGACGTGGCGCGGGGGGGATCTCTCTGCATTTAGCTACCCGCTATCCGTGATCAGTTCCAGACAGTGGCTTCAAGGACGCCTTCCATTGTGGAACCGCTACTCCTTTGGTGGCATCCCACTGGCTGCTGCTCAGCAAGCGAGTGTGTTTTACCCTCTCAATATATTGTTGTGGTTGATTCTGCCTCCGTGGATAGTGATGGGGTTCTCGATTCTGATCCATTTAAGCCTGGCTGGATTGAGCGTTTTTCTCTTTATTCGTTCCCTGCGGCTACATCCCATGGCCGCCCTGTTTGGCGGAGTGGCGTTCCAGATGGGAGGCTTTGCGATGTCGCATCTGGGGCACGTGATGATCTTGAGGGCTCTTCCTTGGATTGGGTTCTCTTTGCAGGGATTCACCTTGTGGGCCACCACCGGAAAGAAACGCTATCTTGCCATAGTTTCTCTATCCGTTGGGCAACTGGCTCTCAGTGGGCATCCTCAAACAATCCTATATAGCTTAATTCTTGTCAGCACCTACTTCTTGCTCGCGCGACGCACACGGGCTAGGGTCATCGTCCTTGGCCTACTGGCACTCGGATTGGGGATCGGGCTGAGTGCTATACAGTTGATCCCCGGCGTCTATATGCTGTTCACCAATGAATATTCGTCGATTGACCAAATCTCGTGCTCTTTTCATCCTGCGTACTTGGCTACATTCATATTCCCTCGAATTAGAGGAGGGACCTATGCAGAAATGGTCGGCTATATAGGAATAGCCCCACTGCTTCTGTGTCTACTGGGTCCTTTCTTTCGGCAAAGCGAGGAGAATACGCGAGTCAGAAGGTTCTTCATCATCTGGGCAATTGTCGCCTTACTGCTGAGCGTTGGACACTTCATCCCATTTCTAAGCAATTGGTTATCACTTGTCCCAGTTTACGGCAGGGTCAGTCGAGTCCCGTCAAGACATCTGCTGGAACTTGGCTTCAGCATAACTGTGCTGACAGCCTTCGGGCTGGATGGGGTACTGCATCGTTCCAGGTTTATTAATCTCAGGTGGTCGATCGTCCTAGCGTTGGTACTTGTCCTTGGAGGATGGGTGTTATTCGCCTTTCTGGCTCCCTTTGGCTCAGAGACCCCGCCACTGAATTGGGAAGCTTCATTCAGGAACGTGGGGCAACCCATCTTTCTGTTGCTCCTAAGCACCATCCTACTGTTGGCGATATGGTACGTTCCTCGGAATAGTAGATACCGTCAAGTGCTGATCTGTTCACTTCTGTTGCTTGGCATCGCCGACGTGGCAGACTTTGGATCCCAAATCTACGCTCGAGCATTGACCTCATCGAGCTACTATCGAACTTTACCAGCTACTGTAGACGCGCTGAGAAGACTGTCGCCAGAGAACCCTTTTCGCATCATATCCCTTGGAGCAACTAGAGATGATAGAGAATTGTTGGCGTCCAACCACCACGCGGTCTATGACATCGAAAGCTTGACAGGGTATGATGCACTGATGCTGCATCAATTCGAGTCCGGCTTTGATGGGGTGATCTTGACATGGGGCTATGTCGATCCATGTGCAGTGGAACAGGCGCAATTCCGTGCTCTATTGGATCTTTACGGTGTGAAATACTTGTTGGTAAACTCGGAAGATGCAGAGTGTCTGGATAGGTATTATACTTGGGTTGAGACGCTAGGAAGTGTCGACATTTACTACAATGAGGGGGCACGAGAGCGTTTGTTTCTTGCAGGGTATGTACAGGACCTCCAGACATTTGGAAAGGCCCTCTCAATGACGGGGTACTCTTTGCAGGACGTGCGGCCTTCGGATAGCAGCTCGCCTGAATACGTGCTCTTTACTCAGTGGTACTGTGAGCACCCAATAGTAGAGGGATACACGCTCTACGTGCATTATGTGGATGACTCAGGTGCGACGGGGGCACAAGATGATCACCTGCTGGGTCGGCGGTTCACGGGAGAGGTGGTGCCAACTAACCATTGGACGTGTCCAGGCTACTATAGAGACGTGTCCTATGTGCCAAGTGAACTGGTGGAAGGCGGAGAGCTTCGCGTGGCGTTGGGGCTCTGGATCCCCGAAACCGGTGAGCGTCTTGTCCCTTCAGGAGGATTGCCCATCGATCAGCTTGGAAGGACCTGCTTGGAAGTCGGTGAACTGGACCAGGTGAAGCCGGTGGCTGATGTTGCATTGACGGATGAGGGGGAGAGAATGTGGATAGACTCCCAAGACCTTTCTGCTTCCTCGGAGACAGTTAGGCTGCTTCACTATGAGGGTGACCGCATTGAGGCAGACGTTGCCTTTGATCGAGATGGCCTCCTGGTTCACGGCACCAACTACGTCTCTGGGTGGAGAGCTACCGTTGATGGTGTGCCTGTGCCGGTCTTCCGGGTTGCTGATGTACTGCAAGGCATTATCGTGCCTCAAGGGCGGCATCAAGTTGAGTTCCGGTACAGACCTGACAGTTTCAGGTGGGGAGCCGCTATTAGCATGGCCTCATTAGGCATGACTCTTGGGTTGTTCTTGTGGCCGCAGCGAAGGCGGCCTGTCTTGAAGTAACCGTTTGCGCATGATGAGAGAGGTTCGTAGGAGTTCCGAATCTATGACTGTCACTGAGGTAGCCTGGTGGGCTTTGGCAACGGTGCTGACGGTGTGGAGTCTGCTTGCCGTTGGGCTGGCTCAGGCTGGCCTCTTTCGGGGCTGGGCGTTGTTAGTGGCAGGACTGCTCGCCTGCATGGTGGGTTGGGGTGTCGTGCGGATCATGAAGCCGTTCCTCCGACTTCAATCTTCGCGACGGGAGTCTCTGTTTCTTGCTGTGATCCTGGCCGCGGGTTTTCTGCTCTTCGGCTGGCCCGCGGAGCATTTCCCGATGCTCGGGGATTCGTCCATCTATCCCAATACGGCTGCAATGCTGATCCGCTCCGGCGGTCTTGAATACCACTACGATCCTTTGGACGGTTTGACCTTGGAGCAAAAGCAGTTGTTCTACGTTCCATCTGATCGGCAGATACCTGGTGTCGAGATACAATCCTACCAGGGTCTTCTGTACGGTGCCTACTACGTCACGGATGTCGATCAAAACGCGGTCGTCTCCTCGCGTCCTCCCGTGGCGATTACCTGGATGGGATTGTTCGGTATGCTGTTTGGCGAGCGAGGGATGCTGTACGTCACGCCCTTGTTCGGTGCGATGAGCCTGGCTGCGCTCTACTTCCTTGGAAAACGGGTCTTCGATCCGGGCACCGGGGCACTGGCTGCTGTTTTGCTTCTGGTGAGCTTCCCGCAGTTGCATTTCTCGCGCACGCCGTATGCAGAAGTGGTGGGACAGTTCTTTGTGCTGGTCACCCTGTACACCTGGACAGCTTACCTACAGCGGCGCCGGCCAATGTACATCCTGGCAGGTCTCGGTGCCCTGACAGCAGCCTTTGCCACTCGCATTGATACAATTCTTATGCTTCCCACGCTGGGTTTGTTCACCCTTCTCTTGTTTCTTCGAAGGGATTGGAAAGGATTGCTGTTCGTTGGGGTAGGACTGGTTGTAGCGGTAGGCCTTACCCTATGGACGGTCAATCGGCCCTACACAGAAGCTACAGCGGAGTTGCTCCTGATCGGGCAATTGCGATTTCTGCGCCAACTGGGGCCAGGCGCAACACTGGCCTTAATAGCGCTCCTAGGGCTGACTCTGGCGCTGGCACCACTATTGAAACGACGCCTACCTTGGGCTCGCCTGTCGCGGTTTGCCCGGTGGGGACTTTCAGCCGCCGTGGTGCTGGCCATTGCCTATGCACTGTATATTCGGCCCCTGAGGCCAGAGTACGTCACGCTGAACGGAACCCAATTCTATACCCATAACGAGGAGTTGATGGCCCTCGCCGCCCAGTACCTGGGCCATCCCACCGTGTGGCTAGGAGCCCTTGGAATGATCCTCGTTATTCGACAGCATCGCATCCCCCTCGAGCAGATCCTGGTGCTGTTTTTCGTCACGTTTTTTGCCGTGTCGTTCTTCTGGAAGTACACGACCGCACGGGTTTACCCGGTGGCGCTGCGCCGGTTGGTATCTGAGGTGCTGCCTGGATTCTTTCTCCTGGGAGCCTTTGCCCTCCAGCGGGTGAAGCAACGTCGAGCCTGGCGATGGGCCGCCCTTGGTTTGGCAGGGTTAACTATGGCTCTGCTGATGCGCGTCTCCGTGCCTTATTGGTTCTACCGCGAAGCTGAGGGAGCGGGAGATTTGCTGGATGCACTGGCAAAGCGCCTGCCGTCCGATGCCGTGATCCTTTTCGAACCGGGACGGGAAGGTTCCATCGCTGGCTGGTTCGCAACTCCTCTATGGTCCTTCCACCAGCGGCAGGCGCTACTGTTCAATGAAGGCGAACTGGACCACTCTACAGTCGACGAAGTGCTATGCCTCTGGCAAGGCCAGGGCAAGGCAGTCTACGCCGTTTCCTGGCACGATCCGGCGGAGTGGTGGCCTGGAGACTTCCAGGGGCGGTTGGAGGAGGAAGTGATTTGGGACTCTGGCATCATCGGCCAATCCTTGCACTTCCCACCTCTTATGTGGCGCTTCGCTTTTACCTTCTCTATCTACCGATTGGAAGAGATCGACTGTGCTCCATCAAGCGGGGGCTATTCTCCTCCCTACGCCCAACCGTTTGACGCACCCAGACAACAGTGTTACAATACCCACGGATTGTCGAGGGTGGACAAAGTGCCCTGAGCGATGGAGTAACATCTGTCTGGTGAAACTAGTCATCCAAATCCCCTGTTACAACGAAGAAGCCACCCTGCCCCAGACCATACGCGATCTTCCCCGTGCATTGCCAGGCATAGACGAGATCGAGTACCTGGTGGTAGACGACGGCTGCACAGATCGCACCGCTGAAGTGGCGCAGGAATTGGGCGCTCACCACATCGTCCATCTGAAGCAGAACCTGGGCCTGGCCTCTGCCTTTTCGGCGGGGATGGACGCCGCCCTGCAGGCCGGTGCCGACATCATCGTCAACACGGATGCGGACAACCAGTATCGCGGCGAGGACGTCGCCAGGCTAGTCCAGCCCATCCTCGAAGGCCGGGCGGATATCGTCGTCGGCGACCGAGGCATAGCGGCGGCGCAGCACTTTTCGCCGGTCAAGCGACTGCTGCAGCGGCTGGGGAGTTGGGTGGTGGAGCGGGCGGCCGGCATCTCGATCCCTGATGCTGTCAGCGGGTTCCGGGCTTTCTCCCGCGAGGCAGCGCTACGGCTCACCATCCTTGGCGATTACACCTACACCCTGGAGACACTCATCCAGGCCGGCGCCCGGCAGATGACGGTGGTCTTTGTGCCAATACGCACCAACCCCCCTACCCGCCAATCACGCCTGATGCGGAATGTGCCCTCTTTCCTGACACTATCGGCCATAGCGATCGTTCGCTTCTACACGATGTACCGTCCTTTAAGAGTTTTTTTGGCCATAGGCAGCGTATTCCTTGCCGGCAGCACCGCCTTGGGCCTGCGGTTTCTGTATTACTATCTGCAGGGGACGGGAACGGGAAAGGTGCAATCGCTGATCCTGGCCGCCATCCTGGCGATTGTCGGCTTTCAGGTCTGCCTCGTCGGACTGATCGCCGAGATGGTGCGGCTGAACAGGAAGATGCTAGAGGAGGCGCTATACCGAGTGCGGCAGATGGAGTTTGAAAACCAGGCGGGAGGCAACGAGCAAAGTCAATGAGAGTAGCTTTGATTGGCCCGGTGTACCCCTATCGCGGTGGTATTGCACATTACACGACAATGCTCTGCCGGGCGCTGCGCGAGCGGGGTAACCACGTACTCCTCGTCTCTTTCAAGCGCCAGTATCCGCAGTGGCTTTTCCCAGGGCGAAGCGATAAGGACCCCAGCAAGCAGCCGCTAGAAGTGGAAGACGTTCAATACTGGATCGATTCTCTGAATCCATTTACTTGGCTAGCGACCTTCTGGCGCATCCGTCAATATCGGCCTGATGTGCTGATTCTGCAATGGTGGACAACCTTTCTGTCGCCGGTGTGGTCGGTTTTGGGGGTGCTAAACCGCATCTTCTTGCAGAAGCCCTTGGTTTACATTTGCCACAACGTACTGCCTCACGAGGTACGATGGTGGGATTCTTTATTGGCAAAAGGCGTGCTGCGGTGGGGTACCCATTTCATTGTGCAGTCGGAAGAGGAAGAAAGACGATTGCTCTCACTGTCATCAAGGGCGCAGACGGTCGTTGCTCCTCTACCTATCTTCGACATGTTTGCTAATGGGCGAGTGACCAAAGTAGAGGCTCGTGCACGATTGGGATTGCCACCAGCTGTTCCGGTATTGCTTTTCTTCGGTATTGTGAGAGAATACAAGGGGTTGCAGGATCTCCTGGCAGCACTGCCGGAGATCCGGGCACAGTTGGGAAAGATGGTGCTCTTGGTGGCCGGAGAGTTCTGGGAGGATAAACGGCCTTATCAGGAGATGATCGAGCGATTGGCGATTGATGACTCGGTAATCATTGATGATCGTTACATACCAAATGAGGAAGTTCCTATCTACTTTTCGGCGGCAGATGTGTTGGTAGCGCCGTATCGACGGGCGACCGGGAGTGCTGTGATACAGATGGCTGTGGGCAATGGCTGCCCGGTGATCGCTACATGTGTAGGAAACCTGGCTGAGGTCATCCAATCTAATGCGTCCGGCCTTCTGGTTCAACCATCAGACAGCCATGCGTTAGCCGAAGTCATCACCACATATTTCAGAGACCCAGCCCGCCCTTCTGGGAAGAAGGGCTCTGGTGACGATAAGCTTTCGCGGTGGGAGCAATTGGTAACATCTATTGAGAGCGTAGGCCCAGGATGCGAATAGCGCTTCTTTTGACCCAAGATTTGGAAAGCCCCTCTGGCCTGGGACGTTATTGGCCACTTGGGAAAGCGTTGGCACAATTGGGTCACCAGATCACAATCCTTGCGCTGCACTCTGATTTTGATTCCTTGGAACCCAAGGATAGTGACTTTGTTCATGAGGGGGTACATGTTCGCTATGTAGGGCAGATGCACGTGCGCAAGGTCGGTTCCCACAAATTCTACTTTACACCAGCCCGCTTGTTGGTGATCGCTCTGGTGGGTACATGGAAGCTGGCGCGTTCAGCGCTGCGCACCCCCGTCGATGCCTATCACGTGTGTAAGCCCCACCCAATGAATGGACTTGCCGGCCTCATCGCCAGCAAATTGCGCCGCACACCGTTGTTTCTTGACTGCGACGATTATGAGGCCACGTCCAATCGGTTTAGCAGGAACTGGCAAAGGCGAATAGTATCTCTATTTGAGCGTCTACTGCCACGCTTTTCAGAAGGAGTCACAGTCAACACAGGCTTTATGCGCCACACACTGTTGGCATCTGGCATATCGGAGGGACGGGTCATATACGTTCCCAACGGCGTGGACCGTTCTCGGTTTTCCTCCATCTATGATGGTGATGTGGATGGCCTCCGTTCGCAACTTGAATTAGAGGGCAAGAAAGTTGTGCTCTATTTGGGCAGTATGAGCCTAGCGAGCCACGCAGTGGACCTGTTGCTGGAAACCTTTACAGTTGTCCAGCAAGCTGAGCCTGATGCGGTGTTACTGCTGGTGGGCGGTGGAGAAGATTATAGCGCTTTGCGTACCCAAGCGAAGGCCTTAGGGCTGGATGGCACCACCCGTTTTGTGGGACGGGTGGTGCCTGAAAGAGCACCACTGTATTACTGTCTAGCGGATGTCTCCGTGGATCCGGTCTATGAGTCCCCCACAGCTCAGGCGCGTTTTCCTCTCAAGATCGTGGAGAGCTTGGCCGCAGGCACACCCGTGGTGACCGGCGACGTGGGTAATCGGAGGGCAATTCTCGGGAGCGGGAAGGCAGGAATACTGGTGCCTCCAGGGGATAAGCAAGCCCTGGCTGCCGGTATCTTGCGTGTGCTACAGGACACCGAGATGGCAGATCGTATGCGTGGGGCCGCTAGTGAGCTTTGCCATACGTATTACTGGGATGCGCTGGCCCCCGGGTTTTTGAATGTCTATAGGCCAAGGTGGAACGATGACTCAAAATAACCATCAGCCCCTCGTGGCGATTGCGATTGTGAACTGGAATCGCCCGTTGGACACCATTGAGTGTTTGGAAAGCCTGGACGCTATCACATACAAGAATCACAAAACCATTGTGGTAGACAATGGGTCCGACGATGGGTCTCCGGAACGGATCCACGCAGCAGCACCCGGGGTAGAGATGTTGGTCAATCCGAGTAATTTGGGTTTCGCAGCCGGTATCAACGTCGGAATCGTCAGGGCCTTGGAGCTGGGTGCGGCATACGTCTTGCTCCTCAACAACGATACGGTGGTAGACCCTGGCTTTCTGGAACCGCTGGTGGCGGTCTGTGAGGAATGTCGTCAAATCAGTATCGTCGGCCCTCGAGTGTACTGCTTCGGGACGCGGAGGCTCTTCTCCAGCGGTGGATGGCCTCGGCGTTTTCTGCCGTTGCTGGTGAGGCAGGTTCACCCAATGGCGCATGAGGAGGATGTGCCATTGGGTTCCCCTCAGGAGGTAGTGTACGTCTGGGGACAAGCTATGTTGATTCGAGGGGAGGTATTCGAGCGCATCGGTGTGTTTGATTGTGGCTTCTTCATGTACTACGAGGATTGCGACTTCTGTCTTCGCGCATTACGAGCCGGATTCCGGGTGTTTTATGTTCCCCAATCACGTATCTGGCACAAGGTGGAACACAGCACTCGCGGGAACGAGTGGATGCGTTGGCGGTACAAGATTGCCAGCATGCTTCGCTTTCACTGCAAATACGCTCGCTGGGGAATGGTCCAGGCTGCATTGCAAACTACTCTGACCTTGCTTGGAGTTGGGCTACGCGAACTCGAACGTGGGAATAGGAGGTGGGTAATCTACCCCCTGGCTGAGTTGTGGCGGAAGACGCTTGGCATGAGGCGAGGCTCGTCGATCAAATGAGTTCCGTGCATTTCGCTTCGCGCTATCGTTGGATCGTTGCAACCCATTACTGGGAGCTGCCTCAACAGTTTGATGAATCCGTACTTGATGTTGGTGCCGATGACGGCTATTTCCTATCTCAGATACAAGCCCCCTTTAAGGTTGGGGTGGATATCCTGGTGAGAGAGTCACGCCTTGCACCGTTGATTGGAGCCGATGCCCGGAGGTTACCCTTTGCTGACAATGCTTTTGGCTATGTCTTTGCCTTCGATTTGCTGGAGCATGTCTCTGATGACCGAGGGCTTCTGGCCGACGTAGAACGTGTATTGAGGCCTGGGGGCACCTTGTGGCTTAGTACACCCGCCTCCCGCTTTATGGTCTTCCCTGGCGGCCCGTTGCAGAAGCGTTTACACAGGAGTTGGGGACACGTACGCCGGGGATATTCAGCTGACGATCTCGTGGCCCGACTATCTGGGAATATGGAGGCTGATTTCTTCTATTGGAACGAACCCTTCTACCGCCTGCTCTATGTGCTCCTTAAGGCTATGACCCATGTTTCTTCTACCTGGACCTTATGGCTTGTGCGCTGGCTGGCAGCAGTGGATGCTTGTTTCCGGAAAGGTGAATCAGGACATCTTTTCGCCCAGTTGAAGTCTAGGAGTGATGCATGAAGTCGAAAGTTACAGTGAAAGAGGTTGCCGATTACCTATCTACGGTTTCTATTGAAGACGACCAGGTAGACGGAGATGTTTTCAAGAGCAGCCAGGAAGAACTAGATGCCTATCGTACTAGCCACGCTCGCCGCTTCTGCCGAAGTCTCCAGTTGATTCAACAGTGGGCGCCTCCAGTGCATCCTCTTCGCATACTGGAACTCGGCGCTGCGCCATATTACTTCACGACGTTGCTGCGCCGTTATATAGATTGCGAAGTCGTCGGGGTAAACATTGAGGCCACCATCTGGCCGGGTGCGGATTCTGGGAAGGCACCTAAACGCGAGGTGAGTATGCGCCAGGGAGAGGCAGGCGAGATGATGAAGATTCCCATCCATGTGTTCAATATTGAGAAAGATCCTTTTCCCTTTCCCACTGCTGCCTTCGACATGGCGCTCTTTATGGAAGTGGTCGAGCATCTGGCCTATTCTCCCACGCACACGCTGGCAGAAGTTCATCGAGTGCTGAAGCCTGGCGGGCGTTTGTTTCTCTCTACGCCTAATGCCGTGGATATGCGTAGGACGTTGGCACCGTTGATCAATCGGTCTAGCGGTTTCCACTATTCAGGCTATGGGATTTACGGGCGGCACAACCGGGAATTCACGGTGAAGGAGCTCAGCCTGCTGACCACGGCATGCGGTTACCGTGTACTGGATTCACGCTTGGAGAACGTCTTCATCCGTACTCACTACAGTCTAGCCAAGAGATTGCCATTCCAGATACTGAACCTGCTGAGCGGATTGCCCTTGCCCTACCTGCGTGCTAAACGGGAGTACATCTTCTTGATAGCCGAGAGTACAGGGCAGCCTCGGTGGGCCTATCCGGAAAGCCTCTACTTTTATCCTCATCTTTATCCCAGTGGGGAACAGCATGGGTAGGGATTGTTCTCTCCTGTTAGACAAAGCGATAAGGCGATGCTTGGGACGCATAGGGGGATACCTGAACCGCTATGGAAAGATCATCGGTTATACCATGGCGGTCCTTGTGGGAGGCTTGCTTCTACTGGGTTTGATCCTAAACTGGAAACACATAAACTGGAGTGACTATCGGCTGGACGCGCGCTATCTGCTACTCTCCTTGATCCCTCACGCCCTTGGATTGGGGTTGGGGGGATTGGGTTGGGCGCTGATTGTGCAGAGGATGGATTCGAGGCAGGATCTCTGGCGCAGTTTTCATATCTACTTTCTCTCCAATGTTGGCCGAAATCTACCTGGCGGCGTTTGGCATATTGCAGGGCGCATCTATCTTCACAAGCGTGCGGGGGCGTCCAGAGCAGTCACCGCATTTGCCACGGGTGTAGAACTGGTCTTGGCGGCTTTAGCAGGAGCGGTGGTCTATGTGATAGGATTGCTTGTGAGACCCAGCGCTCCTCTCGTCCCACGAGGAGTGCTAATCGCCCTCCTGTTCTCAGGGGGGGTGATCTTGTATCCCCCCGTTTTCAACAAGCTGACAAATTGGTTCGTCCGCCGATCGGTCGATGAGAACAGGGCACCGGTGGCAGTAAAGGTAAGCATTGTTCTGGGATGGGTAGCACTGTATACCGTCATCATATTCATAGGTGGTGTAGTGTTGTTCCTGCTTGGAAACGCCATCTATCCTTTGGATTGGCGAGAACTGCCTAATGTGGCCGGAGCTTGGGGTATCTCAATGGCGGTGAGCGGATTGACCTTTTGGATTCCGATCCGAATCGGTATTCGAGATGGCGTTCTAGTGATGGCATTGTCAGCGCAGATGCCTTTTTCTGCAGCCTTGGTCATAACAGCAGTATGGAGAATTTGGATTCCTATGTCCGAGATGTTTTGGGCATTTATTGCCGCTTGCATAGGGCGTTTGAGGTCGGGGCGAGTAAATGGAGACGGTGGGCTGTCTGTTTGAGCATAAGGATACCCAAGAACCAGCCTATGTGGTCGGTGATCGTCTAGGTGATGGCAGTGACGCCTTCCAAATCATGCGTTGCCGTGAATGTGGGTTGCTTTTCCTTAACCCGAGGCCGACCCTGGCCGAGATCGGCCGGTACTATTGCTATGGGGCATACCGGCAGGAGTTTGCCCCCGCTGTCGAGGATGAACCCTCCTGGCTGCGCCGCTGGAACCGGCGGTATAGCCTGAACAAGCTTTGCCGTTTTGTAGAGAAGGTCAAGCCGGAGGGAGGAAGGCTGCTCGATGTAGGGTGTGGAACAGGAAACTTCCTGGCCCAGATGCAGAAGCGTGGGGCGTGGGAAGTCTATGGACTTGATACTAGCCAGAAGGCCGTCGAGTATGCCAAACGCCGGTTGCAACTCCCGGTTTTTTGTGGCGTTCTAGAGAATGCCAACCACTCCTCGGCATCCTTTGATGCGGTGACATTATGGAATGTTCTGGAGCACTTGCACAATCCTCTGCAGACCCTATCGGAAGTGCGGCGCATACTGCGCCCAGACGGCGTCTTGGCCCTTAGCGTTCCAAATGGTGGCTGCCTAGACGCGTGCCTCTTTGGCTCTCATTGGATTGGCCTGGACCCCCCTCGCCATTTGTACACGTTTACTAGAAAGACGCTGGCACAACTACTTGAGCGGACCGGTTTTAGGTTGTTCGAAGTACGATACATTACCGGCAGTTATCATTCTTTCGTTACCAGTGTCCAATTGTGCATTCAAAACAGCAGGTTGATCCCCAATGAAACAATGCGGCGAGCCCTTTGTCGTCTAGTGTCGTCGTTACCAGTCCATATGCTGATCCTTCCTTATCTCAGGGCGACCGAAATAGTTGGACGAGGAGCTATCCTTTGTGCATTGGCAAGACCTGTGCCAAGCTGTTTT
>Ga0307420_1000643_pt1 | contig 15877 bp, 4 predicted proteins | sample SalMarWE160240MG_2_FD_202167 | JGI IMG/M metagenome (GOLD analysis project Ga0307420, IMG submission 202167) | Salt marsh sediment microbial communities from the Plum Island Ecosystem LTER, Massachusetts, United States - WE1602-40 | ecosystem: Environmental > Aquatic > Marine > Intertidal zone >... | reverse complement strand
CAGCGCGAATGGCGACCCAGCGCCTCGAAGCGGAGGGGCTGGAGCAGGTGGGAGCCTCTGGCTGGAGGTCGGTTCGCTCAGCGGCGGCGGCGTCCTGCAAGCCAATGGAGGCGAGCGCTATCCCTTTGGTGCAGACACGTCCGGTGGTGGAGGCCGAATCTCCCTGACGACTGAGACTTCGACCTTTAGCGGAACGATCGAGGCAGTGGGGGGCGCGGGTGTGCGAGTCGGCGGACCCGGAACTGTTGTGCTGACGGACCTTGCTGCCGGTCAGCGCAGCCTGGTCATCGATAATCAGGATCAAGATGGCTCGAAGGCTGGACTCACCGACCCCGAACCGACGGATTGGCTCTTCGACCGCATTGAATTAATCCGAGAAGGCAACCTCGAGCTCATGGATCCCGATGACACGTTGCCGTTGACAACAGCCGAGATTATCGGAGACGCGACGGCGCAGATCACGCTGCACGGCAGCGTTACCTATGCACCGCTAGAGCTGGATAGCTTCGGTTTCGTTGTCGCCCCGGATGGGCATTTGACGCTCGCTTCAGACCTGACGCTGCGCGGCACCGAGCTCTCCGTCGAAGGTGAGCTCACCGGTGGAGAGCGCATGACGGTTACGGCAGGCTCTGGACATTCGGGCCGGCTGGACCTCGCGGCTACCGGCTACCACACGGGTGAGGTGATTCATGGCACATTTGTCTTTGAAACGCTTACGCTTGAGCAGGGACAGGTGTTGGGTATTCAGGGTGATCCGGAAAGTGGGCGTGGGGTCACGATCTACGCTGACCAGATGACCGTCGCTTATGAAGCCGTAGTAGATGCAGATGGCACGGGTTATCCGTATTATGAGGGACCTGGAAAGGGGTCCGCCGCTGGGCATGGTGGCTATGGTGGAGGACCAAATGGTGGGACGGCCTATGGATCCGTGTACTCCCCAATCGAACTCGGCAGCGGAGGGCTCGCGCCCGGGGGTGGTGCCCTGCACGTTGTGGGTGGAGACCTTGTTGTTGATGGGACGATCTCTGCCAATGGTCTCAGGAGCGGCGGCGCCGGTGGCAGCGTCTGGTTGGATGTCGACTTTCTGACGGGATTCGGCACAATCCGTGCCAATGGGGGCTCGGGCTTCCATAATAAGGAGGATGGCGGCGGTGCAGGTGGCCGCATTGCGATCCACTTTAACCAGAACGGTTTCAAAGGCACGCTAGACGCGCATTCTTACCCGAATCAATATCACAATTACCCTGGCGGTGCTGGGACGATTTATTTCCATTCTAAGGCGAACGGGGAGCAAAGCCTTCTCGTCGATAATGCCGGCTATGAGGGTGAACAAGCGGTATTGGCCGATCCTGGGACTACGGTTTGGGAATTTGATCGCATCGAGTTGATCGGGGGAGGCGATCTGGGAACTCTCAATCCGAGCGATACAGTGACGCTCTCGTTGGAGAACATGGCCGGCGATGGCAGTGCGCAGTTTTACCTCTATGACGACTACAGCATCACCCTTCCTGAGATCCACGGCTTTGGGTTCCATGTGCCTGAAGAAACGACGCTCACGCTGCCGCAGGACTTCACCGTCAAGGGTGTGCCGTTAACCGTGCTTGGCATGATCGCAGGGGTTGAGAACTTGACGCTCATACCCGACGTTAGTTCGATCGCGGATGTGCGTTTTGGTCCTCAGGCCTCAACGTTGGCTATGGATCCAAGGAACTTCAGCTTCATCGAACTAAATATTGAGAACGGGGCACGTATGGAACTGGCGGGTGATCCCATCTTGGGCGCTGGAGCTGTCATAAACACAGGAGAGCTGACCGTCGGCGGCCATCTCACCGCTGATGAGCTGGGATACACGTATCCAGAAAAAGGGCCAGGTGCCCCGACCGATTTCAGTGGAGGTGCCGGGCACGGTGGTGCTGGCGGAGATCCGGGTGGCGGAATCACGTATGGCTCAATGACTGAACCCGAAACACTTGGTTCAGCCGGCTTCAGTGAATATCACGGAAACGGCGGTGGGGCGATCAGGATTATTGCTGGGGGAACGGTCACCGTAACGGAGAGCGGTCGCATCAGCGCGGATGCAGGTAATTTTGAAAGCGGTGCTGAAAACGGGGCAGGTGGGAGCATCTGGATCCAGGCGGACGCCGTACTCGGTAGCGGAACAATCGCCGCGCGTGGTGGACGAGGTGCGTGGGGTGGGGATGGTGGTGGCGGTGGCGGGCGTATCGCCGTTTATGCCACAGAGGTCGACCCGGCGCTTACCTTCGATGTTGATACAACCTTCCCTAGCCAGGGAGGCCCGGGAACGATCTACTTCGGTGGGGTTGATCCACTGCAATCTACGATTGAGATCACACCTGCGGAAGTTCCCACCGACGGTTTCAGCACCGCAACAGCGCTCGTCACCCTACGTGACGGCGGCGGCAATCCTCTTCCAGGCCAACCCGTGGAGGTCGGCCTGGACGTCGGCCGGCCGATTTTTATCGACGGGCAGAGCGTGCAGATTGGTGGTTTTGTCTCGATCGGTATCACAGACGCTAATGGCGAGGCTACTGGGTCGCTCTACACCGAAGCAGCCGGCTCACGCACACTGCGGGCGCGCAGCGGTCAGGTGCTGCTCACCCAATCGGCAAGTGTTGAATTTGTACCCGGTCCCGTCGATCCAACGCTATCAACCATCTGGGGAACGCCAGCGATTGCGCCGGCCGATGGGCTCACACTGGTCTCAGTCTGGGTCAAAGCGCTCGATGAGTTTGAGAACGAAATCTCTGGATTAACAGTTGAACTCTTCTCAACAGGTAGTGCAGCAGTGACCCAACCGGTCGACCTGACCGCTGCCAATGGGATCACCTCCGGCTCGCTGACTCACGACGTTATAGAGACAGTCATGGTATCGGCAGAGATTGATGGCGTTGCCATCGATGATGTATTTGAGGTGGAATTCACCGGAGCGGATCTTGACTTGCGACTGACTGGACCGGAAGTGACTGCGCCAGGCGCAATCTACACCTATCAGATCGATCTGCGTAATAGCGGTGAACTCATCGCCGAAGAAGTGACCCTGATCCAGACCCTGCCGCCAGAAGTGATTTTCGAATTTCAGAACGCACCGGTTGAACCGAACCGGGACGGGAATCAACTCACCTGGTTGTTAGACGATCTTGCGGTCGACGAGCGCGTGCTCTTCAACGTGGGCGTAGAGATTCCCGGCGACACGCCGTATGAGGCGGTGTTGGAAACGTCCGTCAATGTGACGACGAGCTCTACCGAACCGGATCAATCGAATAACAGCGCTACGCACAGACTGCAGGTTGTCGATGGCAATGAGCACAGCGTTGCACTGGTACCGCAAGCCAAGACAATCGCACTGGGTGCGGAAGGCTCCTTCAAGGTCATCGTCGAGAATACCGGTCTGCTCGGCGACAGCTTCACGCTTGATCTTACCGGGCTCGAATCAACCTGGTACTCGTTCGAGTCTGAAGAAGTAGGGCTCTCACCTGGAGGCACCGCCGAGGTTGAATTGCAAATCTCGGTAGCGGATTGTGGGTCAACAGGGGAATACCCTTTCAGCATCCGCGCTGTCTCGGCCGCTACGGGTGGTGTCGAGTCGGCGAGTGGCATGCTCACGCTACAGCTCGAGCCCGTGTTCAGCGCATTCCAACCGCAGAACGGCACCGAGCTTGGCTCGCCCGATGTCGCTCTGCAGTGGAAAACTGACGTACCGTCGACCGGAAGCGTGACACTGTACCCGCTCGGCCAACCGGCGTCCAGCCAGGTTTTCAATACCCTAGAAGGTACGGATCATAGTCTGGTCGTGGAGGGGCTCACGCGCGACACGACCTACGTGTGGCAGGTGGAGGCGACCTCCGCCTGCGACGGCGTTGGATTGAGCCCCGAGCGTCAATTTACTGTGACGAATGGTGTGATATTCAGCCAGCGAGAAGTTGACGTGACGATCGATCGCGACTATGACCAACGCTTCAGCGTCACCGTCGTCAACACCGACGTTGTAGCACATGCGGTCAAGCTCAACGTGCAGAATCCCTATGAGGATCTGATCCTCAACTTCATCGGGCGCGGCAGTGTGGATGAGACCGTCACCCTGCTGCCCGGCGAAGCGCACGTTGTGCAGATGGCTGTCCACGCCCAGGATGCCGAGCTACGACAGTACCAACTCACAGCCGTGGTACAGTCCGATGAGCCCGGCGACCCGATCCGCGATACCGCCACGCTGGATATCCGCGTGCTATTTGATGCCGATTTTGAGGTCGAGGAGGTCTCGCGCGATCCTGTGAGTGAAGCCGTGAAGTACCGCGTTGTGAACTATGGTACGACACTTACCGACCTATCGGTGCGAGCCATTGATCCTGGAACAGGCCAGCCGGCGCAGGTCTTTCTCTCACCCAGTATCACACATGCACTCCTAGGGACGGATGGCACTGTCGAGTTCACCGTTTTCCCACTTTTCGGTCCGGAGGATGTCGCCGAGCCTATCGTAAGTACGGGTGCACCTGGGCTCTTCTCAGTCCGTCGGCAGGGTGTGCGTGATTTCGATTTATTGGTTGAAGCCGGTGGTGTGCTGCGAAATGTATTCGGGACAATTGATTGTCTGGCCTCAGGGAAGCAGGTTCACCCACTTGCACTCGATCAAGTAGTGCTTACTTGCAGTGCGGGAGATTGGTATTGCACCAACCGGACAGACATCGATATCCCCTTCCCGATGCCCTGGTTTGCCCGACCGGAGGTGATCTCAGGATCTTCACTTGCGGCATCCTTCCGACCCAGTTCTGAAGCATTACCTCATTCAGTAGACCTGAAGTTCAACTCGACGTACATCGGATCTCCAGATGATCCAATCCCACAGGGGACCTATCGATTCGATGTGCCTGCGAGCGCATATCGAGGCACCTTCGAAGCGGGAACTATCGTTCAGAATCTCCATCTCCACAGTGAGCATCCCAATGATGCGCACTACACCATCGCGACGGGCTTCAAGCTCCAGGCAGCGTTGGAAGGTGCGATGATGTACGTCTGTGCGGCATCACCGGAGGAAGCTTTCCAGGCAGCAAGTAAGGTCTGCGATATGAGTGCCCTTGCATCGGAGATGTCGGTAGCGATCACGTGGCCCAAGGATGGCCTGCAATTCCAACCGTCGACCAGCGGGTTTGTAAACATCCAGGCGAATGTATTTGACGACATAGATCCCTTTGTTGATCAATATGATGCCCAGGCGACAATTGAGTACTTAGACCCCTCTGCGGAGTTGATCGAAGACGAGACGATCTTGCTTTTCAACGATGGTCTGGAAGGACATGGAGATCTTGCTGCGGGTGATCGCTTCTATAACGTGATGTGGAAGCCGCAGGCGGGCGGTTCGATTCGCATCACTGTTGCTGCTAAAGGATTAGCACCTGGATTGGAAGATAGCGACGCGATCATGATCGATCTAAATGTACTCTCGGATCTTTCTGTTGAACGAGTCTGGCAGAACGAAGTATCGCTGCTCCATCAGCAAGCGCAGGTGCACGCCGAGATTAAGAATGAAGGTTTCTCGGTTTCGGGTCCGATCGAGATTGAGTTCTGTTATTACGACGTTAGAGAAGAGACGGGTGAGCCCATCGGTTTGCCAATCTACTGCAGCCGTTTTGATGCCCTTGCAGAAGGTGAGACGATCCTGAGTGACGAGCTCATTGAAGTGGTGGATACGCAATTCGTCGCGCCCAGGCTGGGCCTCTTCTACGTTGTCGTAACCGTGGATCCGGAGTAATCGAATGGATACACATAAGATAGGCAGAATTCACATGCAGTCAGAAATTGGTTTGCCAGGGCAGGTGCGTCAGTGCGTGAGGAGGGCTGATCGATGAGGATTTCATACCGGATGCGCAGGCGATTGCGTGACGCACTGCTGCTCTTCCTTACCGCATTGCTTGTATCTCAGCCGTTAACCGTATCGGCGCATTCTATTCATTCACCGGAACAAGAGGCGATCGACGCCGTCGTGGATGCTGGTGAAGCATACATTGATAGTGTTGGTGGTGCGATGTTGCATGCCGCTTCAAGCATAAAACGCATAGACGCGATCAACGCTTCGAGTATCGCGACACTATCCGAGGGCGCGTTGGTCCAGGCGCGTGGGAACCTCTGGGATCTCGCAAGCTCCTTATCGCATGCTATCGGAGGTGCCACAGGTGTATCCCATTCGGTCTCACAGTTAGGGCTCCCAGCGATTGATGCATTGGATGTGGAATCAGAAGCTCAAGCCGGTCTCCCGGAGGAAACCCGTTCGGACCTTGTCACCAAGACCGGATTGAGTATCGCTCAAGTGGATGGCATTGAAGCTGAACTAACGGGGCATGCGCAGCGCCGTTTCGCGCTTGCCACGGGAGGCTTGCCAGCCGAAAACGTGGCGCAGCTGTCAGACGCTGGATTCACTGCGGCTGAGATTGACGAAGTCGAATCGGCGCTTCAATCCTGGGGAGTTGTCGATAGCTCGCTGGATACGAGTCAGGACCAATTCGAAGCCGCACGGGATGAGTTTGCCTCTGGTCGTTCGCAGGCACTGGTTGCGTACGTCCAGCTGCTGGGAAAACAGATTCTAGTGCGCCAGGTTAATGGCGTAGAACCCCGCGCCGTGACACAGGAAGAGTTGGATTCCCTTGCTCAGGACGAGCTGCGTCTGTTGATCCACGCAGCCCACCTGCAGGAGCTCTGGGGTGATGATCCGCGGTTGGATATCGGTGAGGGAGATTGGTGGTTCATCGAGCGCTATGCCACCCGGGCGGCTGAACGACTTGAAGAGGTAGTCCTGGATTCACAGAACCGCGGCCTGGTTGCAGAACTACTCTTCGTCATGCACTTTGCCTCCTTGGCGGTAACAGCGAGGGCAGGTGATCCAGATTATGTCAAGTCCGAACTGGATGGGCTGGTCGAGCTCCTGGCATTCGAAACTGACGCACAGTCATTTGTCGCTGATCAACATGATCGCACCCGTGGCCTGGCGAAACTTGCCGCAGTCCTAGTTAGTAGCGTGCCGATAAGGGAGCACGTCGCCTGGTCTTTAGATGAAAAGACAGTCAGCCTCCACGCCGAATCGATACAGGATCGCCTGGATAGTGCCGAGGAACTCCCCCCGTTCGATCAGGTGGGAGCCATTGAAGAGCTCGACGAGACCAACAACCAGATGCTTTATCTTTTCGCAGCCGGTCTGGAATTCTGGGGCCAGCTGGAAGTGGACATCCTGCTCGCTGCACTGGAGATCCTTGAATTCATCAATGATGGCTCGATGCTCGCCTGGATCAAGGCGATTCTGACCGGCGATACGGAGACCCCGGCGCAGTTTGCGGCCAGCGTGCTTTTCGGGCTCATCCCCGTCCTTGGTTCGATACAAGACATCATCACACTCGTCACCGAGCCGGGCATCTTTCTTAAAGCGCTTGCGATTGTGGGGATTATCGGTGGCCTCGGCGAATTATTAGCGTTGATCGGCCTTGAGCCGGCTGCCGGCGCCTCGTTCCTCGGTAACGCCGCTTCGAAGGTGATGAAGGGGCTGTTTAAAGCCGCAGACGAGATTGCGCAGTTCGTGTTAAACGGCCTCAAATTGAAGCAGGCCTTCAGAGTCATCCTTGATTTCTTGCATATCGCCTTGAAGGGGATTGGCGATCTGGGCGGAAGCCTGGATGAGGTGTTGGATTTCCTACGCAGGCTGTTTACCGGCGATTTCAAGCTCTGGGACAACTTTATCGCCCTCGTGCGCCGTGTGGGCGCTGACACGCTGGTGAAGATGGGCTTTGATGAAGGTGGGGATTTAGTGGGACGAATCCTCCGTCAGGGAGCTGACCTCAGCGATGAAGCTCTCAGGGCGGTTGATGATGTGGGAGATGCCCTGGCATCTGCTGGAGCGCGACTGGGGGATGATGCGGCGGATGGGCTTGGAATTCTCACGAGAAGAGTTGACCCAGAACGATTTGGGCGATTGGTCGATGTGATTGGTGGGGGATGTGGGATTAGCTTCCTGACCAATGGACAAGTGAAGCTTGCAAGGGCAAGGTTTTCATCTGTATGTAATCCAGAATTATTCGAAAGAGTACTTAAATCCATTTCAGATTGGGATGATTTAGCGAATAGCGGATTTGAGAGACTTGCTAAAGTTTTACCCGAAGAAGAGCTCGCAAATGCATTGATTAAGTATGCAGATGAGCCGGGATTATCGAAGCGAGTCTTTGCTATCGCGAGTGAAGCAGGGGAGGGTTGGACTAGAGAAGCAGGCACAGGCATTCTTCGAGCCACAGATGAATTTGGAATTGATCTAGCAGAAGAAATAGCTGGTTATTCCGATGAAGTAGCTGCAAAGACCTTCGATATCTTTGGAGGTTCTAGTGTTAGTTGGAACGGAGAAAGGCTTGGAGATTTGGCAAAGGTTGTCGATAGATTTGGAGTTGATGATGTAGTTACAGCACGCATAGGTGGTCTACAAAATGTTGATGGGATTGATGAGCTTGTAAAAAAGATCATAAACAGTTCCGGAGAAATCGAAGAATATGCATTATTTGAGCTAGAGTTGGCTGCTGAAATTGGATCCGACAACATCGTGAAGGTATCTGATGTAATAGACGGGAAAGAAGCTGCTGATATTATCAAGAGAAGTGGTCGAATTATTGAAGGCAAAGCCTATGATTGGGCCAAAATGAAAGATATGCCAGACTTTTTGGTTGAGGACTTTATCGAGCAGCATACGACTCAAATATATAAGCATTTGGAAAGGTATGGGCAAGATTCCTATATTGATGTTGTATTCAAAGGAATTAGACCAGAATATGATGTCTATCCAATTGCAAAAAGATTCGTTGAGGCTTATGAAGCCCTCATAAGCGAAGGTATAAATCTGACGGTGAGGTTCCAGATACCATGAGTACAAGAAGCACCTATTTCTTTTTTGTGTTGAGCCCCATTAATAACATCAAAACGCTAGAGGGCTCTATTAGGGGTTTCATTCAGGAAGCCATGAGTGGCGAAGGGTTCAAGCTTGTTCAATATGGTTTTAAAGAAGATAGTAATGATCAATTTCCCAGGTATCACCCTGTAGATATTGATCATTTCATTAAGACTGAATTAATTAACACTAGTTACGATGGTACCCACAAACTATCTATGAATTTTGTTCTGGATAACGATGATGATATGGATTTGAAGGTAGCCATCGACACCTCTGAAAGAATGTCATTTATTCGAGCAGGCTACATTTTTTTTAAGCAGGATAGGTGGTGTATGGATCTCCTGAAATTATGTATCAGCTTCCATCAGAATTTTTTACCAATATACGGATATGGAATTACTTCCCCTACCGACTTTCCGAGGGTAATTGAAAATGATGAAAAGGTACCCACCAAGCTATATACATACAACTTCTTTGGGCAAGATTTATCAGATTACTTTACTAAGTCTAAACTTTCGAAGTTACCTGCTTGGAAGGTAGATGACCTCAAGGACAACGGCTTCTTTCTCGCAGTTGAAGATAATCCATTCATTGAAAAAGAAGATATCGATGAGACTTACCAACGGATCTCAACAGTACTGGGTCTTGAAGGTTTTCAGCGATCAGACTGATTTTTCAGATTAGTAAATGAAGATTGAATTTATGAGTTGGATTTATTGTTAGCTTTCTATTAATTTTCTAGCACTTTCTACAGGAGTGATACTAATGCGCCGATCGATCTACCTGCTGCTTGCGCTGGTTCTCACGCTCGCAGTGATCCTGCCGGTCACGGCGGATCACCGCATGCTGGATCAGCAGGGTAGAAAGTGGAGTGCGTCCCAGCAGGGGGTGGAGTCCGCCTGGATCGTGTGGGAGATGGACAACCCCGTTCAGCGATTGGTGGTCGATGGGGACGACATCTGGGTCGGCACCTACGGCGGTGGGCTTGGGCGCTGGGATCGTACGCACGGCTTCCAGGAGAGCTTCACCAGCGGTGATGGCCTGCCTGGCTCGGACGTCAGCGGGATCGCCCGCGATGGGAGCGGGAACCTTTGGGTGACCCTACTCGATGGCAGCGTCGTACGCTCTACCGATGGGGCTTCCTTCTCCAACCTGACCCCGCCCGCACCGGCCGATCGCAACGCCTGGGCGGTCGCCGCACGTGGATCGGACGTATGGGTCACCACGCTGGGCGGTGGGGTCGCCAGGCGCGCGGGGGGTTGGACGCTATTCTCCCAGTTGGATGGACTTCCTTTTAATGACATCTACGCCGTCGGGCTCGAGGGCGATGGCACGCCCTGGGTGGGGACGATGGGCTATGGGATCGCCGCCTACCAGGGGGGTACATGGGTGAGCTATGAGCCACCGCTCACGATCGCCAACCCACTCTCGCTAACTGAAAACGTCCCCAACCATGCCATCACCGACATCGCCGTCGATGCTGCTGGCGTGAAGTGGTTTGCCACGGATGGTTCAGGTGTGGTAGCGCTCGATGCGGGCGATACGAATTGGACCCTCTACAGCAGCGCAAACTCCGGACTGTGCGGCGATTTCGTGCAGGCCGTCTACCTTGATCCATCTGATAACCTGTGGTTCGGTACGCTTGGTGGCGGTGTCTGCCGGCTGAGCGCCGATCGTTCATCATGGATGACCTACAACTCGAGTAATACTCCATTGCCTGAGGATGACATCCTCGATGTGGCGCTGGATGACCGGGGAGGCTTATGGCTGGCGGCGTACGATGCCGGTTTGGCTTATTTCGGGTCCTTGCCTGACCCGACACCCTCCTTCGACATAGATCCACGCGGCCTGCCAGCCCTTGAATCGAGCGGTGGGTATGGCTACTGGCTCTGGCTCGACCCCGATACCTTCGAGTGGACTTTAGCCTGGACGGGTGGTGCTGGGTCGCACGAGTTCGAGGGGAGCATTCAGACACCCGGTGGTATAAGTCTGGTTGGGACACAGGGATTAGAAGCCGGGGATCAGGTTGGGATGAGTGGAGAATCTTTGGTCATCGAGGCCAGCGAAGGGGATGATTGGGATCAGGTGACCTTCGCACTGGATCTTGGTGTGGAGGAGCTCACGGTCGCGTTGCGCATCGATGGCGCCTTCTATCCCTACCGCATTCATCTCGGCGGAAGTGAGGATCTACCGGGCACGGGGCCCTTCCGCATTACCGCACCGCAGCCCCAACCCCCTATGGTGCAGGCAGGCGATGATCTGGTGATCAGCGAGGGTTCTTATGCCTTCCTTTCCAGCAGCTACCAGGATCCGGACAGCCCCGGCGGGCATTCGCTGCTGTGGGAGTTTGGTGACGGAGCCACCGTTGAAGATACACTTTCAGCGAGCCACGTTTATGTGGATGATGGTGTCTATACCGCTTCGCTGACCGTGACGGACGTGCATGGGCTCATTGGCCAGGATACGTTGCTTGTCACCGTTGAGAACGTGCCGCCCGAGGTCGATTTCTTCCATGAGCCATTTTTACCCTCCGTAGGTCAGAACGTTGTCTTCGAAGCGCTCCTCTTCGATCCGGGTGTAAAAGACACCCACACCCTGACCTGGGATTTCGGGGATGGTACACCACCAATGGTTGGTGCTGAGCTCATCGTCGATCATACCTTCAGCGTAGGGAGAGACTATGAAGTCACGCTGACGGCGACGGATGACGACGGTGGGGAGGGTAAAACAAGTTATACCCTTACGGTTACAGCCAACGTGGCGCCGGAATTGACGCTGCCCGAGCCGCTGACCCTCGACGAGGGCGAAGAATTGATCACATCGGCGACGTTCACCGATCCGGATTCGTCAAGCTGGATGGTCGATGTGGATTACGGGGATGGGACGGACTCGGTCACAATCGAACTCAATGAGCTAGCACCCATTGACCTGTCCCATACTTACACAGACAATGGCCTATACGAGGTAACGGTCAGCGTTACGGACGATCAAGACCTCGTCGACGAGGGCTCTTTCGACGTCACCGTCCTGAATGTCCCACCCGAACCTGCTCTTGGAACCGACATCTCGATCGATGAAGGTGCCGCCCTGAACCAGAGTATCGAGATCCTCGATCCCGGTACAGACACCTGGTCGGTCGAGGTCGATTGGGGTGATGGCAGCCCGCTGGAACCCGTTGCCCCTCTTAACAGGATCTTCACGGTCGAGCATGTCTACGCTGATGACGGCGCGTACACGCTCGAAGGATGCGTCGCGGATGATGACCTCGGCACAGGTTGCGCCTCGATCCAGGTCACGGTTCAGAATGTGGCCCCCACTGTGATCCCCGGACCAGACGCTTCCGGTCAGGAAGGGACGCCTATCGAGGTCACCGCTACCTTCTCCGATCCCGGGGTGTTGGATACGCATACCGTAAGTGTAGATTGGGGAGATGACAGTTCGAGTTCGCCTGATCTCTCAGCGCCGGGGCAAGTGTCCGCCTCGCATCTTTATGGAGAAGATGGGATTTACAACGCTGAGGTCTGCGTGACGGATGATGATAGCGGTGTGGGCTGCGAGACGGTGCGGGCAGCCGTGGCAAATGTGGCGCCAACGGTGGAGGCAGGCTCTGATTGGCAGGTGGATGAGGGTGAGCTTGTCGACTTGAGCGGCGCGAGCTTCAACGATCCTGGCTTTGCTGAGGTCTACACGGCTGAAGTCGACTGGGGAGATGGCCTTACGGAAGGTGTGGTTATCCCGACCGGAAGTCAGGATCTTACGGGTGATCATCGCTATGCTGACAACGGCGAGTACATAGTCGTCCTCACAGTGAACGATGGCAGTGTGGATGCGCAAGATAGCTTCACGGCGACGGTCCTGAACGTGGCGCCGACTGTTGCGGTCGAGACCGCCTCGATCGTGCCCATCGATGAGGGTGATACCTTTGTGCTTCCAGCGATCACGATCAGCGATCCTGGCAGCGCGGATACGCACACCGCCACGATCGATTGGGGGTTGGGCCAGGGTCCAGAAGCAGTTGAGCCGGGCGCTGGTAGCGTGACGGGTTCACACCTATACCCACAGGATGGTCTCTACACGGTCACAGTCTGTGTGCAAGATGATGACGCTGGGATTGGATGTAACACCCTGGTGGTTACTGTTGAAAATCAACCGCCAAAGGTCGAATCTGGAGCCGACATCAAGGTTGATGCAGGCGAAGAATTCATAGCTGATCTAGCCACCTTCTCAGACCCTGGCGTAAGTGATACCCACACTGCAACGGTCGATTGGGGCGATGGGACGGTCGAGCCCGGGCAGGTCAATCAGGTCGCTGGTGTAGTGAGTGGATCGCATACATATTCTGCGTCCGGCCTATACACGATCGATGTAATGGTCTGCGATGATGATGGGGTGTGCATCTCGGTTACGCTTTCGGCTGAGGTTTGGGCAAAGCTGACCCCGAAAGAGGGCATAGAGGGGATCAAGGCCGCCATCGAGGCATACATCACCCAGGGCGAGATTGATTCGAAAGCTAAGAAGAGCATGTTCAGTAAGCTCGACGCTGCTTTGAAGTCGCTGGAGAAGGGCAACGACCACACCGCGGTGAATCAACTGGGTGCGTTCATCAACTACGTGGAGGCCCAGAGCGGCAAGAAGATCGATGAATCGGCAGCGATCGATTTGATCACACGTGCGGAAGAAATTATCGATCTGATCGAAGGCGAGGTCACCTCCTGGCCACGGAATGCCTTCAATCTGACCTCGATGTGCCGGTTGGATAAGGACACTGGCCAGATGCGCGTGCGCAATATGAGCGATATCCCACAAGCATTCAAATTGTGGCTGTATAAAGGGGATTTCACCCTTGAAGATACCGCCCCCGTGGGAGATTCGCTCTGGCCAGTGCCCTGGCAGAAGTCGAAAGACACCTACCAGTTGAAAATCGCTGGTTATGAATTCGTCAAGGCGATCGGGAAGAACCCGATCTGCGAACCTTGATTGGGCGGCATGCCGAACAAGGTGATCCTGCGCTTTGCGAGAATGATCGTTATGGCTGATCACCTTGATTGTCGACGTATCGAAACAACGTGAAGGATTTTGTGGAGATTGGAACCTTATCTATTCATTGAGCTCGAAATCGTACATTCACTTGGGAGGTTTTATCATGCGTAGATCGTTGCTAGCTCTCTTCATCCTGTTGATCGGTGCACTTGCAGCATGTTCCCAGCTGGGTGCGCCCGAGCCTACGCCAACGGCAACTTTGCCGCCAACTGAGACCCCGATTCCATCCGTCACACCTTCTGAAACGCCTGAGCCGACAAACACGCCACTTCCTACGCCTAAATTTACTCCCACACCGTTAAGCCCTGAGACGATTCTGGCGCGCAATAATCCCGTCGTCCAGGAACGAGGAAAGGTTGAGTTGGAAGTAGTGCGTTTCTTAATTGGCGAAAAAGACGTCGTGCTCAGCGATCATCCGCAGTTGGCGTACGAGGAGATCGCGCCGCCCGATCTAAGTGCGCCGAGTTTCGACGACAAACAGGTAGTTGGCGAGATCATCCTCAGGATCACGAATAAACAGACCGAACGAATCATCACCTTATTCCTGTCAGACCTGATTATCGCAACCAGCGGCCAGCAGATACGATTGGAGGAGTTTATCCTTGAAGGCGGGTATTTCGGCGACGACATCAATCCTTTCAATCCAGATATCCTGCCCGAGACGAGCGTTCTTGCCGGGTTCTGGTTCGCGTTTGATGATCTTGACATCGCTGAGATTACCAAAGTGAATATCGCGCTGGATGAACCTTACTATTCCATAGGGAATACATATTACCCTCTGGGTAGTAGATATTTCATGTCCGTTGAATTTAGCGAACGCATCTTTGAACCACTTCTGGAGGCCCCGCAGTAAAGGACAATCTACCTGGGGGGGCAAAAAACTGGCGCAGTTTGTCACACATGGCTTGTGGACAGAGGGTTTATTGCGTGCGGAGATTACTGGCTCAGGTTAAGGCGTAATCAGCGGTTGTGCCGCAAGCATTCAAACGGTGGCCATCTTAGGGGTGGCGGGATTGACAAGGGCTGCGCAAAGATCTGAGCTAGCGAAAGCGAACCGTCATCTGCGATAACCAGATGGGCGAATAGGACGATGCGGATCCAGCTGCGGCACTCGGGGTTGGATCTAAAAATCCATTAAGCGAAATAACGGGTCATCAAGTACAGCAGGATCATCCAAAAGAAGCCATACGCATTGCCACGTATGGCTTCTTACTATGCGACCGATGGAGAACTTAAAGTTGGAGATGACAGTGACCGATAACCCTCGTAATCCTTAGGTGTTTGGATTGAGCGTATCCCGTTAGACTGAGTTGGTAGGTGGAGGCATCATGGAAGAGGAAGAAATCATTATCGATTGAAAATTCCCAACTTACAGCGCAGGATGTTCTGGACGCTCACCTTCTCGCTTTCTGTAACCCAACCATAGGGCGCTGGCTCCTGGTTGTGATGGCCATATTATGGATGCTACCCATTTTATACCTGGTTTATGTCGTCTTTGGCGGGTATATGGCTATCAACATCCCTTCGATGCGTTCAATCTTCTTCTAGCCTCTCACGCTAGCGTAAAACCTGTAACATTTAGCCCCCGCCAACCCGCCTCTGGTGGGTAGGGACCGGTTCTCCACGAAACCGAGAAAATGCCAATCTGCTATGTATTTGATGGCGTGCTTTCGTATAATGTGAATGGGCATGCTTCGGGCTGCCCTGTCTTGAGATGGCGTACGCAGAATAAGCGATCGGGGTGCGAACCATGAAAGACGATTCTCCATCTCCCAATGTTGAGCATATTGCTGAGCTCTGCGCTCGTGAATATGACCTAACCGGGCGAATCTCACGCTTGCCTGGGGAGAACTACAACTACCAGATCGTAACCGAGGATGACCAAGCCTACGTGCTCAAACTTGCGGG
>Ga0307420_1000642_pt1 | contig 15902 bp, 11 predicted proteins | sample SalMarWE160240MG_2_FD_202167 | JGI IMG/M metagenome (GOLD analysis project Ga0307420, IMG submission 202167) | Salt marsh sediment microbial communities from the Plum Island Ecosystem LTER, Massachusetts, United States - WE1602-40 | ecosystem: Environmental > Aquatic > Marine > Intertidal zone >... | reverse complement strand
AGATCTCAATGATGACCACGCTGGCAAAGACCACCTTGCCCAAATAGGCCATATCAGACGCGCTGCCAGGGCCGGACACGGACGCGGTGAAGGCGTAATAGATGATCGACGTGAAGCAGCTCAGCAGGAGCAGATAGACGGTCAGCACGACGAACGCGCGCGCGCCCCGCATGCGCCCGCGCAGCTCTTTGACCAGCAGCGGGTTCCACAAGCGGCGCAACAGACGCGAGGGCTTGCGCTTGACCGGTACAGATGCTTCTTCCATCGGGCCTCCTACTCTCGTCGGAGCTGCCAGACAGCTCCACCAACCAACAAGACCGCTGCGAGGATTTCACCAAGAATCAACACGAATGATACGGCGCTTGGTGCCAGCCAACCCAAGATCGACATACCTGCTCCTGGAGTGGCGGAGGTGGGATCGAAAATCGCCGGGTCCAGCAATCCATAGATCAGCACAGAGCCCCCTATCGACGTCACCAACCACGCCGTCACTCGAACGACCAAGACTGCCCCGTACGAAGCAGCAATCGCCGCTCCCGACGAACGCAGCAATGTGGAAATAAACATCCCCAACCCAATATGGAGCGCCAAATCCGCCAGTGGCCTTAGCGCGCCCACAAAGACACTCAACACGAGCGATACGATCACGTACTCCACACCAAGCTCAGGGGCAAATACCAGTGTTGCGAGATTGAAAGATGTCGGGCCAAAACACATCACATTGCCTCCCAGCATCCTGACGACCTGAAACGGCGCCAGCAACACCAGCAACAGAATCCCAGGCCACAACTGCGCCAGGCAAGCGGTCAATTTACCCCACACGATGGCCCGTTCAGATAGCAGCGTCACCCGCAACACATCGAACGTCCCCAACTCCCGTTCGCGGGAGATCGTCGCTGCCGCAAGCGCCGGGGAGATCCACAGTAAGGCCATACTCGACAGCCAAACAACTACACCCAACATAGCCCCTAGAGACACGCCGGCAGCAAGGGCGGCAACCTGCACCCCTACCCAATCGGTCAGCACCAGCATCACGCCAAAACCCAGCGCGATCCCCAGCAGCACCGGGTAGAACAGAAAGAAGCGACGTCCCGACCACCAGCGTCTGCGCCGGATGCGGCGCAATTCCAGTTGCAGGATGGGATTGTCGCGCGCGCTCCGCCAGAGTCCGATCACGAGACGACGCCCTTTGTCAGCCGCATGAACACGTCTTCCAGGTCGCCGCTCTCCTCACGGAACAGCAACACCGGGAAACCCGCGCTGACCATCTCGTTCAACAAGCGCGCCAGCGCATCGTCATCGCCGGTGAAGGAGACCTCCAGGTTTCCCTCCCCGTTCCCCGTCACCGGCTCGATTCCCATCACGTTAGGCTGACCCGCCAGCCACCCCTGCGCCTCCTCGATGCGCCCAGACAGTCCCACGCGCAGGATGCGATGGGCCTTGATCAGCTGCCGCATCTCTTCCATCGTCCCCATCGCCACCAACTGCCCCGCCTCGATGATGCCGATGTGCGTGCAGACCTCTTGGATCTCGGAGAGAATGTGGGAGGAGACAAAGATGGTCTTGCCCATCGCCTGCAGCTCGCGCAGCAGCTCGCGGATCTCGACACGCGCCCGTGGGTCCAACCCAGAGGCCGGCTCGTCGAGAATCAGCACCTTGGGATCGTGGGCCAGCGCTCGCGCCAGACACAAGCGCTGCTTCATCCCCCGCGAGAGCGCGTCCACGTAATCGTCGCGCCGGTGCGAGAGATCGACAAGTTCTAGCAGGTCACTCACCAATCGCTGGCGCGTGTCGGCGGGAATCTCGTAGCAGGCAGAGAAGAAATCCAGGTACTCCCACACCCGCATGTCGCCATAGACGCCGAAAAAGTCGGGCATGTAACCGATAGCGCGGCGCACGTCGCGGCGCTGCTTGCGCACCGAATGACCCGCGACCCACGCCTCCCCCGCGGTCGGACGCAGGAGCGTGGCCAGGATACGCATCGTCGTCGTCTTGCCCGCACCGTTCGGCCCGACGAAGCCAAACACGGCTCCCTCCTGCACCACCAGGTCCAACTCCTTGACCGCCGTCAGGCGACCATACTGTTTGACCAATCCACGCGTCTCTACAATCGCCGCCATCGTCACTTTCCTTTGAGGGTGAGTTCTAAACGCTCTACGGTCGTCCCAGCCGTCGCCTTTAAGCGCAACAGCACGACGCCTGACGACGAGACGTAGCGCCCGCCGTTGGGGATCGAGTTCCGGCCCCACGTCACACCCAGCGGGTGCCAATCCTCGCTTTCCCACTCCCATATGGAAACCGCCAGAGAATCCCCGTAGCCGCCTTGCTGCTGCATATCCAGGACGATTTCCTCTACCTCGGGCACCGCCGTCCCCCACAGCGTGAAGCGGAATGTAGCCTCCGATCTAGGCTCCATGTGAAAGCCATCGGATAGCTCCTCCACATAACCGACTACATCCATCATCTCACGTGTGATCAGCTCCGGCGGAATAACGGACATTGATTCAACCTCCGCCTCGGCGGTGGGCAAGGCATAGACATAAAGCGCCGTCCCGGTCGTAGAATAGGACGCATCCACCACCTCTGCCAAGAGAGGAATGTGCTCATCGGACCAACCGACCAAGTAAACGCCACTCCCCAGGCCCACCCTGGAGGAGCCGCTCGCCCCATATGGCCCATAGACCGAATTAAAAATCGCTCCCAGAAAATGATAGCGGCGATATAAAAGGGGATCGCTCCAATAATCAACCGAATCCATGATGCGTTCAGGCAGACCGCTGACTACTATCGCGCCGCTGCGGAACGGCTCGCGAATGGACACCTCCTGCCCCTTCTCCAGATCGCCCAGTCGTTTCACGTGACCGCCCATAAGCAGGACCGCATCCTCCAGAGCTATTTGAGGGCGAATGGTTCCCTCCAACCGTAGCGAGCCTGTGGTATCTGACAGGCGCAGGTCAGCGTCGACACCTGGCACGTCCGTGTATCCCTCGGCGACAAACGGCTCAATACCCCCTACGTCCACCCGCAGGTCGGCCACCGTTACCCCCTCTGCCTCCCTATAGACACGCAGAGGCCGGCCAGATGGTGCATTGTAATAGTAATCGCCAGAAAGAGCACGAGCCTCCAACCCTTCTATCCACACGTCATAGTTCGTGCGCCGGGGCGAAAAGATCCCCACCAACTGGCTCACCCGGCCTACTTGCGACTCCCGAGGCACGTACACTACCGCCAGGCGGTGCACGATGGCATCAAAACCGCGCAACTGAAAACCGGTCACATAGGCGCAGGCACTGAATCCCAAGATCAACACCGGGATCGTGACCCACGCCAGTTCGCGCCGATCCAGCTTGCGCAGCACGACATAGTTGACCGGGCCGATCAAAATCACATAAACCAGCAAGAAACCCAGAATCTGTAGTATGGAAGGATGCCTCATGCCGGGTATCGTACTGACGGCCTCACGAGCCTGGTAGCCGTTTTGGATGGCGGGCTGTCGCCACAACGAGAAACTCCCGACGATCCACTGCCACAGGCGCACGCTGTCATCCCAATCGGCAAAGGGATTCACGCCAACATCAAAGGCCAAAAAGGTCACGTAACCCCCACCAATAGTGCGCCGCGCAATCAGAACGACTCCTTCTTGCTCGGCCAACACCTCCCCATGCCTCAACGTCGCCTCCGCCACGGCGTAAGGACCAGGAACGGCAGATACCCCAACGAGTTCACCCAGCGCCCGCAGATCGTCCACCGACCGCGTGCCACCGATCGAAACCGGCAACAAGTCGCCCAGGCCAGCAGCCGTGCGCACAGCCCCGGCCCCTCCTCCCACGACGAGATGCCCCCCGTGAGCCACCCACGTCGACAGCGCCTGCTTCTGCTCGCCACTGAAGGTGGTCGTGTCAACGTCATCAAAGACCAGTACATCAAGCCCTTCCCACGACAGGGGCACAGGCGGGAGAGACTCCAGATCCAATTGGGCCACCAATGCCTTTCCAGCGCCCGGCGCGACGGCACCCAGAAAAGCAAGATCGGATGGGGCATCGCTGACGACGCCGTACAAACGCTCATCGTCTTCCAGGAGAGTCACCATAACCGACCGGGATACGACTACCTTTTGTCCAACCATCAATCGCACCACGATCTTGGGACGGGTGGACAAACCATGGAACGGGAGATAGAAAAAATAAGCCTTGCGCGAGTGGGCGGGAAGCGTGACGCGTTTGACGTATATCCCAGGGTTGACGTCGCCATCGAAGGAGGTTTGCAACTCCCCTTCAACGTCGATTCCCTCATTTGAGAGGACGACGTACACCGGACACCACGTGTTACTCCGGCAGTAACCATCGAACCCAGCGCTGATAGACACCGTCAGGCCTTGGTCGTCCTGCGCAGAGGCAGGAGCACACGTCCCGGCCAACAGGATCACGACGCAGAGCGCAATCCAGATTATTTTCTTCAACAGGCCTCCTATAGCACTATACCTAAAGGACGCTTGACCCCGTGTTTGGGTTCCGCAGATGCCGAACAGAAGCTATTATAACACATCCCTAATCAGGCTCAACTACGACTAACGGACGAGTTTCCGACGATCTCTCAACGCGGATGCCCCATTCTACCACAATTAAGTAAACCCGGGCCACGCTCCACACCACTCAATCATCGCACACGGGTGCTTGACATCAGTTGCACGCCCCTGGCGACGATTTTGTTCACACCCGCAGCTTATCAAAAAAGTGTGGATGTTGTGTCACGCCTTTGCGGAGATTGTGCAGATTTCGAGCCGTGAGGCTGCTTGCAGCGCCCTCGCTTCTGGCTATAATACGCAAGTGTTGACAATGAACAACCCCGCTACAGACATCAAGCGACTCTCCCTCCACATTCTCACCCACCCCGCCGTCGCTTCAGCCCTGACCGCCCTGGTGCTGACCGCTCTGCTCTACGGCGACACGCTGGCCCTGCCGCTGTTCTCCGACGACCTGGTACAGATACCGTGGCTGGAATCGATCGCGTGGGACGAGCTGTGGACCGGTCCCAGCCCCTACGGCTACTACCGCCCACTGTGGTACAGCCTGTGGCGGGTGTGGGGCGCGCTCGTCGGCGGCCTGCATCCGTTCGGACTGCACCTGCTTAATCTGATCGCCCACTTTGCCGCCTCGTGGTTGGTGGGCCTTTTGGCCGCGGCGTGGATACGGGCTCCCCTTCCCTCTCCCGATCTTGGGAGAGGGAAGGGGGAACGGGGGTGGGGTGAGGGCGCCCTCCCTGCCTGCCTAGCTACCTCTCTGTTCGCCGTCTTTCCCTTCGCCCGGCAGGCCATCGCCTGGCCCGGCGCAGTGTATAACCCGCTGGTCAGCGCCATGGGAGTCGGCGCGGTACTGGCCTACGACCGTGGGCGCCAGAGACGCAGGACAAGCTGGATCGGCCTGGCGCTGCTGCTCGCCGCGCTATCCGCACTCACCTATGAGCTAGGCCTGCTCGTCGCGGCAATGGTCTTGTTCGCCGAGTTTGTGGGCTGGCTACATCACCGCTGGCAAAACCGCCTATCCCCCTGGCCCCTGGCCTTTGTCGCCCTGCTCATCGCTACGACGACACTCTGGCTATCCATGCGCGGATCGGGACCCGTTGGCTTTGGCCTCAGCCTCACCGACTTGTGCCAAAACGCGGGTTTCCTGCTACAGGGCTTGATCTACCCTGGCGCCCCACTCCCTCAATGGATGACCACTTGGAGCAATCTCTCCAGCGAACTTGGCCTGTGGCTGATCGCCCTGCCAACGCTGGCGCTGCTTGCCTGGAGCGGCTGGCGCCATAACAAAGGCACATTCCTGCTGGGTATAGGATGGTTCGTGCTTTTCGCCATCGGCCCGCTGGTCACGATGGAGGCCGACTGGTTTGCGTTGGCACCCCGTTTTCTCTACATGACCGTAGCCGGTATGGCCCTGATGTGGACAGCAGCCGTGAGCCCGTGCCTGGCGCGCCTGCGTCCCGCCTGGCGGCTTGTCGCGACAGGCGCGCTGGTGCTGGCGCTGCTATCGGCCGGGCTGTTCGTCAAGGACGGCGTGCACCTCTATCAGATGGTGGGTGAGAGCATCTGGGGCGCGGCGCGTGCCGCCGAGCGCGATCACCCCATCCTGCTGGTCAACCTGCCGCTGCGAATCACACCGCAGAGGCGCGTCTACCCGCTGGGATTCGAGGGGGTCACCCCCCTGCCCGGCCGCGTCACCGCCGAGGGACTGGTCTACGTCCACACCGGCATCCGCGCTGGGGCCGAGGCCGTCTCCTTCGGCGTCGTCGCACCTGGGCCCTCGCCCGACTACAGCTACCAGCTCCACGGCGACCCGGTCGGCTGGCAGGAGCTGACAGAAGCCGCGCGCAAGGCCAGCGCCGTCTACCTGACACAGTACGAACCAGACCGTATCTATCTAGTCGAGGCAGGTGCGGTGGGCGTGGCGGCGCCACCCGGCGAGCCGCTCACGCACTTTGCCGAGCGCGTGGCGTTGCTCGATGCTACCGCGACCTGCGATGAGTCCGGGCAGGCGCGCCTCACCGCGCATTGGCGGGCTGAGAGCGCGGTAGAGACGGATGCAACGGTGTTCGCACACCTGCTGAACGCGGAAGGTGTACTGGTTGCCCAAGCCGACGGTTACCCGCTCCTGGGGATGCAGCCCTTCTGGGTGTGGAAACCCGGCGAGGTTGTGCGGGACGTGCGCCACTTTGCTCCTGTGGCAAGCGGAGACTATACCATCCGGTTGGGGCTGTGGGAACCGGCGAGCGGGGAGCGTTGGCCAGCGGAGGGATACGCAGACGGCGTCGTGCTTCTATCCGTTCGCTGCGCGCCGCTTATGGTGCGGTAGAGATAACTCTAAACGATTGCACTTATTGAAAAACTAGTGTATAGTCGCCACTACACACTGCTAACGAGGATAGCCTAGATGGAGGATGAACTCGACCTGCGACAATACATCGGCGCACTGATCAAGCATCGCTGGCTGATCGTCGCCACGACGGTGCTGGCGGCCCTGGCGGCATTCGCGGTCTCTTTGATAAACGCCCCGCCGTCGAACGAGCCGCTCTATGAGGCCACCGCCGGTGTGCTGATCGCCCGGATGCGCACCTCGGTCACATTCGATTCCCGCTTCAGGACCATTGAGGAACTACCCGGATCCAATTACCTGGAACAGGACGCCCATCGAACTGCCCTGGCCAGCCTGGTAAAAAAGGTCGCGTCGCCACCCTGGTCTCTGAAAGAATCGAGAATGAATTAACCGGGCTCTTGCAGCGATTCTATTTCACCCGCTTTCAGCAGCAGGTGATCCTCGATATCCAGCAGGATCTGTTTCACCGCACGCTGCGCTTCCAAGTCCTTTTTTGACAAAGAGGAGACCGGCTATCTGATGTCGCGCCTGTCATCGGACGTGATGGGATTGCAGTGGCTTTTCTCCAGCACGCTCGTCCACATCACCAGCAACCTGCTGCGGTTTGTAGGCGGCCTGGTCTTTTTGTTCTACCTGGAATGGCGTTTAGCCATTGCCGCCCTAGTCGTCATCCCCGGCTTGGTGATCACCGTGCGCTACTTCTCGCGCAAGATCCGCGCCATGAGCCACCAAAGCATGGAGCAGCGAGCCAACGTCTCACGCCACATGCAGGAATCACTCTCTTCCACCGCGCTGATCAAGGCCTTTGTCTCCGAAGAACACGAGGTCGAGCGGGTGATGAGTGAGCTGCAGGACGCTACCCAGATCACACTCGAACAAACCGCGGTGAGTTCGGTGGCCGGCCTGGCTATGGGTGGATTCAGCGACATCGCCAAACTCGTCGTCCTGGTCGTGGGGGCTTACCTGGTGCTCACGAGCGACTGGAGCCTGGGGTCGCTTCTGGCCTTCCAGGCCTATCTGGGATACGTTTACGGTCCGGCCCAGTTCCTGGCTAATGCCAACCTGCAGTTACAGAGCGCGCTGGCGGCGCTGGAGCGCGTCTCGGCGCTCTACGACATCGTGCCGGAGGAAAGCGGCACCGGCATCGGAGTTGACCGCCTCAGCGGCGAGGTTGAATTCCGCGACGTCTCCTTCGCCTACGATAAAGAACACCCCGTGCTACAAAACGTCTCGTACCATATCCGGCCCGGCGAGCACGTAGCCATCGTCGGCCCCAGCGGCGTGGGCAAGACGACGCTGGTGAGCTTGATCCTGCGCTTCTACAAGCCAACGGCAGGGGAAATCTGGCTCGATGACCGCCCAGCCTCGGACTATGAGGTGCAGTCGCTGCGTCGGCGCATCGGCTACGTTTCGCAAAGCACGCTGTTGCTATCCGGCACGATCATGGAGAATCTGCGCTACGGCAATCCCGACGCCAGCGAGGAAAAAGTCGTACACGCGGCCAAGGTGGCCGGCATCCATGACTTTATCGACGGGCTGCCAAAGGGATACGAAGCACAAGTTGGCGAAAAGGGGGTCAACCTATCAGCAGGACAAAAGCAGCGGTTAGCCATCGCCCGCGCGCTGATCAAAAACCCGGACATCCTGGTGCTGGACGAACCGACCTCTGCACTAGATAGTGTAGTCGAGAGGTCCATCTTTGACGCGCTGCCGGCATACGTGCGGGACAAGACGCTGTTCGTAGTCGCCCATCGCCTATCCACCGTTCAGAACTCGGACTGCATTTTACTTCTGAACGAAAATCGCCTGGTCGACATCGAAACGCACAAGAACTGCTCGAAAGCAACGACTCTTACCGTACGATGGTGAGCAACCAACAGATTATCGCCCAGTGAGGTGCTTCAGACGCCCTGGCGCAAGGTCCACAGCAGACTCAGCACCTCTTCCAGGCGCGCTTCCAATAACTCGGGCTTGCCGGTCGTGACATCGTCCCCATTCTCAAAGACGACGAACGGCACGCGAATCCCCTTCACAGTCAGAAAACCCTCACCTTCTCCGCCGCTGAGCGCGCCCCAATCATCCTCGCGATACAGACGCTCCAGCTTGGCGTCGGACAGGCCATGCTCCAAGATGCTATCAGGGCGATCGGGGTTGAAGCGGCGCCGATTCTTGCGCAGCGACTCTTCGAACGATACCCGCACATAGACCACACCGACCCGCTGCAAGAGATCGTCGGGCAGATGCGGCAAAGCCTCCGCGTAACCGCCGTGCTCGCTGCCTCGTGAGAACTCGATCAGCATCGTCGCTCGCTCGTGGTACACCGCGTCGTCACGCAGCCGCTTGTGGTACTCTAGACCCAGCCGCTCGATCAACAGGTGCCAGAGATAAGGGTACTTGAAGTAGCCCTCGGCGTCGGTGTGCAATCGCGGCTGCCCAAACCGCTCCGCCAGGATGTGGTCCTCCTCGAACCAGGTCCACAACATCGGAAAGTCGTCGAGAACGTCCAACTCGGCGATGTGGAACCGACGCCCGCGCTCATCCAACGGCGTGCGCTTCAAAAAGTCGATCATCTCGCTCTTGCCGGAGGCCGGCCGGCCGACCAGAATAATGACGTCAAATGTGTTCTCATCCATCCCTTCCCCCTCTCCCCGGCTCATTGAAACGACTCAAGCCTGGCGTAGAAGCAGAGCATCACGCCGCCATAGGTGCGCTGGTCGAAAAGCCGCAGGCGCTCGAGCGGCAACGCCTCGAACTCCCGAGGGTGAATCTGGACGATGGTCCAGCCGTCTTCCACTAGCCAACCGGGCACGGCGTCCAACATCCCCAACGTTCGCGCCCACAACCCCTGGTACTGCGGCGGCGCCACATAGACGTAATCGAACGCGTCCGGCGATCGGGTGAGAAAACCGAACACGTCGGCGCGCACCACCCGGGCGTCTTCCGCCAGCTTGGTATGGGCCAGGTTTTCGTGGATCGTGCGCAGCGCCGGACTGGCGCATTCGACAAAAACAGCCTCCTCCGCGCCACGGCTCAGGGCCTCGATGCCCACCTGCCCTGTCCCGGCGAAAAGATCGAGAAAACGGCAGCCGATCACGTCGGAGCCGAGAATGCTGAAAAGCGCCGATTTGGCCCGATCGGTGATGGGCCGCGTCCCCGTCCCCGACACCGACTTTAGCCTGCGTCCTTTTGCCTTGCCCGTGATGACACGCATAGACAGCCTCCTTGTCCATGCTCGACTATACCTCAACCTGGCAGGATTGACAACCGCAGTGTATACTTGGAACACAATGCACACCAACTATAGATCAAAACGCCATCAACTACCGAGAGCGCTCGTGGCAATATGCACCGCCCTGCCGCTCGCCGCGTCGATGGGCTGTCAGCCACGTCCGAGGTGTTCTCTCAACTCGCTGGACATCATCCCGCGCACTGAATGGGGAGCGGCAGAACCCCGGCTGGATTCGGTCGAGGGCGTATACGATCCAGTGACCAACCCTGGCGGCTGGATGGTGTACGAGAATCCGCTGGAAAAAGTGTTAACCACCATCATCGTCCACCACTCGGCGCTGCCCCTCAGCGATGGCCCGCGTGAGATCCAGCAGATGCACTTCCAGTTCAAGGGCTATGCCGACATCGCCTACCAATTTCTGATCGACAAGAAGGGGCAGATCTATGAGGGGCGCAGCATAAAGGTGCGCGGCGCCCACACTGGCGGGCACAACACCGGCACTGTGGGCATCGTGCTCCTGGGCAACTTTATGACTGACGAGCCAACACGGGCGCAGATAGCATCCCTGCGCACACTCAGCGTCTGTCTCGTCGACGCATATGATATCACCCACATCGCCGGCCATCGGGACTTTCAGCCCGGCGTCACTGACTGTCCAGGCGACAAACTCGAGATGCTGCTACCTGACCTAGCCATCGAACTGGGAATCGAATTCGGCGCCGAGGGATACGCCGGACCATAACGCATCCTGCCACCTTCAATTGACCTATCCACGAAACCGACATATACTTAACCTCATTCCTGGAGAACAGCCGGGCATCCTAGCGCAAGGACAGCGCAGTAAAGGAGGGCCATATGTCCTTTTGTAACTTTCTCAAGAAACTGGGCAAATTTCTGCTGTGGGTCGTTCCGCCCATATGCCTCCTGGTTGGCGTGTGGTTTCTGGGTTACTTTATGATGCCACAGCCAGCCGTCGGCGTCATCCGACTCGATACAGATATCTGGAGCGGCAGCGCCCAACTCGTCCAGTATCAAATCGAGGCCGCGCGCAAAGACAGCAGGATCAAAGCCGTGGTCCTGCAACTGGACACCCCCGGCGGCGAGGTGGTTGCCACCCAGAACATCTACCTGGAGCTGCAAAAGCTGCGCCAGGAGATGCCCGTCGTCGGGTCGATCGATACCATGGCCGCCAGCGGCGGTTACTATGCGGCCATGGCCGCCGATCCCATCTATGCCAGGCCGTCGTCCAGCGTCGGCAACGTCGGCGTGTGGGCCTTTGTCCCCGGAGACCTGGCGGTGAACGACGAGATCATCGCCAGTGGCCCCTTTAAACTGACGGGCAGCAACCGCGAGGAGTTCATGCGCGAACTGGAGGGAATTAAGCGCGAGTTCTTGGGAACCGTCTCCAGCCAGCGCGACGAGCGGCTCAAGATCTCTGAAGCCGAACTCTCGCAGGGCTTGCTCTATCTCGGCCGCGATGCCGCGCACCTGGGACTCGTCGATCACATAGGCAGTCACACTGAGGCCATCGAAGAAGCCGCCCGGCAAGCGGGCATCAGCAACTATGAGGTGATCGACCTGCAGACTCTGGCCATCGAAGCGCTGTACGGCGATCTCTACTTTGAACAAGAGCCCTGGATCGGTACGGCCGATCCATTGACCGGAGAGCGCACGCTGCCCTACGGCGTATATCTGCTCTACGACGCTCGGATAAGGGGGGTGCCATGAACGCTGACAATAAACCCAAGATAGGCACAGGGGCCAAGCTCCTGCTCGTGATTCTGATCGTCGTTCTCCTCGCCGGCGTGATCTTTGTCGGGCGCCTGATCTGGTTCCGCCGAGGCTTCTATCGATCGCCCGACGTCGCAGAGGTCGAGGGCAGCATCGTGGCCACGGCCGATTATCAACCGGTCAAGGAGAAGCCCGTCACCGGCGAGGGCCACGCCGTCATAGATCTAGCCCACAACAACAATCTACAGATCAACGACCTGGCTCCCCTGAGGGACCGGCTCCACGCCCGTGGGGTGACGGTCGAGACGTTTGACGGCGGTGACGACTCATTGGCGGCGTCGCTGCACAAAGCCACGGCCCTGATCGTCGCCGCTCCCGGGCGGGTGTATACGTCATCGGAACGAGAGGCCATCGTGACGTTCGTGGACGACGGCGGCCTGCTGCTCCTGGCAGCAGATCCCACACGCCCTGTGCTCCAGGGAGATATGGACGACCCTTACCGCTCTCCGTACGACGCCCTCTATCCAACCAGCGCGGTCCCCGCCATCAACAGCCTGGCCAACGCATTCGGCGTGGTCTACTATGACGATTATCTCTACAACCTAGAGAACAACGCCGACAGCTATCGCAACGTCAAGTTCACCAACTTTGGCGAGAACGGACTGGTCAAAACCGTCGACACGGTGGTCTTTTTCGCCGCCCACTCCCTGCGCAGCGATGGCCTGTCCCTCATCATCGGTGATGCGGATACCCTCTCGCCGATGCGCAGTGGCGAAACCGATCTGGCCGCCGCCGCGCTGACCACCGACCAACGCGTGCTGGCCCTGGGCGACATCACCTTTATGACTGCACCCTATCACACCATCGAAGATAACGACCAGTTCCTGATCAACATCGCCGACTGGCTGGCCGTCGACAGACGGCGACGAGACGACCTGGAGGATTTCCCGTACCTCTTCAACCGCTCCGTGGACCTGGTGCAGACCAGCGGAGACGCCCTCGATCCGCGACTCATCGCGCGCGCCAGCGCGTGGCAGGTCGCCTTTGAGCAAATCGGGCTGGCCCTCAACCTGCGCGCCAAAGCCGATCCCGAGCACGATGCTGTGCTCATCGCCACCTTCGAGGATACAGAAGCTGTAGACGAATACCTGGAGGACAGGGGCATCACCGTAGAGGTGACGATCGGTGAAGAGAAGAAAAAAGAAGATGGAGAGGGAGAGGAAAAAGAAGGGGCAAAGAAAGAAAATGGCCAAGTCACGGGCAGCGTCGAAATTGAGGGCATGGGAACCATCGACATCGAGGGCACCACACTTTTCATAACCGACCAGAGTGACGAGCGCGTGACCATCGTCGTCGTGGCAGGGGATATAGAAAAGAGCACCGATGGCATCGGGCGGCTGATCGACCGCGACCTCTCCGGGTGCGTGCGGGCCGACGCAGTGACGGTCTGCACCACGGGCGAAGCACCTGAGGAAAAGGAGCCCGTCACCGACGAGGGAGACGACGATGGCGTATCGGCGGCAGGCAGCGTCCTCATCATCGCTAGCGACGACAAGCCCGAGGGAGCGCGCACCAGCGTGCCCGAGTTCGAGGCCATCCTCAGCGAGTCGTACGACGTGACCGTGTGGTCCACCAGCCTCGACGGCATGCCCACGGCCAGCGACGTGGCCGGATACGACGTGTACATCATCGACACCGGCGACTATGCTTCCGATATCGCCGATCTCGATATTCTAGGCACCCTGGAGGAAGCGGAGGACGTGGGGGTCATGGTCATCGGCGCGCAACCGATCCCCCTCTTCACTAACTTTGAACCGATCGACGACGTACAGGTAGCCGACTCGACGCACCCTCTGGCCGCCGGCTTTGAGGCAGACGAGGTTCTCGCGTTCAGCGCCTCCGAAAGCGGCGTTCCGGCTGTGGTCGCGACCGAAGAAGACGCCGAGATCGGCGAAGAGGTCGCAATCGTGTTCAAGCGCGGTCCCGATAGCTCCTCACCTGGGGCCCCCGTCGTCGCGGCCGGATACGATGATACACAAGGCCTCAGGATCATCGCCGCCTTCTTTGCCTTCTACCGGCTGCCGGAGGACGCCCAACGCACGTTTGCCCTGAACGCGGTCTCTTGGCTGCTAGGCACCGAGGAAGAGCCGGGTGACTATGGCGATGGCACACCCACGCCTGTACCGACGGTGCCCCCTACCTTGACGCCGGTCCCTACGGAGTAATAGGGCAACGGGCAAACGGGGCTACACAGGAAAAATTGGAGAGCAAAAAGCATAGGCATTTGTACATTTGCTCAGCTACCCTCCCGCAGGTCCGAAAACGACTGCAAAACAGACCAACTCAGGCATTGCGCGGTGCGCTTTCAGCCCAGAAATTGCACCCAAACCTGCGGGAGGGTGAGCGGTTAGATTCGAGAAACCACCCCGCGCGCCACACATTGACAATTCCGCCTGCCGCATTATACTGAATTCAACGCCAGAGAATTGCAGGCGGAAATGACCAAACAACCCTCTATTAGCATCTTGGATATACTGGAACGCATCCCCCCGAGCGGGCAGGACGACGGCGCGCGCACGTTAATTGAGCGCGCCTACACAGTAGCCAAAGATGCCCACGCCGACAAAAAGCGCAAGTCCGGCGAACCCTACATCCAACATCCACTGAGCGTCGCCCTCCTGCTCAGCGAGATCGGTATGGACACGGATACCATCGCGGCGGGCCTGCTGCACGACGTGGTAGAGGATACGGACATCGGCCTGGAGGAACTGGAGCAGACGTTTGGCACGCAGATCGCCAACCTGGTCGACGGCGTGACCAAACTGGACCAGATCGAGCAGGAGCAAAGCGACCGCTTCAAAAACAGCGAGGCCCTGCGCGACGCGCAAGAGTCGGAAAGCCTGCGCAAGATGTTCCTGGCCATGGTGCAGGACATTCGCGTCGTGGTCATCAAACTGGCCGATCGCCTGCACAACATGCGTACCCTCGACGCCCTCAAACCGGAACGCCGCAAGTCGTTCGCCCGCGAGACGATGGACATCTTTGCCCCGTTGGCCAACCGGCTTGGCGTATGGCAGTGGAAGTGGGAGCTGGAGGATCTGAGCCTGCGGCACCTCGATCCAACCATCTATTACGAGATCGCGGGCCATATCGAGGAACGCCGTGCAGAACGCGCGACCAGCATCCAGCGACATATCAAGGTCCTCCAAAAAAAGCTGGACGAAGAAGGAATCGAGGCCGAGATTTCCGGCCGCCCCAAGCAGATCCACAGCATCTATCGCAAAATGCAGCGCAAGAACGTGCCTTTCGACCAGGTCTACGACGTGCGCGGCCTGCGCGTCATCACCCAAACCATCCCCGACTGCTACCGTATTCTGGGCATCGTGCACGGGCTGTGGAACCCCATTCCCGGCGAATTCGACGATTACATCGCCACCCCCAAGGACAACATGTATCAGAGCCTCCACACGGCAGTCCGCAGCGGCGACGGCAAGACGCTAGAGGTGCAGATCCGCACCGGGGAGATGCACCAGGTCGCCGAATACGGCATCGCCGCCCACTGGCGCTACAAGGAAGGCGGCAAACGAGATCGCACTTTCGAGGCCAGAATCGCCTGGCTGCGCTGGTTGATGGAATGGCGGCAGGAGCTCACCGACGCAGGCGAGTTCCTGGACGCCGTCAAAACCGATATCTTTGAGGATCGGGTCTATGCCTTCACTCCCAAGGGCAAGGTGATCGACTTGCCGGTGGGAGCGATGCCCATCGACTTTGCCTACCACATCCACACCGAGATCGGCCACCAGTGCCGAGGGGCCAGGGTCAACGGCAAATTGGTCGGCCTGGACTATCAGCTCAAGAACGGCGACCAGGTGGAAATCCTGACCTCGCGCCGCCCGGGCCCCAGCCGCGACTGGCTCAACCCGGCCCTAGGGTATGTCAAGACCAACCGTGCCCGCAGCAAAATCCGCCAGTGGTTTCGCCGCCAGAACCGGGAACAGAACATCATCCAGGGCCGTGAGATCCTGGAGCGGGAGTTGAAGCGTTTGGGATTTGAGCAGTTTGGCTTGGAGGCA
>Ga0307420_1000635_pt1 | contig 15978 bp, 13 predicted proteins | sample SalMarWE160240MG_2_FD_202167 | JGI IMG/M metagenome (GOLD analysis project Ga0307420, IMG submission 202167) | Salt marsh sediment microbial communities from the Plum Island Ecosystem LTER, Massachusetts, United States - WE1602-40 | ecosystem: Environmental > Aquatic > Marine > Intertidal zone >... | reverse complement strand
CGCTTTATCCGGGAAGGCGATCTATCGGCGGCGAAATACACCTTTGTTGTCATTACCCACGGCGGGCCACCTGTTGTCGAAGGCGGGGTCATCGAGCAAGTGGAAGCGCTCCTGGAGGCAAAAGGGCTTACGCTCGACGCCAGCTTTATGCAGTGGATGCCGGGGAATTTCATCCTAATGTATGGCGGTATGCCGCGCTTCATCCAAAGCTTTCTGCTGAAAAATGCCGAGCGGAGGGCTGGCAGAGTTGCCAAAATCATATCAGATGGTCGCTGCCGCCACGAGCGTGGCAATCCCCTGATCACCAAGACGATAGCGGCCAAGGAGTATGAAAAGTGGTTGCCCACCGTGTTCACGCGGGATGAGGGCTTTTGGGTGACCGATGCCTGCAACGGGTGTGGGACGTGTGAGAAAGTGTGCCCTGTGGGAAACGTTCGGCTTGAGGAGGGTTTGCCGCGATGGCATCACATGTGTCAGCAGTGCCTGGCCTGCATTCAGTACTGTCCCAAGGAAGCGATCCAATACGAAGATGTGACGCAGAAGCGAAGACGCTATCGCAACCCGTACGTAAAAGTCAGCGAGATCATGCGGCAGAGCTCGTGCTGATTCCTCTTCACTCTGACGGCTTCTGATCGCGAAAGTGGGCAATTGTCCCGGCGGCGGCCTGCTGCCTGCGCCATTGGCCAAAGTGCTGGCCCTTGCCGGTCAGATGATCCAGCAGACCGAGCGTCTCCTGGTCGATGCGTCCCGGTGGCGCATCCGCCCACGGCGTGCCCGCCAGCGGCATAAATACGTGGCTGTGAATCCGGGATCCCATCTCTGCCAGGTCGGCGATCACCCGGCGCGTCTGCTCCCTGTCCTCGTCATTCTCGCCCGGCATGCCAAAGATGAAATCGACGCTGGCGCCGAGTCCGCACTCCAGCGTGATCTCTGCCGCGCGGTAGACATCGTCGACGGTGTTGCCGCGGTGGCACAGGTCCAGCATGCGCTGGCTGCCGGACTGGGCGCCGATAAAGATGTTGTCATTGGTGGCGTACGCTTGCACCATCGCGACCGCCTCCCGGCTGACCGACTCTGGCCGCACCTCCGAGGGGAAGGAGCCCAGGTAGGTGCGCTCCTTCCCCACCACCGCGTTCACTCCGCGTAGCATTTGCTCCAGCAAATCAAGGCGCTGCTGCTTGCCACCGGAGCCGTACATGAACGCATCGGGAGTGATAAAGCGGATGTGTGACTTGTCGTGTCGGTGTGACACCTCGGCCCACTCGACGATGCCTTCCACGCTGCGGTGGCGCATCGATGCGCCAAAGAGATACGTCGCCTGGCAGTACTTGCACCCCCAGGGACAGCCGCGGGTGATCTCGATAGAGGAAAAGAGGCGAAAGCGCTTGGCGAAAGGAGGATAGTTGTCCAGGTCTCTCACTCTTGGCGAGCGCCCAGTAGCGTACACTTCTGTCCCATCGCGATAGACGATTCCCTCGATGTGCCGGAGATCTGAACCCGCGTACAGGGCGTGCAGCAGCGCCGGGAAACTGATCTCGCCCTCGCCCACGACGACCACGTCAAATCCCATATCCAGCGTCTGGCGTGGTGCGCCGCTGGGGTGGGGGCCGCCGGCGATCAGAGTGACATTGCCCGATCGCCGGAGGTCGCGCACCTCCTGGAGCACGCGTGGGGCTTTGGAGGTGGTGAAGGAGAACCCCACGACGACTTTTGCATAGTCGTTCGCCAGTGCTTCGATCTGCTCGTTCAGACCCAAGCGAGGCTTCAACAGGCGGATTTCCAGGTCGTGGAAACAGGCGTCCGCCTCGACGGCCCCGATCAAGGCCGAGAGGCTCTGTTTGTTGTGGTTGCCGAACACAAAGGCCAGGGCGTGATTTGCCATACGTCTTGCGCATTATAGCAGCGGGGGCACGCTTGACAAGGCGGCTGATGAAGAGACAGACCCGCGTGGGGCACTTGCAGAGTAAAGGCCCGGCAATGTGTTGCATTTGTCGAGATTCATGGTACATTTTAGATCAGGTGCAGAGCGGGCACGGGTGGGTGATGTCAGCCGTCTGGTCCGTGACATAGATTAAAATTCTGGGAGAGATAGCATGACCTCAAAATCCTTGGCCGCCACACCTCCTATGGGATGGAACTCGTGGAACATGTTCGGGAATGCCATCCACGAAGAAATGATCAGGGAAACCGCCGATGCGGTCGTTGCTTCGGGTCTCAAGGATTGTGGTTACGAATACATCGTCATCGACGACTGCTGGTCGATAAAGAAGGGGCGTGACGCCAACGGCGACCTGGTGGCCGATCCGAACAGGTTCCCCAACGGTATCAAAGCGCTGGCCGATTACGTGCACGGTCTGGGGCTCAAGATCGGCATCTATTCCGATGCGGCGGACCGCACCTGTGCTGGTTATCCCGGAAGCTACGGTTTCGAAGCGCAGGATGCCCAGTTATGGGCTTCGTGGGGCATAGATTTTCTCAAGTACGACTATTGCAATGCCCCGGAGGATCAGGCCACGGCCATCGAGCGGTATTCCCGCATGGGGGAGGCATTGCGGGAGACCGGACGCGAGGTCCTTTTCTCCTTGTGCGAGTGGGGCGGCCGGGCCCCGCACCTGTGGGGGCGGAGCGTGGGCGGGCACATGTGGCGGGTTTCGGGGGACGTGTTCGACAGTTGGATTGATATTTGGATGATGGCGGAGGACCATGGGTACTATGGAGTCGGGGTGGACGTATCTCTCGATATCGCGGCCGATCTATATGAATACGGCGGTCCTGGTGGCTGGAACGACCTGGATATGCTGGTCGTGGGTCTACGGGGCAAGGGACAGGTATCTGGCGGCGGGCTGTCCCCGATCGAGTACCGGACCCACATGGCGATGTGGTGCATGGCCTGCTCGCCGCTGATGATTGGTTGTGATGTGAGAGCGTTGGATCAAGAAACCGCGGCTTTGCTCATGAATCGAGAGGTGTTGGCCGTGAATCAGGACGAGCTGGGCAGACCTGCCCGGCGCGTGAAGCGGCTCGGCGACTGCGAAGTTTGGCGGAAACCGCTCTCGGATGGTTGTGTGGCCGTGGCGCTCGTCAATCGCGGCTCGGTCGGCAGTGACATCACCGTGAAGGCAAGCGACGTTGGCTTGCTGGATGGCCCCAAGCTCGTGCGCAACTTGTGGGATCAGGAGGACGTCGCCGATTTCACGTTGGAGTTGACCCAGCGCGTGCAGCCTCACGAGACTATTTTGCTAAAGATCACCCCTACACCTTGAAAGGACTGGCGGCGTTTGGCTGTAGAAGCATTCGACGGACTTGATTTCAGGCAGCAGTTGGAAGAAGAGCTGACGGGAAACATCCTACCCTTCTGGATGACGCACGTCGTGGACAAAGTCAATGGTGGCTTCTATGGTGCTGTGACCAACGACCTGCATGTCCACAACAAAGTGCCGCGCTCTGCGGTCTTGTGTGCACGCATGCTGTGGACTTTTGCTGCGGCTTATCGGAAATTTGGAGCGGAGCAGTATCTGTCGATAGCGCGATGGGCCTATGATTATCTCATGCGCGTTTTCTGGGATCGGGCGCGTGGCGGCCTCTATTGGGAAGTGGATTACAAAGGGCATCCGGTCTCTGACCGCAAGCATCACTACGCTCAGGCGTTTGGGATCTATGGCTTGGCCGAGTACTACCGGGCTACTCGGGAGCCGCAGAGCCTGGCGCTGGCCCAGACGTTGTTTCACTTGCTGGAGGCGCATGCCTACGAGCCGGTTTATGGGGGGTATATTGAGGGCAGCAGTCGCGAGTGGGAGCCACTGGCCGACATGCGCCTGGGTGAGAGCGACCTCAACTGCCGCAAGTCCATGAACACCATGCTGCACATCTTGGAAGCGTACACCAATTTGCTGCGGGCGTGGGACGATGTGCATCTCCAGGCTCAACACCGGGCCTTGCTCGAAACCTTTCAGCAGCACATTATCGACCCGCAGGCTGGCCACTTCAGGCTCTTTTTCGATGACGGATGGCGCGCGCTTTCTGAGGGCGTGTCCTTTGGCCACGATATCGAGGGCAGTTGGCTGCTGTGTGAGGCTGCCGAGGCACAGGGCGATCCAACGCTATTAGCGCGGGTTTGCAAGTCGGCGATGAACATGGCGGCAGCCGTGTATCGCGACGGGATGGACGATGACGGCAGCCTGTTTTACGAAGCCGGCCCCCAGGGCAACGTGGATACCAAGGCCTGGTGGCCGCAGGCCGAGGCGATGGTGGGCTTTTACAATGCGTACCAGCTTTCTGGGCAAGTGCATTTCGCGCAGGCCGCCTACGGGTGCTGGACGTATATCCAGGCCAAAATGGTGGATCGGGAGCATGGAGGTTGGTTCAAAGAGCTCTACCGGGATGGTACGCCGAATGAGACCAGCTATAAAGCCGGTCCCTGGAATTGTCCCTATCACCACAGTCGGGCCTGTTTTGAGATGCTCGCCCGCTTAGGCAACTAGATGAGTGAGAGGTGTCTCGATGGGACTTGGCATTGTCTGTTCCATCATCGTGCTGATCCTCCTCGTTATCGTCGGTTACTGTGTGAAGCGAGCGCAGGACAGAAGGCTTGAGCAGTTGGAGCGCAGGCTCGATGACTTGGATACGCTTCTCGACGAGGAGCGTTGAGCGGGTCGCAGGCCGCTGTTCCCACTGGAGTACAGAAAACGCACCGCCATCGCGTTGCGATGTGCGTCATTCCTCGCTTAATCCGCCTGCAGAGCCTGGCGGATGGCCGTCGCCAGCGTGTCTACCTCGAAGGGCTTTTGGATCGTGTGTACTGTGCCTGCTCTCTTCAGCTGCTTAACATCGTCCGCCAGCGCATAGCCCGTTATCGCCAAGATTCGTACACGCGGGTCGATTTCCCTTAACTCTTGGATCAATGCCTGGCCTCCCATCTCCGGCATCACGAGATCCGTGACGATGAGCGCTATCTCTGGAACCCCTTTGGCGCAAGTCGCCTTGTACACCTCCAGCGCCTCCCGACCATTTGCCGCTGTCAGCACTCGGTAACCCAGCGACTCTAATATCGCCCGCCCTCCCTGGCGTAGCTTTTCCTCGTCCTCCACAAACAGGATCGTCTCTCCCTCTCCCTTGGGGGCGACCGATATTCCGCGCAGGGCTTTGGTCGCCTCTTCCTGACTGCAGGCCGGAAGATACACCCGGAACGTGGTCCCCTGCCCGGGCTGTGTCTCCAATCCGATGTGTCCTTCGTGTTGCCGGACGATGCCGTATACCTGGGCCAGTCCCAACCCTGTGCCCTCCTCTCCCTTGGTCGTGAAGAAGGGCTCGAATATGCGGGCTTGCACGTCGTTGGCGATGCCGGTTCCCGTGTCCGAGACGCTCAAACACACCCAAGACCCCGCGGGCATTTCCATCGGCTGTATCTCTGTTAAGGAAAGCTCTATGACTGGCAGACTTTGCCCCGGCTTTGTCTCCACTTGACGCAAGCCGATGCGCAGTTCCCCGCCTTCTGGCATGGCATCTCGTGCATTCAGGGCCAGGTTCATCAGCACCTGCTCCATTCGTGCCGGATCGATGCTGGCGACGTGCTCCTCGGGTGAGATATCGGTGACGAGGCGGATGTTTTCGGGAATTGTGTGCTTTAGGATGGTGGTGATATCATCGATGAAGGCAGCTAGATCGATCGGCTGAGCGCGCAGCGTCGTGCATTTGCTATAGTCCAGGATTTGCCGCACCAGTTGCGCCGTCCGGCGCGCGCCGTTCAAGAGCGTCTCTACTGTCGGCACCAATTCTGTTGGCAGGCGCGGGTCGTTCAGAAGCAGTTCTAGGTGAAAGATGTGCGTGGTCAAAAAGTTGCCAAAGTCGTGAGCGATGCCGCTGGCCAATTGCCCCACGGCAGCCAGGCGGTCCAGTTGCAGCATCTGCGCCTCGCTTTCTCGGAGCAACACCTCCATTCGTCTGCATTTGGCCTCCAAAGAACCTAGCTCGGTGATTCTGCGGTTTGCCTCCGCAAGCTGGTGGCGCAGCTCGGCCAGTTCAGCCGTGAGTTGCTTCTCGGTTGCTTCGGTTGGCTTGGTCTCGCGCTCATCCGTCATTCTGTGGCTTCTCCCAAGTATTGCCGCTCAGGATGATTATAGCCCGACGACGCAGGCCGTGCAAATTCCATGTCTCTGCTTGTGATCGGTATCAGTTTTCATCGGCGCCCTGTTTCCAAGCTTGCATTAGCGCGCCGATGTCCGTGCACACCACGTCAGGCTTGATCGGTGAGTTGACCACGTCGGCCTCGGTGGCGATTCCCGAGAGGACGAGCACCGTGGTCAGTCCCAGCCGCGCGCCGCCGGCCAGGTCCGTATCCAGCCGATCGCCGATGACGGCAGTGGTATTGGGACTGGCACCCATCCGGCGCAGCGCCTCCTGGTACATCTGCGGTTCCGGCTTGCCGGTGACCACGGGTGCGACGCCGGTGGTCACCTCGATCGCCGCCAACTGCGCGCCGTTGCCCGGCACCGGCCCGCGCTCGGTCGGGTAGCTGACGTCGGGGTTGGTGCCGATGAAGCCGGCCCCTCTGTGGATCAGGAGCGACGCCGTTGCCAGTTCATCCCAGACCAGATCGGTGTTCCATCCGACGACGACGTATGCTGCTTCCTCTTCGCTCAGCTCGAACCCGCGCTGCTCCAGCGCCCGGCGCAGACCCTGCTTGCCGATTGCATAGACGCGCGTGCCCGGCGGGGCCTGGTCGGCCAGATAGGCCGCGGCGACCAGGGAGGAGGTCAGGATTGACTCGCTATCCACCGCCACGCCGAAGCGAGCCAGCTTCTCCACGTATTGCTCCGGCGTCCGGCTGGAGTTGTTGGTGGCCAGGATGAACCCGATATCGCGTTGGCGCAAAAAACCAAAGAACGCCTGCAAATCGGGCATCGGCTCGTCGCCGCGCCACAGCACGCCATCCATATCGATGATCAGGTGGCGGATATCGCGCAGGAGGTCTTGGGAACCCGATCCCTCAATCTCCAATCTCCAATCTCTAGCTTTCAGCAACCGCTCATAGTCGGCGGGCGTGTCAATATCGGCCAGCGTATCCGGCTCGGCGACCTCCACGGTGGCGACGGCATCGGAATGGCGGGCGATGACCACGCGTCCTCCCACATCGCCAGTGACGGCGGCCAGTTCGGGGAACAGGCTGCGGGAGAACAGCGTCGGCGTGCCGCGCTGACCCGCGCAGGTGGGGTGGACGATGGCCGCGTTGGTCTCTGCGAAGCGAGCGGCCAGCGCCTGCAGCAGGTTCGCCGTGAGCAGCGGCTGATCGCACTGCATCAGGATCGCCGCCTCGGTCTCTGGCGGGAGCGCGGCCAGTCCCGCCTGCACCGACGTACTCAACCCCTCTTCCCAGCGCCAGTTCATCACGACCTGCAAGGCCCGTGTGCCTAATGTCGCACGGGCAGCCTGCGCCTGGCACCCCAGCACGACGATCACCGGGCCAAGCCCGGCGTCCAGCGCCACGTCCGCAGCGTGCGCCACAAGCGGCGTACTGCCCCAATCCAGCAACTGCTTGGGTTGCCCAAACCGGCTGGACTCTCCAGCAGCCAAGATGATAATCGCGATATTCTTCAAAACCGTAAACCTCCCATCCGTTTATTCGTTCATTCGCCTATTTGTTGTTCTACTGTATCTTCTCAAAAAGTAGGGGCAAGAGTAAGTCGGATTGCCAATCCGACCTACATTCCCCCAAGATATTGAGATGATACGTTCTACTCATCCGTTGACCCGTTGATCTGCATTGTAACCCAGGTCGCGCGGTTGTTCAAATACTTGTCACTCCTGCTCCCCTCGGCTATAATGCGCGCATTGGTTTGTCAAGGGGTGGACAGTGAAGCTCTCAATCATCATGCCGGTGTACAACGAGATCCATACCATCGCCGAGATTGTGCGGCGCGTGCGCGCAGTGGAGTTGGCGGTGCCGGTGGGCTTTGGCCCTGAGGACGGTACCATCTTCGAGTTCCAGCGGGAGATCGTCATCGTGGACGATGGCTCGACCGACGGCACGCGGGAGCGCTTGCGTGCGTTGCGGGACGATGCGGATACCGTCATCGTATTCCACGAGCGTAATCAGGGCAAGGGTGCAGCAGTGCGTACTGGCCTCCAGCACGCCGGCGGCGACGTGATGCTGATCCAGGACGCCGATCTGGAGTACGATCCGCGCGAGTACCCTGCGCTTCTGCAACCCATCGTCGAGGAGCGTTCCAAGGTGGTCTATGGCTCGCGCTTCCGCGGCGGGCCGACCAAGGCCATGTTCTTCTGGCACATGGTTGGCAACCGTTTTGTTACCCTGGTGACCAATCTCCTGTACAACACTATTCTCAGCGACATGGAAACCTGCTACAAGGTCTTTACGCGGGAGGTCGCCGACCGGATCGACCTGAAATCCCCACGCTGGGGCTTTGACCCCGAGATCACGGCACAGATCCTCAAGCGCGGCTACCGTATCTATGAAGTGCCCATCTCGTACACCGGGCGGGAGTTTGCAGAAGGGAAAAAGCTCAATTGGCGCGATGGCTTTGTCGTGCTGTGGACGTTGATCAAGTGTCGCTTTACTCCGTGAGGACGCACCGGCCGAAGTGGGCGCGCTGGACGCTGCTGGCGCTCCTGTTGTTGGCGTTGGCGCTGCGGCTGCCACCAATGCTGGACAACCGCTTCCACCCCGACGAGGCGCTGTACGGCTACTGGGGGCTCCTTATCGCGCTGGGGAGGGATCCGGTATTGGCGAATGTGCCGGTTTACAAGCCGCCGCTGCTGCCCTACTTGATCATGGCGACGCAGGGGCTTTTGAGCAAGTCCGAGTTCGCCGTGCGCCTGCCGGGCTTGATGGGTGGAGTGCTGACCGTCCCTCTGACCGCCGCGTTGGCCCATGCCCTCTACCGCGACCGGTGGGCGGCGGTGGCGGCTGCCGCTTGTGTGGCGCTCTCGCCCTTTGCCATCCTCTTCTCCGCCACGGCCTTTACCGACCCGCCGATGGTGGCGCTGGGACTGGGAGCCTGCCTGGCGGCGGCGCGCAGCCGACCGAGGTGGGCCGGGCTGCTGACCGGACTGTCGCTGGCGACCAAACAGACCGGCTTGGCGTGGCTGCCGCTGGCGGTTCTCGTCCTGATCTCCAACCTCCAATCTCCAATCTCCAATCTCGCCAAGAGTCTGGGTCAACTCGCGGTTGCATTTGCAGCAGTGGTCGGCGTGATCTTCTTTTGGGACACGATACGGGTGGCGCAGGGCGCGGAGGGCTTTTGGAGCCTGGGCGTCACCGGCTACGGGGGATTGCGCTTCATCTGGCCGCACGAGTTGGGAACCCGGCTGCGCGGCTGGGCCGACCTGGCGCGCTATCTCTACGTCTCGCCCGTCGTCAACGGGGCGTTGCTCTTCGGCCTACCCGTCCTGACGTGGCACGCTCTCCTCCACCGCCCGCGTACCCACAAAGCTGCTATCGACTTGTTACTTGTATCCTTTCTCCTGGTCTACTTTTTTCTGCACTGGTTGTGGGCTTTCCCAATCTGGGATCGCTACCTGTTGTCCTTGCTGCCCATCCTGGCCATCCTCCTGGGCCGTATTGTTACGCTTCTGATCTCTTGGCTGCAACACATTTCCCTCAACTTGCCTGCCACTCGCCATTGTTCATTCTTCATTGTTCATTGCTCATTGTTCATTGCCTTGATTTTCCCCGCCTGGAACGCCGCTGCCCACAGTCACTATCCCGTCGGCGGCGACCATGGCGCGTACGATGGCATCGATCATGTCGCCGCGTTTCTGAACAGCCAGCCTGAAGGAACGGTGGTCTACCAGCATTGGCTCGGTTGGGAGTACGATTACTACCTGTTCGACGGCCCCATCTCCCTGGCCTACTGGCCGACCCCGGCCTGGTTGGCGCAGGACGTATGCGCGTTCGGAGCACAGGACCCGCGCTACATCACATTCCCAGCGTGGGAATCGTCCGCCCGGGTAGAGCAGGCGCTGGCGGAGGTGGGCTTTGGATTGAGTCCGGTGCTGGCCACCGCCCGCCGCGATGGCGCGCCTACGTTCACCGTCTATCAAATTCGACCATTATCCAGCCCATGACTCAGCCTACCAACTACCAATCTACCAATTTACCTATCCCCAATCTCCTCCGCGACTTGGTGGCTGTTGCCCTGCTATGGTCACTGGTGATCGCCCTTTACTGGCGCATCGCGCTGGCGGGACGTGTGCTGGCGGGTGGGGACGTCTTTACCTACTTTTACCCCTACTGGGCCGGGGCGACGCAGGCGGCTCGGGCCGGGCGTTTGCCGCTCTGGAACCCCTATCTTTTCATGGGAGCGCCGTTCTTGGCCAACAGCCAGGTGGGCGTGTTCTATCCGCTCAACTGGCCGCTGTGGCTCCTGCTGCCCGCTCACCGGTCCGTTCACCTGACCATCGTGCTGCACCTATGCCTGGCGGCGCTCAACGTGTATCTCTGGGCCCGCACGTCGCTGCAAATGAAGTGGATCGGGGCGTGGGCGGCGGGAGCAGCCTTTGCCCTGGGAGGATACCTGGGCGCGCAGGTAGAGCACGTCAACCAGCTACAGGGGCTGGCGTGGCTGCCGCTGATGCTGCTGCTGTATGACAAATCTCCAATCTCCAGTCTCGAAGCAGCGATTGGCAACCAATGGTTGCACCGAATCGGCGAGTCGGCGAGTTGGCGAATCAGAGTGATGGCCTTTGTGGGGCTCGTCGTCGTCATCGCCCTCGTCCTCCTCGCCGGCCACACACAGACGGCTTTTATTTCGTTGGTCGGGCTGGCGGTTTATGGGTTGGGGCCGGCCCTGTGGCAGAACCTTACGCAGGTTTGGCGACATTTTCGAAATCGAAAGGGCCCTGCCCAGTCGCAGGCGTTCTCATGGCGAGGATTGCGCACGACCTCCGCAAGGTTAGTCATCTTGGTCGTAGCCGCGACGCTCGGCGCGCTGTTGGCGGCGGTGCAGTTGGTTCCTACGTGGGAGTTGACGCGGCTATCGGTGCGCGCCGAGGGGCTGCCGTTCAAGGAGCGCATCTCTTTCTCCCTCACGCCCTTCTACTTGACGCGCGCACTGCTGCCTGTCTACTTCGACCCCGTGCTGCCCGAACACATTGAGCACGTCGTCTACGTTGGCATCGCCGGCCTGGCCCTCGCCGCCGTGGCATTACGTATCACGCATCGCCCGTCACGTGATGCACAATCTCCAATCTCCAATCTCCAACCCCGCAAACCGACCGTTTTGTTCTTGGCGCTCCTTGGCCTCTTTCTCTCCCTCGGCGCCTATAATCCGCTGTATTGGCTCCTGGCTCGCTTTGTTCCTGGCTTTGCCCACTTTCGCGTGCCGGGCCGCTGGCTGGCGCTGTGCGCGCTGGGCCTGGCGGCGCTGGTGGGGTGGGGCGCCGGAACGCTGTGGCGCTGCCGAGGGCGGCTCTCTCGGTGCGGTCTGGCGATTTTCGCGGTCGTGCTCCTGCTGATGGTGGGATGGGCGGTGGTGGGCGTGCGCGTCGGCGAGGGAGGGCAGACGGGCTGGTCGACCGTCGTCGGGTGGATCGTGGGGATCATCCTGGCGTTGGGGCTGCTCGTCGTGGCTGCGCGTAAGCCGCGAGTGGCAGTGATGGGTCTGCTGGTGCTCTTGGTCGGGGAGCTGTTTGCGGCATCCACCGCTCTGTCTCACTCCCGCGCCACCGCTTCCCAGGCCTTTACCGGCCTCCGCCCCGCCATCGCCCACTTGCTGGCCTCTGATTCCCCTCCCCCCTTGGGGGAGGGCCAAGGAGGGGGTGCTCGCTTCCTCAGCATGTCGGATATCACTTTCGACCCCGGCGACCTGGGCGAGATCGAGGCCGCCTACGGGCCGCAGATTTCCGCCGACGCGCTCTACGATTACGTGGTCGCCACCAAGCACAAGCAAGTGCTGAGCCCGAACCTACCGTTGGCTTTTGGTGTCCCGGCCGTCGACGGCTACGACGGCGGCGTGCTGCCGCTGATGCGTTACGTCACGCTCCAGCGGCTTTTCTTGCCTGAGGATGAGATCTCTATCGACGGCCGCCTGCGCGAGAACCTGACCGCCATCCCCCACGGGCGCTGGCTGAGCCTGTTCAACGTGCGCTACGTCATCACCGACAAGCTGCACGACGCCTGGCTGGACGGCGTGTTCTACGATCTCCAGTTCGGGGCGCAGCTTGCGCAGGGAGAGGGGGCGCTGGTGGCGTACGTGCCGCGCTTCGAGGCGACGGCGCTGGGACTCGTCTCCACCCGGCGCGGCGGGGAGGCGCTGCTAACGGGCGTGCCCGCCGGCACACCCGTCGGCGTGGTCGAGGTGGGCTTTGACGACGGAACCACGCGCGCCTTTGAGTTGCGCGCCGGGGAGCACGTGGTCGGGGAGGAGCAGGCGCCGGGCGATGCCGCCGTGGCGCGGCTGCGATGGGATGAGCCCTCCACGCCGGTGAGCGTTTCTGTGCAGGCGACGCTGCCGGAGGGAGAATTGATCGTGCGCGGGATTAGCCTGATCGACGAGCGCACCCAGGGCTTTCAAGCGCTGGTTCTATCTGATCAAGGCCGCTATCGACTGGCCCACTCCGGCGATGTCAAGATATATGAGAACCTGGACGTGCAGCCGCGCGCGTTCCTCGTCCACCAGGCGGTTGTGGCCGCTGATGACGAGGAGGCATTGGCGTTGATGCAGCATGAATCGTTCGATCCGCGGACACACGTTGTCTTGACGCAGCCTGCGGCATGGCAATCCTCCCGGCCCACCGAGCAAGAGTCCGTGCGCGTCATTCACTACGCCCCGGAGCGGGTCGAGATCGCGCTGGAGGCGAGCGCGCCGGGCTGTCTCGTTCTGACCGACGCCTGGTACCCTGGCTGGGAGGCGACGGTGGACGGTGCCCCGACGCAGGTGCACCGGGCCGATCTGCTTTTCCGCGCCGTCCCCGTAGAGGCAGGAGATCACCAGGTCGTTTTCTCGTTTCGCCCGCAGAGCCTGCGTACCGGCACAGCCTTCAGCCTGGTCGGGCTGGTCACACTGGTCGCGGCCATGTTTGCTTTGTACAAAGCCGGGCACAATGTTATAATGGGCGTGTTGTTGGGCAATGTTGAAAATAAGGAGGATGGAACATGAACACGTTTAATCGGGTCGTTGTCGTGGTTGTCTTGGCGCTCGCTGCAATATTTTGCTGCGTTGTGCTTGCAGGGGCAAGATGGGTGTTTCCAGTACTCGCGAATCAGATGGATGCGCTGGCCCAATCTATTGAGAGTGCTCCTTGGTACCAGATTGTGTTGCCGGGCGTCATATTGGCCTTTGTCATAGACTTTGTCCTGTTGTTTTTCATCATCCTTGAGGTACGCCCTCCCAAGGCCCGGTTCATTCGCGTCGAAAATGCCGCAGGCGGAGAGGTAGAGCTCAATGCCAGTTCTATCGTCGACCGGCTGAAGCAAGAGGTGGACGTCCTCCCCGGCGTTATCAATGTCAGCCCCAAGCTCACGACCACGCGCAATGGCGTCGCGATCCACCTGAAAGCGGACGTCGCAGAAGGGTCGGACTTGCCAACCCAGGGCGAGCGAATCGCGGACAAAGTCCGGGAGGTGATCGAGGAAACGATCGGGCTCAAGATGGCCAGGGAACCCAAGGTCAGCCTGCGCACCGTCTCTTATTCGGAGGCAGCACAGGGAAAACGGCCGGCTGAGGCGGGAAAGCGCCCACCTACTAAGCCTAAGGTGAGCTCGCCTCTCCTTCCCGATGTAACGAGTTATCCGCTGGGCTCGTCGGACGAGGACTCATCTGTCTAAAATCTGGCCGTAGATGATTGCCTTCTTGGTGCTGATTTTGATGTCCGTTATCACGTAATCGGCCATGTCGTTCACAACCCAGTCGTCTAGCGCCTGGTTGAGGTTTTCGTTCGCTATCTCGGCGAGTGATTCGGGCATTGGCAGGGGGCCGACGTCTATCTCTTCCACCGTGGCGACGATGTTGCCGTCTTGGACATCGAGGGTAAGGGCGAGCATGCCGGGCACGTCGGCTGAATCGGTCGTGTGTATCGTGCCGTAGAGCTTGACGCGGCCGTCACGGAAGATCACTTGAGGCTGGCTGATGGGAGGCGGGTCCTCCATCTCCTCCAGCATCTGCACGGCCAGCGCGGTCATTTCCTCTTCGGTGATGGTGACGGTGAACGTGCCTTCATCGTCCGCCTCGATCGTCTCCACTTTTTCCTGGAGCTGGTCGAGGGTCTCGTCCGAGGGGGCGACGGTGTAGGGCGGCTCCGGGCTGCCCAGAATCGTGCCGCAGCAAAAAGTCTGCGCGGCGATGGCCAGGGCAGCGAGCGCAACAACAGCTTTTGAGGGCAATTCTATCTGTTCCATCCGTTCAATGGGCAATGCCTGCATCTTGCAGGCATGCCGCCAAGATGGCGGCGCTACCAGTTATTTTCGGGACAGGTCCGGTCAGCGAGTCATCTGAGCAAAGATGGTCATCTCTTTGTCACCAATTTGGACGTCGGTGATCAGGACATTGCCATCCTCGTCCGATACGCCTTTGGCCAGGGCGTCGTTGAGGGTCTCGGTCGTCGCCTCTGTGATCGATTCTGGCAGGGGCAGCGGCCCGACCAGCATCTCTTCGATCGTGACGGCAAAGTCGCCCTCCTGGGCATCGATGGTGAAGGCAACCATACCCGGCAAACTGAACGAGTCGCTCAAATGTATGGTCATGTACAATTCGACGCGGTTATTGCGGAAGAACACTTGCAGTCCGCTGATGGGAGGTCCGTCTTCCATCTCGTCGAGCGCCTGTGCGGCTAGCGCGGTCATCTCCTCTTCGGAGATGGTGAGGCTGAAATTGCCGTTCTCGTCCGTCTCCATCGCGCCCACCCGCTCCTGGAGGCGCTGGACGGTTTCTTCAGAGTGGGTGATGGTGTAGGGCGGTTGCGGGCCGCCCAGCAGATTGGCGCAGCAGCAACAGGCCTGCACGGCGACTGATAAAGCGATGGCTAAGGCGAGAACCCTGGAGTGCATAGCTACCTCCTGGCCGAGATTTGTTTGAGGATTGCAGTCTGATACTGGATACGGGAGCGTTGCATTGGATTATAGCACAAGCGACGATAGCGCAAAAGACAACGAGGAACAGTCAAAAGCGATCGATTCAGGTACGGCGCAGCTAGATGCGCCACCGTCACCCGGCATACTCAGCCTCGAGGCAGCTGTGGAGGCCCTGCTCTTTGTGGCCGATTCGCCGGTCTCTGTCGGGCGCTTGGCGGAGGCACTGCAGGTCGCGCCGGGGCAGGTCGAACACGCGCTCGACGATCTGGAGACGACCTACGCCGAGCGTGGCCTGCGGCTGCAGCGCGCGGGCAGTCGTGCGCAGCTCATCACCGCGCCCCAAGTCGCGCCTGCCATCGAGCGCCTTCTGGGTCTGGAGGCGCGTGCGTATCTCTCGCGAGCTGCGCTGGAGACGCTGGCCATCATCGCCTACCGCCAGCCGATCACCCGCCCGGAGATCGAGACGATCCGGGGCGTGGGCTCCGATAGCGTCCTGCGCACCCTGTTGAGATACGGCATGATCGACGAGGTGGGACGCGCGCCGACGGTGGGCCATCCCATTCTCTACGGCACCACCTTCGAGTTCCTGCAGCACTTTGGCCTGCGCAGCCTGGAGGAGATGCCACCGCTGGAGGAGGTGCCGACTGACCAGGGAACCGGCGACGTCGAAGCGCAGGAGGCGTAGGTTGCGAGCATAGATGGGGTTTTGGTTGGCAAGATGGTAAAACTGTGGTACATTATTGACGTGATAACCTGTTTTGGGATATACTGATTGACGAGTGTGAAAACGGTGATGAATGCCAGACAAATTTCTTTTCTAGAAGACACCAGAGAAGGTAAGAGAACCCAAGGAGGTTCATCCCCTGTCACCTGAAACCGGGCAGGGGGTAATACTGAAGCGAAAACGCATCATTAACAAAGCAGCTCTACCGCGAGACAGCCAGGGCATTGGG
>Ga0307420_1000632_pt1 | contig 16010 bp, 15 predicted proteins | sample SalMarWE160240MG_2_FD_202167 | JGI IMG/M metagenome (GOLD analysis project Ga0307420, IMG submission 202167) | Salt marsh sediment microbial communities from the Plum Island Ecosystem LTER, Massachusetts, United States - WE1602-40 | ecosystem: Environmental > Aquatic > Marine > Intertidal zone >... | reverse complement strand
CCATTGTGAGCGCTGGGCACAAAAATCATTTGCTGGTTCTCACCGATCTCTTCTAAGAAATCAGCATTAACGTCTGTGCCAATGATGTATTTGGCGATTTCCTCCCGGCTCATATTTCTAAAATCAACCTGCTCAAAAGCCAATACTGCGTCTTCAAGCATCGGCAGGATCCGCTGCCATTCAGCTTTGAAATGTTCATCCCATAAAAATTGCATATGAGAGGTAATTTGGCGCTGCATTTCAGGCGGATCGTTCAACAACTCAAAAGCTTTGCTTTCAACTTTTCGATCAGTTTTTGCTTTTGTGAACTTTTTCTCCAGATAGTCCAGGAAGAAATCCTGATCTGCTAATAATGTGTCCTTATCCGTATCAGGCACACTATCTGCCATGTCGCAGGGTTCATAATCAATGTATACATCCAGCAATTGGTCCCTCAGAATGACAGGATCACAATTTTTTAAGTAGCTCAGGTAAGAAGGAATATCTTTCCAAAACTTAACCGGCACTACAGCATAATGAAAACCAATGATAACCAGGTTGTGCTGAGCCATCTGTTCTTTGGTGAAAGCTGCCGCAGTTTCGTAGATCCAGGGGTTTAACCCTGACAGCTCTTCACTTCTGCTGATCAATGTCATACTATTGATAAAAGTTTGCACCGGGTCAAGTTGAACCGATATGGTGTTTACCTCTGGAAGAACTATGGCATCTGGACCTGGCATTATTACTCCTTTTTATTACTTAGTCGGGTTATTCAATTTACCCACTTTATCGGGTTATGCTCATATCATAGCATAATTAAGGTCTTTGTCAAGACCCAAATTCAATCTAATTCGAGGGTGTTAAATAACAAGTATTCGGGAAAATGGTTAGCCGGATAAGTATTTTCTTTATTGCGGAAACGAAAAATCCACCTATTTTCCTGCTCGACCTTGTCTCCCAAACCAGCTTCATTGATTGAATAAAAACAACAAGCTTTAAATGATCCTTTTTGTTAAACACCCCTACCCCTTTTCCATACTGTAAGTCTCAAACTCTCTGAAAAGGTTATAAATAACTCACAAGAGTTTTTCTCCTGAATGCCAGGCATTGAGATTGTATAATCATTAGACCCCTGGGGTTTGGGATATAATTTTTACAACAAAAAACCAAGGATTTTCACAAGGAGTATGAAATGGTCAAGCAGACCAGACCTTTAATTATCGTTATTATGATCTTGATCGGAGCATTTCTTCTTTCTGCATGCCAAGGCAAGGAAGAATTAAACCCCACTCCTTTTGTTGAAACCGAAGGGGGAGATGCCTTTATCGGCATTCCCAACCCGGCCTCATTTTACTGTCAAGAAATGGGATATGAACTGGAACTCAGGGATTCCGAGGGCGGCAGCGAAGGTATTTGTATAATGCCAAATGGTGCAGAATGTGAGGAATGGGAATTTTTGGCTGGGGGTTGCTCCATTGAATGGACCTTCTGCCAAAGGCAGGGTTTTAACATCCGAGAAGGGGACGAGGGAGCGATTTGCACATTTAATGACGGCAGTACCTGCCCCGAATATGAATTTTTCATTGGGGAATGCCAACCTCCCGAATAATAAACTACAAACTTGAACATCAGGGTAGAATAGAAACACAACAAAATGATATTTTGTTGTGCTTTTTCTTATTCTGTGATTTACCACTTTGATAAAACAGAAGGAGCCTTCTCATGCCAGATAAAAACATAAGTCCAGATCAGAACATCGGACACCTGATCAAATCGGCCGAGCGTCTGGGCATTGAGCTGGACGAATCCGCAGCCCTGCAGTGGTTAACTGCCATCCAAGCCTCAAAACAGGAAGAGGATATTGTGTTTGACGATCGCACAGGGGTTTTTGGACATAAAATTTCCATGCTGGATTTCAGTTCCGAGGATCTGGCCCACTTCAGAAAAGTTGGCCGGCTAGTTGAATTCCAGGATATTCCAGGCAAAGTTGAAACCGCCCTGGCGCTTTCAGGATCAGCGGCCCAATCAAAGATTCAAACCTACCCCGGGGATGCAGATTATTTTGAACGAATCAATATCCTGGCAGATAGCAGGGATGAAGCTTGCCTTGAGCTTTCCAGGCTTATTAAACAGAAAGCGCTTCAAACCCAGAGCGGACCGACCTACCATTTAATGGAAGTGCGATTTGGATCCTTTCCACAGGATGTCATGATCGATAATCACAAATATCCTGCCGGCAGCTCAATATCCTGGACTCCCAAGCAAATCATGGAGGGAAAAATCGAAGCGAGTTCTCCAGATGGCAGCCCGGTGGTGGTTTACTGGTCTGAAATTGCTCTCGATCCGGGTTGGTGTAAGCTCGATTGGGTGTTTGGAGATCCTGTACGTAACGAATTGGTGAATGTCAGCAATATGCTGGACGTTAGCTGGGAAGCGCCAGATGGAACGATCACCCCGCTAGATGGTTTTCTTGATCCGTATTTTCAGGAAATATATCTGGATGAAGAATCCATCCCGACCTTCTCAAAACTTTCCCAGCATGTCTCCGCCGACGCCCTGGAAGAATATATTGAACAGCTTGAAAAAGAAGTTAATAAATACATAACAAAAAATATAAACTATGGCAAGGCCGCAAAGCGAATGTATAACATCTTTCGGCTGACAGGACGCTATAATGAAGCAGCTATAATCAGGGAGCTGTTTGATGAACCATCTTCAATGTTGTATCAAGTTTGGGCGCTGATCCGCACAATGGAGGAATGCAGCCACCCGGGATCAAGCATTACCGGGGAACAAGTCCAATCCCAGGCAGATAGTTTGATCCTCGAAGTAGTCAGTACCTTAGAAGGGGACGAAGAAACGATTGTTGTTCAGCACCTTCTTAATCTGAGGGACGCGCTGGAAGACCAGAATCCGGGAGAAGCCCTACCCCGCACCGTTGAGGCAGCCCGCGATGAGGTGATCAATATTGTCAACAACTTCTTTTATGAAAAGTTGACCACTGTTCCAGAGATCAAAAAATACATGGATCAAATGAGAGGTTAATACAGGAAACTTGATTTTCCGGAAAAAGACGCTATAATAACCAGCAATAAATTAACGTGTTGACCGGGACGAGTAGGGGAAAAAGTCTTCAACAGGGATTGAAAGCCACAGATTGAGAGCTTTCTTGAATGACCCACTTCGAAAACCCCCCGCGAGCGTGAACCTGAAATCATAAGAGAGTAAGGTGACACGGTTAGCCCCGTTACAGGCCCTCTGAGATGAGTCCAGGATCACAGCATAGGACTTAAATCTGGGTGGAACCGCGAGAAACTCTTGCCCCAGTTGGCAGGAGTTCTTTTATTTAAATGGAGGTTTATTATGTCAAAAGAAAAATATGTGGGATCGGATTTATGGAAGATCCGGCATTCAACCGCCCATGTCATGGCCCAGGCAGTCCGGGATATCTTCCCGGAAGGTAAAGCAAAGATTGCTATCGGCCCTCCCATCGCCGATGGATTTTATTACGACTTCGACCTGCCCAGACCGCTAACCCCGGAAGACCTGGAGGAGATCGAAAATAAAATGCGCAAGGTCATCTCCGAGGATCACGGGTTTATCCGCCGCGAGCTTTCTGCTGATGAAGCCCGGGAACTCTTTAAGGACCAGCCTTATAAGCTGGACTTGATTGATGGGCTGGAAGCCGGGGGGTTGGATGAGTACGGCGAACCGTTGGATGAAGAAACCGTCATTTCAACCTATACTCACGATGATTTTGAGGACCTCTGTCGGGGACCCCATGTCGAAAGTACCAAGTTGATCAATCCCAAAGCATTAAAATTACTGAACGTGGCGGGAGCATATTGGCGCGGAGATGAGCACAATCCCATGCTCCAGCGTATCTATGGAACCGCCTGGGAAACGAAAGAGGAATTAGATGCCTACCTCGAAAAACTCGAGGAAGCAAAACGGCGCGACCACCGCAGGCTGGGCAAGGATCTTGACCTTTACAGCACCAATCCGGATGTTGGCAGTGGTTTAGTGCTCTGGCATCCCAACGGGGCTTATATCCGCTACAAAGCTGAACAATACTGCCAGGAAGAACACCTCAAGAATGGTTATGATTTCGTCTCTACACCCCATATCGGAAAAGCCCATCTGTGGGAGACCAGCGGTCACTTAACCTGGTATGAAGAGAATATGTATTCCTCACTCGATATCGACCAGGAATCGTATTATCTAAAACCGATGAACTGCCCCTTCCACATCATGATCTACAAGAATTCCCTCCACAGCTACCGGGAACTGCCGCTGCGCTGGGCAGAATGGGGCACTGTATATCGCTATGAACGCAGTGGGGTTTTGCACGGAATGATGCGGGTGCGCGGTTTTACACAGGATGACGCCCATATCTTTTGCAGTCCCGAGCAGATGCCGGCGGAAATCGACAAGGTGCTTAATTTCTGTCTTCACATCCTGCGCGGTTTTGGGATGGAAGATTTCCATGCCTACCTGGCGACTAGGGATCCAGACAAATCAGCCGGTGAGGTCGACCGCTGGGATGCTGCCACCGAAGCCCTGCGGAAAGCCCTGGACCGGGCTGAACTGCCTTATGATATCGACGAGGGCGGAGCCGCTTTTTACGGACCTAAGATCGACCTAAAAATGATCGACGCCCTGGACCGGGAATGGCAGCTGAGTACGATCCAGTTTGACTTCAACCTGCCGGATCGGTTTGATCTCAACTATATTGGCGAAGATGGAAAACAGCATCGGCCTTATATGATCCACAGAGCATTGTTGGGATCCATAGAACGCTTCATGGGAGTATTGGTGGAACATTACGCCGGGGCCTTCCCGCTCTGGCTGGCACCCACACATGCCGTTTTGATCCCAATCACAGACCGCAACCTGGATTACGTCCATGCCGCGGCCGAAAAGATGAGAGCAGAGGGACTGCGTGTCACTGTAGACGACAGCAGCGATCGGATGGGTGCAAAAATCCGCGATGCCGAAAAGCTGAAGATCCCTTATATGCTGGTGGTGGGTGACCGGGAACAAGAAGCCGGCACAGTAGCCCCCCGTTTGCGATCTGGCGCTCAGCTGGATCCTATCAGTATTGATGAGCTCATGAAACGCATGCAGGAAGAAATCAAAACGCACGCCCAGATCTAGAAATAGGGGCAGTTAGGATTGGTTATTACCTCTCTGCCCCCTGCTTTCCGTTACGTTATTCCCAAAATAATGGTATTATTGAAGTCTAACTGGAAAATTAAAAAAGGAGCAAGCAATAGGAGACATTAATTACCGGGCAAATGAACGTATCAGGGCTAACGAGGTCCGCCTTGTTGACGCCACCGGGGAAAATATTGGAGTAGTACCGATAGAAGAAGCCCGACAGATTGCCAGGGACGCTGAAATGGACCTGGTAGAAGTTGCGCCCAATGCCAAACCACCTGTATGCAAGGTGATGGATCTGGGAAAGTTCCTCTACGAACAGGAAAAAAAGCGCCAGAAAGCCCGCAAATCACAGAAGATCGTAGAAGTGAAGGAAATTCGGCTGCGCCCAAAAACCACTGACCATCACGCAACATTTAAAGTTCGTGACGCCAGAAGGTGGCTGGAAAGTAAGAAAAAGGTGAATGTCCGGGTCCAATTCCGGGGCCGGGAGGTTCATTATCCTGAGATTGCCTTGAAAATGTTAGATGAGATCGCCGAAGAGCTGAGTGATGTCGGCGTGGTGGAGCAAAGACCATCCCGGGAAGGTTATTCGATGTTAATGGTAATAGCCCCCGCAAAAGAATAATACTCCCATTTACCATATATCTCAGAGTTATTAAACGCGGGTTTTTTTCAGTCCGAACCCACACCTATCTGGGTGTGCAAAACATACTTGATATGGTATATTAACCGGGCTGTAAAAACCAAGTATCGCAACTGCTGGGTGCAGTAACAGGTGCTAACAGGCAACCGGCGCCCAGGGGTCTGCAGGAGAGAATAGAATGGCACGAGTAAAAACAGGAACGAATCGTCGTCGTCGGCACAAGAAGATCCTCAAGATGGCAAAAGGGAATTACGGCACGCGCAGTAAACTTTACCGCCGCGCTAACGAAGCCATGTTGAAAAGTCTCTGGTATGAATACCGGGACCGACGGACAAGGAAACGAGATCTGCGCCGGCTCTGGATCACCAGGATCAACGCCGCAGCCCGCATTAACGGATTGACCTACAGCCGCTTGATATATGGATTAAAAGAGGCCAAGATCACCCTCAACCGTAAAATGCTGGCCGACATGGCTGTCCGCCACCCGGAAGCATTTGCCCAGGTTGTAGAAAAGGCAAAAAAAGCCGCAGCATAAGTTATCTAAACCAAAACCAGAGAGGACAGGGCCACCTGTCCTTTTTGTTTTTAATGCTACAATCGATTCTGCGGGATTTTCAACCTTTGTATGATCTCGACAGATTATGAACATTGTACTCAGGGATAAGAATTATTTATCTGGAATGACCTTAAAACTCGTTCAGGGAGATATCACACTGGCTCAAGTAGATGCTGTTGTCAATCCGGCAAACACGCATCTGCAGCACGGCGGAGGGTTAGCAGGTTTACTCTCCAGAAAAGCTGGCCCCATGCTCCAAAAGGAATCCGATCTCTGGATTCAGGAGCATGGTCCTGTTTCACATGACAGACCTGCACACACTTCCGCAGGCGATCTCCCGTTCCGGGTTATCATTCACGCAGTGGGCCCGGTCTGGGGCTCCGGAGATGAAGAAACAAAATTAAGGGCAGCTGTCCTGGGAGCAGTCAAGGCTGCTGCAGAGCGGGAGCTTACATCAATCGCCTTTCCAGCTATCTCAACAGGGATCTTTCGCTTCCCGCTGGATGATGCATCCCGGGTTATTCTGACAGCGGTTGATGAAGTCTGCTCTCGAGGAGCGGGAACTGTCCACCAAGTCCAGATCGTCCTCTTCAACGATCGAGCGGCAAAAGTTTTTTCAACCAACTGGGACCAAATTATAATATGATCACTTCCCGGCAGAATCAAAAAATAAAGAGAATCAAACAATTAACATCCCAGGCAAAATTCCGTAAAAAAGAAAATGCCTATGTTGTTGAAGGGATCCGCTTGTTGGAAGAAGCCCTCCAGGCAGACCAAGTCCCTGAGCAGGTGCTCTATATTCCAGACCTCGATCAGAGAGGCCAAACCCTAGTTCAGATCTTTCAGGATCAACAGGTGAATTGCGAGCTCGCTGCTCCAGATGTCCTAAATGCTGCCAGCGACACTGAGAACTCACAAGGCATTGTGGCTATTTTCCCGATCGAACCGCTTCCCATTCCAGAACAGAAAGATCTGGTACTGATTGCTGATGAAATCCGGGATCCCGGGAATCTTGGCACATTGATGAGATCCAGCCTTGCGGCAGGTGCAGATCTGATCCTTCTTTCCCCCGGAACGGTGGATCTGTATTCGCCTAAAGTCGTTCGGGCAGGGATGGGAGCGCATTTTCGACTTCCTGCAATTGCCGCCTCCTGGGAAGAAATTTCCCGGATCTGCGCTGGATTGGTTCTTTACCTGGCAGATATGAATCAAGGGGAGAGTTGTTGGGAAACCGATCTGACTGCTCCACTGGGAATCATTCTGGGGGGAGAAGCCAATGGTCCCGGAAAAAATGCCCGTGAGCTCTCAACCCATATCATTCATATCCCCATGAACACTCATTCAGAATCATTAAACGCGGCAGCGGCAGGAGCTGTTCTTCTATTTGAAATTCGCCGCCAGCGAAATCTTTAAAATTAATCCAAACTTATATGCAGGCTTTATGATTGAAAAAAATCTCCCTCTAAACCAGATACTTCATGGCGATGCAGTTCAGGTCATGAACAAGCTGCCAGAAAACTCCATTAATCTGGTCTTTGCCGATCCACCTTATAACATGCAGATCAAAGGTAATTTAACCAGACCGGATTTCAGCAAAGTTGAAGGGGTCAATGACGAGTGGGATAAATTTGACAATTACCAGGCCTATGATGAATTTACAGCAGCCTGGCTAAAAGCTGCCCGTCGTGTGTTAAAACCCGAGGGAGCAATCTGGGTCATCGGTACTTATCATAATATTTATCGGGTTGGGAAATCCCTCCAGGATTTGGGTTTCTGGGTTATCAACGAAATCATCTGGGAAAAGACCAACCCCATGCCCAATTTTAAAGGCGTTCGTTTTACAAACGCACACGAAACTCTGATCTGGGCCAAACAGGACAAGAATTGCAAATATACAATTAACTATCATGCAATGAAGCCATTTAACAATGGGAAACAGATGCGCAGTACCTGGCATCTGCCCATCTGCAAGGGCAAAGAACGCATCCGGTTAAACGGCGAAAGTGCTCATTCAACCCAAAAACCGCTCTCCCTGCTTTACCGGGTGTTATTGGCATCCACAAATCCTGAAGATGTGGTTCTCGATCCATTTTTCGGGACAGGCACGACTGGAGCAGCCGCAAAAATCCTGCACCGAAACTGGATCGGCATCGAGAGTGATCCGACCTATATACCCATCGCTCAAGAGCGGATAAAACGGATAAAGATAGAAGATTACAGTACAGAAACCTTTGATATCCGGGATGAAAAAAGGCTCGCACCCCGGGTTCCGTTTTCACAATTACTTGAAACCGGATATATCAAACCCGGTCAATCTCTTTATTTTAATCAGGACCCGGCCCAAGTTGCAAAAGTCAAACCCAACGGGATTCTCCATTTTGGGAATTTTGAAGGTTCTATCCACCAGACCACCAAGCACATCCTGAATGGTAAACCTGCCAACGGATGGTTGTACTGGTATATAAAGGATAAACAGGGCAGGTATGTCAGTATTGATTTGATCAGGGAAAATTTCCGCAAGGATCAAAATCATTCATCTGATGGGCAAGATAAAAAAACCTAATAACAATCCCTGGAATAAATCATATGAAAATTCGTTCAGTAACATATTTTGACAACCCCGGTTCATCCCTAAAATCGGACTTCCTGCGACAGGCTGAAAAATTCAATCAGGAAGTAAAGAGAGCATTCCAGGATGCCAACATTGAATTGCAAACGATCCGCTTCGCCTCACCTCCCTATCCAATTCTTCTGAAAGATATGAAAACAGACCAGGTGATAGATTATGCCATCCAGCTGGAAAGAACTCTGAACAGCCTGGATTATGAATTTATCTCACTGGGTCCGGCCTTGCCCGATTTTCCTGAAAGTTATGGGTTGGTACCTGATTTGATCGAGTCAACAGAGAACACTTTCTGTTCCGGGTTGATGACTGATCCTGTAAAAGGAGTATCTCTTCAAGCTGTAAAAAAATGCGCTGAAATCATCCACCGGTTAACCCCGCTCGACCCAAATGGATTTTCCAATCTGTATTTCGCAGCTCTTGGCAATGTCCCGGCCGGAGCTCCATTTTTTCCCGCTGCTTACCACCACGATGGTCAACCTTCATTTGCCATCGCCATTGAGGGTGCAGACCTGGCGGATCAAGCATTTAAAGGATCTCCCTCATTTGAAGCCGCCCGGAACGAATTAATAACTCAGCTTGAAGATCTGAATGCCAGATTGATTCTGATAGCCGATAACATTAAAAATACAACGGGAATTGATTTTTCCGGAATTGATTATTCGCTGGCGCCATTCCCGGATAAAGGGCTGTCAATAGGAAAAGCTCTCGAGAATCTTGGCCTGAAGGAATTAGGCCAGCATGGATCCCTGGCGGGAGCGGCATTTCTGGCCGATACCATCGACCTGGCAAATATTCAACGGACAGGGTTCAGCGGTTTAATGCTGCCAGTTCTGGAAGATTCCATTCTTGCCAAACGCGCGGCAGAGGGTATTCTTTCGATCAAAGACCTGCTGCTTTATTCCACGGTGTGCGGTACCGGTCTGGATACAATCCCTCTCCCGGGAGACATCAGCGCAGACCAGATCAGCGCAATCTTAATGGACCTGGCCGCGTTATCACTCAGATTAGATAAACCCCTCACAGCCAGGTTAATGCCCATTCCCGGAAAAATAGCCGGGGAAAACACCAACTTTGATTTTGCTTTTTTTGCCAACAGCAAAGTAATGGAAGTTGAAACAAAGGGACTCTCTGGGCTGTTTACTAATGAGGGTTTTTTGGATATTCGACCGCGGGGGCGGAGGGAGCAAAAGTAAACATTAACCTCGACATTGCTGGGCACCTTGGATTGTCATTCTGGACCTAGGTGAAGCATCCACATTGACATCAATAGTAATTAGCTTAACTAGGCGATAGTTCGGGATTTCTTTGGTCTGCTGGATCCCTCCCTTTCCTCCTTGGTTTGGCTCGGAACCAAGGGCAGGATAACAGACCGGGTATCAAAAAAGGGCGTCTTAGCACGCCGCCCTTACAATCCTCAATACTTTATTCGGCTTACGATTTACGTGACTAAATCTCCCGCACCGATCCCCGAATATACTCCAAGCGGGCCTCAGCCAATCCCGGCAGAGCCTGCAGGGCAAAAAAAGGACCTGGTCCCTCAATGACCAGTGATGCCGAAACGCTCCCGTAGAAGACCGCCTGAAGGGGATCGAAGGTCCGCCGGAAACCAGCCAGGAAACCTCCGCAGAAGGCACTTCCAATACCACCGGGATTTTTGACCCTGGATGGGTAAGCAGTGATCTCCCACTTCCTGCCAGATGTCGTATCAAATAAATACTGCCCGGCAGCACCACGCTTAATGATCACCATCTCACAACCGAATCGGCCCAGATCGGCTGCGATCTCCCACAGGGAAGCTGATTTTCCCTTATAAAGATTCAATAAGTCCGCCTCGTTTGGTAAAAAAGCAGTCAATCCTGTAATCAAAGCAGGGATATCGCTGAAATAAACAGAATCCATATAAGATGGGGAAGGATCAAGAGTGATCGTCGAAAAACCCTGTTGGCGAAGAACTGCTGGAAGCAGGTTATGAGACAGGTAATCTAAAGGGCAGAGATGGGCGGCTGTTGCTGTCAGGTAACCAGGGGGAATATCATTCTCATGAATAGCAGTGATTTTGGCTGAGCGGCGATTATTCAGACTTTGATCCAGATCTTGATAGCCTATCAACCCAGGAGGCAGGGCCAGCCCCAGTCGAGATAAATAGGGAATGGGATTTCCAACCAGATCAGTTGTGTTTCTGTGCTGGATAATGCAAGCTCGCAAATCCAATGCCTGAGGGAGAACTACAACTCCTTTTACATCAATACCCTGATTGGAAAAATCTTCCAGCCAGGTTTGGGGAAAATCTTCTCCGACCCTGGTCAAAATTCCCGGGGCCTGTTCTTTTTCCCAGACCAGATATCCCACTGCGGCGTACAGAGCATTTCCGCCAGGGGAGTCCAGGATCCAGTCTTCCTCAGCGGTTAGATAATATTCCCGTCGGAATTCCCCCACAAAAACATCCCGGGGAGTGGGCTTTTGGTGAACCATAGGTTTGGGATGATTCGGAACTTTCTTTTAGTTACCCAAATTGGAAATTTGTCTCAAAAAGGTAATAATGGATCCCCCAATTTTGATCCCATCACCAGCAGTGAGTTGAATTTCCTCGCCTTCTTCTATACGCTTGTTGAGCAAATATCCCGCACCAGCGCCTGTGATCGCACCCAGAACAGCACCCAGGATGATGTACATAAGGCTACTGGATTGTTTTTCCTGATCCTGATTTTCAGCATTCATAACAACATACCACCTTTATCAATCAATCTGACCTCGGGATTTATTTTTTGTAAAAATACACCGGAATCCTGCCAGAAAAGCAGCAGGACGAATAACAGGTACAGCTGCATTTTTCGATACTGCCTGGACAACTTTCTGGATCCTTTCTACTTTATCCAGAATCCATCCAGTGATGGATGGCAAACCCTGAATGATTTTATAAATAAGGACTATCAGCGCTCCAAGCAGCAACATCACCAGGAATGAGCTGAACAAAACCGGGATGACCAATAACACCGTGGATATTTCTGCAAACCTGGAAACATTCCCCGTGCTTGTATACAAAACAATCATAATACCCACCAGCAGGAGCAGCAGCGTTCCAACCAGGGTAGGAAATATGATCTGCCAGAAGCTTGATCCCGCAGGGGCTTTTTTCTTATCTGCCATGATACCGATATTGTAGCACGGATTTGGCTCCAGCTCTTCAGTGCCAGCAGTGTTATCCGTCTCCGTTGAATATTACCTACCGATCCTATCTTTACTGTTTTTTTACATTAACCTAAATATTCCTTAATAATTAATTGTTATCCTGATATCAAATCTAGAAGGAATAATAATGAATAGTGTATTCGTCAGGGATCAAGAACCCATACAGCAGCAGAATATCGCCAACTTTCCAGTATTTGATACTGATCAGTGGTCACTTCAGTTCATGCTTAACCAGTTTTCCCCCATCTCTCTGGAGCAATTGGGCGAAGCAGCCTTGATGAACCGGCTGGAAACCAAATACATCTTCCGGGGAGATCAAATTTACGATTTGCTCTCTGCGCTTGGGACCGAATATCGAATTCTGGAGATCAACGGACAGCGGATCTGCAGATACCAGACGATGTATTACGATACATCTGATTTCCAATTCTTCCTGCAGCATCATAATGGATCCGGCCAACGCTGGAAGATCCGCCGACGGACTTATTTGGACTCACGAACTAACTTCCTGGAAGTGAAATATAAAGACAACCGAAAAAGGACCAGCAAGAGCAGGATTCAAACAGAACTCGATCTGGATCCCGTTTCCGATAACGAAAACACTTTTCTGTCGGCTAATGCGCCCCGCTTCCTATCAGAGCTTCATCCCAAACTTGAGGTCCGCTTTACCCGAGCAACCCTGGTGAAGAGTGATTGTCTGGAAAGAGTTACCCTGGACAGCCAGCTTTATTTTACCAATGGAAAAATCACCCGGGATTTAATTGGTTTGATGATCGCAGAAATTAAACAGGCAGCCTTCGATCCCGTATCACCATTCATGGTCCAAATCAAAACTGGAGGGGTTCGTCCTTCTCCTTTCAGTAAATACTGTATCGGGACCAGCCTGATATACCCGGAGATCAAACACAACAAATTTAAACCCATACTTCATCAGGTCAGCAACCTGCTGGAAGGAGACTATCCACATGAACGGGCTCAGTGATTTCCTGATTGCCCTCGGGCTGAATCTGGTTACATCAATTATCATCGTGCGCTGGATCTATTATCCAAAACACCGCAGTAAAAAATATGTTTTCACCTTTTTAGCATTTAACCTGATCATCTTCCTGGTGTTAAGTATGATGACCAGCGTGGAGATGAGCATCGGTGTAGGTTTTGGCCTTTTTGCTATTTTCTCGGTATTACGGTATCGCACAAACCCCATTCCTATCCGGGAAATGACCTACCTGTTCATCATTGCTGCCCTGCCAGTCATGAACGCAACAGCAGCAACCGGAGATTATTGGGCCAAATTGCTGATAGCAAATCTGTCAGTGATCTGCTTCCTGTTCATCCTAGAAAACGAATGGGGCTTTGCTTTTGAATCATCTAAAACCATTACCTATGAAAAGATCAAGCTCATCCGGCCGGAAAATCGCGTTTTGCTCTTGAAAGATCTTGAAGAAAGAACCGGATTAAACATCAAACGTCTGGAAATCGGGAAAATCAATTTTTTGCGTGATACAACCACTATCCGGGTCTACTACGACAGCAACCAACAACTGAACAGATTTCAGATCCCAGCAGAAAAGAGTCAATCCAAAACCAAACAGAATTTATTATTCACAGACTGAGCTATCAGAAGGAAAAATGATGAAAAAGACCAAATCGATCTTCAATTCTGTATTGATCACTCTCGTATTATTATCTGCCTGCAGTACGCCTGCAGCGGCAAACTCCTCCGTCACTATGGAAGTCCTGGCTTCCGGGGAAATCGATTCCTCTGCTGAAAATAAACAGGGTGAGCCGGATCAGGATTCAGAAAACAATCAACCTGACTACGATGTTGTGTTCCCCCAGGACAGTGTAAATGAAATTACCATCACGATCTCGCCTGAAAACTGGAATCTGATGCTGGAAGATATGGCAGAAATTTATGGCGAACAGGGAAGTGGGCAGGGAGCTGGTCCTGCCGGCAGGCCGGAGCAGGCACCTGGAGATGATCAAAAACCTGCCGCCGACGGGCAGAACCTACCTCCCGACCAAATGATCCCGGGGCGGCCTGACGGAGGGATGAGGGGTGGCGCTGATGATCAGAATCCGGTTTGGGTGGAAGCTGAGCTTACCTTTAATCAAGATAGTTGGGAGCATATTGGCATCCGTTTTAAGGGCAATTCCAGCCTGCGATCAACCTGGGGCAGCGGTTCCCTCAAACTGCCCTTTAAACTGGACTTTGATCAGTATGAAGATGACTATTTTGAAACAGAAGACCAGCGCTTTTACGGTTTTAAACAAGTAAGTTTTTCAAGCGGATTCCACGACGATTCCATGCTGCGGGAAAAAATCGCAGCGGATATTTTCAGGGAAGCCGGTGTGCCTTCGGCTCAAACGGCTTATTATGCGGTGACCGTTGATTATGGTGAAGGGCCTGTTTATTTTGGGCTCTATACCGCGGTTGAAGTTGTGGACGATACCCTGATCGAAACTCAGTTCAGTGATGACAGCGGCAATGTATATAAACCTGAAGGCTCGGGGGCAACCTTCGCGGCAGGTTCATTTTCAGAAGGATCCTTTGACAAGGAAACCAACCAGGATGACGATGATTACAGTGATATCCTGGCCTTATTCGATATCCTGCATGATCAAACCCGGATCTCTGACCCAGAAAACTGGAGGGAAAATTTAGAAGTTGTATTCGATGTGGATACATTCCTTAACTGGCTGGCCGTAAATACCGTGATCCAGAATTGGGATACCTACGGGGTAATGAATCATAATTACTACCTCTACAACAATCCCGATACTGGACAGCTTGTCTGGATCCCGTGGGATAATAACGAGTCTTTAAAAACTAACGGGCAGATGAGAGATAGAGAAACCCTTCCATTGAATCTAAGCGGGGTTGGCGATAATTGGCCTCTGGTGAGTTATCTGCGTGATGATCCTGTCTATTACCAGAAATACCTGTCCTATATGGAGGAATTCCTGGCGGATGTGTTTGTTCTTGACCAGCTGGCGGAAAAGTACCAGTACTATCATGTTCTGATTGCGCCTTATGTGATGGACGAAGGCAAAGAATTTACTCAAATAAGTTCCAGCCAGGCTTTTGATAAATCCCCGGCAGCGTTAATCCAGCATACTCTTGAACGCGTAAAAGCAGCGGAAGCCCTTTTGGAAAGTGATAGAAATAGATAATCAGGAGAGGTTAATAACATCAAAACCCGACCCTACGATAGTTCGAGTAGTTCGCAGAGTGGGTATTCAGCAACTGGAGGGAACTGACTGAGATAAAGCCAGATCTTCCAGAACAAGGGTCTGGTTTTATTTATTTGTTGTAAAGATCTCATCCAAGCTGGGGGCCAAGTCTTTGAACAATCCCGCCAGATGCAAACGATATTCTTCTTTATGCAGATAATTTAAAAACTGAGGATTAGTATTTTCCTTGTAAGTTTTACTCGAATAGGACACTATCAGTTTCCTTAAACAGGCTGTATAAAGATCAAATGGATCAGCGGCGCACAAATGCATCTCAAAATCACATTCATCAGGATATTCTGCCCGATATTCTGCCAATAACATTTCCACTTCCATAATAAACAGAGCCTGCAGGGGTCTGTTTTGATTGATTTCTAAAATCGGGGCAGGGGATGTAAGCACACATTCAGTTAACGTTTTTTTGACATTAACCGTTAATTGGCCTCCAAAACAGAAAGCCTCATCCTTCTTATCTTTTCTGTCCTCCAGAATAACCTTTCCAGGACAAACACGGTAAGGGCTCTGATATTCCCAGGGATGAGTCACCTTTAATCTTTCGAGGCCTCCATATTGGGATTCTGTATTTAAGATAACGTGTAAGACATCAAAATGTTGTTCGG
>Ga0307420_1000630_pt1 | contig 16076 bp, 12 predicted proteins | sample SalMarWE160240MG_2_FD_202167 | JGI IMG/M metagenome (GOLD analysis project Ga0307420, IMG submission 202167) | Salt marsh sediment microbial communities from the Plum Island Ecosystem LTER, Massachusetts, United States - WE1602-40 | ecosystem: Environmental > Aquatic > Marine > Intertidal zone >... | reverse complement strand
GCGCTCGAACTCAATGTGTACTACGTGCCCGCAGACCCGAACGACTCAGGTGCTGCCGTCGAGGAACGCTATCTGAGCCTCGTCAGGGCGTGCCGGGAATCGATCACGATTCCGATGACGGTGAAGATCGGGCCGTACTTCAGCTCGGTGGTCAACATGGTGGGCAACATCGTCGCCGCCGGCGCCGACGGTGTCGTGCTCTTCAATCGCTATCTGATGCCCGACATCGACCTCGAGAACCTCGAAGTCACTCCGGCGTTGAAGCTGTCCGATCCATCGGAGCTGCGTCTCCCGCTGCGCTGGGTCGCGCTCATCCGAGGCAAGGTGCACACGTCCCTCGCCTTGTCGAGTGGTGTGCACTCGGCAGCAGACGCCATCAAGGCGGTGCTGGCCGGTGCGGATGTGGCGATGACGACGTCGGCTCTGCTCAGACATGGACCCGAGTACCTGACGACGCTGCTCGAAGGGTTCCGCACGTGGTTCGAAGACAACGAGTACGCGTCGGTCGAGCAGGCAAAGGGATCGCTCAGCGAGGAGGCCGCTCCGAACCCGGAGGCGTTCTCCCGCGCCAACTACATGAAGGCGTTGGTTTCATACTCCGGAACTCCCGTCTGAGGTCAACGGGCGCCGCGCTGCTCCACTCGCCACACGACATACGAGTAGATCAGGGATGCGAAGAACGTCCCGATCGAACCCGCGATCACGACCCACAGCATGATCGAAGTGTCGTCGACGAACACCCCGAGCATCAACGCGACGCCGAGCGCGACGAACAGACGCCCCGCGAGACGGTGCGTTCGAGACCACGCCAGGTCGCTCGCCATCGTCCAGGGAGTGCGAATCCCCATCGACGTGTTCCGTTTCAGCCCGGGAAGGAACACGCCCACGACGATGAACAGGACACCGACCAGCACCAACACGATCGTGGTCGTGTTCACTTGGCGTCCGAGCGCCGAGAACAGCACTACCGCATGGACCGAGCCGAGCAGCAGCATCAGCACGGTCCACATGGCAACATACGTCTTGCCCATCAGCCCAACGCGGGTCGACTCGAACCTGGGAAGCACAGCGAACAGCGCGGCCGCCCCGAGCCCTATCAGGGGCACGAGATAGAGGATCTGGAACCTCGTTGCGGATCCGCCACCCATCTCGCCGAACCGCACCGGAAGACGACTCCCGGACGGAAGCCTCCCGGAGGCCCACAGTGACAGCCCGAGCATCGCCACGATGACGAAAGAGCTCAGTCCGAGCCCCGTCCGGATCCTCCGGTCGGTCACGACCGATTCACTTGACCGGGTTCGTGAGACCGGGCAGGTCGATCAGTTCGGGCGTCCATCCCGACTCGACCGGATTGACGCGGATCCTCGCGTCGACCAGCGACACTCCTTCACCGGGTGCGAGCACCTTGACGGGGTTGAGGTCCATCTCGGAGATCTCCGGAACCGCTTCGGCGAGTGCCGAAACCCGCAGGATCACCTGTTCGAGGGCCGCAACGTCCGCGGGCGGTGTCGATCGGTACCCGTCCAGGAGCTTGGCCGACTTGATCGATCGCACCATCTCCGCAGCTTCGAGATCCGTAACGGGGTTCAGGCGAAACGCGACATCGCCGACGAGCTCCACAAGCACTCCACCCATACCGAAGACGATGAGTGGACCGAATGCCGGATCCTCGGTCATGCCGACGAGCACCTCCAGTCCGCCTTCGATCATCTCCTGCACCATCACGCCGGTCGCATCGTTGGTGAGACTCATCAGCCGTTTGAACGTCTCACGGACCTCCTTGTCCCCTTCGACATGCAGAGCGACGCCGCCGACGTCCGACTTGTGGAGCGCGGAGGGCGACACCAGCTTCATCGCAACGGGACGGCCGAGCTTCTTCGCGAACTCGACGGCGCCGGAGGCATCAGACACCGTTGTCGAGGCCGGGAGGCACAGGCCGAACTCGCTCAAGATCTCACCGACTTCGTCCGGCTCGAGCCAGCCGCCGGAGCCACCCAGCCGCTCGAGCGCCTTCTGTGCTACCTCGCGTGCGGCCTCGGGTTTGACGTCGTCGAAGACAGGGACGGTCCCTTCGGGCTTGGCGAGCCACTCCCCGTGACGAACCACCCTGGAAAGAGCAACCGCCGCCGCCTCGGGGAACCTGTAGCTGGGGATCTTGACCCGGTCGTCCGAGAGCAGTTCGGCTGCATTGCCCGCAGACATGAAGACCGAAAGGAGCGTCTTGTCACCCTTGTAGCCGGCCGCGGTGTCCCGAATGACTTCCGCGATCACCCGCTCGGCACCCGGTGTCGTCGGGATGTAGCTCACGATGAGCGCGTCGATCTCGTCCGAGGCGAGCATGGTCTCGATCTCATGTCGGTACTCCTCCGGTCCCGCCGAGGCGATCATGTCGACGGGGTTCCTCGTCGACGCTTCGGCGGAAAGCCCTTCGGCGAGTGCGGCCCTGAGGGTCGCTGAGAACTCGGGCACCTCCAAACCGTGCGACTCGAGGGCGTCCGCGGCAAGGATGCCCGGTCCCCCGGCGTTTGTGAGGATCCCCACTCGCTTGCCCTTCGGAATCGGCTGGCTCGCGAGAAGCACCGCAACGTCGAACAGCTCCTCCAAGGTCGCCGTCCGGATCACGCCCGCCTGGTGGAAGAGGGCGTCGACCGCAACGTCGACCGACGCAAGTGCGCCGGTGTGGCTGCTTGCGGCCCTCGTCCCTGCTTTCGTTCGTCCCGATTTCACGGCGACGATCGGCTTTTTGCGAGCGATGCGCCGCGCGAGCCGACCGAACCGTCGAGGATTGCCGAACGACTCGAGGTACAGCACGATGACGTCAGTGTTGGGATCACCCTCCCAGTACAGGAGCAGGTCGTTTCCGGAGATGTCGGCCTTGTTGCCCACAGATACGAACGAAGAGATCCCGATCGCGTTTCGGTTGGCGTAGTCGAGGATCGCGATCCCCAAAGCGCCAGACTGACTTGACATGGCCACGTTGCCTGGCGTTGGGAAGAACGGCGAAAACTGCCCATCGACGACAATCCTCGGGTCCGTATTGAGAACTCCCATGCAGTTCGGACCGACCATGCGCATGCCCGCAGCTCGAACCGTTTCGACGAGCTCACGTTCGAGGGCCGCACCTTCGGGCCCGATCTCGGAAAACCCCGCCGAGATCACGACGACACCCTTGACACCCTTCTCGGCGCAATCCTTCACGGCTGGGATCACCAGCGGCGCCGGCACCACGATGAACGCCAGGTCGATCGGGTCCGGAATCTCAGAGACAGTCTTGTAGGCACGAACGGAGTGCACGTAGGCTGCGGCCGGGTTCACCGGGTAGATGGGACCCGAGAACCGACCCTGGATCAGGTTGTGGAACAGGCGTCCACCGATCGACTCGGAGTTGCGGCTCGCACCGATCACGGCAATCGACCGCGGGTAGAAGATCGGGTTCAGTGAGGTGGCGATGGCCCGTCGTTCGCGTTCCTGCTCAGCCGCCCTCGTTCCCTCCGACTGCGCTACGGGGAAGGCGACGCTGTAGACGCCCTCCTCCATCGTCCGCTCGATCTTGTAGCCGGAGTGTCGAAACATCCGGATCATCTGTACGTTGTCGGGGAGCACAAGGGCTTTGAACCCGCGAATGCCATGGGTACGGGCGTACGCGGTCATCAGCTGCAACAGCTGTGTTCCGATCCCCCGGTTCTGGTGGGCATCGACGACGGCGAACGCAACCTCGGCTTGGTCGGGTTCGTCTTGATCGCGGTCATACCTCCCGACGCCGATCATCTTGCCCTCGAGAAGGACGGCGAATGCCATACGGTTCTCGTAGTCGACGTTGGTGAAGTAGTCGAGCTCGGTTGACGAAAGATCGTCTTTCTCCTGGAAGAAGCGGAAGTAGCGTGACCTCTGCCCCATCCCCTGAAACAGCTCATAGAGGCGTTCTCGATCGTCTGGCACGATTGGTCTGACACGGACGACGCCGCCGTCTCTCAGCACGGCGTCGACGACGAATTCGGTGGGATACTCGGCCATTCACCCTCCTTGTACCCTCGATTCTGGCACGATCGATGGCACCCTCGGGCGGAACGGTATCGTGCCCACATGAGTGTGATCGCGATCCCCTTCACCGACGAGCCCGCGTCGACCGTGGTAGCAAACGTCGAAACGGCAGCAAGTCACCCGAAAGTCGACCGGGTGCTGTGTGTCGGATCGAAACGCAACGCAACGTTCGAGGAACTCGAAGCGATCCAGTCTCCCGACATCATTGTCATGACGCAGCAGAGGCTCGGCTCGAAGCGCCCGGGCAAGGGCGACGCTATGAACACGGCTCTGCTGCACTTCCTGGATCACACCGAGTCGGACCGGATCCACTTCTACGACGCCGACATCACCAACTTCGACTCGACCTGGATTGACCGTGCCGAGGCGGCCGCAGACACGGGCGTCGATGTCGTCCGGCACTCGTTTCCAAGGGCCTCGACGGACGCGATGATCACATGGATGATCACCCGTTTCGGTTTCGCCGTACTCTGGCCCGACACCGAGCTCCCCACGATCGGACAGCCGCTGGGAGGGGAACTGCTGCTCAAGAGAGCGTCGGCCGAGACACTCGCGACCGATCCGCGCGTCATCGACCGCAGCGATTGGGGAATCGATACGCTGTACACCTTTGCCGTGGTTCAGGCCGGGCTCAGCCTCCACGAGACCTTCATCCCCGAAGGCAAACGGCATCGCCTGTACGGCAGCCTTCGCGAATTGTCCACGATGCTCAACGAGTGCTTCGGGGCACTTCAGTCGCTCGCCGGCGAAACCGTACCGACGGGCACACCCCACCAGGCGACTCCCCCGACCCCGCCTGTCGGAGGGGTCGCGTCGGCCGTCGGGTACTCGGTCGATGACACGATCGGCCTTCTTCGGCTCGGTTGGACCGAACGTCAGATGCAACTCCTGGGCCTGTTCCCTCGCGAGGTTCAGTCGGGAATGGGCGCGCTCCGGGACTACCCGTCAGTCGGTTTCATGGACGAGGACACCTGGTACGAGACTTTCCTCCGGCTCCTCACCCACTACGACGCCGACGATGCCGACTGGCACGAGCTGCTGTTCCGGCTCTGGGTCGTTCGGGTTCTCAACTACACGTTCACCGAGGCCATGAGAGGCCACGCCGCCGCCACCAGCTATCTCGAAGGGATGATCGAGCGAGCGATGAGAACGTAGACGTTCTCATCGGTCATCCGTTTTCGGTTGTCAGTCGTCGGTATGAACGCGGCCGAACACCGTGAGGGACAGCACGGCGAGTTTCTTACCGAGAACCGAGGACCGACAACTGAAGACCGCCCACAGGGCGGGCGGTACCATGCGGTCCATGGACGATGTCGTGTGGACCCCATCCGACCCCGAGTCCAGTCTGCTACATCGATTCATGTCGCAGCTCTCAACACGACCGGCTTCATACGACGAACTCTGGCACTGGTCGATCGACCATCGCTCGGAGTTCTGGCAATCCGTCTGGCAGTTTGCCGGCGTGGTCGCATCCCGGCCGGCGTCGGTCCCGATTGGTGTCGAAGCGATGCCTGGAACCGAATGGTTTCCCGACGCTCTTCTCAACTACGCAGAGAACCTGCTGCAACGGCGAGACGACGGGATTGCGGTCATCGCCGCAGGTGAAGGACGGCCCACCGAGCGAATCACGTGGGCCGAACTCGCCCGCCGGGTAGCTCGCGTGCAGGCCGGTCTCGTCGCCCTGGGCGTGGAGGCAGGAGACAGAGTCGCGGCCCTGATTCCGAACTCCTCGTTCGCCGTCATCGGGATGCTCGCGACCGCTGCGATCGGGGCGATCTGGTCGTCGTGTTCGCCGGACTTCGGTCCACTCGGGGTGATCGACCGGTTCAGCCAGATCCGACCGAAGGTGTTGATCGCTGCGGACGGGTACCGCTACAACGGCCGGGCGCACGTCCTCGAGGACACCGTGCGATCGGTGACTGGGGCGCTCTCAGACCTACGAAGTCTGATCCTCGTCGACTTCGTCGGAGCGCCATGGCACCTCGACGGCGTTCCGACGATCTCGTGGTCCGATCTCGAGGCCGGCTCGGCAGCGGAGCCCCGATTCGCGCAACTCCCCTTCGACCACCCCCTGTTCATCATGTACTCCTCAGGAACCACCGGTCCCCCGAAGAGCATCGTTCACGGTTCCGGCGGAACGCTCCTGAAACACCTCTCGGAGCATCAGCTCCACTCAGACGTTCGCCCGGGAGACGTCGTCTTCTGGTTCAGCACGTGCGGGTGGATGATGTGGAACTGGCTCGTTACCGCGCTCGCTTCTCGTGCGACGATCGTCGTCTACGACGGAAGCCCTGCTCATCCCGACCTTCGTGTGCTTTGGCGCCTCGCGGAGGAAGCGGGCATCACTCACTTCGGAACGAGCCCGAAGTTCCTGTCCGCGAACGCCAACGCAGGGGTCATCCCAGCCCAGAACGTCGATCTCTCGGCGATGCGTTGGCTTGGTTCGACGGGCATGCCACTCAACCCGGAGCAGTTCGACTGGGTGTACGAGAACGTCAAACGAGACATCCAACTCGCATCGATCTCCGGCGGCACCGACATCATCGGATGCTTCGCTCTCGGGGTCCCGATCCTGCCGGTCCGGCGTGGACAGCTTCAGGCGCGGGCGCTCGGCATGGCAGTAGAGTCGTGGGACGACGACGGTGTCGCCCACGTAGGCCGCAAAGGTGAGCTGGTCTGCACGAAGCCATTCCCGTCGATGCCGGTGTCATTCTGGAACGATCCGACCGGCGAACGCTATCGCAAGGCCTACTTCGAGCAGTACCCCGGCGTGTGGACGCACGGCGACTTCATCGAGATCCGGCCCGAGGGTGGCGTCATCATCTACGGCCGGTCGGACACCACGCTCAACCCGTCCGGTGTGCGGATCGGAACCGCAGAGATCTACCGTGCGATCGAGACGATGCCGGAGATCGAAGACTCGATCGTCGTCGGCCACCAAACCGCCGACAACGTCGAGGTCGTTCTGTGCGTGAAGCTCGCAACGGGACATCGACTCGACGACGCCCTCAGGGACGCGATCAAGCACCGGATCAGATCGGAAACGTCCCCCCGCCACGTTCCCCGACACGTCTTCCAGGTCGATTCCATCCCCTACACGCTGAGCGGCAAGAAGGTGGAGAAGGCGGTCCGGAAGTCACTTGCGGGCGAACCGGTGTCCAACGCCGACGCGCTCATCAACCCGGAATCCCTCGAGCAGTACCGACATCTCTTCTAGACCGGCTTCGCCGGTCTAGGTTTTCGGTTGTCAGTTTCCAGTACGCGACCACCGGCGGTTCTGCACCACTGGGCGAGAGTTCTACCGATGACCGAGAACCGACAACTGAGAACGGCCCTGGGCGAGCCTCAGCTCTCGGTAGAGAGTGGACATCCTGCAAGGACTCCGAGTGCGAAAGGCTCGGACTCGTTCAATTCCGGTACGAACCGTTCGAGACTCGCCACCTGCACCTCGAATGTCTCAGGAAGACCCGTCCCGACCAACCTCCGAGCGATCCTGACCAGCTCGTCGTGGACCATCCTCACGAATCGCTGCTCACTCCGGAGCTCAGACGGGATCTCTTTGAACTCGAAATACTCCGACATGCTCTGCGGGCCCTTGAGGATGACCACCGGCTCGTGCTGCTCGTTCTCTTCGAGCCGCCCCCGCACCGTTGCAGCGAAGAACATCGGAGAGAGATCCTCGTGCCCCATGTTCCACAACCGTTCGTACGGCTTGTGGGAGAACATCTCGAGACGGCCGTCCTCGGCGACTCCGATCGCGAAGATGCATCCGGGATAGTCGGACGTCGATCTTCGGTAGTCGCTGTAGACATCGAAGCCGCAGGTCCCTTCCGAGTCTTGCGGAGAGAGCGGCTTCAGCGTGGCCCGCCTCTCGACGGGAGCAACGTCGTACTCCTTGCAGAGTGAACCCCGGCGGGGCGGTGGCGTCACACCTTCGAGATACGGGAAGTGAACGGTGATCGTGGTCCCCTTTCCCAACTCGCTGTCGATCGTGAGGGTCCCCCCGAAATCGGCGACGGTCTGGCGCACGAACACGAACCCGAGCGAATGCAGCTCACCGTCCAGCGTCTCCCTGTCGGTCAGCAGCTGCGTCATCTTCTCAGGGGTCATCCCAGACCCGTCGTCGCTTACCGTCAAGATGACTTCACCGCCGTTGGTGAGTTCCTCGATCCGGATCACCCCGAGGTTCTTGTCCGCCATCGCGTCGACCGAATTCATCACCAGGTTGAAGTACATGCGGCGGAAGCGAAATCGGTTGCCATCGACCACGGCTGGCTGGAGCAGTCCGACCTCCAGCTCCACCCGACCTGAGCTCTTCTCTGTCACGTACCCGTAGACGACGTTGCGAACGTAGTCCTCGATGTCGCCTGCGACATCGAACATCTCGGACACGTCCTCCAGTCGCTGCTCCGCCCAGAAGTGCTCGATCCTGTAGTACACACCGCATAGCCAGCGGATCGTGTTCCGGTAGTGGTTCTTCGACTGCACGGTTCTCGACTGATCGGGAAGACGCGCCATTGCCTCTTCGATGTGGACCCAGAGGGGGTGCAGGATCAGCTCGCACAAGTCGTGGATGGACTTGATGTACAGGTTCCCCAGTTCGAGGATTCGATCCGGATCGGCGAACCCGCGAACCGAGTCCTCGTACTCGTTGAACACTGCCCGAAGCTCGGCCGCCCGAGCACGAAGCGCAAGCAGGTCATCTCCCGTAGGCAAATCCAGATCGGTGATCGCGTAGAGCTCGAGATCGGTATCGAGTGCGACGTGAAAGTGGATGACCTCATCGATGAACCGCTCAACCCTGAGATCGTGGATGAGGAATTTGACCTCGTCGACGTCCCTCTTGATTCCCTGTTCGCGGTCGGGCATCTGGCGATCATCATAGGCGGACCCCTGTGGTGAGACCTGTAGGCTGCACCCTCACAATGAACTCCGACACACCCGCCTGGCATTCCCTCGGCACGCGCGAGGTCATCCACCGGCTCGACACGTCGCCCGCCACCGGCCTCACGAGCGAAGAGGCGGCCACCCGTCTCGAACGTTCCGGTCCGAACCGCATCCAGGAAGTACACGCTGCCCGCTGGTATGACGTGCTCGCACGCCAGTTCACCGACGTGCTCATCCTCATCCTCCTCGCCGCAGCTGCCGTTTCCTTCGCCGTGGGCGAGATCGTGGATGCCGTCACGATCTTGGTGATCGTCGTACTCAACGGCGCATTGGGATTCGTTCAGGAGTGGAAGGCCGAACAGGCGCTCGAAGCGCTCCGGAGCATGCTGTCACCGACCTGCACCGTCGTACGCGACGGACAGCAGTCGGAGATCGAACGAGTCGATCTCGTGCCCGGCGACGTCGTCGTCCTCGAGATCGGTGACCAGGTACCAGCCGACGTTCGCATCGTCGAGAGCGTCGGTCTCAAGATCGACGAGTCGGCGCTGACCGGCGAGTCCGAGTCTGTGTCCAAGAGTGGAGAGCCTGTCGAACCAGACTCCCACCTCGCGGAGCGGTCGTCGATGGCGTGGATGGGCACGAGTATCACCAACGGGCGTGCTCGCGGAATCGTGGCGGCGACGGGTATGGCCACCGAGTTCGGCAAGATCGCGGAGCTGACCCAGAGCCTCGGACAAGAACCCACACCGCTCCAACGCAAACTCGCCGTGCTAGGTCGTCAACTCGGCCTGATCTCGATCGCCATCTCGGCAGGGGTCGCCCTTGTCGGGCTCATCCTCGGCAAACCGCCGCTCGAGATGTTCCTCACCGGCGTATCGCTCGCCGTCGCGGTGGTCCCGGAAGGGCTCCCCGCCGTCGTCACCATCACCCTGGCACTCGGCATTCGAGCAATGGTTCAGCGCCACGCGCTCCTTCGCCGACTTCAGGCGGCCGAGGCGCTCGGCTCGGCAACTGTCATCTGCACCGACAAAACAGGCACCCTGACCCAGAACGAGATGACGGTCACCCGGATCTGGCTCCCAACGGGCGCAGTCGAAGTCACCGGCGTGGGATACGAGCCGAAGGGCACATTCGTCGCAAACGGCGTGTCCGTCGATCCGGAACAGCGACACGATATACGCTCACTGCTCGAAGCCGGTCTCGTCTGCAACCACGCGAGCCTCACAAGAACCGAGTTGGGATGGCGTGCCCTCGGCGAGCCGACCGAAGCAGCGTTGGTGGTGGCCGCGTCGAAAGCAGGGATATACACCGATACGACCGGAATCACCGAGTTCTCGTTCAACTCCACCCGCAAACGAATGACGGTCATTGCGCAACGGCCAGAGGGACCGGTCGCGTTCATCAAGGGAGCACCCGAAGTCATCCTTGGCAGAGCTACGACAATCCTCGACGGCCCCGACACCCGGCCCCTCACCGACGCGGACCGCTCGGCGTTCGAACGCGCCTACCGGTCTCTGGCCGAGCAAGGCCTGCGGATCCTCGCTCTGGCCCGCAGGCGGCTTCCTCCTCACGTCGAGCTGAACGAGGACGAGGTGGAAGTCGAACTGACCCTGCTGGGCTGCGTTGGAATTGTCGATCCGCCGCGTCCGGAGGTGCCCCACGCGATCACCCTTGCCCGCCGCGCTGGTGTGCGCCCGATCATGATCACGGGCGACGCAGCGGAGACCGCGCTCGCCATCGGCCGGCACGTCGGCATGCCTGTCGAGCGAGCCGTCACCGGAATAGAACTCGAGGCGATGGATGACACCGAGCTCGACGAGTTGCTGACGCATGACATCCTTTTCGCGAGGACGACGCCGGAGCACAAGCTTCGCATCGTGACCCACCTCCAGAACCAAGGACACATCGTCGCGATGACCGGCGACGGGGTGAACGACGCCCCTGCGCTGAAGAAGGCCGATATCGGCGTTGCGATGGGCATGCGTGGTACCGATGTGGCCAAGGCCGCCTCCGACATGGTGCTGACCGATGACAACTTCGCGTCGATCGTCGGGGCCGTCGAGGAGGGCCGTCGACAGTACGAGAACATCCAGAAGTTCGTCCGCTATCTGCTGTCTTCGAACACCGGTGAGGTGGTCGCCGTGTTCATCAACATCCTCCTCCGTGGCCCGCTCATCCTGCTACCAGTACAGATCTTGTGGATGAATCTCGTGACCGACGGAATGACCGCGGTCGCTCTCGGGCTCGAACCCGGCTCGGACGACTTGATGGAACGCCCACCGAGGGGGGCCCGCCAACCGATCCTCGATCGCTACGGAGCTGCACTGCTCCTCGGGCTCGGCGGCTACATCGGCCTCGGGACCTTGTGGCTGTTCCACCACTACCTCGCGGTTCTCGGCACCGGCGCCGAGGCGGTCGCGACAGCGCAGACAGTCGCCTTCACAGGCATCATCCTGTTGGAGAAGATGAACGTGTTCAACTTCCGATCGCTTCGACGCCCGTTGCACCGCATCGGTTTCTGGACCAATCCGTGGGTGCTCGCTGCCTGGACGTTGACGATTGGTGCCCAGGTGGCGGCGGTGTACGTTCCGTTCCTCCAGAAGGTCCTGCACACCGTTCCTTTGAAGTTCTCCGACTGGCTCCTCATGCTTGCCGTGGCGCTCCCGATCTTCGTCATCGTCGAAGGAATCAAGCTTTGGCGGGATCGTAGGGTGGTCTCAGCAGGCGCGTAGCCTGATCTTGGCCGCACTCGAAGGAATGATGGGCGTCACCTCCGGCATGACGATCCTGCCCATCGGCGGCGCGACCAACGCCGGCCACTACCTGCGGCCGCTCGGGCCACAGGGGTTCGATCTCAGGTTGGCGGGTCTCTGCGACGTCGGCGAAGAAGGCGCGTTCCGCCGCGGACTCGAACCAGGCTTCGGGTCCGATCTCACCAGGGCGGACATGGAGTCGATGGGGTTCTTCGTCTGTATCGAAGATCTGGAAGACGAACTGATCCGCTCGATCGGCGTCGGCATGGCACAGCAGGTCGTGAACAAGGAGGGCGAGCTTCACTCGTTCCGGGTGTTCCAGGGGCAGCCCGCTCAACGAGACCGAAGCATCGAACAGCAGCTCGGACGTTTCATGGGCACCCGGGCAGGGAGAAAAGCCCGCTACGGAAACGCGCTCGTGGCATCTCTGGATCTCGACCTCCGTCCCCCGACCGCTCGAGCCCGTGCTCGATCATGTCTAGCTTCGCCCGAGACCGCGGAGAGCTCCGACGCTAGCCTCGAAGCAGGAGGTGCACCATGCGAGTGAGCAGCTCGAGTTTCCAACACGACACACCGATTTCTGGAACTTATGCGTTCTGTGTTCCCGACCCGGATACGCACGCCACGTTCGCACCGAACCGCAACCCCGAGGTGCGGTGGTTTGAGCTGCCCGAAGGAACACGCTCGGTCGCAATCGTCTGCCACGATCCCGTCGCGCCAACCATGCCCGACACCGTCAACCAGGTTGGCCGAGAAGTACCTCCCGAACTCCCTCGAACGGACTTCTTCCACTGGGTACTGGTAGATCTCGACCCGGCCATGGGTGGCATCGACGAGGGGTCCTGTTCCGACGGGGTCGTCCCGAGAGGCAAGGTGCCGGAGGCGCCGTTCGGGAGACACGGGCTCAATGACTACACCGGGTGGTTCGCAGGCGATCCGGACATGGACGGCGAGTACTACGGCTACGACGGACCGTGCCCTCCATGGAACGACTCACTCGTTCACCAATACGTTTTCACGTTGTACGCACTGGACGTCGAACGCCTCGACGTCGACGGCGGGTTCACCGGCACCGACGTTCGCACGGCGGTCGAGGGCCATGTGCTCGACACGGCATCGATGAGCGGGACCTACACGCTCAACCCCCGACTCAGAGAGTAGGCGTCACGCGCCGAGCAGGGTCACCCCGAGCGTCCCCCCTGCGCTAACGCGCCTTCCCCGGATGAACAGTCCCCGCGCATCGGCGAGCGAGTCCAGACCGCCGCGGCGCAGGAAGTCACGGTGGTTGCACCAGTGGTCACGCCCGGCCCCAACCTCGATGACGACGACGCCTCCCCGTATGAGCAGTCCGCTGAACCCCCGGTATGGACCCGGAAGGAAGTCGATCACGAGTATCCCTCCACCGGGGCGCACCACCCGCTGCATCTCGCAGAGGATCACCTCCCGATCATCTGAGGGAACCTCGTGAAGGACAAACGAGATGGTGGCGAGATCAAACGTGTCGTCGGCGAACGGGATCTTCGTCCCGCTCGCCTCTCGAACGTCAGCCTCCGGCCCGAGTCTGCGACGGGCCACGCCGAGCATGCCAGGTGAGAGATCGACACACGACACCCGACAACCGGCATCCGCGTAGGCGGAAAGCTGGGCCCCGGTTCCGCACCCGACATCCAGCACACGCATGCCCTTCCACGGCGGGTACATCCCCAACGCCGTTTCGCGGACTCCGGCGACGAGAGGCCCGATGAACCGGTCATACCTCCGCGCCGCCCGTTCGTATCTGTCGATCACGTGCCCGGGGTGGGAGTCGAACCCACACGCCCCGAACGGGGCAGCGGAGTTTAAGTCCACCACGTCTACCGGTTCCGTCACCCGGGCTTGCTGCGCTCGCCCGAAGCTAACAGCTCACAGGTCACAGGTCGGGCCATCCACTGGTTGTCTGCTGTCGGCTCCGATTGGTAGCTGGAGACCGGGGACGGGACGCCCGCTCGCTGTCGTCTTCGGTTGAAGGTCATCGGTTCAGGTCCACCGGCAGCCAGGCACCGACGGAGAGAAGTACGATTGTGCCTTGATTCACGCCGGCCGCGTTTCTTACCCACAACCGAAAACCGAGAACCCAAAACCGGTAGCCTTGCTGCCATGCCATGGGACACGCTGTGGGCAGGGTGGCGAAGCGAGTACGTTTCCTCGCCGGACGATCCGGAAGGCTGCCTGTTCTGCCGGCTGCCGGACGGATCCGACCGAGACGCACTGATCCTTGACCGGGGAGCGGAGTCGTTTGCGGCGCTGAACCGGTACCCCTACACGACCGGGCACGTCATGGTCGCCCCCTATCGGCATGCCGACCGTCCGACCGACCTCACCGCCGAAGAGCAGGCAGAGATGTGGCGGCTGCTGGACAGGGCGATGCGGGCGATCGACGAGACGATGCATCCGGACGGCTACAACATGGGTGCGAACATCGGCCGGATCGCGGGAGCAGGAGTGCCCGGCCACTTCCACCTCCATCTCGTTCCCCGATGGGCGGGAGACGCCAACTTCATGACGACCATCGGCGGCACTCGAGTCGTGCCTGAAGACCTCGTCGTCACCTGGCGCCGCATCCGGGATTCGTTGCCTCGCTGAGCCTGCTCAGGAGCAGCTTCTTGGCGGTGCAGGGAGGGTTCTCGGCCGGAAGGGTGATGCCGGCCGGAGGAGGGGTGCTTGTCCCTGATATCCCGGATGTCGGCAGATGCGCCGGACTCACCGCTCCACAAAGGGACGGTCTTCTACGTGATGGCGAGCTCTGACGGTGCGCACTCCTTCAGCGAGGCTCCGACCATGCGGGGTTCGTCACCGGCGGGTCGTCGGTGACGCATGGAACCGTGCAGTCCAGCGGCTCCACCCACGGTGCCACCAGTGCGCCGATCGGGTTGTCGTTGCCTGCGGCATGATCGGCGTAGTGGGCGTGCAGGCACTTCACACCCCCAGTGCTACCGCCAACTCCTCCAACCGGGCGGTGAACGGCGCCGGGTGAAAGGAGAACATCCCTCTGTAGCGCGTATCGATGGTTGGCCACGGCCATGGCTTCCTCGAAAGGTGGGTCGTTGCGAAGACGCCGATCCATCGCCTTGACACCGCCGGCCGCCTCGAGCCTCCCGATCCGTGCCCTTGCCGCCGGACAGGACAGCCAGTAGCGCGTTGGGAACGGCGTACCGTCGTCCAGCAACGGAGGGACTGCAACCACGACCGGCAAACCGAGCGGGCACCTGGCCATGACCTCGACAGAGGCGCGGAGTGGCCGTCCCAGCTGAGCCGAGACGACCACATCATCCATTGGAGAGGTCGCGGCCCGTCAGAAAGTCCCAGATGTGCTGCCACCAGGGCATCGACTGCTGTTCGACCTGGGGCGTGGTGGTGGTCGGAACGTCGGGAGTGAATCCTTCGTCGTTCGGGTCTACCACCACATATGCGGTGTCCCCCGGTTTCACGAGACCGAAGTCGCGACGGGCGACCATCTCCACTCCAGCGTCCGACGACAGGAAGTCTGCATCTGCTTGGAGTTTCGCGTTCTCCTGCTGAATCGTGGCGAGTTGGTCACGCGCTTGGTCGACACGCCGCTGTTCGGCCATGAGACTGCGAATCGGCAGCACGTTCGTCAGCAGAACGGCTGCAACGACGATTACGCCGATCACGGCAAGAAGTGCGGCGCGCGACCAGAACCTCATCACCGCATCCACGTCCACCCGGCGAAGCGTGCACTCTCACCGAGAGTCTCTTCGATTCGCAACAGCTGGTTGTACTTGGCGGTGCGCTCACCGCGAGCCGGGGCGCCGGATTTCATCTGCAGGGCGTTGGTCGCGACGGCGAGATGCGAGATGAACGAGTCCTCGGTCTCACCTGACCGATGGCTGATCATGCGGCCATACCCCGCGCGCTCGGCGGTTTCCATCGTGTGCAACGTCTCCGACAGTGTCCCGATCTGGTTCACCTTGATCAGAATGGCGTTGGCCACTCCTGATGAGATGCCCTTGAGGAGCAGCTTCTCGTTCGTGACGAAATTGTCGTCGCCGACGATCTGCACCCTGCTGCCGAGTCGATCGGTGAGCAGCTTCCATCCGTCCCAGTCGTTCTCGGCGAGACCGTCTTCGATCGAGACCATCGGGAACTCCTCGAAGGCGCTCTCCAGATAGTCGACCATCTCCGCAGAGGACACCTTGCGCCCCTCCATCGTGTAGGCGCCATCCCCGTACATCTCCGATGCCGCCGAGTCGATCGCGATGGCAACGTCTTCGCCGGGTGTGTACCCGGCGGCGGAAATCGCCTCGACGAGGAGCTCCATGGCGGAGCGGTTGCTGGGGAGATTCGGAGCAAACCCTCCCTCGTCACCCACACCCGACGCCAGCCCTTTCGATGCGA
>Ga0307420_1000629_pt1 | contig 16077 bp, 15 predicted proteins | sample SalMarWE160240MG_2_FD_202167 | JGI IMG/M metagenome (GOLD analysis project Ga0307420, IMG submission 202167) | Salt marsh sediment microbial communities from the Plum Island Ecosystem LTER, Massachusetts, United States - WE1602-40 | ecosystem: Environmental > Aquatic > Marine > Intertidal zone >... | reverse complement strand
TACCGCGGAGGCTACGATGCGGAGGCTACGACCCTGGAAGTCGGGATCGACGGCTTGACCCTGCCGGCCCGCCCCGGCGTGGATTTCCGTCCCTTCGACTTCTCCGCCACCGGGGCGCTGAAGGGAGAGCTGGTCTTCGCAGGTTACGGCATCACGGCGCCGGAGTACGGCTACGACGACTACGACGAGTTGGACACCGAAGGCAAGATCGTGCTGCTGCTCCGCCACGAGCCGCCGAGCCCCGCGGGCTCGGAGTACTTCCAGGGGGCGGATCTGACCCGGCACTCCCTGTTTGCGACCAAGGCGGAGAACGCCCGGGCTCACGGGGCTGCGGGGATGCTGCTGGTGACCGATCCCAAGAGCTCCACCGGGGCGGAAGACTTGCGACTTCAGGGACCCCTGGCCCTGGAGCGCAGCTCCTTGAGCCGCCACCGGACGGACCGGCAGCCGATTCCCGCGCTCCACATTTCACAGCCCTTTGCCGAAAAGATTCTGGATGCCTCGGGATGGGACCTCGGGCAGCTGCAGGACAGCCTGGACCAGGGTGTCGATCCTGCCCGCCTGCAGCTGGATGGTGCGACCGTAGCCCTGAACGTGGCCACGGAGCAGGCCGCCGAGGAGGTGCGGGCCCGGAACGTGGCCGCTTTTCTTCGGGGCTCGGATCCGCTGCTGAGGGACCAGTGGATCCTCATCGGCGCCCATCACGACCACCTGGGTTGCTTCAGCGGGGAGGGGGATACGATATTCAACGGAGCGGACGACAATGCTTCAGGGACAGCCGGGGTCCTGGCCCTTGCCCGGATCCTGGCCGAGCTGGATCCGCCTCCGGCCCGGAGCATAGTCTTGACTACCTTTTCAGCCGAAGAGGAGGGGCTGCTCGGCTCCCGGGAGATGGCCTCCAGTCAGATTCAAACGGACAACATCGTGCTGATGATCAATCTCGATATGATCGGCAGAAATCCCGGGCAGCCGCTGCTGGTGATGGGCTCCGCTTCCTCTCCCGACCTGCAGCGCCTTTTGGAGGAAGCCAACCGCGAGGAGCAGCTGCCCCTGCGCTTCTCCAGCGGTCCCGGGGCGGCGGTCAGCGACTACGATCCCTTTCACAGATTGGGAATTCCCTTTTTGTTCTTCTTCACCGGCATCCACGAGGACTACCATGGCACCGGGGACGAGGCCGAGCGGATCAGCTATAATAGACTGGCGCGGGTGGTGAAGCTGGTCGCCGACACCGTAGCCCTGGCCGCGGAGATGAGCCCGTCGCCCGCTTCGACGGTGTACGTGGACTGGCCGGGGCTGGCCGTGGACGGCATCGCGGTGGGACCCATGAATCTGCGCCCCCTACTCACGCGGATCGGAGCCGGTGTGCGCGTGGAGCCTACGGGCATTCGGGAAGGAGAACCACTGGAGCTGCCCCCGACCCTGGGACGAAGGCCCTGAGCGCTTTGCGGATCGACAGTTCGGGTCGCGTAGATCGGAGACACAGATGCTGCAGATAAGACGCGGGCTCAGCCGCAACGTCATCCTCACGGGCTTCACCTCTTTTTTCACGGATGTCTCCTCGGAGATGATCTATCCCCTGCTCCAGGCCTTCGTGCGTTTTCTTCTTTCCAGCCGTCAGGCCCTGCTGGGACCGGCTCTGGGTGTGATCGAAGGGGTGGCCGAGTCCAGCGCCAGCCTGCTGAGGGTATTTTCCGGATACTACTCGGACAGGATTCATAAGCGCAAACTGCCCGCCATCGGCGGCTACGGAGCCTCGGTCCTGGCCAAGGGGGTGCTTCTGCTCGGATCCCTGGGCTGGCATTTCGTGCTGCTGTCGAGGTTTCTCGACAGGGTGGGCAAGGGCATCCGCACGGCGCCCAGGGACGCCCTGATCTCCGAGTCCACTCCCCGGGCCTTCCAGGGCAAGGCCTTCGGATTTCAGCGGGGCATGGACTTCGCGGGAGCTACGCTGGGGGCGTTGGCTGCCTACTTCCTGGCCCGGCACTTCCTCGATCCGGCCACGGGCAATCTGGAGAGCCTCACCGATTTCTACACCATCTTTCTCGTCTCCCTGATTCCGGCGGCCGCCGGCGTGGCTTTCCTCTTCTTTCTTCGCGAGCAAACGCGCTCCGGTGCCGAGAGCGGCCCAAAGCCCGATCTGGACATCCGCCAATACAGCCGCAACCTAAAGCTGTTCCTCCTGTCGCAGGCCGTCTTCACGCTGGGCAACTCCTCGAACCAGTTCCTGCTGCTGCGCAGCATGGATTTGGGCTTCGCCCTGCCCACGGTGATCCTCATGTACCTCGTGTTCAATCTGTCCACCGCCGTGCTGTCGACGGCGTTCGGCTCCCTGTCCGACCGCATCGGCCGGCGCCGGATGCTGATGGCCGGCTACGGGCTGTATGCGGTGGTGTACCTCGCTTTCGGCTTCATCCGGCCGTCGACCGGGATTCTGCTGTGGGGATTCTGGCCCCTGTACGGCGTGTACTACGCCATGACCGAGGGAATCGAAAAGGCCTTCGTTTCCGACATCGCGCCCGGAGGATCCAAGGCCACGGCCCTCGGCTTCTATCACACCATCGTGGGGTTGGGCCTGCTTCCGGCCAGCATTCTGGCCGGCCTGCTGTTCTCCCTTCTGCCCGCCGCGCCTTTCCTGTTCGGCGGCGCTACCGCCCTGCTCACGGTCGTGCTTCTGGCCTTGTTCGTGAAGGAGGGGAAAGTTCAGGAAAGATGAACCGTTGCTGCTTCGCGACACCTCCTGTTTCTTCTCCCTTTTCTATTGTTCTCCTGCCCCTGCTGAGACGGGGCGGAGGTTGAACCCGAAAATAGGGAGAATGCGGCATCTCGCAACGGAAGACCCTTTGCCCCACCTTCCAGTACTGCAATACTCCAAACAGATTATAGCCGCCTTGGCCGGTTATTTATTATCTTTTTAGTCAGTTTTTTGCAGCATAGTCATACTGTCGCCGAGAGAGCCTGCAGCGTGCCCCGGCGTTCCGGCCGATAAATTTTTTTTTGATATCTGCGTGACACTTTGGTGACAACTCTTGGCTACTTTTTTCTTATATGAGGTACGGCGACTGGAAGTTTCAGAGGAAGATCGGGCCGGCCTCTAGGAGAATACTACGATGATGGTTTTACTTGCCTTCGCATTTCTGTCAGGGGTCATAACGATCCTCTCCCCCTGCATCCTACCGTTGCTTCCGATCGTGCTTTCCGGAGGCGTTACGGGTGGAAAAGCACGCCCCTTCGGCGTGGTTGCCGGCTTCGTGGCCAGTTTTACCGTGTTCACCCTCACCCTCACGGCGATCGTACAGGCGCTGGGAGTGCCCGCGGAGGCTCTGCGGATCGTGGCCGTGGTGCTGATCATCTCCTTCGGTCTGGTCATGCTCCTGCCGAGGCTGCGCGGAGTATTCGAGCTGGCAGCCTCCAGGATCGCCACTCTGGGCAGGGCCAGGGGCGCGACAGGTTCGGAGCGCAGCGGCGGCTTCACGGGCGGATTGCTGGTGGGCTTGAGCCTCGGACTGGTCTGGACACCCTGCGTAGGACCGATCATGGCATCCGTGGTCGGCCTGGCCCTTACGCAGAGGGTAGACGGCGGAGCGGTGTTTATCACCCTGGCCTATACCCTCGGGACCTCGGTTCCCATGCTGGCGGTGATGTTCGGAGGACGCGCTTTGCTCAACCGCGTGCCGGCTCTTACCAGGAACGCAGATCGTATCCAAAAGGGCTTCGGCGTGCTGATGATCGTTGTGGGCCTGGCGATCGGGCTCGGCTGGGATCGGCGCTTCCAGAACACGGTCCTGCGGGCCTTCCCGGCCTACGGAAGCGGACTGACATCGGTTGAGAACGTCGCCGCGGTCCGCGGTGCGCTGCAGGCTCGGGACTCGCAGAGCGGGGGGCAGGTGTCGTCGTCGGAGATGAATAACTTCTCCGTGCCGCCGAAGAAGGGCAGGCTGGGGGACTACGGTCCGGCTCCTCCAATAGTGACCCAGGGGGAGTGGTTCAACACGCAGGACTTTCAGCCCGGCCGGGAACAGGACCGGGAGCCGGGAAGCGGTGAGGCCGGAGGATCCCCTGCTCTGACCATGGAGCAGCTGCGCGGCAAGGTGGTCCTGGTGGACTTCTGGACCTACAGCTGCGTCAATTGCGTGCGCACCATCCCCTATTTGAAGGCCTGGTACCAGGCCTACCGCGATCAGGGCCTGGTGATCATCGGGGTGCACACCCCCGAGTTCGAGTTCGAGAAGGATCCGACCAACGTGGCCCGGGCCATCAAGGAGCTGGGCGTGGACTGGCCGGTGGTGCAGGACAATGGCTACCTGCAGTGGAGGGCATACAACAACCGCTACTGGCCGGCGCACTACTTCATCGATGTCGAGGGACGCATCCGCTACTTCCACTTCGGGGAAGGGGAGTATGCCGTCTCCGAGCAGGTAATCAAGGATCTGCTCCGGGAGGCGGGCGCCTCCCCGAACAGCGGCAGGGTCTCCGGGCGGGCACCGCTTCTGGAAGCCAGAACACCGGAGACATACCTGGGCTACGGCCGGGCCGAACGCTTCGTTTCAGCCGGGTCCCCGGTTCATGACCAGGCGGTCCAGTACCGTCCGGCTGCTACGCGGGACGACGGCCAGTGGACCCTGGAAGGGAGGTGGACCATCGCTGATGAATATATCGTTCCCCTCACCGCCGGGGTCCTTCAGCTGCGCTTCAACGCCCGAAACGTTTTCCTGGTGGTGGAGCCCGAAGGGGCGGGGGGCTCGATCCGCGTGTGGGTAGATGGTGAACCGGCTGCGGATACCGCGGATGTGAAGGGAGGCAGCCTGGCCCCCACGGAGAGCAGGCTGTACCAGCTGGTCGGGCTCTCCCAGGCGGGTCCGCACCTGCTGAGGCTGGAGGTGAAGGGGAAGCTGCGGCTGTTCGCCTTTACCTTCGGATGATCGAGCGCATCTTTGCGTGCGCAAAACTACAAGTAAATGGAGCCCGGCAGAGGGCTCCGGGAGGTATATATGAGACGATCGAACTTTTCGGTGTTCGTGCCGGCCGGTCTATTTGCCGTGGCCATGCTGGTGCTTAACCCGGTTGCCGCCAGGGCGGATTTTCCGGATCCCCCGGCGGAGGAGACGGTGCCTAGCGGCGGCAGCGCGACGGCGGTGTTGGCCGGCGGGTGTTTCTGGGGTATGGAGGGAGTGTTCGAGCGGCTGAGAGGTGTCAAGGACGTCGTGTCCGGCTACTCCGGCGGAGATCAGGCAACCGCCCAATACCAGATCGTAGGAACGGGCAGGACCGGCCATGCCGAGTCCATCCAGGTGACCTACGACCCTTCCCAGATCAGCTACGGCACGCTGTTGAAGGTTTTCTTTTCCGTGGCCCATGACCCCACGCAACTCAACTACCAGGGGCCGGATCACGGCTCGCAATATCGTTCCGTGATTTTCTATGCCAGCGAGGAGCAGAAGCGCGTGGCCGAGGAGTACATCCGTAGCCTCGACCGGGCCAAGGTCTTCGCTAAGCCCATAGTAACCCAGGTTGTTCCCCTGAAGGCTTTCTTCCCCGCGGAAGAATACCACCAGGATTTCATGGACAAGAATCCCGGCTACCCCTACATCGTGTACTGGGACGTGCCTAAAATCAAGCACCTCGAAAAGGAGTACCCCGAGCTTTTAAGCAATCGGTAGACCGTAGATCGAGCTGGATCCTGCCGCCGGGCTCCGAAGAGGAGCCCGGCGGCAGTAAGCTCAAAGGTCGCTGCGAAGGATCAATTCTGTGGCTGCTCCTACTGGACCACGAAAGTCCCGGTCATGGCTCTCGGATGGACGTCGCAGCGGAAGAAGTAGGTGCCGGCCTTCTCCGGCGCGGTAAAGGTGTAGGCGATTTGCTTCGGACCGGTGATGACCTTTCCCTTGAAAACAGCGTTCTTGGCCGCTGAGCTCTCGTATACCGAGATGTTGTGGGGTATGCCCTTGTCCCGGTTGTCGAAATTGATCGTAACCTCCGCACCGGCGGGCACCGTGATGGTGGCCTTGTCGAAGGCTATGTTCCTGGCGACCAGGTCGATCGTGACCCGACTTGGGTCGTTCGATCCGGATGCACTTTGTGCCACCGCAGGAAATGCCATGATGCCGACCAGCAGCACTGCGAAAAGAAGCCTCACCATCTGCGACGGTTCCTGCTGCCGCCGAACGCCTGGGTGTGAAGATCTCGAATAAAAGACTCCAATACCTTGCGGCCGGCCCCGATACGCTCGAACAGAACCCCGATGGTTCCTCCCTCCCGGTGCACCACGCGGAGATAGAGGGAAATCCGGGCGCTGCCGATTGCCAGGGTGGCGGGAAATCCGGAGCTTCCGGGCTGCAGCTCCGCTGCAAATTCCCGGTATGGCAGGCAAAGCCGAGCGCCTTTCTCACCGATATTGCGTACTTCCATCGGGAATGCCAGCCAGTCATCCGATGTAAGATAGTACACGTGGATTTCTGATTCCGGTCTCGGGGTGAAACGGGGCTGGAGACGTCCCGGTGCTACCCCCTGGATTTCGTTCACCAGGCCCAGGACCCTCTCGGTGTGCTCCTCCTCTTTATAGGGTTTGATGAAGATTGCCGCCACACCGCTGTTAGCCGCCTCTACCGCCTGGTCGACGTTCATGCTTGCTGCCAAAAGAACTACTCGTGATCGTTCGGAGAAGATCCTCAGCAGCGACACCAGGGCCCTCCATTCCAGCTCCTGCCCGGCAGGGTCGATCAATACGATATCCGGGGGCGATAAATCGATATTCTCAAACAGGGCGTCAAAATGCCGGTACTCGAATACATTGACACCGACAAGGCTGAGCTTTCTGGCAATGGACTGGCCTGAAAGCAGGGATTTGGAGACGATGGCGACGGTGGGTCTCCTCTCCTCGAGACTGAGATCCTGCTCGACTGTGGTTTGAATCAGTTCGTGTAAACTGCTCATTAAGTTTGTTCAACCTCCTGGGGTTCGACGCCGGCTCGGTGGTTACAACCTACGATCCGTCGCCCTTCACCAATAAGGATAACAGCCGATTGTTTCAAAATGCTTTCGCCAACATTACGGATTTGAAATACAGGTCCGCTGAAGCGGCGGGCTTGATGGGCGGCGCCTGCATCGGACCTGTTTGGGTCCGGGCCGAGCCGAACATCCGAAAATATCTCGGCCTGGAGAAGGCGGGGGAGATTCCAGAAAAGGTAGAATAGTTTGCCATCGTGGTCCAGGGATCGAGCGCGGGAGCTGCTCTGCGCCGGCTGATGATTCCGGAAACCGACGAATAATTGACCGTCCAGATGAAAAATCCCGGTCACGGGGAATTCCCGATTCTTACGGAAATGTAATATCCGGGAAAGGCTGCGGTAATCGTGATTGAATATTTTTCGGGTATTGAATATTTTTCAGCTACGGAGAAAGAAAACCAAAGGATCAAGGTACTTGCTGCGGAGGGAATAGCGACCTTAAATCCTGGGGTATCATCGACACAGACCGGCCTGCGGGCCGGATTTTTTAACCGGAGAAACGAAAAATGAATGGGATTGATGGAAAAAGGCATTGGTCAACGATCGTTATCGGAGGGGGCCAGGCGGGTCTGGCCGGCGGCTATTATCTTGCCGGTCGTGGGCAGGATTTCGTCATCCTCGACGCGGGAGCACGGGTCGGGGATGCCTGGCGAGCAAGGTGGGATTCGCTTTGCCTGTTCACACCGTCCCAGCATGACGGCTTGCCGGGTATGCCGTTTCCAGCGCCACGGGGAACCTTTCCGACCAAAGACCAGGCGGCGGATTATCTGAGTGAATACGCGCGTCGATTTGCTTTGCCTCTTCGTCTGGGAGTTCGGGCAACGGGTCTGTCCAGAACCACTACGGGTTATGAGGTTACAACCTCGGCAGGGAAGCTCACTTCGGATCGAGTTATCGTTGCGACCGGTACGAATCCGACACCCGGTATCCCGGCCTTTGCCGGCGAGCTGGATTCGACCATTGTTCAGGTTCACTCTTCCGGATATCGCAATCCGGCTTCGCTGCCGCCCGGAGCCGCGCTGGTGGTCGGAGCCGGCACCTCGGGTGTAGAGATCGCCATCGAGCTTGCCCGAAATCGCCACACGTATCTTGCCGGTCACCCCACCAGTCATATCCCGGACCCGATTTTCCGCTACGCAGGCGAGATCTACTGGTGGTTCATCAGCACCATCCTGACCAACCGGACGCCGGTTGGGCGCAAGGCCAGGAAGAGTCTTTCGAAGAAGGGCGGACCGTTGATTCGGGTGTCCCTGGCCGATGCCATCGCCGCAGGAGTGGAGCACGTGCCCCGGGTGGCGGGAGTCAGCGACGGCAAGCCTCGACTCGAGGACGGTCGTCTCATCGACGTTTCCCTGATCGTTTGGGCCACGGGTTTCAAGCCGGATTTTTCCTGGATCGAACTGGACGTCACGGACGAACAAGGGTGGCCGAGAACCCAAAACGGGATCTCAACGGCAGCTCCCGGCCTCTACTTCTTGGGAATGCCGTTCCAGTTCGGGTTGACCTCAGGCCTTATCGGCGGAGTGGGAAGAGATGCCGCTTTCATTGTCAACCATCTCTCGGCCTCCAATGCGAAACCGAACAACAGGCGGTTGCCGGTATGAAGGGCGCTGCATGACAACAGCAGAGAGGTTCCGGGGAGGTGAGCTTACCGCGACGCGGAGGTAGAGAGATGAGAAGAGGTATTCTGTGCTGGTCCATCTTCGTCCTGTTTGTCGGTTTCGTATCCGCACAAGAACAGAGTGCGGAGCCCGACTTTCAGCCGCAGGAGGTCCTGTTCGGTTATGGGGGAGAATCGCCATTCGAGTGCTACTACTACGTGGGAACAATCGTATCCCCCGCCTCGGTGAAAACCAACAACCAGGCAGAGGTGCTTGCCGTACGGGACGGCAAGCGTTACTGGTCGCGATTCGTTTTCAAAACCCACAAGGCGGAAACCATGGAATTGAAACTGACCACCTTTGTATTCTATCCCCTGGGATTTCCCGACACGAAGCAAATCGACACGTACCGGTACAGGAGTACTGACTGGGCTGTGGGTCAGGTCTCTTCGATTCAGAAGATCTCCAGCGAGGTGGTGGAGGTGGACGGAACCCCGTTCGATATCGGATTGCTGCGCATATCCGATGACCCGCTTCAGAAGAAGTACTGAGCGGTCTCTCGTTACCTCAGGAAGGATCGTGGGGCAGGGAGCCTCGAGCGGCTCGGAGGTAGGCGAAGGGCGTGGCCGCCAGGAAGTTGGAGACCCGCGATGTGTAGATGTCCGCGTAGCGTTCCACCTGGCGGGCGAAGAGGCTCTTGTCGCTGCCGGCGCGCATCAGCGGGCCCCAGCTGGCATTGCCCAGTGTAGCGAAGGCCTTGGCCAAAGGTGCGATCTTTCCGTCAAGGGCTAGGCTCTCATCTGAAGCAGCCTTGATGGCCGCCTCCAGGGCGGCGACGCTGCCGGCCGCAGGCTGCGGACCGTTCTCGTGCCTCTGGCGAGCCAGGCGGAGGTGGGCGATACGGTTGTCGAGGTCGATCTTTTGGCTCATGAGCGCTTTCAACTCCGCCTCCGTATCGCGCGACTCCTCCAGAGCCCGGATCTCTGTCTCGATCTCCCGGAGGATCAGTCCGGTGCGCCATCTGAGCATATCCTTGCTCACGTGGACGTCGCCGAACAGATGATCCCCCACGTAGAGGATCTGAGCTCCGGAAAGCCCGAGGCTGGACTCTACAAGCAGCGCGTCGCCGCCCACGTACGCACCCCCAAGCTCGAGAGCACCGCGGTGAGGCTGCAGTAAGCCCCCCCCCTCATCCACCAGCTTGTACACCGCGTGTTGCCCGGAGAAGAACATCGGTTTGCGGGCCTCTACGATCACCAGGTCGAACAGAACCCTCCAGGTCATCCCCTTCGGCAGGAAACGATCCAGTGCGTAGGACATCATGGAGCAAGTGTAGCTCCAGTCGGAGTTGGTCACCAGCATCAATCGCTTGCCCGCTTGCTTCTGATCCAGCAGTGTGGGCGGCACCTCCGGGTCGAGCTCCACGAACCTGTCCGGGTCTGCGGTGATCTGTGATTTGAGCTCTCCCAGGTTGTGGGCTTCATCCAGGGCGGCGCGGAGAATCCGATGCAGATCACGATAGCCGATATTCTCCGGAAGCTCACCGGCGTCCAGTCTGTCCACCAGCTGGGCGAAAAGACTGGCCTCCGAAAGACTGAACAGGGTGTTCATGAACTCCCAGCGGGGCTCGGCTAGGTCCACGAAGGTGCTCGAGTACGTCTCCCGCTGGGCCTCGAAGGACAGAGGGCTGGTGCCGTGTTGAGCCTGGATGACGTAGCCGAAGCGCGTCGCTTTGACCAGGTTGCCCAGCTCCAGGTCGAAGGCCAGGCCCTGGATCACGCTCGCCGGATCGAAGGACAGTCCCCGGACGGGCCATCCTCTGAGGGTCAGGGGCTCCAGGGCGGACTCGAATGCTGCCCGCTCCCAGGTTTCGGTACGGTAGTGAACCAGGGTGTAGTCCATGTCGTATCCGACGGCACGGATGGAACGGAGGTTCAGGGTACGGTTGCACCACACCCGCCGCTGCGCCGGGACCGGTTGCCGAACTTCCATGCTCTACTCTACCACACAGGGGCACGGAAGGTCATCGCATCACCAGTCGAGAAACTAAGGCGCATCTTCCCTCTTTTTTCTTTTTTTCTTATTTGATCTTTTCTTGGACCGCAGCCACTGGAAGAAGGCTAGATTGATGCATCCAAAGGTCGTTCCGAAAATCGTTATGTCGATGATGAGGGAAGGATTGTGGAGTCCATGGACCATGCTGCCGATTTCCTGTTGATGTACTACTTCTCGACGATCCTGCGAACGACCTGCAGTAGCTGTTCTTTGTCCACCGGTTTACGGATGAGCTCGATCACCCCGGAAATGTAGATATCATGACGCTCGCTGGGGGATACATCCTTGGAAGCAACGATTACCTTCAGGGTTGGATTGCTCTTGCGCAGGGATGCTATAATCTCCGGCAAGCTTTGCCCCGTTGCGGAGATATCGATGATCAGGAGACGAATCGCACCGGCAAATGATCTGAACAGGTCGTCGGCCTGCTCCCTGTTCTCTGCCGTCAAAACCGGATAGCCGATCGCCTCCAGGGTCCTTTGTATCAAAGGCTCGGTCTCAGCGCCCAGCAGCAGGATGATTTCGTTTCGCACCCGAAATTTCTCCACGTTGGGGATGTTCATTTTACTTTCCGTAAACGCCTGAATACCGCTGGATGGATTTCGCGAGGATCCTCAAGGCTTCCTCGCGGGAACAGGTCTCCGTGACGGAGGTCTTGGAATGTTCCAACGCCTTGTATACGTCGAAGAAGTGAGACACTTCATCGATCGTATGCTTGGGAAGGCCCGAGATATCCTGATACCCATTGTAGGTTGGATCCTTGAACGGGATGGCAATGATCTTCTCATCGACCTGCTCGTTGTCGATCATCCTGACCACGCCGATCGGGTAGCAGTCCACCTCCGTCAGGGGGTCCAGGATTTCAGAGCATAAAACGAGAACATCCAGAGGATCTCCGTCGTCGGCGAGGGTTCTGGGAACGAATCCGTAGTTCATCGGATAATGAGTCGAGGTGAAAAGAATCCGGTCCAATCGAATCAAGCCCGTCTCCTTGTCCAGCTCGTACTTCTTCTTGCTACCTTTGGGTATTTCCACTATGGCGGTGAAGCCCGCAGGCTGAATCCTCTGCGGATTAAAGTCGTGCCACGGGTTCATGGAACCGTAGCCAAATCACTCATGATCGAAGCAGAACGCCACCATTCGTAGTAGGTCGACTGCAGCTGCTCCACGGAAGGAAAGGGGTAGAACAGCAAGTCTTCGCCGCTGCCCAGGTAAACACCGCTTGCCACTGTTTGATACGGGAATGCCTGCGGATGGATCCTGTCCACGGTCTTGGTTCCCTTGCCGGGATTGTCCCGCAGCTCCACCAGGCAATCGCGGAGATGGTTTATCGCCCGGTAGGGCAGATCGTTGGCGCCGCCGTTCTCCGGATCCGACGCCAGCTCTCCGAGACGCAGGTCTACGAAGCAGATCTTCGGGACATGGATGGGATTGCCGGGATCGGTGATATAGCGGGTGAATCGGATCGGATCCAGGGTGCTGACGATCCGGGGGTGAACCGGGCAGATCTCTTGATAGAGATTGTAAGGCTGGACATGCTCCGGTTCCTTTCCGGACGGCGCCAGTTCCAGAACACGTCCGTCCGGTGTCGCCATGAAGAGATTTTGTATTGAGCTCAGAGGAATCCTTTCCAAAACGCGGTAAACCGACAGATACATGGAGCGCTTGGGCTCGCCGTTGGGGTGAGGGACGCATTTGTTCTCGATGTCTCGAAGATTGAAAGGTGTTTTTCCCAGGTCGCCGAGAGAAAAGAACATTGCCTGGCCGCGGGTCCGTTTTTTCGTACCCACGGCCAGGTAGGTGCCGAACTCCAAAGGCGGAAGCATGGAGGCGATCAAGGCCTCCGGTATCATCGAGAGATACAAGTATGCACTCACCATTCCCTCCCTCTGCTGATCGATTGTATATATAACGTAGATAGAATTGCTTTCAGCAGCCTTACTGCAACATTACATTTTTGAAAGGAACAACATCACCAAACCTTTCAATTTTGTAATGGTTCTGAAATCCCCCGGAAACGATTGCCGCCGTATTATTAGTTGAGAATCCCTTTCCGGTAGAACCACGATCCATTATAATGAGCGGGGGAGGTGCGGAAAAGCGCGGGTTGTTGCCAACGGCTATGATGGAGTTATGAGCATGCGGATATTGATCATCGAAGATGACCAGCAGATCGCCTCCTTTGTCACAAAAGGCCTCCAGCAGGCCGGCTTTGCCGTAGATCATGTTTCAGACGGGGAGGAGGGGCTGCAGATGGCGGAGCTCAACCCATACGATGCGATGGTCATCGACATCATGCTCCCCGGATTGGACGGCTTTTCCGTGATCGAAAGGTTGCGATCCGGCGGAAACACGACTCCGATTCTAGTGCTGAGCGCCCGGGGATCCCTGGATGACAAACTGAAGGGCTTCCAGACCGGCAGCGACGACTATCTGACCAAGCCTTTTTCCTTTTCAGAGCTGCAGGCCAGATTGCAGGCCCTGCTGCGGCGTACGACTCGTGGGCAGAGGCAGAATGTGCTCGAGGTCGGCGATCTGAAAATGGATCTGTTGAGCCGAAAAGTCAGTCGCGGCAGTCGGGAAATCGAGCTGCAACCCCGGGAGTTCGCTCTCCTGGAATATCTGATGCGAAACTCGGGGAATGTAGTTTCCAAGACCATGATCCTGGAGCACGTTTGGGACTACCATTTCGATCCTCAGACGAACGTGGTGGATGTACTGGTTCACCGCCTGCGGAACAAGATCGACAAGGATTTCCAAACCAGGCTGTTGCACACGGTTCGAGGCGTGGGCTATGTCCTCAAAGTCCCTTAGTTTCCGCTTAACCATCATCTTTGCTGCTGTCTTTGTTGCCGGGTCCCTCCTGCTCGCCGCCGCCACCTACGCCTTACTTGCGAATTCTCTTCGCCGTGATGATTCGGCGGAGATACGGTCCCGTCTTCTCGAGTTCTGGGCGATCTATCAGACAGGGAAGCTCGAGCTGATCCGCAAAGAGCTGACCCTGGAACGCCTGGTCATGGAGGAGAGGTTGTACATGCTGCGCATAGCCGGCCGGAGCAACAACACTCTGTATCTGTACGTCCCCGCCTATTGGACGGAATACAACCTCGGCCTCCTGGAAGCGGTTCCTGTGATCCGAGAGGGAGACCTCATCCGGCTCCACTCCGGAAACGATCGCAGCATGCTGGAGATCTCCTCTTTGAAGCTTCCCGATGGGAATATCCTGCAGATCGGAATCAGCACGAAGAGACGGCAGGAGGTGCTTCAGCGCTTTCGGCGTATCTTCGTTCTGGTTTTTCTTCCTCTGGGTGGATTGAGTCTTCTGGGGGGGTTCCTGTCGTCCTCCCGTTCGCTCAAACCTGTCCGCCACCTGGTCGAGGTGACGAAGGGTATCATCGATACCGGCAGGATGAACGCCCGCGTGCCTTCGCGGGGTTCGGGGGATGAACTTGATGAGCTGGTGGGGCTTTTCAATCGCATGCTGGCCAAGATCGATTCTTTGATCGCCGGAATGCGCCAGTCCCTCGACAATGTGGCCCATGATCTGCGCACTCCCATGACGCACCTGCGGGGCACCGCGGAATTGGCGCTCCAGGGCGCAGAGCAAATCGGTGCCTATCAGGAAGCGCTGGCTTCCTGCATGGAGGAGTCGGCGCGTATCCTCAACATGCTGTCGAGCCTGATGGATATTTCCGAAGCAGAGACGGGGGTCATGAAGCTGGATCGCAAGACTATCGATCTGTCTTCGGTAGTTGACGATATGGTGGAGCTGTACGGGTACAGCGCCGAAGAAAAAAATATCACGATCGCCCGGGAATCGGGAGAATCGGTCATCGTCTCTGCAGATCTAAATCGGATCCGTCAGGTCATCGCCAATCTGCTCGACAATGCGATCAAGTACACCCCGGAGCAAGGAACGATCACGGTAGCCACCGGCAGGCAGGGGGAACAGGCGGTGGTGACCATCCGCGACACGGGCCCCGGCATACCCCCCAAAGACCTACCCCATATCTGGGATCGTTTGTTTCGCGGAGATCAGAGCCGCTCCCAGCCGGGCTTGGGTTTGGGTTTGGGGCTGGTGAGGGCGATTGTTCAGGCCCACGGCGGAGAGGTCGGAGTCGATAGCAGTCCGGGGAGAGGCTCCAGCTTCATCGTTCATCTTCCCCTCTAGGCGGTCCCCCATCCTTGTGAAGTAGCATCTCCCTTAAAACTGTATTCCCTTACGAAACTGTAATCTCTTCGAAAGGCTGGCGACAGCGAGCAGGGATACATTGATCGTAGTGCAGGCAGAACATGAATGATAGAAATTACACCCGGAGTATCGAAGCAGTCGTTCCCCGGCCATGATGGGTAGGGAGAGGGAGAGCGACGAGCCTATAAAAAGGAAGGGAGATCAAAGAGATGAACTACGGCATCTTGTTTCAGTATTGGTGGCTGCTGGTTCCGGCTATCGTCTTGGGCTTGATCGCCCAATCGATGGTCAGGAATACCTATCGGAAATACAGCCAAGTGCCAACCCATGCGGGGATAACCGGTGTTGAGGTTGCCCGGCGCATCCTCGATAACCACAGGCTTCAGGACATACCGATTGAATCGATAGCTGGCGCGCTTTCCGATCACTACGACCCGCGCTCGAAGACGCTACGACTTTCTGAAGCGATCTACAATGGTAACAATGCCGCGGCTATCGGAGTTGCGGCACATGAAGCCGGACATGCTATTCAACACTCCCGGTCCTACTTTCCACTGGCGATGCGAAATACGGTCTATCCGGTCGCTTCCTTCGGATCAAAACTTGGTCCGATGATCGTGATTGGCGGTTTGATCTTCGGTGCCTTGCAGCCACTCATCACCGTCGGTATCGTTCTGTTTGCCTTTGGGGTAGCTTTTTCCATAATCACCCTGCCGGTGGAGATCAACGCTTCAGCTACCGCGCTGCAGATCCTGCGGCAGGATCGCTACCTGAACGAAGAAGAGCTGCAGGCAGCGAAGAAAGTTCTCACCGCCGCCGCTCTGACGTACGTCGCTGCAGCCCTTGCCTCCGTGCTCACCCTGGTGCGACTCGTTCTATTGGGCCGCAGGAGTTAGACAGACGCTGATTCCGGACCAGCAAAGACTCCTCTGTGCTGCATGTTCAATTCGAGTCTATCGCCGAATCGGTTCGGGACAGGATCGTCGCCTTGTTGTACAGAATTACAGATCTGTAACCTTTCGGACAGGAGCCGGAAATATCCAACGGTTACCTTACTGACAGGAGCCTTGAGCTCCTCAAATCTTAAGAGGGGGCTACCATGGACGACGATAAAGATAAAAAATCACCATCCTTTAAGCCGTTCAGGGGTGGTAAGTACGGACCGATGCTGGGGTATCTGATCGCCACCCTGCTAGTAATCACTATGATGAACTATTTCCTGGCG
>Ga0307420_1000625_pt1 | contig 16174 bp, 14 predicted proteins | sample SalMarWE160240MG_2_FD_202167 | JGI IMG/M metagenome (GOLD analysis project Ga0307420, IMG submission 202167) | Salt marsh sediment microbial communities from the Plum Island Ecosystem LTER, Massachusetts, United States - WE1602-40 | ecosystem: Environmental > Aquatic > Marine > Intertidal zone >... | reverse complement strand
ATAGTCATGCACTGTAGGATATCTATGCCTGCCTTCATTAAAAGAGAGAAGTATTCTGTAATAAAGGCCATGGTAGAGGCAGATATAATGGTGCTCGAGAGCGGGAGTTTGAGTAACAGGGCATCGGCTGTTCTCTTCATCTTCCTGTTCTCTTTATAGGCAGTCACTCCTATTAAAATGACCAGTAAAAGTCCAAGAGCCATGCTTAAAAAATGATTCTGGATAAATTCAGAAATTTTCAAAAGAGAAACTGTAAGAGAGGGAAGCGTAACATCCATCTCTTTAAAGAGGGACAGAATTTTGGGAACCACATAGTAAAACCAGAATATAAGGCCAGCACCCATAGCGATAAATACAAAGCTCGGGTATAAAAGAGCTTGTTTGGTATCGCTTATAATATTCTGTATCCTCTTTAGATGGTCAGAGGCATCTTGCAGCATCTCATCGAGTCTGCCAGTCTCCTCCCCCATCCGGATGAGATATATTACTGTCTTAGGAAAAATATACCTATATTTGTCTGCCGCCTCTGAAAATGTTGCGCCCCCCTGGATAGTGGTAATCATATCATGTATGTCACTCTCAAAATCAGGGCTTTCAGACGTACTAGCTCCTTCTTCAAGGGCAGTCGTTAAGGTCATTCCAGACCTAAGCATCATAGAGATATTGCTTAAAAACTCTGCCTGAAAAGACCGGGGAATCCTCCTTCTCAATCTTAGACTTAACAATTGAAGTATAAAGGTTGCAAAAGGGCCCAATTTTTTTACATAGATGGAAATGTTTTCTCCTCTCTCAAGGTGTGTGACAGCAGACAAAACATCTTTATAAGGAAGACTGGTAATCCCAGAACTTATCCGCCCTGTGGGTTCCATTAGTTTATATCGGAAATAACTCATTTCGTTAACTACCTACTGCCTACCCCTTAAGGCTTACTCTCCGCCTGCCTCAGATGTCCCATAATACGCACAGCATCTTCCACGGTTGTGATTCCCTGCTTTACCTTGGCCACTGTTATATCAAATATGTCTACAAATCCTTTCTCTTTTGCCCTCTCAGTAATTTGAGACAACTCAACCTCCTTATCAATCAACAAGGACAACTCTTTATCGATGGCAAGCAATTCATACACGAGTGTCCTCCCAAAATATCCAGAACCATTACAGATCTCACAACCTTTACCCCTGTAAAGCGTTTTTATTGATGGATCTTTTAAGTATTCCTTTTCCCACTCAGAGGGTTCATACTCCTCCTTACAGGCGCTGCATATCCTGCGAATCAGCCTCTGGCTGACAATTCCAATCAGTGAATCAGCAATCAGAAAGGGTCGTATCCCTAAATCACGGAGTCTCGGTATAGCCCCAACAGCGTTATTTGTATGCAGGGTTGAGAGAACAAGATGCCCTGTGGTCGATGCAGTTATGGCAGTGGCAGCGGTCTCAGAATCCCTAATCTCCCCCACGAGGATTACATCAGGATCATGCCTAAGAAAATACCGGATAGCATTGACAAAGTTATAACCTGCCTTTTCATTCACCTGGGTCTGCCGCAATAGAGGTAGACTATACTCAATCGGGTCTTCCACTGTCAGGACATTTTTTCCAAGTAAATCTAAGCTTCTAATGCCCGCATAAAGGGTAGTAGATTTACCAGAGCCTGTCGGTCCTGTGAGAAGGATTATTCCAAAAGGCTCATTGAACATATTCGCTACCTTCTGAATATCCTCTTCAAAAAATCCAAGCTGGCCCATGCCCATAATAGCGCTTTCCATTGGCAAGACTCTTAAGACAATGTTTTCACCATAGGGAGAAACAACAGTGGAGACCCTGAAATCAAAATTATTATTAAGGACAGTGGCCGAAAAACGCCCATCCTGGGGAAGCCTCTGCTCGGCAATATCCATGTCTGCCTTCATCTTGATAGTCGAGATAATCCTTTTAAGAGGGATAGGAAGCGACAATGCTGAAGTGAGGACACCATCAACTCTGAAGGCAATATTTACTGACTTCTCCATCGGCCTAATATGGATATCAGTGGCCCTCATTTTAACTGCTAATTGAAGGATATACTTAACCAGATTGTCCATCCCCCTTGCCATTTCAACATCTTGAGAGAGAAGATTAACTTCAGTTGCAATTAATTTTTCAACAGGATTTTCCATAAAATAGTAAAACTTATTAATAGCATTAATTATCTTTCTCTTTTCAGATAAGTAAAATTTTGGTTTCAATCCTGTTTGCCTGGATATTAATTGGCCAAGTCTATCATCAAGGGCTGTTGCTGATGCCACCTCTATTGATCCATCTAAAACTCTTATGGGTAGAAAGGTGTTAGTGAGACATAGGTTTTTATTGAATAATTTTAAAACATCCTCTTTCGATAAAACCTCATCAACATCGATGTATGGAATCCCCTCCTGCTCTGCTAGGGTTGCGACAACATCATATTGAGTGACAAAACCAAGCCTTTCGAGAACCTCACCTAACCTCTCTTTTGTGATCTTTTGCTCTTGAAGGGCAAATGTTATATGCTCATTCCTAATAAGGTCCTTTTCTTTTAAAAGCTCCCCTAAAGGCTTTCTTTCTTTCTCATTGGTCATTTGCTGTTCTTACCTTTATCTTGTCGTAATGTCCGCATTGCTTACTGCCTGGGCAGCATCCTGTGCATTGCATAATAAAAAAATAGTCTTTTCATCAGGAAATCCACTGACTTCAAGGCCTTTGTCTTCCTGAAAACGATTTACCGCCATTATTAACCTTGGGCCCACAATCCCATCAATATAATAGAGGTATTGATTAACCCTTGCTAAGAGTTCTTCCAGCCTTTTAATCTCCTCCCCTCGATAACCTAAATAAAACTTTGTTATCCGTATTGTTGGTCTCCAAAGAAGGAAATAACTCTCTTTTCCGCGTTTATCTAAGGAAAAGGAAAGAACACCATAACGACTTTTAATATGCTCCGGTATAGTGTCAAGCTGGATCATATGGTATCCAGTTTTTTTAAATATAGAATCGGCTACTTCTTGAAATATACCCGTCTCCATAGCCTTAACAAAGGGTACGGCAAACTCTGAAAGATTATAGGCAGATAAAAAATTACCTACAGCATCTGGAATAGGGCTCTCCTTTTGAGTCTTTTCTTCTAATAATCTTTTATCCGTTACCTGAAGAATTTCTCTCTTTTTTTCGGTAATTACTATTTCCTCTTTTATGCTCGTGTTTGAACGCAGCCAATCGATCTTAGGAAATAAATTGAGGTAAAAAGCACCTCCAACAATGAGAATCAATAGTGCCAAAAGGCTGAAAAGAAAAACTCTTTTACCCCCCCTTTGTTCAACCTGATTGAGATCCTTGTATGCCTCATCAACTATGGATTTCCCTATACTAGTGGTATTATGTATAAAAGCTACATACAGGCATCTATCCATGAAGATATTAACTCCTCTGAAATTTCCCTTGCTATACCTGTGAATCTTCCTAAAGGCTCCAGTTGCAATGGTGGTCTTTCCCTGGTTTCCAGCTGTATTGAGCTTGAATAGGATATAATTTTTTAATTCATCCTGGTTAAGGGGCCGAGCCTCCTTTTTAATGATGATGCGACTCTTGAGCTGTCTAAGCTCAGAAGAGTTCAATTTGTTCATCAACTCGGGTTGTCCGATTAGTAAAATCTGCACCAGTTTTTCCCGGTCTGTCTCTAAATTGGAGATCATCCTGATCAACTCCAGACTCTTAGAGTTCAGATTCTGTGCATCATCAATGATTATCGCGCAGTTTTTACCCGCTCTGTTTTTATCTATTAAAAAATCATTGAGCACCTTCATCTGGTCACTAAGCTCTAGGCTATCTGAATAAAATCCGAAATCCTTGTTAATCTCTCGTAATAACTCAACATCCTGATAAAAGGTGTGCAATATAAGGGAAGTTTCAACTCCTTTTTCTTCAAGGATATTGATTATCCTCCTGCTGATGGTTGTTTTCCCGAGCCCAATCTCACCCGTTAAGACCATAAAACCCTTTCTCGCAACAATACCATGGACGAGCTCGGTGAGAATTTGATCTATATGTTCTGAGATATAAAAATTCTCATTATCTGGAGCAACAGGAAATGGATTGTATCCCAATCCAAAGGATTCAAGGTATCGTAATTCTTCGTTTGCCATATCTGATTTCATAATCGCCATAGACCAATATAGGTCCTACCATCCTTGCTAAGATGCCCCGCAAAATAACCTTTCTCTTTGCTAAGTTCTCCATCAACAAAACGGTCAATTCTTTTAAAGGTATCTTTTGATATCCCGTAAAGAATAATCCTATTAAAAAAACATAAAATGAAGATATCATCGTGTTCTTTGCCAATTTTTTTTATGCGATAAACATAAGAACGCCCTGTATTGGATGTGGGTAATGATATACCAGCTCTTTCGATCAACCGGCAAAGATTATTCATATATTCCACATGGTTGCTCCCTGAAAAATGTGGCCAGATTCCGCTTTTGACAGAGTAGGAGCGTAAAGATGCCTCCCATTGTAATAAAAAATCCTTGTAAAATTTTGAATCCAGGGAATAGTTGATAAGCCGACTCCCTCCCCACACCATTAAAGCAATTAAACCTCCATACAGGCATATAAATAGTAACTTATCAACAGCTTTCCCGGAAAGGGCCATTATTATTTCAGCTTCTGAATTAACTCTGGTATAAGGGTATCTTCAGGATAAATCTCTCTGAGTTTAGCCAATCGCTTTATAGCCTCAGGTATCTGACTTGTTTTTATCTCAACAATGGCCATATTAATACCAGCTTCCAGATCGTTTTCATTTTTACGTAAAACATCATTTAAAAGTAACGCAGCCGATTCGTAGTCATCCTTACGCATACACAAGAAGGCCCTTAGTTTCAAAACGTAACTATTTTCTTTTCCTTTAAGCACTGCGAGTTCGTCAATCAGGTCCTCTAGCTGATCGCTCCTTCTTGTGTCCATGGATCTTCGTATCTTCGCAACGAGAGAAGCAATTTTTGCGCTCTTTTCTACATTTTCCAGACGGATACGTTCATCTTCTTTTTTTTCTCTCTCTTTGAGTTGTACGGGCTTCTCTGGTAGCACTCTTTTCCCTGCAACGGGAGACTCCTTTGTAACTGCTGCCTCTGCTAAAGCTTTTGATGATGGCTGCATAATAGGGGATTTTGCTCGATCCCTTTTAACACTATTAGGTTCCACATCAGGGAGTTCTTTGGTATCCTTTTCAGGGCCTGCCTTTATTGTTAGAATACTCGACAGAGAGGTTTGGCTCATTTCGGAACTCGTAGGCAATGAAGTTACAGAAGTACGGGTCAGGGGTTTTGAGATCTCCTTTTGGCTCACCGGAGACTGTCGAGGGAGATCAGCAGAAGTAATTTTTTTCTCCTGCCCTTGAGTATTGTTAGGGAATTTGGGCGGTGTGTAGCGGACAATGCGGGTTTCTTTAGGGGGAAATTCCTTATTGCTGGCGGAAGGAAGATAAAGCTTTCCTGGACTTGCCTCTTCAATAGGGATAGTTCTTGGAGGTGGCGGAACAGCTATTGCATCTTCAAAGATCGTCTCTTTTTTTGCTAATTCATCTCCCTCCTTCCCTATCTCTGAATTTAGAGTTTGAGCCTTTTCCTCCTTATGTAAAAATGACTCTCTGCTTTTTTGTTCAAAATAATTCTTCAGGTAACGAACACAATAAATGGTTGCCATTCCAGAAAAAAAAATGAGAAGTGCAATTAAAAGTATTCCTTTAGGTGAAAAGATAATCTTACGAAATGAGTAGATATTTCGAACTCTTTTTACCTTTTCATCACTTTCTTTCCCTTCCGGTGATTGCCCTCTCAGCTTCTTTAGTGTTTTAAAGATAACGCTCATACGAGGGAAACTCCAAGAATGATAACCAATTCCCGTACCTCCTCTGTCTTGACATCGTTTCTAAAAAGATAGCCAAGGAGAGGAATGTACGATAAAAAAGGAACCCCTTTATTTTCTTTTATCTCTCGTTTGTCAATCAGTCCACCAAGCATAATCACGTCGCCATCATTGAGTCCTATGGTAGTGCTTATCTCTTTTATCCTGATGATTGGTAGGGATATACTCTGGTTAGCACCAGTGCCAATGCTCTCGGGCTCAAGGCTCTCCAGGTCCACATCGCTCTTTATAGGATTGATAAGTAAGGTGATCCTCCCATCTTCCTCAATAAAGGGAATAACACCTAAAATAAGCCCATCAAAAACAGTAGAGACCTCAACATCAGTAGTCTCTCTGGTAGTCGTTTCATATGTGGAAGTTGTCTCCACACTCTTTTTGTAGGTATACGATGTCCCTACACTGATGATGGACGGTTTTCCATGTTTGGATCGGATGCTCGGGTTTGAAACAATTTTTGCATCTCCAAAAATTCTCAGTGCATCAATAGCTGTATCAATGGTAAATGCCTTGCTTACGCCACTAATAATAAGACCAGTCCCTAATGCCCATGATGCCGAATTAACCTTTGTGCCTGTTTTTGCCTCATTTCTTAAGAGACTCCAGTTAATCCCGTATTTATAGCTATCCGATAGTGTAACCTCAATAATTCGTGCCTCAATCAGTATCTGGCGGGAAAGCATTTCTTTAAAATGGTTTATTAGTTTTGATATAGATCTGATAACTGCAGGGGTATCTTTAATATAAAGACTTCCTGACAATCTATTGAGCGAGTACATCCCTCTCTTTGACATTACTGGCTTAACCATGCCCTCTATTACATCATAAGCATTTCCTTTGTTTGCCCCTTTCCCTGAAAGTCTAAAGCTTCCACTTAACCCGGTTGCAGTCTCTGTCTCTCCAGCCCCAAGGACATCACCGCCTACATCAAAGCTCGTAGCAACATTCGTATCAAGGAAATTTAACCGAAAAATTCTCTCCTCAAATGGTTTGATCCGTATGACATTCTGGTCAATCTCATAGTAGAGATCAAATGTAGTAAGTATCTCTTTTACTACCACCGAGGCAGGCACTTTATCAAAATTGAGGGTAATCAACCTCTCTTCTTCCCTTAGACTCGGATCTAATATAAGATTTATGCCCACCGCTTGAGATAAAGAATAGAACACGAATTGAAGGTCTTCATCTACCATAGAAAAAGACACTATATGATCTTCGAGAGGATCATAGACTGGCATAACTGGCTCTACTTCAACCTTTCGGGGGGTTATCTTTTCTAAGGAATCTCTTAGGTCTTCCTGATTTTTTCCCAGCTCCTCAGATTCCTCAGCTACTTCCTTTGAAAGGGAGTCAGTAGATGGCTTTTCAATCTCAATTGCAGGGCGTGGACCGAGCGTGCATCCTGCAAGAAATAGGGTTAAAATTAAAAAGTGCCTAAAGTTAAAAGTGCCTAAAGTTATCATACCTCAATTCCTCTTGTTAATTGACAATTTTCAATTCTTTCGCCTTTCTCTCACAGGTATCCACTCTTTTGATCGATATTTTCTAATCAATACGCGTTTTGGCTCAATTTGTACTATTTTGCCACCATCTGGAAGAGAAGATCCTTCTGTATAAAAGATACCATCAATAACGCAGAATCGCTTTGCAGGAGAAGAGAACGCAAGGCTAATGGAATAATCCATATGGGACGGTAAAATTGTTTTTCTCTCCCTTGCCACAACTTTTGGTTTTCTTATCGGCTGATAACCGAATAAACCAAGGTTAACCGGAGAGAGATCCGACCTCTTAGGACGAGCCAGATCCATCACTCTCTCCTCCAGTCCCTCTATCTCTTTTATAGCAGCAAGGTCTGGAACAGAGATACTCGGGAAAGGCTTTATTCTGCTGGTACGTATCTCTTTAGCCATCCTATGTGAGACTTTGATAGCATAGAAAACTGTTGCAGTCAGAGTCAGCAAGATCAAGGCTACAGATAAAAGGCCATAATGTTTTCTCTTCATCAAATTCTCTTTGTAAATGTAATAAAAAATTCAGAGTTACTGATTTCTGTATTAAACCTACTTTCTTTTACAATATATCCCTTTTTTGTTAGAGTTTTTATAAAGATCTGATACCCTTTGTAAGCCATACCAAAGGGAGCCTTTACCTTGCCTAAAATCTCAATCATCATACCATTCCTTGAATAATCCATCTTAAGGATATCAACTTTCATATCAGAAGAGAGGGCAGCAGATATATCGTTTACAACCTCTTTATAAGAAGGAGCCCTCTGGTAGGAAGCCAAATCCTTTACAAATGAAAAAGTTTCTTTATAATCAATGTGGGGAATTTTCTGTGTAGCCCTCATCTGAATAGATACCTTCTTTCCTTCTAATGCCACTAAATCTTTTTGAAGCAAATCCACCTTTTGATTGTACCAAAAAAATCCACCTAATAATAAAAGGCTAGCAAAAAGGAAGAGGGCATTAAGGTATGGGGCCCATTTTTGAGTGTAATAAAGGGTCTTTTCTGTGCGAGGTGAAATCCCCTTTACTCCGGATAACATCTTTAGGGCGGGTAAAAAAGAAAGATGATATTCCTTTTCATTGAAGGATATTGCCTCTTCTTCAAAAGAATAGAATTTGCTCTCCATATCCTCGTCCCACTCCGGCTCCACTCCACTATCTATCCAGTTAAGAAAACAAACTTTCTCAATTTTTATCCTGTTTTCCGACTCTATGGTTTTGATCTCTGCTTTAACCGTACTCCAGAGAGTAGAAATTTGTTCATCGCTTGTGTCAAATGCAACACACCTGTTGGCGTAATAAATCCTCTTTTTTGTCCCTATTATTACATCAGCAAAGCGGCTATGCTGAAAAACAATGGCCCCTGGATTCCGAGGCCGCATATGCTTTAAGACATAATAAAGAGAAGAAAAAAGAGGAAACAAAATTACCGAATCTTCATGCTCCTTGATCTGCTCAGAATATCGATAGAAAAGACGGGTGGGAAGGGCGGTAAAAAAGATATCTGTCGTGTTTCTTCCTTTTTTCTTTTTCCAGTGGGTGATAATAGAAACCGGTTCTGCAAATTCTCCCGATTCCTGAAGTTTTTTCCTTACCATAACCTCTGCATATCTGACAGGCGCCTCTATGGTCATGGTCCTCGTGATGGCCTCTTGCATATCAGAGATAAACCATTTATCTCCCTCAATATCGTTCAATTCAACGATTTGTTCAAGTTTATTTCTTGACAAATAGTATAGTATACCATCTATCTCAATTGCATATTTTCTTGTATCTTTTACCATCACTTCTGTTTAACCAGAAATCCTCCTCTAAGGGTTAACAAAATATCTCTCTCTTTGGTCTCTGGAGAATCAGCAGAAGTCGCGGACTGTTTTTTTTGTGTGGCCTTTTTATCAGGTTCTATTTTAGTTGTTACATGAAGGGTTGCTGGCTTGAAATAATAGGAGGAAGAGTTCGTTGTTTGTCGTAATATCTTCTCTGCCTCCTGAAATGAGACAGGCTCTTGGATGTTAACATCATAATAGGCCCATTTATCCTTCTCTAACCCCAACGATCGAGCGCGATTAATGAATCTATCTACCCTCACCATAATGCGCTCCTTGCGCTCAAGTTCCTTCTGCTGCTTTATCAGAACCTGGACCTGCCTGTTCAGTACCGTAATTTTTTCCTGACTTAAAATACATGTATTATAGGCTGTCAGAAAAAAGTGTGCGGCAATAAAGAAAAAGATGGCGAGCCCTGCTGAGATGATGTGTTGTCTGAGCGTCTTGATTGGAGTTTCTCCTAAAAAAAGGTGATCACATTTTAACCGGGTTTCTGCGAGGTTTGCAGCAAACCCCAGAGCACTGGAGAAGAAAATAAACTTCTTAAAACGACAACTTCAATATGGCGCATGAAGTACCAACTGGATTATCCACAGCGCTTGGCCAATCATTTTCCGTTCCCATGGCAGTGGTATTGGGGATATAAAGAAAATCACCGGTGGTACCATCCATTTCCCCGTCAATTATCCTGTCCCAAGCCATACCAAGTTCATTGGGAACCAGATCCATACGAATAAAGTTTCCTTGGGCAGCATCATAGCGAAAGGTTACAGTAATTGTATTTGATCTTCCTTGGGAATCGGTATATGTCCTGGAAATTATTGATCCTGTTGGTCCCCCCCCTGGATGCTCGAGGCCTACCATGGTAAGTTGACCATTAAGATTGGCTTCGCTTGGATTAGAACAATGGCCATCCCTAGTGCCAGAATTATCATTTGTAGCAGTATCACCAAGTATTCGTCCCGTGCGATCATAATAGGCGCTATAGGCCACCTCCCAGGAATTAATGAATTTAGAGTAAAGCCTCTTTTGTTCCGCACTCCTCACAAGGTCTTTGCCTTTAACCACTGCCCCGATGATTATACCGATTATGATTAATACAATGGCCATTTCAATCAGTGTAAAACCCTGGTTGTTTATTATAAGCCTAATTCCTTTACCTTTTTTTTTCTTCATTGTTAACCTCCTCATTATATTCAAGCACAGACAGACTAATATATAATTTTTTTACATACTTTGTTTCCAATGTCAAATAAAAAATACAACATACTGTTATATTTTTAAAATATATTCAATATGTTGTATTTCAGGACATAGCCTGTTACCTTCAATAGCATAGGGAAAGCCTTTTGCTATGCTCTCCCAATTTCTTGATAATAGATGTGAATGATAAAAATAGATAAGGGAAAAAGTAAGGATTAACTCTTGTAAAATTGGATGATAGAAAGAAAGGAATCGACCTTTAAACTTGCTCCCCCGATCAATGCGCCATCAACATCTGGCTGGTAGATGAGCTTTTGAATAGTATCAGGCTTTACACTTCCGCCATAAAGAATTCTAATAGTTCCCCCTGTATGGTGGTCAAAATTTTCTATAAGCCACCTTCGAATAAAAAGATGTACCTCCTGCGCCATCTCCGGAGTGGCTGTTTTCCCTGTTCCTATAGCCCAAACAGGTTCATAGGCAATAATTACACTTTGTGGTACATTTCTTTTTTTACACCTCGTCTTGAGTGATTCATTTAGCTGAGTTGAAATTATATCAAATGTTTTTTTATCCTCTCTCTGCTTTAATGTCTCACCAATGCATACAATGGGTATCAATCCTGCCTCAATTGCGGCATCTACCTTTTGATTCACAGTCTCGCTGGTTTCAAAAAAGAGTGTCCGCCTCTCTGAATGCCCTACGATTACATGGCTACAGCCTGCTTCCTTAAGCATCAGGGGAGAAATCTCACCGGTAAAAGCCCCCTTTGACTCCCAATGCATATTCTGCCCTGCAATAAGAATATCTGTCTCTGTCAGAATTGTTTGTGCTAATTGCAGGATAGTAAAAGGAGGTGCAACAAGTACATCAACCCTAGTAAAATCTATTGGAGCACTCTTAATTCCATTAAGGAGATCTCTTGCCTCATCAAGAGAAAGATTCATCTTCCAGTTGGCTGCCATGAAAGGTTTTCTGTTTCTCATTGTTGTGTTACTCTAAACTCTTAGCGATGTATACAGCAAGGTCTACCAGCCTGTTTGCATATCCGAACTCATTGTCATACCATGCGAGTATTTTTACCATATCTTCCCCGATAGACATTGTAGATAAGGCATCCACAGCGGTAGAGGCAGTGATTCCATTGAAATCAATAGAAACAAGGGGCTCGTCACAATATTCAATGATACCCTTCATGCTGCCCTGAGAGGCCTCTTTAAAGGCCTTGTTAACCTCTTGAGCAGATGCAGGTTTGCTAAGCTGAACCACGAGATCAGTTAAAGAGACATTAGGGGTAGGAACTCTTAGTGCCATCCCGTTCATCTTGCCGGCCAGTTCAGGAAGAACAAGAGAAACTGCCTTTGCCGCTCCTGTGGTTGTAGGAATCATAGAAACACCTGCTGCTCTGGCCCTCCTAAGATCATTGTGGGGAAAATCAAGAAGTCTTTGATCGGTCGTGTAAGAATGTATGGTTGTCATAAGGCCTTTCTTAATACCAAAATTGTCTAATAACACTTTACAGATTGGGGCCAGGCTATTTGTGGTACACGATGCATTTGAAATAATAGAGTGATTTTTTGGATCGTACTGTTCATGATTTACTCCGATTACCAGGGTAATATCAGGATCTGGGGCTGGAGCTGAAATGATTACCTTTTTTGCCCCAGCATCCAAATGCTTAGAAGCCTGAGATCTATCTCTGAAAAGTCCGGTAGACTCAAAAACAATATCCACCCCGAGATCCTTCCAAGGAAGCTTACCAGGGTCTTTTTCTGAGATGATTTGGATTCTTTTTCCGTTAACGACAATAGCATTCTCCTCAACTTCAATATCAGCCTTGAGTATCCCATGCACTGAATCATATTTAAGAAGATGGGCTAGGGTAGTAGGATCTGTAAGGTCATTGAGTGCTAAAAATTCAATGTCATTTCTTGTGTATGCTGCCCTCAGTACCATTCTACCTATACGTCCAAAACCATTAATCCCTACCTTTATCGCCATGACTACCTCCTTTTTTTTATCCTTGATCCTTGACAAACTCGTAAAAAGTCTTTTGCGAGCGATTTTGGCCACTTTTGGAAACAGATTCATGAAATGCTGAGAGTTAAAATCGCCAAACTATTTAAGGAGCATGTGTATGTCTTTTTTTGTCAAATGCCCAAAGCAAAGGCCCGTTCAGGGCCGTTTCAAAAAGGTGCCATTCGACAAGCTCATGTTCCTGAGCAAAGTCGAAGGACATATGTACGGAGCAATCCCGATTTTATCGGGACTGTGAATGTATAGGGCATTACAAAAAAAGACATACATATGCTCCTTCTCAAGCTCTTAGGACGAGTTTTTGGCGATTAGCGAAGCACTTCATGAATCCCAAAATGGGCATCATGAGCAAGTAAAAGTACTTTTTGCGAGAACATCATACTTAAAGCTTGAAACTTGCTGCCTCCCATTGCTTGCCGATTGTGTATAATATGCTCATCCAATTTTAGGTTTTTTTTGGTTTAAGTAATTCACTTGCCAGAGAAATACTTCTTTTTCCTGCGCTCTTTGCGATATCTGCTACCTCGGCAAGACTCTTCCCTTTCCTATTATGGGCAATGGCTAATACCATTGGTAAATTTACACCAGTTACTACTTCTGCTGAATCTTTTTGAAGAAAAGACAGGGCTAAATTTGATGGTGTCCCTCCAAACATGTCTACCAAAATGAGAACACCTTTCCCTTGATCCAGAGAATTTAATTTATTCTTGATTATATTTCTTAATTTCTTGCTGTCTTTTGATGTCTCAATGGAAATACACTCTGCTGCCTCGACAGAGCCTATAATAAACACGGCTGCCTCAAGGAGTTCTTTGGCCAACCGAGAGTGGGTTATTATAAGTAAACCGATCATTACAAAAATTAAAGCTCCTCATCCATATCCATTATAACTTTATAAATCTCTTCTCTTGATTTTGCACTCATCAATCGCTGTCTAAAATTAGCATCTTTTAACATCCTTGATATCTTGGCAAGGGCTGTCAGGTGCATACCAGCTGAATTCTCAGGCGCAAGTAAAAGAAAGAAGAGATATGCTGGTTGTTCATCTATGGAATCAAAGTCCAGTCCATCAATACTTCTTCCAAAAGAGATCAAAAGATTACTCAATTCCGCTAATTTTCCATGAGGCAAAGCAATTCCGTCACCTATTCCAGTACTTCCTAGCCTTTCTCTTTCTAAAAGAACCTGGAGAAGAGACCTCTTGTTAAGAGATGGGTTCTGTTCAGTTATAACCTGTGAAAGCTCTTCCAGAACTGCCTTTTTATCGTGAGCTTTCAAATTAGAAATAATAAGCTGCGGTTTAAATATTTCTGAAAGTTTCATTCCTCTTTCCTTGACAGTACCTATTTAGTAGAAGTTTCAATAAGGCCTAAATTTCCATCGTTTCGTTTGTAAATAATGTTAATACTTTTCGATTTAGAATTGCTAAATACAAAAAAATTTCTTTTTGACATATTCATTTGCATAGCTGCCTCATTGATATCCATGGGCTTAATATCCACCCTCTCCGCCCTTATTATCGTTGGCTCTGATTCAACTTGATCTTCTTGAGTTTCTGCACCATTAATCAACAAATCAGTACCTTTAATATTCTCTAATCTATATTCCTTTTTTCGAGACATTAACCTTCTGAGCTGTTCTTCTATCTTATCCATTGCCTGATCAATAGAGGAATACATATCACCGCTCTCATCTACCGCCTTAATTTTGTTTCCATCAATAGATATAGTCATGTCAGCAATGTGTCGAAATTTTTCTATCTTAAGAACGATATGGGCCTCAACAGGTGAATCAAAGTACTTCTTTACTTTATACACCTTTTCTTCAACATATGACCTTAATTCTGTTGATGGTTCCATATGCCTAAACGTAAAAGATATCTCCATTCTACCCTCCCCAAAGAAGATGGATAAGTAACAAAAAAATTATGCAAAGTCAAACATCGATCTTGACTAAATGTCTATACAGACCAAAATTGTAACATTTGTATCAATCCTGCCCTTCCCATCCCAAGACTGGGCAGGATCGGGAGGCGCGACACAGGTGATACAAGGTGGTATATCTTAAATATCTCAGGATAAATGCATTTGTAACTATGGCCATATAAATCATGTCTGGGCCAGAAATTTTGGACTACCCGCCATCCCTGCCCCCGATTACATCGGGGCAAGCGGTTGGCAGGCGGGTATTTGAATTTACGATTTTTTAATTACATTATACCTTATCAGTTTGACCCTGAGCCTTACTATTGAAAATGTACAATAATAATTCAGCGAGACCACCTGTAGGTATTCTTTCTCTGATTCGATGGAAGAATTTTAAGCATCTCTCTGTACTTAGCCACAGTCCTCCGTGCTATATTTATATTTGATCGTCCTAAAATATTTACTATTTCTTGATCGCTAAAGGGTTTGGACTTATCTTCCTCTCTTATTATCTTCTTAAGCATCTCCTTAACACTCAAAGAGCCTATCTTGTCTATTCCATCAACTGATTGAATAGTGCTATTCAAGAAATATTTTAGCACGAAAATACCAAATGGAGTGTGCATGTATTTGTTATTCATAACCCTGCTTACAGTAGATTCATGCATTTGTATATCTTCTGCCACATCTCTCAAGACCATTGGCTTTAAATTCGAGGGACCAGACTCAAAGAAATCCTTCTGGAATTTAAGAATGCTCTCTGACACCTTATAGATCGTTTTTTGCCTTTGCTGGATGCTCTTGATGAGCCAAGAAGCACTCTTCAGTTTATCCCGAATGTATTCTCTCGTATCGCTTGATTTATCATCTTTCTTTGCAAAAACATCTTTGTAAAAAGAACTGATTCGTAATTTTGGAAGACCATCCTCATTTAAGACAATAAAAAACTCATCCCCTATTTTATAGACATAAACATCGGGGATTACATATATAGTCTCTTCATCGTTGTAGAAACGACCTGGTTTAGGTTCTAAAGAGGCTATACAAGAAACACCATGTAAAACCTCTTTTAAGGAAACACCCAGGCTCTTAGCAATCTGATTATATCCTTTTTTCTCCAGTTGCTTCATATGATCAGTCAAGATTTTTTCCGCAATACTTCCACCCAAACCCTGAAAACGGAGCTGAATCAAAAGGCACTCCCTGTTATCTCTTGCGCCGACACCAATAGGGTCAAACTCGTGGATAATATCCAGTACCTGCAATACCTCTTTTCTTGATCTATCAGTAAACTGAATAATATTATCAATTGAGGCTTTAAGGTATCCATTGTGGTCTATATTACCAATAATGTATCTCCCAATCTCTCTTTGCGCTTCATCAAGATCTCCAACCTGCAATTGCCACATAAGATGGGAGTAAAGAGTTGTTTTAGGAGAAATAAAATTATCAAAGGATGGTCTATCTTCCGTGCTTTCCTGCGGCGAGCTTACCCATGCGGTATTATATTCTGATATGTAAGCCTCCCAATCAAAATCTTCCCTTAATGTCTCTTTTATGGTTACTTCTTTGAGGAGATCATCGTTTTTAATAGATTCATTTTTCTTTTCCTCTTCCTGTGATTTTTCTTCGACATCATCGCCAGAGACCTCCTCCAATAATGGATTGATCTCCACTTCATGATTTATTGTCTGGCAGAGTTCCAGGCTGGAAAGTTGCAAAAATTTAATGGCCTGCTGCAACTG
>Ga0307420_1000621_pt1 | contig 16245 bp, 11 predicted proteins | sample SalMarWE160240MG_2_FD_202167 | JGI IMG/M metagenome (GOLD analysis project Ga0307420, IMG submission 202167) | Salt marsh sediment microbial communities from the Plum Island Ecosystem LTER, Massachusetts, United States - WE1602-40 | ecosystem: Environmental > Aquatic > Marine > Intertidal zone >... | reverse complement strand
CGGCACGGGGACGCAGGTGACGGGGATCGGGGCGATCACGTTCGACGGGACGAACTGGTACGTGGCGCAGGCGGTGAACGTCAGCGCGGTGGACGACGCGCTGGTGGAGGGTCCACACGTGGGGACGATCACGCACAGCGCGACGAGCGGGGACGGGAACTATGACGGGATCGGGATCGCGGACGTGACGGTGAACATCACGGACAACGATGTAGTGGGAGGCTTGGTTATTGCTAAAACGGCAGTCGATCTGAATGGCGCTCCGCTACGCCTGGGGGATGAGATCGAATACCATGTCTTGGTGACGAATGGCGATACCTCTGCGCACGCCGATGTGATCATCAGCGATTGGATGCCGCAAAACACGTCGTTGGTAGCCGGGAGCGAGTCCTGTTCGCCGGGGGCGACCTGTACTGCATATTTTGATACGCCTCCGGACGACGCGCCGGCGTTTGTCGCTGATTATCAGCCTGCCGATTCCGGGGGCGTGGTCATAGCCAGCATGGGCAGCTTGGCCCCTGGACAGACGTTTACATTGACCTTCCGGGTGAGGGTACATCCGAATGTCCTCTCCATCGACGGCAACGTGGCCGTGGTGGAGAGTGACACCCAGGAGCCGCTGGCGACCAGTCCGACCTGCCCGCCGGGGGGGTGTACGATCGGAGGAGGTTTGATCGCGACCAAGGAGGCCGTGGATCTGAACGGCGCTCCTCTCGTGGCTGGCGAGGTGGTCGAGTATCGCATCATCGTCACCAATGGCGGCGACGGTGAGACCAATGTGACTATCACCGATACAGTCCCGACGAATATGGCGTTGGTGGCCGGGAGTGTGACCTGTTCTGCCGGGGCGTTCTGTGGTGAAGCCGGTGGTGAGATCGCAGCCTCTGTCGGCAGCCTGGGGTCCGGCGATGCGATCACGCTCGCGTTCCAGGCCCGGGTAGACGCCTGTGTCACCTCTGTGGGTGGAAACGTGGCCGTCTTTTGGAGTGATGACCAGGGTAGGCAAAAGACCTTGCCGGCGTACCCGCCTGGGAGGGGCGTCGTGCTGGCCTGTTCGCCAGATTTGTACGAGGATGACGATACCCCTGCACAGGCCAAGTACCTGCGAGTTGGCCAGGCTCATAGCCAAGCCCATACCTTTTGCGATGACGCGGCTGATTGGAACGCGTTCACTGCCCTGGCCAACGAGGTTTATACGATCACCACGTCCTCCTTGGGCCTGAACGCGGACACGTTTTTGACCGTGGTTGGCACCAACGGCGTCACGGTGTTGGCCGTCAACGATGACTGTCCCGGCGCGACGGATGGCTCCTCGTGCATCGTGTGGACGGCGCCGTCCGGCGGCGTGTATTACGTGCGTACCTCCAATCGGGATAGTCTCAGCGGTTGCAATACCGAGTACGAGGTGTGGATAGAGCCCCGGACCCCTCCCCTGATGATATATTTGCCCTTCGTCGCCCGGGACGATGCGTCGGCCGATCTCTCGATGGGCATTCCTCCCGATGTGGAGGAGGCCAGGCACGATGGGCGTGGGACGCGCGTCCACGCCGGGATGATGTGGATTGGGAACGCCTGCATCTTGCAGGCAGGCATGCATGCCGCCAAGATGCAGGCGCACTATCGGCTATTTTCGATGTAGTGGCCTTGAGCTGCGTTCATCTTCAACAACGAAAATGTAGGTCACGTTATTAACGTGACGGCATCCGCAAGCGTCACGCTGGTAGCGTGACCTACAGGGGTTGTTTTCGGAGTGGTTATCTGCCCGGCGTCCGGAATGTGCGAAACGTTCGTAGAATAAAAGACCTGGCAGGTTTTGCAAAACCAGCCAGGTCTTTTCCGGGAACGTCGAGCCTTACGGCGCCGGGTTCGTCGTTGGCTGGGTAAAGATCGCCAGATCGACTTCGCTGCCCCCATCGTCCCAGGTTGCCCAGAACGAGCCGTTGTTTCGGGGATAGGAGCTGTGGATGTCCAGGTCCACCGTCCACGTGGCGCCATCCTCCCCCGCGCCTACCGAGTAAGCCGAACTGACCGGGCCACCTACCTCAGATATGTCACTGGGCGGCACAAGAATGTCTCGAAGCGGCGTGTGCAGCGTCATGCTGCCGGTGCCGTCGTCGTCAAAGTCCAGGTTGTACTGCACAAAGTTAAAGGTTGCCATGCCCGTAGGCAGGTGAGGGTAAAACGGCGGCTGCGGCGGGGTCGTGGTAAAGCTGAACGTCCAGCAGTAGGCAAAGACACGGCTGTCTGTCGGCGCGGTGTTGTCACCGGGATTGATGCTCACGGTGGCCTGATAAGCGTTGCCATTGTCGCCGCTGATCCCCTCCACGACTAGCTTGAACACCCAGCTGGTGGGTCTGGCTTCGCCCTGGTCGGCGGTGGAGCCAAAGACGAGGTTCCAGTTGTCGTGATAGGCATTGTCTGCACCTATCACGACAGGTGGTGCCAATGGGGTGCCGGAGGTGATCTGACCTGGGGTGGGGTGAGATGCTTGTGCTCCAGTGTACGCGCCCGAGCCGCCGTACAGGGTGTAGCGCATCGACGTGTTCCATGGGGATGACCATCCTTGATCCAGCCCCAGTGTGGCTTCACCTCCTCCTCCCCCACCGGTGTCAGCGTCGTAGATGCGGAAGTATACGGGGTTACCGCCGCCGTAGCCGGTGGGTATCTCGAAAAAGACCACCTGGACGTGATCGTCGTCGCCATGTTCTGTGCCCACGCTGCTACCCGACGTCATCAACTGGGCGTTCTCCAGCGTCGTGTTGGGGTCGGAGGGCGCGAGCACCGTGTAGGCCGCCGGGAGGGTGTCGGATTGGGAATCCGGGTTGGTCACGGTCAGCGCGTAGACGCCGGGAGGCAGCCCTGCCGGCACCGTGGCGTCGATCGTGGTGTCGCTGACCCACGTGACGTTGGTGAGCGCATAGGCTCCCAGGTACGCAGTGGGCGGGTCCATAAAGTCGGTGCCGCCAATGACCACGTTCACATCCGCGTCGTTGTAGCCAGAATTGGGCGTGATGCTCAAGACGGTGGGCGGGGGGATGGGGGTGTTGGTCGGTGTTGGCGTGTCGGTTGGCGTGGGAGTGGGTGTTGGCGTGTCGGTTGGCGTGGGCGTGTCGGTCGGTGTGGGCGTGGGAGTGGGTGTGTCGGTGGGTGTCGACGTGGGCGTGTCGGTGGGTCCAGGAGTTGAGGTATCCTCAGGCGGTTCGGACGTGGGTGGCACGGAGGTGGAGGGCACAGAGGTGGAGGGCACAGAGGTGGGCGGCACGGAGGTGGGCGGTATGGGCGTGAAAGTGAGGGCGGGAAGCGGCGTGAAGGTCGGCGTGGGCAGGCTGGTCGGCGTGGACGTGCTCGACGGCATAGGCGTGGATGTCGGAGGTGATACGGGAGCGGGTGTATCGGTGGCGGTTGACGTCGGCACCACGGCCACTGCCCGGGTCGGCGTGCTGGTCGGGAGCTTGCCGACGACCATCGGAGGTGCGGGGCTCGGCGTCCCCACAGGCGTCAGAATCTCTTCTATGGGGAGTGGCGTCAGCCCTTTTTCACCGACGGGCGCGAGTCGGATGGCTTCGCCATCTACGTCTATGTTCAGCCTGGAGAGCATGTCGGCCGAGACCTGCCAGGTTTTATCCGGTCTGACCGCCAGATTCGCCACGGCACACAGACAGAGTAGCCCCAGCAGTAGCAGCAGAAGGGCGAGCAACAGGTCGCGCCGCCCTCGTTTTCTGTCTTGATCGTCTTGGTCGCTTTGCGCGTCCTGCGCTTGTCCGCTCCCCCGCCCGTCCGACGTTTGAGCCATGGTCCTTACTCCTGCAGCGCCGGCAGGATCACGGTGAACGTGCTACCCACGTCCGGCTCGCTGGAGACACGAATCTCTCCACCGTGTCCCTCGATAATGGCCTTGGATACGTACAACCCCAGGCCGATTCCCCTGATCGTCGTCGCTCTCTCGACCCGGTAGAAGCGGGTGAAGAGTTGTTGCAAGTGCTCTTCCGAAATGCCGGCCCCCGTGTCTGTGACGTCGAGAACGACGTGGCCGTTTTGCTCGTGCAGTTGCACGGTCACGCTGTCGCCTTCCGATGTGTACTGCCAGGCATTGCGTATCAGATTGGTGACCACCCACCGCATGCGCTTGGTGTCCACATTGACCTGTGGCAAGCCGTCAGGAATTTCCACATTGAATTCGAGTTGCTTTTCGTCCATTTGTAGCCGCCACGGCTCTACAATCTCCTCTAGGAGCGTGGATAGATCCGCCGGGCTGGGGGTCAGGGTCAGCTCGCCCCACGCTTCCATCTCGGAGAAATCCAGGAGGGTGTTGATCATGCCCACCAGGTCGTCGGTGTGGTGGTGGATCGTCTTTACGAAGCGTTGTTGTTCGTCCTTGAGCGGGCCGGTTGCCCCGACGAGCATGAGTTCGCTATAGCCTTTGATCGCCGTCAAGGGAGTGCGCAGCTCGTGCGAGACGTGGGCCACAAAAGCGTCCTTGAGCCGGTCCGCCTCGGTCTCGGCGGTCACGTCTCGCAGCACGATCACCGTGCCCAGATATTCGCCCTCATCCGAGCGAACGGCAGCGGAGTGGACGCTGATCACTTTTTTGCCCACATCGAAACGCCCGCGCTCTATCAGCCAGGGATCCAGGTCTGATTCCTCTTCGGATGGGATTTCGGCAGCCAGTTCTTGTAGCTTACTCACCAGAGAGTGTTCGACCATCTCTCGCAGCGTGATCTCGGCTGCTTCGTTCAGCGGGACGAGGTTGCCCTTTAGGTCCTGTAACAGCACGCCATCGCCGATGCTGGAGAGGATGGCCCGCAGGCGGCCGAGGGTTTCCTCCAGCGCTCGCGTGCGCTCCGCCAGGCGTCCGGTCATCATGTCAAAGGTCGTGGCCAGGATGCCGATCTCGTCTGACTGCTTGATACCGGTGCGCTGCTCGAGATCTCCATCGGCCACGGCTTGGGACGTGCGCACCAACCGCCCGAGAGGGTTGGTAATAAGCCGGGAGATTACATAGCCCACGACGACGACGCCGACGGTCACAGTGGCAAAGATGGCCAGATAGACGTTGCGGCTGGTCGCGCGCTGCTCGATGATAAAGTTGGTCGGCAGCGCGACGGAGAACACGCCCAGCGTGTCGTTGCCCACCCGGAGAGGGCTGCGGGCGATGCCGTACGACCGGCCGCGGACGGTGGCATTCTCTCCCATGACGATGCCCTCGCTTTCCAGAATGCTCTTGTACAGCGCTGGCGTGATCGAGAGCCCTTTGAGCACCGCTGCCTCTTCGGAGGGCTGGTCGACGAAGGTCGACGCAATCGCCTGTCCGTTGTTGAGATAGATGGTCACGTTGGCCAGGGACGTGAGTTCAAAGGTCGGCAGCAGCGTATCGAGGGAGGTGCCCACGACGACGACGCCGATGACGCCGACCTGGTCGTCATCCTCCAACCCGACCGGAATGGCTGTGAAATAGTAATAGCGTTGATTCAGCAGGTGCAGCCCCAGGCTGCGCTTGGGTAGCGCGTCTGGATCGCCGGCATCGAGCAGGGTGCTTACGATCCACAACTCTGCGGGGTCAAAGCCCGCGACGATCTCGAACGTGCCGTCATCCCGACGCAGCCCGTGCAGTACCTCCTTGCCCTGCGCGTCGGCGATGATGAGGCATCCCACGTTTCGGACGGCGGCCTGCGGTTGAGCCAGCGCGATCACGCGCTCCCGGTTGCCGGCCTGCAATGCCTCATCCAGTCCCACGGTAAAGGCGATGGCCCGCGCAGATTCCAGGTGATCTATTTCCTGGCGCGCCATGCTGTCCGAAACCGTCCCCCCGGTGTCGATCAATTGGTTTTTGAACCGCTCTTCCAGGGAGGTGACGACCAGGCTGGTCACCACGTAGACGCCGATGACGGCGACGACCAACGTGAGGAGCAGGTAGGGTAGGACGATCTTGCCACCGATGTTGAGGGAGGTAAAATGACGTAGCAGTTGGCGTGTTCTGGCCTGTTCTTTCGATTCCTCCATCACATCCTCCATGTGTCTAGGCAAAGTAAGCCAATGCTTGGCGCACCCTTTCTTCGACGGGCAACGCCTCATCCCGGGGCAGGCTCTGGAGCGCCGTCTGCGCCTCGACCAGGCTAAAGCCCAGTGTCGTCAGCGCGGCGATCACCTCGGCGTCGGCGTCGTTCAGCAGGGAAGCCGCTGCCGCCTCGGTGGGGATGATCTTGTCCTTCAGGTGAAAGATGATGGCCTTGGCGGTCTTGGACCCGATGCCGGGCACGCGAGATAGCAGCGCGGGCTCTTCCTGCGCCACGGCCTGGCGCAGCGCCTCTGGCGAGACGGTGCCCAGTGTCGCCAGCGCCACCTTGGGACCGACGCCGGAGACGCTCAACAGGAGCCTGAAGAGCGCCCGCTCATCCTCGGTGAGAAAGCCGTAGAGCGTCAGGTCGTTCTCGCGCACGTGCAGGTGGGTAAAAAAGTCCACCGGTTGGCCCGTGCCGTCCAGTTGCGCCAGCACGTTAGCGGGTGCATACACCTGCAGGCCGATCCCGCCCACGCGGATGGTTACCTGATCTTCTCCGATGCTCCACACTGTTCCGCTCAGCCGGGCGATCATCTCAAACTCCCGTGTGCGTCGACTCTAGTGCGGCAAGACTGCAAATCGTATTACGACGAGGTCATCTCGTCAAACCGCGCCGAATGCAGGTGACAGATGGCGACAGCCAGTGCGTCGGCGGCGTCGTCGGGTTTGGGTGGTTCGGCCAACCCCAGAAGCAGCCGCACCATCTCCTGAATCTGGGCTTTGTCCGCGCTCCCGTAGCCGGTCACCGCCTGTTTGACTGTCAACGGCGTGTATTCGGCGATGGGGAGGCCGGCATCGATCAGAGCCAGGAGCGTCACCCCGCGTGCCTGCCCCACGCTCATCGCCGTGCGCACGTTGCTGCTGAAAAAGAGCTCCTCCACAGCGGCGGAGGCAGGTTTCCACTCCTCCACCAGATTCCTCACGCCCCGGTAAATGGTTTGCAGGCGCGTGGGAAGCGGCTGCTTGGCCGGCGTCCTGATCGCCCCGAATGCCACCACTTTCAACTCTCCTGTATTCTCCTCCACCACACCGTAGCCGGTGATGGCGGTTCCAGGGTCGATACCGAGCACTCGCATCATGCGTCTGGATAATGCCTTCGGGCCCGGCTCACGACGATGCCTCGTACTTGGCCAGTATCTCGTCGCTGATGTCCAGGTTGGAATAGACCTGCTGGACGTCGTCCAGGTCCTCTAGGTTCTCGATGACGCCCATCACCTGGAAAGTTTCCTTCTCGCTCAACTGCATGGGTGTCTTGGGAACCATCGATAGCTCGGCCGTCTCGAACGGGATGCCCGCGTCTTCCAGCGCCTGTCGTACCGCTTGAAAAGCGGATAGCTGGGCAAAGACCTCGATCATGTCGTCGCTGAACACCACGTCGTCGGCGCCGGCTTCGACCGCCACTTCGAAGAGCGCGTCCTGATCTATACCATCAGGTGCAATCGCGATATAGCCCTTGCGATCGAACTGCCAGGCAACGGCGCCCGCCTCGGCCATCGTGCCGCCCTGGCGGGTGAGCACGCGGCGCACATCGGCGACGGCGCGGTTCTTGTTGTTGGTGAGTACGTGTACCAGCAGGGCGATGCCGTTGGGCGCGTACCCTTCGTAGACCACCTCTGCCAGATCCTCGCCCTTGAGCTCGCCGGTGCCGCGCTTGATGGCCCGCTCGATGTTGTCCTTGGGCATGTTGGCGGACTTGGCCTTGTCCACCGCCAGGCGCAGATTAAAGTTTGTTTCGGGATCGCCGCCGCCCTCGCGCGCGGCGATAATGATCTCCCGAGTCAGCCGGGTGAACATTTTGCCTCGCTTGGCGTCCGTGGCTGCCTTTTTGTGCTGGATAGTCTTCCATTTACTGTGACCAGACATGCTTCTTCCTCCACTGCTTTCCACTAAGATTATACCACCGAGGGCACATGTTTTGCAAACAGCGCCCCTTCCAAAAACAGAGCGGAGAGAAAACGACTGTCTCCGCTCTGTAAGCTATTCTTCTACTACCCCCAAGCAGGTTCCCACGCATTCGCGCTGGCCGCAGAGGAAGGCCTCAATGTCCATTGGCCGCTTGCCGGCCAACTGTACCTCCTCCAAGCGCAACGCGCCTTTGCCCGTGGCGACGGCGCATCCGTCCGCCAGGGCGACTATGGTGCCCGGTGGGGCGTCTCCCCGCCAGCCAGGCAGCGGTGTGGCCTGCAGGATTTTGAGCCGTTTCCCCTGTAGCTTTGTAAAAGCCCCCGGCCAGGGCGTGACCGCCCGCACGTGTCGATCGAGTTCGACCGCCGATGCGTGCCAATCGATGCGGCCGTCTTCTTTGCGCAGTCGTGGGGCGTGGGTCACGCCTTCCTCGGGCTGTGGCTGCGGGACGAGATCCCCTGCCAGGTAGGCGGGCAAGATGCGGATCAATAGATCGGCGCCCTCCTGGGCCAGCCGTTTTTTCAGTTCCGCACGTGTATCGTCGGGTTCGATTTTCACAGGCTCTGATTGCTCCAGGATGGGGCCGGTGTCCAGTCCGGCGTCCATCCTCAAGATCGTCACGCCGGTGACCGCGTCGCCTGCCCGGATTGCTGCGGCCACGGGCGCCGCGCCCCGCCAACAGGGCAGCAGCGAGGCGTGCACGTTGAGACAGCCGTAGGGGGGCAGATCGAGCACGTCCTGGCGCAGGATCTGCCCGAAAGCGGCCACGACGATGACGTCCGGTTCCCAGGCCGCCAGGTGCGCCACCGCCTCGGGCTGGCGCAGCGTCAGCGGCTGGAACAGCGGCAGGTCGCGCTCCAGCGCTACCTGCTTGACCGGCGAGGGGCGCAGGTTGCGCCCTCGCCCGGCCTCCCGGTCCGGCTGCGTGACGACGCCCACGACCCGGTGCGTGTCTGCCAGCGCTTCCAGCGTCGGCACGGCGAATTCTGGCGTACCCATAAAGATGATGCGTGCCATAGCGAGCTTCATTCTAACACGGGAGGGCGTAAGCGGCAAATCGGAGAGAGGCGATCGTGGCCGTTCGTTGGTAGTTGCGCAACTTGGCTCACCATGCTACAATCTAGCTCAAGTCAACCGTTCTCTACCAGGCACAAAAGAAGGAGGCACATTATGCCCGAGCTGTTAGGTATCGGTGGTTGTGTGTTAGGTGCGATCGTCGTGGTCATCGGTGGACTGCTCCTCAGGTCGATCCGGCTGCTGTACGAGTACGAGCGCGGCGTGATCTTTACCTGGGGCAAGTACACGGCCACGCGCGGTCCCGGCCTGATCATCGTCATCCCCATCGCCCAATCGATGCGTAAAGTGGACATGCGCATCAAGACGGCCGAGATCCCCCGCCAGGAGGTGATGACCAAGGACAACATCCCCATGCTGGTCAACGCCGTGGTCTATTTCAAGGTCATCAGCCCCGAGGACGTGATCATCAAGATCGAGAACCACGTGTACGCCATCCGCCAGTACACGCAGGCGGCGCTGCGCGACGTGATCGGCAACGGCGAGATGGACTTTGTGCTCACCGAGCGGGAGCAAATTGCCGAGAGTATCAAAAAAATCGTGGACGCCGAGACGAGCGGCTGGGGTGTGGACGTCGAGTCGATCAAGATCCAGGAGGTCGAGCTGCCAGCCGAGATGAAGCGCGCCATGGCCAAGCAGGCCGAGGCGGAGCGGGAACGCCGCGCCATGATCATCGCCTCGAGCGGCGAACTATCGGCATCGGAGAACCTGCGCCAGGCGGCCGAGAACCTGGCCAAGAGCACGGGAGCCCTGCACCTGCGCACGCTGCAGACGATCCGTGACATCGCCGCCGACCCTTCCGAAAAGATCGTCCTCTTCGTGCCCTCCGACCTGGGCAGCCTGCTCGGCTCTATCGTCGAGAAAAAATAAGTGGCAGACCAAATACTTGACGACAAGACTCGTTATTTGCAGATCGCCTTCAACTACGACGTGGGGATGGTGATGCGCATTCTGCCGCATATCGTCAGGAGCAATCGCATCCTCATCGAGGCCGGGACGCCGTTCATCAAGCGGGAGGGAGCAGATGGCATCCGCACGATCCGTCGTCTCTGGCGTGGGCACGTCGTCGCCGACCTAAAGACGTCGGACGGCGCCCTGGGCGAGGTAGACATGGTGCGCTCTGCCGGCGCGACGGCGGCGACCGTCCTGGGAAGCTCGCCCACCGAAGCGCTCGACCTTTTTATCACCCATTGCGCCAAGCTCAAGATGGCCTCGATGATCGACATGCTCGGCGTGGCCGATCCCCTCAAGGTGCTGATGCGGCTGAAGCATCCGCCGGACGTGGTGGTGCTGCACCGTGGGCGGGACGAGGAAAACACGCGCGGCAAGGTGATCCAATACCGGCACGTCAACCGCGTGCACAGCAAGTACGACGTGTTGATCTCGGCCGCCGGGGGCGTGGGCATCAAGGAGGCGCGCAGCGCCATCTTTAACGGGGCCAACATCGTGGTGGTCAACCTGGTGCGGCCGGGCGATCCCTGGGAAGGCATCCGCACCGACACCGACGTGGGGGCCATGGCGCGCCAGTTCCTGGAGACGATCGAGTAGGATGGCGTCGTTCGATCCACGCCCATACCTGCTGGTCAACCAGGTCCAACCCTACGCCTGGGGCACGCGGGGAGAGGACGCCTTCATCCCGCGACTGCTGGGTATGGAGCCGGAGCCGGGCATGCCCTACGCCGAACTGTGGATGGGGGCCCATCCCAACGCGCCCTCGCACGTTGTCCTCGACGGCGCGCGGGTCTCGCTGCGCGAGTTGATCGCCCAACACCCGCGCGAGATCCTGGGCCGGGCGGTCGCCGAGCAGTTCTCGCAGTTGCCGTTCCTGTTCAAGGTGCTGTCGACCGCCGAGTCGCTGTCCATCCAGGCCCATCCCACCAAGGAGCAGGCCCGGCGGCTGCACGCGCGCGACCCCGAGCACTATCCCGACGACAACCACAAGCCCGAGCTGGCCGTGGCGCTGGACTCGCTGACGGCCTTGATGGGGTTCAAGCCCTTCTCCGGTATCCTGGAGACTTTGGAGAGATACCCCGAGCTGGCCGACTTTGTGGGCCGCGAAATCGCCGGCAGAGCGAAAAGCGCGGAGCACGCTGCCCCGCAGCAACAAAAGGCCCTCCTGCGGGAGCTTTACGCTACGCTGGTCGAGCGCTCGGTAGCCTGCGAAGAAGAACTCGTCCAAGCCACGGGGCTGCTGGCGGAGCGGTTGAGAGCATTGGCAGATGGCATGCGCGAGGAGGAGCGGCTGTTCCTCGATCTGCGGAAAAAGTACTCGGGCGCGGACGTGGGTCTGTTCACGGTCTTTTTGCTGAACCTGGTGCATCTCGAGGAAGGGCAGGGGGTCTTTATCGACGCCGACATCCCCCACGCCTATCTGAAGGGCAACATCGTCGAGTGCATGGCTAACTCGGATAACGTCGTCCGCGCGGGGCTGACGCAAAAGTTCAAGGACGTCGAGACGCTGGTCGATATCCTGACCTACGAGATGGGGCCGCCCCCCCTCATCGAGGCAGACCCAGCTGCCGCTGACGTCGTCTACCCGACGCCGGCGCCCGAGTTCCGGGTCAGCCGCCTGAGAATGGAGCCGGGCCAAACGAGGGCGGAATCGACCGGCGGCGGGCCGCAGATCCTGCTCGCCACACGGGGCGATGGCCGCATCTGCTGGGACGGCGGCCAGACCGCCTTCTGCCGTGGAGAGTCGTTCCTCATCCCGGCCATCCTGGAGGCGTTCGAGCTAGAGGCCCAGGCACCCGCCGAGGTTTTTAGTGTGCGGGTCCTCCTGAGCTAGCTCCCACCCGCCGCCAGAACTATAGATATTCAGATAATGTTTTTGACACTACGTAGCTGCAGGCAGCACCGCAACAGGGGACTCAACGTAGAGCCCCATGAGACTCTTGATCTCCTCAACTTGGCTGGCAAAGTAAGCCAAGGCACTCTCGACCGAGGAGGCGAGCGCCTCAAACGCTGGAAAGTACCGGTTATGCGTAGCCCGCTGCTTCATCTTCTTCCACAGAAACTCGATCGGGTTGTAGTCCGGCGAGTACGACGGGAGTTGAAAGACCGTCAGACAGTCTTTGTGTGCCTCGAAGAAAGCACGCGTGGCCTTGCTGGTATGATATTTGGCCCCGTCCTGAATGAGGATCAGATGCTTCGAGGTTTGCCGGAATATCTGACGCAGAAAGTCTTGGTAACGCTCCGAGTTGAAGCGTTCCTTCAGACCTTGGTAGAAGAAGCGACCGGAGAGGAAGTCGACCGCGCCAAACACTTTGTACCCCTTACGTTCGCCCGTCGTCTTGATGACCGGCTGTTGTCCAACTGGCGCCCAAGTGTAGCCCAGCGAGCCCCATTGAGCGAAGCTGACCTCATCTTGGAACAAGATCATCGCAGCTTTCTCCCTCGCCAGACGCAGAATCTCGGGCCACACCTCTCGTCGCCACTTCCGCCGGGCTTCCTCGTCCAGATGATCCGACACGAACTTGGCTTTCTGAAACGAGAAGCCCAGATTGTGCAGCAGTTGACACACGTAGTGACGGTTATACAACACACCAAACTCGCGCAAGATGAGCTGCTGAATCAACAGCGACGTCCAACAGCCTGTGGCATACCCTGCCTCCAGCGGCCCGGCCTTGACCAGTTCGCTCAACCGCTTCTTCTGCGTTTTGGTCAATCGGGGCTTGCGTCCCCGCGACCAACGATAAACCATGCTGTCCATGCCACGCGACATAAAGGCCTTCAGCCAGTTGTAAATCGCCTGTCTGGATACCGAAATCGTCTCGGCAACCTCGGCCACCGTCTCACTCTTGGCCAAGCCCAGCAATGCCGAGATTCTGCGCACCGACCGCAGGTCGCCTGCGGCGTATGCCTGTTCCAAGCGCCGGGTCAGCGACTTGATCGTAGACCGAGTAAAGCGTATACTGATGTTCATAGGGAAATGCCTCCTGTTCGTTGGTTTGTGTTACCCAACTAGGATAGCATATCCCTCGCTTTTTGTGTACCTTTGTCAAAATCCTTTTCTGAAGGTCTATAGCTTCCCCCCAGAAAAACGAACCTGTCCAGCTCTTTGCTGCGCTGAACCTGGCGCACAACAGCTCTGAACGCTGGCCTGATCTCGACTGGATCAACGTCGTCAAGAATCGTGCGCATTTGTGTGTCACCAGGCACTTCCTCGATGCCGTAGATGCTTCCCAAGTTGCTATCTGTCGTCCGCCGCTCATCAAAAGCGAGCAACGATGGGTCTTTCAAGGAAAACATCGCAAACCCGGACATCAGGGCATCTGGCATCGAGATCTTGGCGTTGTTAGCACGCTGGTCTGTTACTTGTTCCAAACCAGCACGCACCAACGCGAACAGGCAATCGGCACATAGCAGCTTGTTTGCAGCCATTGGGCAACACCTTCGGCTCTGAGTTTTGTGGAAATCCAGCAGACTCGCTGCTCATTTCGCTTGCCCCAACTATAGCCCATGTGCTGCAGATTTCAAGTCAGACATCAAAACGGGAATTGCTGACTTGGCACAAGACAGCAGGGCGAAAAACGAGCTTCGCCCTGCCATTGCCGCACGCCCATCGTCGGATCACAGTCTCATTTGGAGCTTGACAAAGCGTGTCCTACCGACTTGGCCCTGGCAGAACAGGAGTGTGAAGTGGTTTGCCAGGGCGAGGCTAGGTTGGTATAGTATCGCTACACCCAAGGGAAGCGGGAGGGACAGCCGCACAGCGGATGTGCACACCCACGGTTGTCCCTTCCTCTTTCTGTTGGCGATAGTTCGCTTCAGGCGGTTGTTGGCTTGCTTGCTTGCTGGCTGGCAGCTTACAACTATCCCAGAGGCTTCCCGGTCAAGGCGTTGGGTAGCGGGTAGAAAGCCAAAGGCGATTACGCTCGGCACGCCAAAACCTTTTGCCGCCACTCGACCTACAGACTCGCCTGGATTGTCAAAGAGCTAACGAACGCGGCTCATGTCAAGAACTGGTGCTCGGAAGGCCGTTTTGCTGCCTGACTGGGCCTACTTCGCACTCTGTCTGGACATGAGCCACGAACGCAACGAACTTGACCAACGAACATCGCCTCGAAGGGTGCCTGCTGGGACTGGTGGGCGCCCTACGTGATGGCACGCTGAACGAAACCCAGCGCGAGACGGCGCATGCCCTGCGCCTTGGCGCTCACGGAGCCTACCGACGCGCATTGTGGGAGATAGAGACCGTTCTCTGCTTTCGGAAACGCGCACGATGTTGACGCCCGGCCCACGCCGTACGCCGAGAGACCGCCTGCGGCGACTGGAGTGTCCTGTCGATCACCTTCTGAATTCACCCGGCGTCGCATGCACTTGCGCGACGAATCATAAAGCACCACGCTCACGACGCAACTGCGCTCTACGGATTCGCCGCGCAAGTGCTCCGTGCCGTAGTGGTGCTTTTCTCAACCCAGTTCTGGGTGCCCATTCGCTGCTTCGCGCAGCCAAACGAGAGGGTAGGCGGGCCCTCAACGAGGCCACGGCCCCTCGCAAGCGGGGGAGGCGCAACCGCCCAATTATCTTCCCGTTTTCTGATGTTTTGGGTATACCCAGGACAAGCTCCGAGCACCGATACTGTCTGCGGAGCAACGGGGCAGTACCAATGTGACCCTGCCTGCCCGACTCGCTTCAGAATCAAGAATAGTAAATCATAACCGACTCAGCTCTTGAATTCACAAAAGTCACCGTAAATTCATGCCCAAGTCCTGTTCCCAAGAAATCAGAAACTTGAATAACACACCAACCATGCGTATCAATGTTCAGGCAATCTTTGACCTCTACATCTCCCCACTGACTTAATTTTTCAACTACTTCCTGGCACTCTAAGCCTTTTAGTTCCTTGGTCATAAAGGCTTCTAATTCATCATCGCTGTTACTAATCCCTAGCTCTTCTTGGTAAACTTGCTCTGCCGCTCGATAATGAAAATGACGTCTTGTCGCATCGCCAGCTAATGTCAAGAAACACGCCGAGCAGCAGGCTGCGATTATCAGGGCCACAAGTAATCCCCAAAATGCTAATCTCCTGACTTTCATTGAAAAACCTCCCAACACTCGTCCTGTCTATAGAACAACAGCCGTGTATATGTCCGAAAAGCTCAAATTGACGATTTCTCGGTCTCGGGCGTAACAGCTATCAAGGTGGTGCTCCCTGCGCAGTTATGTGAGCCATTTGATAATGTAGCACTCCGTTAGTCATGCGTCTCACTCCTGCCATACCTGTGCTGTGAATCCCTACACGAGGACGAGAGCCAGGATCTCCCGAACCGATCTCTCTACGAATCCAATCTCCAACTTCACTATAGTTGACGTTCCCCTCTTTCAGTGCTTTACCTAGGTTTCCTCCTCGTCTACCAAGTAACAGATCTGTAGCTGAACGTCCGTGCCCCCAACTGACGTAAGGTGGCTCTGATGATATACCTCCTCCACTGAAGTCCAAAGGGTTACCTAGAGGAAGTTTCTCGCCAAGAAAATCTCCTGCCACAGGGATATGACCGAGAAGAGGATCATTCCTGTCACTGAAAAGCACAGTCTCGTGCAAAGCGTTCCCTCCCCATGATAACCCTCGTCCTCCTGGTAGAGCCCCTAGTTCAACATAGAACCAGAAATGATGAGCTTGATCGTCACCGTCTTGATAACGTTTCTTGTATCCACCATCCCCCAAACCCGTTATTCTAAACGGCGAATTCCCGGACCCCTTGGCCATTGCACCGTAGTCATCGTTTCCAAACCCTACAAATATCGAACCTATGTCGTTAACAAATTCCCGCAAACTACCGATATCTCCATCAGCGTAAAATCCAGCTGCGTAGTCGCACGTGTTGGCCAGTATGTCTACATCATCCAGTCCCAAGGCGCCCTGATTTTCTACCAGCGTTGAAGCATACATCCATATGAGAGTTCGTCGCAGTGAGCGCATAGTTAGACAGCCAATATCATCTGGATCACAATGTCCCGAAGGATCTATGTGTCGAAGCGGGTTATTGTGGACATAAGTATACCTATTCCACGCTTGCGGATTTGCAGTATCTGGTATAATAGTATCAGCAGAGATCCAGCGGCCAAGCTGGGCATCATACCATCTATCGCCCATCTGGATCAATTGCGTGTAACTGTCCTTATCTTGACAAATGGCTCCCCAGGGTGCGAAACCGCACTCCTGGTGATAGAATGACTTCAGAATCTACCGGGGTTCTGCGTCATAT
>Ga0307420_1000617_pt1 | contig 16346 bp, 12 predicted proteins | sample SalMarWE160240MG_2_FD_202167 | JGI IMG/M metagenome (GOLD analysis project Ga0307420, IMG submission 202167) | Salt marsh sediment microbial communities from the Plum Island Ecosystem LTER, Massachusetts, United States - WE1602-40 | ecosystem: Environmental > Aquatic > Marine > Intertidal zone >... | reverse complement strand
CCACAGGCCTTGAGGCCACCCTCTACTTTTCCCAGGACCTCCACATTGGCTCCAGCGGCCACGAGCCCTCCCGATACCGTCTCGTCAGCCGTCACCTTTACATTCTTACCAAATTTGAAGCTTCCAATCTCTCCCCCATACGTAAAGCCACACAGGGCAAAGGCCAGAAAAACCGCAAGAAACCCCACCGTTATTAATCTCTTCTTTTTCATAGCTCCCCTCCTCCTTTTTGTTTGGCTTATATCGCCACTATAACTAGCTATAGGGGGGTATTTTCGTAAAGTCAAGCACAAAAATTTGTGCGCCGAGGATACAAAAACCTGCGCTGCCCCGCTTACCTCCCTGACGGGGCACCTGTCTACTTTGAGACCGCGGCCCGTTCGAACCGCTCCTTTACGGAAGGCTTGGCCAAAACAATAATAGTGAAAACCCCGAGCACTGTCCCAAAAGGCATGAATAGACACTCAAGGGCCCCTATGACCATGCAGAACATATAATGGACCTGCCGCGCGAGGTATCGCCCGGCGAGAATAACACAGAATGCAAAGGCCAACCCCAGCACCACAAAGACCGTTCCAATGATGATGAAGACCCAGCCGACAACCAAGGGCACGGCCTCACCCTGCGATTCTAAAGTTTCAGGAACACAGACCGCGAGTATCCCCATAACAACATAGATAACCGGAAAAAATGCGAACAGGGCCGCAAGGCCGCCGAGGATATAGTGAAAGATCGAAAGGAGCTTGAGATAGTGAAGGTCGTCATCCATATCATGAGCCTCTTCGTTTCTCTGCAGGTGGGGAGTCCTCCCATGCGTTGTCAGGGAGCCAATGCCCAGGGACCTGAACCGCCACCACCTCCCCACGGGCGCACACCTCACCCCGGGCGGACAAGGCGGCGGCAACCACCACCTTGCGCCCGGTGACCTCTTTTACCTGTGCCCGTATCTCCAACGGGACGCCGAGCGGGGTCGGGCGGAGATAATCGACATGCAACGACGCCGTCACGAAACGCAAGGGAGGCTCCGTATCCATGTCGCGTCCCTCGGCGCGATATGCCGCCGCAGCTGCCGTGCCCGTGCAGTGACAATCGATAATCGAGGCGAGCAAACCACCATATACATAACCGGGAAAGACCGTGTGATAAGGCCTGGGATGAAAGGTGCAGACCGACTCTTCGCCATCCCAATAACTCTTGACGTGCAGGCCATGCTCATTGAGCCGGCCGCAACCATAGCAATGGCTGAAGAGATCCGGATAGTAGTCTTGAAATGCCTTTTGTTCCATAGCGTAACACCTCCACAAACGCCCTCAGGGCTCAATAAATGCACGGTCCCATGCACCTATTACAGCGTAAACTTCCCCTTGAAATAGGTATCCTTGACCTGCTTCGCCTTGTCCTTGGCCCACGACTCCAGGCCCATCTTCTTGATCAAGCATAGATTGAACACCTTCGTATTATGAGGTCTCATTGATGCCAGCTCCGCATACGGGTGAAGATGGTCACAGGGGAAATCATCGCAGTCACAGCAAAACTCAAACCCCTTCTTCTCGATGCATCGGTAGACGTTGCACGGTTCGGTCATCCCGAGGAAGGCGATCGTGCCCCCCTCGTTTCGACACCCCTGACAGATGGCTTCTTCTTTGGGGATCCCCAATCTCTCGGCAATCACGGTCCTGAGTTTTTCATTCTCATTGGCCAGATACACGGGACAATTGAAGCAATCCAACCCACAGGGCGCCGTCATAGTGCGATAGTCCATGGTAATTCCTTTCTTTTGGATGGGTACCTCGCTTGTATTAACACACTTATCACCTTTAGGCAATAAAAAGGACCTTGGTGAAGATATGAAGGGCCGAAAAGGAACATGATTGGTTCTATGATTTTATCTTGACTATCTCCTCTATTTAAGTCTATAAAAAGTAAACAAAGGGTAGATTTCTCTCTCATTCACTCATAGATTAGTGTTTTTCTTCACAAACGTAACTTTGAAGCCCTGAAATATGAGAACCTTTAAGGCAATTCATACTAGGGGTGGAATGTTTGCGAGGTAACATTTCTTTCAAGCAAAGAATCGAATGAAAAAATCGATGGGGAGGAGAAGACTATGAAATGCAAAAGCCTATTTCCTTTTATACTAGTGTGCTGTTTTTTATTCGCCCTTTCCTGCGCAAAAGAAAAGGAGGTTTCTGATAGAAGCCAAGCGATCCAGGCCAAAATCTCGGCCTATACATCGGGGACGATCTCGCGGGAAAGCACAATTAAGGTATTGTTTTTCGATGATATGGTTGATGACACCAGCCTCAACACACCCCTCGACAAATCTCCTATCACGTTTAAGCCCAAGATAAAGGGTGACGTAATATGGACAGATACCCGTACGCTGGAATTCCGCCCAGCGCAAAAGCTGCCGGAAGGGGAGGAGTATGTGGCAACCATACACTTGGCGGATTTCATGGAGATTGTCGGAGACACAAAAGAGTTCTCCTTTAAGTTTGCCACCATGAAGCAATCCTTCGAAATAACGGTGGGCGGTCTGGAGGCAACGAGCGAGGAAGATCCCAAGGTGCAGCAACTCAGTGGAACAATCACTACGGCAGATGCGGAGGACGGCGACAAGGTAGAAAAGATGCTTGAGGCGTCTCAAGAAGGAAAAAAATTGAGTGCCTCGTGGACCCATACAGATACGCGAAGAGAGCATTCATTTATCTTCGTCGGTATCCTGCGCGGTGAGGACTCGTCAAAGCTCGTCCTGCGATGGAACGGAAAACCCATTGGGGTGGATGAGAAGGGAGAACGAATCATCACTGTGCCCCCTATCAGCACTTTTGCAGTGGCTGAAGCACAGGCTATTCAGGTCAGAGAGCAATGTATCGAAGTGCGGTTCACCGATCCCCTGAGAAAGAATCAAGATCTTAGTGGGCTGATTAGGGCCGGTGATCGGCGTGACCTCAGATTCACTATCGAGGGCAATATCGTGCGGGTCTACAGTTCGTCGCCCTGGTCTGGGACGGTAAAGGTAACAGTGGAAGCCGGGATCCGCAATGTAATGGGGCATCAGCTCAAGAAGCCCAAAGAAATAACGGTTGCATTTGAAAAACTAACACCCCAGGTGCGCTTTGTCGGCAAGGGGGTCATCCTTCCTACTACCCAGGGCCTCACGATCCCCATAGAGGCCGTCAATCTGGAAGCCGTGATGATAATGGCCATGCGCATCTATGAGAAAAACGTACCGCAGTTCCTCCAAGTCAACGATCTTGGGGGAGACGAAGAACTGAAACGGGTAGGACGTATTGTCTGGAAGAAAGTAGTAAAACTCAATTATACACCCGACAAAAAAGATGTTTGGATGAGATATGGCCTTGATGTATCACGGCTTGTTCAAGATGAAAGAGGAGGGTTATATCGCATCATACTCACCTTCAGGCGGCATCACATCGTTTACGATTGCCCCCCTTCCAAAGGTGATGAACAAGAGGAAGAAGAAGACGCGGATACGGCATTCGAAAACCCCGAAGAGGACGTGGAAAGCAGTTACTGGGACTACTACGAGCAAGATGAAGGGTACAGTTGGGGAGAATTGTATGATCAGCGTAATAATCCGTGTCATCCTGGATACTACCGGAAATACCACGACCATAATATAACCGTTGCCCGCAACATGCTCGTTTCGGACATCGGCCTTATAGCCAAGAGCGGAAGCGATGACACGGTTTTTGTAGCAGCTACCGATATAAAAACAGCACGGCCTCTGGCCGAAGTCAAACTAACGCTCCTCGATTATCAAAAACAAGCGATCACTACTGCTTTTACAAAGAAGGACGGAACGGCGGTGCTGCATGCGGAGCGCAAACCCTTCTTGCTCGTTGCAAGCAAAGGAATGCAGGTTGGGTATCTGAAGCTCGATGACGGCTCGGCATTATCGGTCAGCCACTTCGATGTCGCCGGATCAGCGGTCCAAGAGGGTTTGAAAGGCTTTATCTATGGCGAGCGCGGGGTATGGCGTCCGGGAGTCCCGATCTATCTCACCTTTATCCTGATGGACAGTGACAGGCGGCTTCCCAAAAGCCATCCGGTTATACTGGAGCTGCGCAATCCTAAAGGGCAATTGGTACAGAAGGTTGTAAAAACGCAGTCGCTGAACGGGTTTTACTGCTATCAGTTGGCAACGGATCAGAACGCCCCGACCGGGAACTGGACGGTGCAGGTTAAAGTGGGCGGTGTCACCTTTGAAAAGATAGTGAAAATAGAAACGGTAATGCCGAACAGGCTCAAGATCAAGCTCGACTTTGGTGAGCAGAAAAGCCTTGCCGAAGGAAAAATGAGCGGTTCACTTTCCGCAACATGGCTCCATGGCGCTATCGCCAAAAACCTCAAGGCAGATGTCGAGGTTGCCTTTACTGCAGCCAAAACCTCTTTTCCGAAATATGAAGCATATGTCTTCGATGATCCGGTACGGACATACGAAACAGAAAGTCAAACCATATTTGAGGGTAAGCTTGATGATCAGGGCACCGCAAGGATATCGGCCGATATCAAGACGGAAAATGTCTCTCCCGGCATGCTGATGGCTCATTTCAAGACGCGCGTCTTTGAGCCAGGGGGGGCATTCAGTATCGATCGGTTCAGCATCCCCTATCATCCTTATAAACGCTTCATTGGTATTCGTACCCCACAGGGAGATAAGGCCAGGGGCATGCTCCTGACCGATACCAAACATACCGTCAGTATCGTCGCCCTTGGCACCGAAGGTCAACCTGTACCAGCGGGACAGGTTGAGGTAAAGCTATACAAGATCAACTGGCGATGGTGGTGGGAGAAGGGGGAGGAAAACCTCGCTGACTATATCGGCTCTTCCTCATACAAGCCCATCACGACGGCCACCGTCCCCATTAAGGATGGCAAAGGTCAGTGGCAGTTCGAGATCAAGTATCCCTCATGGGGCCGGTATCTGATACGGGTCCACGATATGAACGGTAAGCATATCACCGGCAAGATTGTCTACGTTGACTGGCCGGGGTGGGCAGGAAGGGCCCAGAAAGACATGCCGGGCGGAGCAACGGTGTTGACCTTCTCCGCAGACAAACAAGAATATACCGTCGGTGAAAAGGTGGTCCTCACCATACCGACCGGACAGAAAGGACGAGGGTTGGTCAGTATTGAATCGGGAACAAAAGTCATAGAGACAGCGTGGATAGAGGGGGGGGAGGAAGCGACACGGTATGAGTTTATCGCCACCAGGGCGATGATCCCCAATGTATATGTCCACGTAACGTTTCTCCAACCACACATGCAGGCGGGCAACGACTTGCCAATCCGCATGTACGGCGTAATTCCCATCAAGGTGGAAGATCCTAAGACACATCTCAAACCTCACATAGATGCTCCCAGTGTCTTAAAACCGGAGGAAACATCGAGGATTACGGTCAGTGAGGAAACCGGGAAACCGATGACCTATACCCTCGCTATCGTGGATGAGGGGCTCTTAGATCTCACCCGGTTTGCGACCCCTGATCCGTGGAACCATTTTTATAAGCGAGAGGCGCTCGGCGTGAAGACGTGGGATCTGTTTGATATGGTGGCAGGGGCTTACAGCGGTTCCCTCGACCACCTCCTTGCCATCGGTGGAGGTTTTGCCGAAGAAGAAGTCGAGACACAGAGAAAAGCCACGCGCTTTCCGCCCATGGTGCGTTTCTTGGGTCCTTTTGAACTCACAAAAAATAGGCGCAGGACACATGATATTGATATCCCTCAGTACGTGGGATCAGTAAGAATCATGGTTGTCGCCGGTCAGGAAGGCACTTTCGGATCTACTGGGAAGGCGGTGTTCGTCCGCAAACCACTCATGGTCTTGGGCACGCTACCGCGGGTGCTCGGACCCGATGAAGAGGTTGAGTTGCCGGTGTCTGTCTTTGCCATGGAAAAAGAGGTGAAGAACGTCTCAGTAACGGTGAGCACCTCCGGACCCCTCGCTGTGGAAGGGCCTGCACAAAAAAGCCTCTCCTTTACGGAACCGGGAGATCGACTGATCAACTTCAGACTCAAGGTGGGCGCGCAGATTGGTATTGCATCGGTCTCCATACAAGCCAGCAGTGGCCCTCAAAAAGCAGGGCATCACATAGAGCTTGACGTAAGGATGCCGGGGGGGCCAGTTACCGATGTGATTGCTACAACCCTGGCCAGCAACAAGCAATGGAAGCACAAGGTCGAATTCCCAGGGGTAGCAGGGACCAATGAGGTAGTGCTTGAAGTATCCAGAATCCCACCCATCAATTTGGGCAAGCGGCTCACCTATCTGATCAGGTACCCCCATGGATGTGTGGAGCAGGTAACATCCTCGGTCTTTCCGCAGCTCTATCTGGACAAACTGCTCGTGCTTCCTCGAGACAAACAGGAAAAAATTCAAAAAAATATCTCAGCGGGGATCGAACGCCTGAGGATGTTTCAGGCCCCTGATGGAGGCTTTGCCTTCTGGCCTGGAGCCCGTGACGCAGACGACTGGGCATCAAGCTATGCTGGTCACTTCTTGGTAGAGGCACAGAGAGCGGGGTATGTGGTCCCTGCGAGTATGGTTGAAGGGTGGAAGACATACCAGCGCGAGCAGGCCCGTGAGTGGACGGCTGGCTCGTCGCGTGCGGAACTCATGCAGGCATATCGCCTCTACACTCTTGCGCTCGCCGGTGCAGCCGAGCTGGGTGCCATGAACAGGTTGAAGGAGACAAAGGGCCTGCCGATTGCTGCGCGCTGGCGGCTTGCCGCTGCCTATCAACTTGCCGGACAGCCTGAGGCAGCACGACAGGTGGCAAAAGACGCAAGTATTTCCATACTCGGATACCGGGAATTCTCAATCACCTTCGGCTCCGACCTGCGTGATAAGGCCATGGTACTCGAATCTCTCTGTCTCATGAATCAGATGGACAAGGCCGAATCCCTGGTAAAAGAGATCTCAGAGGAACTCAGCAGCGACAAATGGTTGAGCACGCAGACCACGGCATATGCCCTCATTGCGATGGCACGGTACGCCGGTATCGCAGAGGGTGGTGGAGAGATGGAATTCACCTTCACCTGGAATAAGGAAAAGAAAAGAACAGTCTCCTCTCCTTCTCCTGTTGTGCAGGTGTCCTTGGCCCCCAATAACAACACTGGGGGGACAATTGAGTTCACCAATACAGGAAAAGTTACCGTATATCCCCGGCTAATTCTGGAGGGGATTCCAGCGGTCGGAACGGAAAAGGCTGCCGAGAATGGTATGAGCGTCGAGGTGGAGTATCTAACGCTCGACGGAGATAGCCTTAATCCATCCCAACTAGAACAGGGAACCGATCTTGTTGCAGCGGTAACGATAAAGAACACAGGAAAAATCGGAACCTATGAGGAGGTAGCCCTCTCTCATCTCTTCCCCTCCGGATGGGAGATCCACAATGTCCGCATGGATGCGTCAGAACATAGCAGCGGTTCGGAGTTTGATTATCAGGACATAAGAGATGACAGAGTATACACCTATTTCGATATCAAACAGGGTGAATCAAAGACCTTTAAGGTCATGCTCAATGCGAGCTATCTGGGCAAGTTTTACCTCCCCATGGTAATGACTGAGGTCATGTACGACGGGACGATCAATGCACGCATCCCGGGGCAGTGGATCACCGTGGTGAGACCAAGAGGGAACGATTGAGTGTCAAGGTAATAAAACAGCTGAAGAATCGCTTCGTAGCTCATCCGGTGGTGGTACGGGCATGCAGGAAGCAGTATCTGTTTCCTGCGGTACTTCTCCTGTGCCTGATACTCTTTTGGTTTAGTTTGCCCGCACCCCTCTTTGACGAACCCGTTTCAACGGTACTATTGGACCGCAACGGCGAGTTGCTCGGGGCATCTATTGCCGAGGATGAACAGTGGCGATTTCCAGCCTCTGCGGCTGTCCCTGAAAAATTCGTTCGCGTCATCACCTGTTATGAGGATCGGCGTTTTTTTTATCATCCTGGTGTTGATCCCCTGGCCGTTGCACGGGCCGTATGGCAGAACCTCCGCTCACGCGAGGTCGTCAGCGGCGCAAGCACCATCACCATGCAGGTAATTCGTCTCTCCCGCGAGGGAAAACCGCGGACGTTGTGGGAAAAAATCGTCGAGATGACCCTCGCGATCCGGCTCGAACTCTCTATGGACAAAAGGGAAATCCTGGCCCTCTTTGCCTCCCATGCCCCCTTCGGCGGCAATGTGGTTGGCCTTGAAGCAGCTTCCTGGCGGTACTTTGGACGAGGGCCTGATAAACTTTCGTGGGCCGAAACCGCCATGCTCGCGATCCTCCCTAACAGCCCTGCCCTGATCCATCCCGGCAAAAACCGCGCACGGCTCCTAGCAAAACGCAATGAACTGCTCGACAGCCTGCACGAAGAGGGCATTATAGACTCGCTCACATGTGATCTCGCAAAACAGGAGTCGTTGCCTCCCAAGCCCCATCCCATCCCCATGGATGCGCCCCACTTGCTGACGCGCACAAAGCTGTCGATTGCTTCATCACAGAGAAGCGGTAAGAGGGCACCAGGACCTTTTGACAGCCCGTGCCGGGTCAGGACAACAATAGATAAGAATATTCAAGCCCGTGCTGTTCAGATAATCCAGCGCCACAACAGTCATCTGGCAGAAAACGGCATTCACAACGCCGCCGCACTGATTTTAGAGGTGGAGAGCGGGGACGTCCTCGCCTATATAGGCAATATTCATGATTTCAGCAACACGGAGCATGGAAACCACGTGGACGTCATCACCGCCCCGCGCAGTACCGGGAGCATCCTCAAACCTATGCTCTACGCCGGTATGCTCAATGCCGGCGATCTCCTGCCGACTGAGCTCGTCCCTGACATACCGACACGCATGGGAGGATTCGCTCCTCAGAACTACTCCCGGACATATCACGGCGCTGTCCCCGCGCACATGGCGTTGGCGCGATCCTTGAATGTGCCTGCTGTGCGCATGCTCCATACCTACGGCGTAGATCGGTTTTATGGACTGCTCAACAGGCTTGGGATGACTACCCTCCACCGCCCTGCGCAGGACTACGGGCTCTCCCTCATCCTCGGCGGCGCTGAAGGGACGCTCTGGGATATTACCGGTATCTATGCAGGTATGGCGCGCAGCGTCAACAATTTTACCAGCTCACATCGAGCAGAAAGAAATTCTTTCTCCCCACCCAATTATCTGTGGAAACAACATACTGACACCCATACGAAGAGAATATCCCGCAGCGAAGCAGGTATGAAAACGCTCCGGCATGAACCCCTTGAACCCGCTGCCTGTTGGCTTGCGCTCAAGGCCATGGTGGAAGTCGTCCGCCCGGGGGAGGAAAGCAACTGGCGGAATTTCGCTTCATCCCGGACCATAGCATGGAAGACCGGTACCAGCTTCGGGTTTAGAGATGGATGGGCCATTGGGATCACGCCGCACTATGCTGTGGGGGTGTGGGTGGGTAATGCAGATGGGGAGGGGCGAGCCGGTTTAATCGGCATCGCAACGGCGGCCCCCATACTCTTTGAGCTCTTCGGATTGCTTGACGTACACAGGTGGTTTGATCCTCCAGAAGCTGATCTTGTGGAGATAGAGGTATGTGCAAAGAGCGGCCATCGCGCAGGGCCCTATTGTGCAGAGACTAAAAAGGTGCTGGCCCCCGCTGCCGGTCTGCGCAGGAATCGGTGTCCATACTGTCAGATAGTCCATTGTGATGCGAATCGTAAGTGGCGCGTACACAGTCAATGTGAGCGTATCGCCGCCATCAGAGGGGTGAAGTGGTTCGTCCTGCCCCCGGCTATGGAGTGGTATTACAAAAAACACCATTCGGATTACCGACCCCTCCCGCCGTATAGAAGCGATTGTATGGAAGCAATGGACGGATTCGCGACAGCATCTATGTCCCTCATCTATCCGGCGGAAAACGGCCTCATTTACGTCCCCATTGAACTCGACGGCCAGCGGGGCAGAACCGTATTTGAAGCCGCTCACCGAGACACCCATGCCACCATCTATTGGCACCTCGACGGAGAGTATCTGGGGGCCACCCGAGACATGCATCAGATTGCCCTTGCGCCGAAACCAGGAGACCACACGATAACCTTAGTGGACGAAAGCGGAGAACGCTTGCAAAGAAAGTTTGCCGTTTTGGCAAAAGAGCAGGCTGACAGCAGCACGGGGGGAGGCGATAATGCGCATAACGTGAGACATCTACAATGATGTAACACCGTGTAGCTATTAGATCGTTAATTATCTATCTAACCACCGTGCTTCAATAAACGAAATAGGATCGTAATAGTATTTCTCCAAGTCTGATGCGGTATAGCATTCGGGGCCATAGGTGCCAAAAAACCTGAGGGGTGTCTTATCAGTCGGCCTCAAAGCTCGTGGTCGTACTTTTAATACCTCAAAGTGTACATGATCAAATTGCCATCCGTACTTGTCTAATTCCTCCTTATTCATAAACCGAGCAATGGGTTTGTGGGGAGAAACTACATCTCCCACAGTGACCGTAATGCCAGCGATGTGCTCATAAACGGTCCATACGGGATCTCCGGTGGGTAGGCGGTGTTCAATAATGATCTGCGCAAAGGGACCATCATCTCTCACACTCATGACGGTACCCGGAGCAGCCGGCAAGATAGGCTCATCCGCATAGTTCGGTCGTGGACGCTTTATGTCGACGCCCGTATGTAAATGTTCCGGTATTCCTGGTCGAGCCTTTCTTGTGAGACCATAGGAACCTATGTGAGTGAACTGAACTGATTTCCACGTTGTGCGATTTTTTCCAGAAACAGGCAACAACCAATCAACCGATTGTCCAAAAACAAAAGGTGGAACAATGAGGGCATGGAACAGAATGGCAAGAAGGATTCGTTTTGTCATGGTATTACATTTAAAAGGGAAATCGAAGTGCACAGTCTATGGACTGTACGATTCCAGGTATTGCAACTTTGGAATGATCACTTCGGCCCTGCCATCGAGATTGTCACAATAAGCTCCACCAGCGTCACCAGGATTATATTAAGGAGTTTCGTCTTCATTGCATACCCCATCAGGTTATTGCTAACTTGATATTTTTCTTCTTTTATCACAATTATCCCTTTTGGACAATAAAAAGGGCATGTATGCCCCTGCTGAACGATCATGTAACCTTCCTGGCGGTCAATCCCTCCCTTGAAAGGGGAGTTTGAGGTCTTAGATTATTAACATAGGGACAAAAAAAGGAGGTGAGGTCGATGAGGTGGATGTTCCCCCATGCAACACATTGTTCAACCTGCGGTTCCATGCGCGGTCCTGAGCACGACAGTAAACTGCTCATCAATGGTTGGAAGGATAACTCGTTACTCAAAAAATAATTGAAAGGCCGGCAAGACTGTTGCCGGCTTTTGCTTTGCATCTATAATGATGCAATTGCGTTAATGCCTGTAAAGACCCATAAAGGGGAGACCATAGTGCCTTGCAAGCGCTCGGGCCCTCCGATCAAGGTTATTCCAATACCTGCCGTTCGTGCAGAGCCGTCGGTAGCCAAATCTAAGCTCCGGATAATAGTGTGCGAGGACGCGTTCTACCCCCCACCAGTAGGCCTCTCTCGTATTGAGCGCCTCGATCCCTACCTCGTCGATAGCTCCATCCAATGCCTCCATGAGCTTTTCTATGTTGGAGAGGCGGGGGAGGTAGGGGCTGATAAAGGCGTAGGTGTTAATACCGTGTCCTTTCAGTTCCCTGAGGGCAGCAATGCGGCGCGTCGGTGAGGGGGCGCGAGGCTCAAAACGACGGGCAACCCCTTCATCGACGGTCATGAGACTCAGTCCAACACTGCACTCCTCGAATTGCCGAAGCAGATCCATGTCCCGCAGCACGAGATCCGACTTGGTGAGGATGGAAACGGGCACCTGATGCTCCAGCAGCACCTCAAGGATACCCCCGGTCAACTGAAATCTCGACTCCGCCGGCAAATATGGATCGGTCACGCTGGAGAGAAACACCCCGCCCTTGAGCGATCCCTTCTTCCTCTTCAGTTGCCTCTCCAATACCTCTCGGGCATTGACCTTGGCGTCTAAAAAGGTCCCCCACTGCTCCGTGTGCCCGGTCAGGCGCTTCATAAAGCGGGCGTAACAATAGACGCAGCCATGCGTGCATCCGGTATAGGGATTGATAGTATAGTCGAAACCAGGTATGCCGGTCTTGTTGAGAATACTCTTTGCCTGGACCTTATTGATCCCCATAGGTGCACCTACCTTGTGTCAATACATTTTAATAAAAAGGCCCCAGAGGTATGGGGCCAATGAGCACATGGATTGTAAAACGATGATCTATGCGTATCAATGACTAATTTCACTCGCCTTTGTGTAGGCCATGGCAAACCGCTCCAACTCCTCCCTCTTCGGGCGGTAAAAGATCATAACCAGGGCCGAGATACCAATGAATGTATAGAGGGTTTTAAACCCTCCCCCAAGCAGAAAGAGCACAAAACCATAAATTCCTATGCTTTCTGAAAGGGCAAGTGAGATAATTACGGCTGTGGCATACTTAGCCATGAATGGAGCTGCATTCAATTTTGACTTGGGCAGCCCTGCTCGAACTGAGAGCATAGTTCTCCTCAAAAAAAACGCTATAAAGAATGTAACAGCCCCCACACCGAAAAAGATGTTCCGTAACAAACCAATGGGTAGATCAGTTCCTCCAGTACCCATGAACCCCTCACCCAATTGAAGACAGATGAAGATATAGATGAGCAAGGAACCCAGCATCGTCGCCCAAATGATCCACAGCGTTTGCATTCCTTTAGCTATTGCATCTCTTTCCTGTGCTTCCACCATTAGGCACCTCCACGAAATTATGCGCTTGTTGACATCTAGGATAAATGATATTATTACAGAACACCGGCAATGAATCAATCTAATATATGAGTTATTGAAGAGTCCTCTTGGGAGGTAGGGAAAATGCTGACATACATACTCATGCTATTGGTCATGGTCTCGGCCGCCATCCACATCCGGGCGGAATATCGCGGCCCACAACAGCACATCTACATCTTCAAACCCCTGACGATGGTATTTATCTGGCTGATCGCCATGCTGGGACAAGCCGCCGTGCCGTTCTACAAGTATATGATTATCACCGGCCTCGTCTTTTCCCTGGCGGGCGATGTCTTCCTGATGCTGCCCTCGGATCGATTCGTGGCCGGGCTGGTTGCATTCCTCATTGCGCATCTTTTCTACAGTGCAGCCTTTGCGTCAGAAATCAGTGCGCTGATATGGTGGCCATTAATTCCCTTTGTCATCTACGGCATTGTTATCTACATCATTCTCGCCCCCTCTCTCGGCAAACTAAAATTGCCGGTCCTCATCTATGTTGTGGTCATCCTGATCATGGCCTGGTTAGCCTGGGAGCGGTGGAGCCAAACGGGTCAAAGCGGGGCGCTTCTGGCTTCCGTCGGGGCGATCCTGTTTATCATTTCGGATACAGTTCTGGCGATCGATCGCTTCCGATGGACGTTCAAACTTGCACGCGCCTTGAACCTGACCACATATTTCGCAGCGCAGTTGTTGATTGCCGGTTCAATAGGGACTTTAGTATCTTAGAAAGGTACACGTCAATATTATATAACACAAGCAATGATTTAATCTAATATACAAATTATAAATAAAAGATGATTGGCATATTTTCTCTTATATTATTTATAATCGCTGTTTCACTCTCAATTATAGTTATTAGAAACCAACTCGCTGTTGGTATGAAACGACTAATTTTTGCCAGTATATCAAATATTTTTATTATTATTTTCATCGGTGTTTTTAGCCCAGATTTGACGCCTGTGATGGCTGTGCTGATATTATTACTAATACTCTCAATTAATCTCTATTCGCTATGGACAATGGCTTTATGGAAACGTATCATATTTTGCATATTAGTGGCCATATTAGATTTTCATTTCGGCTTTATTTGTGCGTGGGTAATTAGAGGTTTTCCTCCTATTAACTGAGATATTATAAAAGATGAATTCATAACCAAACGAATGAATCAAGAGGGAATACCCTGCAGAACTTATAGTTAGAGGCTGTGTTATTTCGAAAGGCCTCCAGCCGCTGGGTATCTCAAGCGTTAGTCAGCACGCAGCCCCATAGCCATCCATCTCACTCTTTTCCCACCTAAAACAACCGCCCCCAACCGAACTCCCCGTCAAAAACGCCGAGGTGTTACACCCACCACGACCAACTTCTCCTTGACACCACGGTCAAAAAACAAGATTATGGGAGTCGAAAAATCAAGGGTAAAAAATCGTGAAGGATACTCCTATTTTTTTAAGGGCCTGCAAGCGGGAACCGACAGAGTACACGCCGGTCTGGCTGATGCGCCAGGCGGGCCGCTTCCTCAAGGAGTACCGCTCCCTGCGGCGGCAGCACCCTTTTCTCACCCTCTGCAAGACGCCTGAGCTGGCTACCCAGGTAACCCTCCTCCCCATAGAGAAGCTCAATGTGGACGCCGCCATTATCTTCGCCGACATCCTCCTCCCCCTGGAGCCCATGGGGATCGACCTGGAGTTCACCAAAGGGGAAGGGCCGGTGATCCACAACCCACCCCGCAGCCGCGCGGAGGTAGAGAAGCTCAAGGTCATTGAGGCCGAGAAAGACCTCGCCTTCGTCATGGAGGCCATCAAGCAGGTCTGCCGTGCACTCAAGGGGCGAATCCCCCTGATCGGCTTTTCCGGTGCCCCCTTCACCCTGGCCAGTTACCTCATAGAGGGCGGAAGTACGAAGGATTTTATTAAAACCAAGTCCTTGATGTATCAGGATCCGCCCTGCTGGCACCTCCTAATGGAAAAGCTCAGCGAGGCCATCATCTCCTACCTCAACGCCCAGGTCCGTGCAGGGGCCGCGGTTGTGCAGCTCTTTGACAGCTGGGCCGGTGCCCTCTCCCCCCAAGATTATAAGGAGTTCGTCTTCCCCCACAGCCAGCGGGTCTTTCATGCACTATCGACTAAGGTTCCAGCCATCCACTTTGCCACCGGGGCATCAAGCATCCTTGATGTGATGGGTGAGGCCGGGGGTGATATCATCGGGATCGACTGGCGCATAGACCTGGGCGAGGCCTGGCAAAGGCTAGGGTACGACATAGGGATCCAGGGCAACCTGGACCCAGCGGTCCTCCTCGGACCTCCGGAGCGGATCGAGACAGGGGTTGAGGAGATCTTGCACGCGGCCGAAGGCAGACCCGGGCACATCTTCAACCTTGGGCACGGGGTCTTGCCCCAGACACCGGAAGCAAACGTCATCACCATGGTGGAGGCGGTACACCGCCTCAGCAGAGATAGATGACCAGGGGGGGCGACCTTTCCCGCACCGCAATCATGCTCCTGGCCTTCGGCGGCCCCAGCTCCGTGGATGAAGTCGGACCGTTCATGGAGCGGCTCATGGGAAAAAACCCCTCCCCCAAGCAGATCAAGGAAGTGCAAAGGCGCTACCAGGCCATCGGCGGCGCCTCACCCCTGCCCGAGATGACCATGCGCCAGGCCAGGGCCTTGGAAGAGGCGCTCAAACGGAAGGGGAAAACCCTGCCGGTCTTTGTGGGCATGCGCTATGCCCGACCCCTGATCGCCGACGCCTTGGAGGATATAAGAAAAGGGGGGATCTCCCGGATCATCCTCATAAGCCTCTCACCGTACCGATCCACCTACTCCTCAGAGGGGTATTACGCCGAGGTAAAACGGACCGTTGCCACCTGGAATGAGGGCATGGAGCTCGTTGAAGCCGATGACTGGCATGCCCATCCCGGCCTGTGTATGGCCTGGGCCGCAAAGATCGCTGAGGCGATAGGGAAGATGGGCGAGGGGACAAAGGAGATACCGATTGTCTTTACGGCCCACAGCCTCCCCCACGAGGTCGCCTCCAACTCTCCTTATCAGCAACAACTGGAGGAGACCATCGAGGGTATCATCAACATCACCAATTCCCAGCGCTGGCACCTCGCCTTTCAGAGCCGGGGGCGAGGAGGGGGTGAATGGCTGGGGCCTGAACCGGAGAAGATCCTGGAAGACCTCTCTCAGGAAGGTTACCAAAAGGCCCTGATCTGCCCTATCGGCTTTATCGCCGACCATCTGGAGACCCTCTATGATCTGGACATCGCCCTCAAGGCGTGGGCAGATAAAAAGGGCATAGAGATCATCAGGACCCCCTGCCTCAACGACGCGCCGGCATTGATCGAGACCCTGGTAGAGCTGGTAGAGGGGGCGCTGGAGAAGCAATGAAAGGGGAGCAGAAGCGGATCGCCATCGTCGGCGCCGGCATCGCCGGCCTCAGCACGGCCTACTATCTCAGCAAGCTTGCCCAGCAGGAGGGACA